>ERZ1740067.619-NODE-619-length-27928-cov-19.481577_pt1 | contig 27928 bp, 35 predicted proteins | sample MGYA00581736_ERZ1740067 | MGnify/ENA primary metagenome ERZ1740067 (study PRJEB43018, sample SAMN04849236) | marine metagenome | isolation source: floating plastic debris | place: Pacific Ocean | collected 2008-08-27 | study: EMG produced TPA metagenomics... | reverse complement strand
GGTTCGAGTAGTCCTCGGAATACTGAACGCCCGTGGTCATATCCATGACTTCGCGGACCGTCGCGCTGCCAAAGGCGCTGTCGCCAATCTCGGGGATCACATCTCGGACCAGAAGCGTATCGTCGAGAATACCTTCCTCTACCAAGATTTCGCCCAGAAGCCCGGTGACCGACTTGGTCATCGACATGATGGCGTGTTTGCCGTCACCCTCAAGGCACCCAAAGTAGCGTTCGTAGACCACCTGTCCTTCATGAAGGATAAGCATTCCATCGGTGTAGTTGGCATAGAGCGACTCTTCCCAGGTCATCTCTTCTTCGCCATCCATCGGCATGAAGGTCAGAGCGTCAATCTCTTGCCGCGTGTCGGCGAATTCGGCGGGCGGCAGATAGTCCAGCGGGACCGGCGCACCAATACCGCGGCTGATCTCCTCGGTGGGCAGAAACTCTCTCAGATGGCAGACCGACCAGCGCAGCCTGGGAAAGCTGAAGTACACCGAATCTGGCTGTGTGATGATCTCGTCGGGAGGCGGTGGAAATCCCTGCATCCAGCCCATGACATTGGGATCGGAGTCCTGAGCCGAAAGCGGAGCAGTTTGCGCGATTGCGCCAGATGATGCACCAAGTGCCATAGCAATCCCCGTAGTCAGCGCGATAAGATTAGAAGTTGACGACGACATTGATAAATCCTCCAGTCCATGGGTCTGCGTCCCCGCCGACCACGTTGTCGATCCCCTTGCCGGGAAACGAGGCCGAGACACCGGCCGTCAGGAATGTATTGCGGTTGATGATGCGGCTGTATTCAAGGAACAGGTCGTCTGCGAGATGCGTATCTGTAACGCCTGAGACCACATTCCCGTTAGTATCCAAGCGAGTCGCCTGTCCGAATTGAACAGGGCTGTTCAACTCGTTTGCCCGGATATGAGAGTATCTAAGGGTCAAGGTGTCCTGTTTGGTCGGTTGGACACGAAGCGCCAACGACAACGCATTCACGTTCGAATTGATGAAGGTCGATGCGGATTTCGATCCGGTTGCCCAGGCGCTCGGACTTCCTTGATAATAGAGCGGATCAAACCGTTCGAGTTTCGTCGTGTTGGGATCGTCACCCGAGAAGGTTTGGAATCCCACAGTGAGGTACGGCGACCACGCCACATTTGCGAAGTTGTATCCGGCGGTTATGCGACCAGCCCAAGCCTCCAGGTCGATCCGGTCGTTCCACTGATAGGCGACCTCGCCTGTGAAGTCCCAGTTCTCTAATGCACCGGCGAACGGGTTGGTTTTGCCGTAGAGATCAAGTGTATTGGTGCCCTCCCGTGCCCCGGGGGTCACCGTCGGCGCACCACCCCCGCTGGGCGCGGCTTGCGGATAGGGCGAATCTGAATTGAGCACATTCACGAAAGTCGCGCCAAGATATCCGCCAGCCGGAGCGTCAAACCGGATATCGAGACCTGCAAGCTCGTTGTTTCCGTCCGTGGAAGGCAGCTCGTTCGGGTCAAGGTAGAAGGCCGTTCCGGTGACATCCCCAAAGGATAAGCGTCCGATGGCGGCCATTTCCCAGGCCTTGCGCGGGCCCAACTTCAGCGCGCCGCGCTCAAAACCGCTTGTAGCACCATTCGCGATCAGCATCCCCGTGCCAAGCGTCAACTCACGCGGCCCAAGTGAGAGGTCATAAGACAAGCCCCCACCAAGATCGCCCCGGATCGCGAGATAGGCTTCTTCGAGCGTTGTGGCGCCGGTATCGCCTGTGTCGAAGGCGTCTGTTCCCCAAGAGTAAGAGGAAACAGCGGAGAGCTTGCCGTAAAACACTGCCCCGGTATCGAGTTGCTGCTCAAAGCTGAGACCCGGCTTTATATAGCCCTCCAACCACTCTGTGTCGGGGTCAAAACCACTGGTTGGCGCCGTCGCTGCGGCGAGGTCCCAGAACAGATTGTCCTCAACGACAGCGTTCAACCCAAACTGGAGATGCCCGCGCACCTTTAGCCCATTCGCGTCATAAAACAGCATAGGATCGCGCTCTTGCGCGAACGAAGCACTCGCCAACGCGCCGACAACGGTTGCGTACCCGAATATCCAATTGAAGCCACCGTGTGTTCGATGGCCGGCATTCCCCGCAATAATTCGCACCATGACCACTCCAAAAAATTGTAAAAAAGAGCCCCCAAAGATACTCAGTCGGACGATTAGGTTGAGATAACCTTGAAGATATCACAATATCCCTCGGATGGCATACATAGCTGGCGAGTTTGCAGGTTTCCGCCTCGCAAATCTGCCACGTGGCGAACGCTGGAGGGGGCGAGGGCTGCGCCCTCCCCCTGCAACAGGTCTGTCTGCCCCCAGCTTTGTGAGCATGATGAAATCAATGATATAAGATTGCCAGTCACGATGCATTCCGGCACAAGGAAACGAGACATTTTCTTCAAAAGTATCTGATGACCGCGACCACAGAGATCGAACCGAACGTCACTACCGAACAAGGCCTTCGAGCGCTTGCTGAGGAGGGACACACAGTTGAAGTGCTGTGCAAGGCTGACCCGGAACGTAAAGGGCCAAGCTGGCATAGCCTCTGGCTCGTGCGAGCAGTCGCGAATGACGGTCAAGAAAAGCTCCTTGTCACCGCTAGGACGCGGCTAACGCAGAATGCAATCAAGGTGCGCGAGTTCAAGACTGCGACCGGTGTGATTTCATTCCTTGTTGGCGTCGGGTTCTCTCAGGCGAGCGTTCCCATGAAGAATGGGGAAACGACTTCTCATCGCCTCGTCAGTGACTGAGGCCTGGGTCACGGTCTATCTCCCTGTCAATCTCGCGTTCGTTTTCTAACTCCTGATCCTTCTCCTGGTCGCGGTCATCCTCGATCTCCAGCTTCTCACGCGGCTTGTTCAAAACATCCTTCAACCGCTCGTTCACAGACGGCTTGCGGTCCGCACTCCCGGTGTCCTCGCCAAGCCCCGGCTCGCTGTGACCATCCAGCTTGTGAACCGTCGCCTGGCCGTCGCGGCCAGCGTCCTTCTCCATTATCTCTTTCAGGCGCTCACGCGCATAGTTCCGGCGTTCCAGCTTCGGCGTGTCATCCCGGTCCTCTGACCGGCCCACGACCCGCGCCAACCGTTCCCGCATGTCTTCCGGCCCGGCCCGTGCGCCGCGCTCTTTCGCAGCCGCTGCCCTGAGCGCCGCCAGACCGGCCGACACACGTCCCTGCCCTGCGTCGCGCTCGGCTTCGTAGGTCTCCCGCGCGATGTCTAGACGCTCGCGCATTTCGCGGAATGCGGCGCGAGCCTGGCGGGCGGCATGAACCACGGCCCCGCGCTCGGTGACGGGTTTGTATTCCCGACCCTGGCGCTCGGCCATCGCCTTCGCCCTGCGTTCCATAGAATTGGCCGCTGGCCCCAGCTCCAGTTCGGGGTCACGGTCCAGCTCGTCGGCAGAAAGCGCGTCACCACGCTCTAGCGCGGCCTCGCGCTGCGCTTCGAGCGACCGGTGATCGACACGTTCCACCTCCCCCGCCCGCTCCAGTGCCTTGTTCTGCAACTCGGCCCAGACGCCGCGCATCTGCTCGATCTCGACGCCGCCGGTCTTCGCGGAATCGAGCACACGGGTTTTGGCGGTGAAGCCCTCCGGTTCCAGCTTGCGGGTGGAGGTCAGGACGTGGGCGTGATGGTTGCGCTGATCTCCTTCACGGTGAGGTTCATGGATCGCCACATCGACGGCCACGCCGTAGCGACTGACCAGCTCCTCGGCAAACTGGCGGGTGATCTGCGACCGGTCCTCGGCGCTGATCTCGGACGGCAGGGCAAGCTCCCATTCGCGGGCGGTGACTGAGTTGCGGCGGGTCTCGGAAGCCTCAACCTCGTTCCAGAGTTTTGAGCGATCCTGCGCCCAGGCCGAGGCATTATCGGGGGCAACAATGAAGGTCTCCTTGATGCCCTGCTTGCGGGTGTAATCGTGGACACGTCCCTCGCGCTGGCACTCGATGCGCTCACCGACACGGTAGGCCGCTGCCGCCGTGGCAGAGCGACCGGCGCTGCGTTTGATCGTCTTCACGGAGAGGTGGTAGCTGGCCATGCGCCCTCCTCTCCAGAAGACAGCAACATCCGCCGCTGTGACACGCCAGGCACACACGTGTCGCCCGGCTCTTGGCCCGTGTCAAGAGGCGGAGTGCTGGCGCAGGATGGGAGGTGACCTGGTCCGGTCACCCTCGTGGACGGGACCAGCTTCAACCTCCCTGTTGGGCGAAAGCCGGGGGCTTCGGAACATCGCGTTCCGGAGCCGTCGGGGTAGCGCGCAACCGTCTTTTTCCCGGAGGCCCGCGCCCCAGAACGCTGGGGCCGGAGGGGAAAAGACAGCCCGTCCGAAGCGAGCCTCTGGCTCTCAGAGGCACGGGCTTGCCTGTGATCTGGCATCCCATCCCCAGCCATTTGTGGGGCGGGATGGGACACCGGATCACAGGCGGTTTGCCAGCGGCAAACCTCGCAAGGATCGGCACCGACAGGTCCGACGATCCGCGCAACCCGCAAGCGCGGCACCCCCGGCAATCCAGCCCCGGCCACGGGGCACGGGAGGCCGACAGGGGGTGTCGGACCCGGCGTTCCGGGCGTACTTGCGGGACGCGATCCAACCGCGCAGGTTGGTCGTAGAGGGTTTGGGAGAGGCGATGCCGTCTCCCATTTCGATGCGCGCCGCATCGAACGGGTCTGCCATCGGCTGGGGCTTTGCCCCAAAGAGATCGCACGCAAAGCTCGGAGCCGCAGGTGGAGAGTTTGCATAAGTGCGCCCTTCACTGATCCTCAGTTCAGGGTTCGCGCTGCCGTCAGACTATTCAAGAACAGGTGGTGCCACCCGCCCTTTCTCGCGGACATCTGCCGATCCGCGCCTTGTTATCCGCCATGTTCCGCCGAAAGGCAGGCATGGTTTTGGATGACCCTTGTTATCTTAGGTGGATGCCAGAGTCTCTCAACTATGACGTGAACATTTGAGCGAGCGGGTTGAGATGGCCGAGACGGAGCTGGAACGTGCCGAGAAGCGATATGTCCAGGCCAAAGCCCGGCTTCAGGCCCTGCGCAACCGGGAAGCCACCAAACAGCGTAAGCTGGATACCAGGCGCAAGGTCATCCTCGGCGGCGCACTCCTCGATCTCGCGGAACGGGACAGCGGCGCGGCCGCCATGGTGGACCGGCTTGTCCGCAACCTCTCCCGCGACCACGACCGGAAAGCCTTCGCGGATTGGGGAGGTGCGACCTCCAGCGATGACGGCTCCCCTGCCCTGCCCTCTGATCCTGACGGGTCCGGGTGATGCGCTCGGTCATCCTCTTCATGGGGGGCCTCGCGCGGTTCTTCTATCGGATGATCGCCACCCCCATCATGTTCGGGTGGATGATCGGGGCGATGGCCTTCGGCGCGATGCTCGGCTCTCTGTTTGCCGTCTCGTTCATCTTCGCTTTCTTCGATCAGGAGCCGGGCCAGAGCGCCTGGCAGTGGATCGTCTTCGGTCCCTTCATTTTCATCGGCGCAGTATTCGGATTCCAGTATTGGCGGATGCAATCCGACGCGGATGTCTTCTTCGGGCTGACCGGCGACAGTCACGGCTCCGCCCGCTTCGCCAGCCGCAAGGAGCTGAAGAAACATCAGGGCGGGGATGGTCTGTTGATCGGCCGCAATCCTGGCACGGGTCAGCTTCTGCGCTATGACGGTCCCGCCCATTTGATCACCCTCGCTCCGACACGGGCCGGGAAAGGCGTCGGGACAGTCATTCCGAACCTGCTGGCCGTGGACCGCTCGGTCCTGGTCATCGACCCCAAGGGCGAGAACGCGCGGATCGCGGGCGAGGCCCGACAGCGCTTCGGGACGGTCCATGTCCTCGATCCGTTCGAGGTCAGCGGCCATCCTTCAGCTTGCTACAATCCGCTCGACCGGCTGAAGCCTGACAGCCTCGATCTCGGCGAGGATGCCGCCTCCCTGACGGAAGCCCTGGTCATGGACCCGGCCGGTCAGGTGCAGGAGGCCCACTGGAACGAGGAGGCCAAGGCCATCCTCGGCGGTCTGATCATGTTCTGCGTCTGCCACGAGGACCGCGACCGCCGGTCGCTGGCCACTGTCCGGGAATATCTCACCCTGCCCCCGGATCGGCTTAAGGCGCTGCTGGAGCTGATGCAGGACAGCGACGAAGCGGGCGGGCTGATTGCCCGCGCCGCCAATCGCTTCCTTGGCAAGGCGGATCGGGAAGCCGCTTCCGTCCTGTCAAACGCGCAGCGCCACACCCACTTCCTCGACAGCCCGCGCATTGCCAAGGTCACATCGCGCTCGGATTTCCAATTCTCAGACCTGCGCCATCGGATCACGTCTGTCTTCCTGGTCCTGCCGCCCAACCGGATGGACGCCTACAGCCGCTGGCTGCGCCTTCTGGTCTCTCAGGCCCTCCAGGACATCGCACGGGACGCAGAAGTGTCAGCGACACCGGCGGCGGCCACAGGCGCACCAGCGGCCCTGTCAGCGCTTGAAGAGGCCCCTGACGCCTTCCCTGCCCTCTCCGGGGCCTCTGCGGCTCTTCAGAGCGCCACAGGACGCCTGAAGGCTCCCACGCTGTTTCTCTTGGATGAGTTCGCCGCTCTCGGCCGTCTGGAGGCCGTGGAGCGCGCCATGGGGCTGATGGCGGGCTACGGTCTGCAACTCTGGCCGATCCTGCAGGACATGAGCCAGCTCAAAGACCTCTACGGCGACCGGGCAAACACCTTCATCGCCAATGCGGGTGTTCAACAGGTCTTCGGGGTAAACGACTTCGAGACGGCCAAGTGGCTGAGCCAGATGATCGGCCAGGAAACCTCCCGCTTCCAGACCGACAGCTTCAAGCCAGGCGACGGCCCCAGCTTCTCGAACCACCTCACCGGGCGCGACCTGCTGACCCCCGACGAAATCATGCAAATGCCGCCCAACGTCCAGCTCCTTCGCGTCCAGGGCCAGCCCTCGGCGCTGGCACAGAAGCTGCGCTACTACGCCGATCCCGAGTTCCGGGGGCTCTTCGTCCCGCAGGACGCGTAGCCCGGAAAGGATGACCCAGATGTCTGACGATACGCCTTCGCCCCCTCTCACGCTCGACGAGCTACGCGAAACTCTGGAACGGCTCGGTGATCTGTCACTGGATCTGAACGACCGGATCGAAGAGCAAACAAAAGCCGTCAAACACGCCACGACAATGACGAACGAAGCGCGGCGGGCGACGGAGGCGACGAAGCAACAGACCGATCCCAAACGATATGGTGAGCTGGTCGGCGCAACGATTGACGGAAAGATCAACGACAATCTCGTGCGCATGGGCCAGATGTGCGTCGATCTGCTTCAGGCTTCCAACAGGGCGCGGGACGTTCTAGCGAAAGCTGAAGAGGACAAATCGATTGCTCAGCGCCAACTTTGGGAACGGGAACAGCGGCTCGATCAGTGGAAATCGCGGTGGCCACTATTTGGTCTGGCTGCGCTCGTTCTGGCCCTTGTGATGACGCTCACGCTTCCAAGTGCCTTAGCGACCACAAGGTTCACGTGCGAGCTGATGGTTGCGCATAACTGGACGACGACAACGACTGGCACCGATATTTGCGTCCGCTACAACGAATGAGGAAAAGCGCCGATCTGCCGCTTTGCTCTTTCTAAGCAATAGGCCGCCGCAGGCGGCTAGGAGGCTCTGCCTCCTCTGCCCCGAAGGGGCATTCACCACCGGGATATTTTTGGAACAAAGATATCATGGTAGGCTGACTCTGCGGCACAGGCGGGGACGCCGATGGCCTTGAACGGAGATGTCTCCGAGCGCCCTTCCCCTGCAAAGGTGAGGGGAGTTTTTTCGGTGGGTGGCATGGGCCAAGGGACCATTGCCTCGGCTCAGGCCACGAAGCTGGGTGTTATATATGTGTTATAGAAGGTGTTACGAGAATCGGCCCGCTCGTAAGCATTTGAAATTACGTTGTGATTCACTCTGTTTTCGTGCCTTTGGTGTGTAGAGTATCGAAAAATGGTGGGTAGACTAGCGAAGATGGGTGTGTAGAGTATCGAACAATGCCCCTCGTTGGTGGGCAGACTGTCGAATAACAGTGGGTAGAGTATCGACGAATGGCACGGCCTCGTAAACGGACAGCTCTGCTCCCGCAACGGCACACTGAGCCGGACCTGTTCGTATGTGACATCCTCGATGCGACCCCCAAGAGCGACCGTGCCTCGATGGAGCATCCGTTGTTTTCGCTCTCGGTGAAGAAAGACCTCGCGGCGTTCGAGTATCAGCAGGGCAATGTGAAGGTGAAGATCACACCAGCAGCTGAAGAAGGCCGCGCCAATGTCTTCGACCGTGACATTCTGATTTACGTGCTGAGCCAGCTTATGGCTGCGAAGAACGAAGGTCAGGAAATCAGCCGCCGTGTCAGAATCTCTGCGCACGATCTTCTGAAAGCCACGAACCGACATACCACCGGGCAGGCCTACGCAACCCTTCGGCGCGCCCTCACCCGCCTTCAGTTCACTCAGATCGAAACCAACATCCACGATCATGGTATCGGCGAATGGCGGTCAATCTCGTTCATCACTGATGCCCGGATCGTCAAGGAAGATTCCACCGGCCGCCTTCTCAGTGTGGAGCTGGAGATGGGCGACTGGCTTGTCAAAGCCATTGAAAACAAGAATGTTCTGACGCTCAACAAGGCGTATTTTCAGCTTCGGAAGCCCTTGGAGCGGCGTCTGTATGAGCTGGCCAGAAAACACTGCGGAAAGCAGGATGTCTGGCGGATCGGCCTCGACAAGCTGCAACACAAGACAGGCTCGACTTCCACACCCAAAGAGTTCAAACGCTTGGTGAAGGCGATCTGCAAGGCTGACGCAGACCAGTCTCACATGCCGGATTACAGCTTTAGGCTGCTGCATGATGTGCTTGAGGTTTCACCCAAGCCCGAATTTCTCGACATCTACGGGGACGCACAGCCGATCACTTCGGAGATATCGGTTCGACTGTCGCCAGAAGCGTATGAAAAGGCGCGAGAGGCCGCTCCGTCATGGGACATCTACTTCCTTGAACAGGAATGGCGCATGTGGATGAGCGAACCGCCGCGCCATCCTGACGGCGCTTTTGTTGGGTTCTGTCGTAAATGGTATGAGCGCAAGGGCAGAGCCCCATAACTGATAACAGATAATAAATAATAGTTATGACATAACTGTTATCGGTTGACTGTTAAGTGTTATCTGTTAAGGCTTCCTAAAATGACACGAGGGCAGAAGATGGCGCAGGTTATCAGCGTAGTTCAGGAGAAAGGTGGCGCAGGGAAAACCACCCTGCTGACAGCTCTGGCGAGCCTCATGGTCGAAGATGGCGCTAGGATCGCGGTGATAGACACAGACCCGCAACGGCATCTGGAATCGTGGGCCAAGAAAGATGAGACGGCCCTGGACTGGCTTTACGAAGAGAACGACGAAAAGCTGATCCCGACAGTCAAAGCGATGAAGAAGGCTGAACCCGCCTATGACGCGATCTTCGTAGATACGGCCGGTTTCAAATCGGCCATGGCAATGCACGCAATCGCGGCAGCCAACCTTATCCTAATCCCCTCCAAGGCGAATGAGGCGGACGCGAAGGGAGCCAAGCGCACCTATTCACATGTTCAAAGCGTTGCCGAGACAATGGAAAAAGAAATCCCGGCTCTCGTGGTGATGATGGACGTCGATACGAACACTAACATCACGCAAGCCATCACAGATGCGCTCGATGCACAGAACGTGCCACGCCTCAATGCCATGTGCGCGCATCGCACTGGTTTCAAGGAAATGACCTCAACGGGCCAATCGCCACAGGGATCGGCGCGCCGATCAGCGAAGTCTGTGTTGGCCGACTTGCAGGGTAGGGGCCTGCTCAGCTTCTACAGGAGTGGTTCATGGCCAAAGTCAGCGTAAATCTCGATGATGATCTGGATGATGATACTGGCTCTCAGAAGCTCAAAGAGCTGGCCGCGCCGCTGCCAAGCGTGAGCAAAGCGAAGTCGTCGGCCCTAAAAGACGCCCCGCGCGTCCAGTTTTCCTTCACGAACGTGCCCGAACCGATCAAGGAGGCTTTTGCGCTTGAGGCCCAGAAGCGCGGCTTGACAAAAAAAGAGCTGCTCTATGCATGTCTTCGGGCTGGAGGGATTTCCATACCAGCTTCTGCCGAGATCGACGGTCGAAGACGATAACTGTTATCTGTTACTAATTGCACAGCGCTTGGAGTTTTCTCTGGCTACATCCCGGACTTCAACGCATGACATTCCAGCCGTCCTTGCTCCGGAACAACAAGTACATTCGGCGTCTTCTGCTCCAACCGGAGGGCTTTCAGGATGACTGCGCCTGTTTTGTCGTCTTCAATGTATCCTCGAAACAGCGGCTCTTCATATTGCTCCGTGAAGTCGAACGTCGGGTCATGGTCAAAACCAAGACTGATCTCTGTCATGTGAGCATCGAGCAACCCGTACCAGACCGTGACGAAATCGCCATCTTGTGAGAGATAGCAGTTAAGCCGCAAAGTGTCGTGCGCCCCTTGATCTATGCCCACAAGATCAAGCTCATAGACTGTCACTCCACCAGGAAAGGTAAAATCCAGCTTGAAGAACCCATGGTGTGTTGGACTGAATGCCATAGCTCGATACCGGTCATGCAAGATTGCGCTCAAGCTGTAGGGTAGGGGAAGCCGAGAGCTCTTTGAAGCAACTCTCTTGCATAACTACGGATTTGTAGTTACATATCGGGCATGACGCTGATCCGGTTTACGTGGGATGAGGACAAGAACCTCTCCAATCAACGAAAACACTCTGGAATCTCCTTCGAACTGGCGGCGCACGTATTCGATGATCCCTTCTGTCTGACCCGACAGGATCGGATCGAAGACTTCGAGTTGCGCTGGCAGACCATAGGCATCGTTCACGGCGTCACGCTGCTCTTGGTCGCTCATACGGTTATCGAAGAGGACAGCGACGGCCAGGTTGTCGAAACGATAAGGATCATCTCCGCCCGAAAGGCCGATAGATCGGAAAGGAAGCGATATGAAGAAGAAAGAGGTTAGCTATACCCCTGACACACTACCACCTTTGACCGATGCGCAGCGGGCGCATCTAGCCGAGCTGGCGAACGCACCGGACGATCAGATCAACTACGACGATATTCCGGAACTGACTGATGCGCAGCTTGCTGAGTTCAAGCGACCGGAACACTACCGCCCAATCAAGAAGCAGATCACTGCGCGCTTGGACGCTGATGTCCTCGCCTGGCTGAAAGCGGGTGGAAAAGGCTACCAATCTCGTATGAATGCGATCCTGCGGCAGGCGATGTTGAACGCGAAGTAGGGGCCAGCTTGGCAGCAGGTAGGCACGATAGCGGACCTTCTCTTTGAAGGTCAGGGCCTACGAGATGCGGACCAAGCCGTCCTTGGAAACTCAAACTCAAATGACTGCTTTGCCCATCCGCTCTCGGGATTTGACCAAGGCTGCATCACCGACACGAGGATTATCAAGGCGCGTCACAATGGATTAAGCCGTTGTTCTAATTCGGTCGAAACCAAACTGTACTAGACTTCAGCAACGACGCGCGGAATGCCTCGGAGCTCAAATTATCAAGCTGACTGGCGCCTTCTCCCGACAGAGCCCTCAGCTCCCGTAGTGCCACAGTTTCTTTTACGATTAGTCAATGGACTGTCAAAGGGCCCGGGCCACGCCGGTCAAGTCAACATTCTTTGCCACAACTCTCTGACACAGCGCAGATCAAAGACTAGGCATTTGTTGACTTTTGCCTATTTCGATCCATCTTATCCCAAAACACAGATGGTTGGTTGGTATGCATACACTCTTTTTCGGTTCGATTGGTAGTTTGGCAGAGACGTCACGTCTCCAACTGGAAGCCTATAACGAAGCGTTTGCCCAGTCAGGGTTGGGCTGGCATTGGTCGGAAACCGCGTATCAAACGATGCTCCTATGTGCTGGCGGTTACGATCGCGTGGTATCCTACGCTCAGACTAGGGAAGATGTGGTCAATGCGGCCGAGCTCCACCGGATGAAGTCTGAAATCTACCGCAACCTGCTCCGTTCTAGGGTGGTAAAGCCTCGACCTGGTGTCATTGAAGCAATCGAGTATGTAAGGTCCAACAGCGGCAAGCTGGCTCTTGTCACTTCGACGAGCCTAGACAACGTGAGACAGTTGCTAGAGAAGCTTGCAATTCCAGAGGACGTTTTCGACTTGATCGTCCACAACGGCGTTATCGCCCGCCCCAAGCCCCACCCTGACGCCTATCTGTACGCTCTTGATCAGCTGAATGTCTCAGCTCGGGATGTGCTGTCCGTAGAAGACAATCCGGATGGGGCGCTAGCGGCCACCAGGAGCGGAACCAACTGCTTAGCGGTACCAGGAAGCTTCCACTGCGCGTCCAACTTCGTAGACGTCATGGCTGTTCAGTCTGCCTTAGACGTGGGTGCCTTTCTCACATTTCCAAGCCGAGCAGCGGCGTAGGATCCAGCGATGGTGTTCGTACAGCTCAAGAACCCTGAAAAAGAGGCCATTGGATAATGGCTACCGACCTACTTGATCAAAGCACCTTAAGTCAGGCAGAACTTCGCGCCCTGCTCGAAGCCGACGAGAGAGAAATGAGTGTTGTGTTCTCGGATCCATTTCAGCCTGACAACCCGATGATCTATGTCAGCGACGAGTTCGAGACGCAGACTGGTTACTCGCCAGAAGAAGCAATCGGACAGAATTGTCGCTTCCTGCAGGGGCCTGGAACCAACCCACATGCCATTGAAGCCATCCGTCAAGGGTTGAAGGCAGAGACGCGTTTCACGATCGATATTCTGAACTACCGCAAAGACGGCACGGCTTTTGTGAACAGACTACGCATCCGGCCGATCTACGACCCATCGGGTTTGCTTATGTTCTTTGCCGGGGCACAGAACCCGGTTTAGGTATGCGCCAAACGAACGATGACCGAGCCAGCTGCACTGATGTGAGCCAGTGTGATAAGCACAGAAAGACCGTGGAGGGCTTTGAAGCGACCTTTTCTCTTTGTGTCAGTAGCCGCGTTTATTGCTGGCATAAGGACTCGCCTTGCAAACACAGTGGTTGGCGCAATGACTGCGAGCAGGCTCGCGGAGATCCAATCATCTGAAAAAACGACTACTGGAAGCTGCCGTTGCTGAGGTGCCCAACACAAACAAGTAGAAATGCGGGAAGGCCCTTCGAATGAGGGGGCCGGCTGTTTCGGCAGGCACCGCGTTGAACACAAATACTGCGAACCCTAAAGAGTATAGGACCATGCCCCCTAACAGGTGGGCTGTGGTTAGAAGCGCAACCTCAGTCATTTCGCACCTTCCGGTTTTATCGCCATCCCCATGTAGATGATAGACTTGAGGGGCAGCGGCCCAAACACAAAGTCACCTCTTCGATTGATGCCACGCGGGCCGAGGCCGGTCTGAGGCCCAGCACCAAGACCGGCGTTCGTGAGTTCGCGCACCAACTCCTTTGGCTTGATGAAAAGCTTGGGATCGTGTGTCCCCTTTGGCAGAAGACCAAGGATGTCTTCAGCGACCGTGATCGTTGCCAACCGGGACAAAAGGTTTCTGTTGATCGTGTCGTAGAGAAACATCCCGCCCGGCCGCAAGACGCGAGCGACCTCCGAAGCAACCTTTGCTAGATCAGCGACATGCTCCAAGACGTCGACGCAGACGACCGCATCGAAGGCCGCTTCTGCATAGGGAAGTGCCTCACCAACGCCAACGTCGTATTGAATGTCCTGGCCGACAAGGGTTGCCCTGCTTCTGGCAGCAGCGACAGTATCCGCAGCAGGATCGATGCCTGTCACCCGCGCTCCCTTCGTGGCCAATGCTTCAGCAATGAACCCGCCAGCGCATCCCAGATCGAGAACGCTCTTGTCCCTCCAATCAATGTGGCGATCGAACCAAGCAAGCCGACCTGGTACAAGATTTTTGAGAGTACGGACCCAGCGCACCTCATCTGACCACCATTGATCGGCGACGCGGTCATAGATTGAAAGATCATTACGAGGAATGCTGGTCACGGTTTCTTGTTCCTTTCAGATACGGCACGGCGTAAGGGACTTGGCTCTGATACGCGCGGAACCTCGCTCCATATCTTTTTTCGAAGCGGTTTTCTTTGAGCTTTGGCGCGAGCAGGCAATAGCCCGTCAGTGTAGCAGCCAACGCCAACTGATCAGGCGTCCATACGGGGACGGTCCAGAGTGTAAGCGCAAAGGAGACGTAGATCGGTTGCCGAATGATCCGGAATAGGCCCGTTGTAGGCATTCCGGGGAAGACAGGCTTCTTGTCTTGGGCCAGCGACATCCAGCCAAGTGCACCTGATTGAACCTCTGCCCCCGCGTCGTAGCTCGCCTTTATCAAAAGGAGCCATGACACTGCGTAGAGCGCACAAATGACATAGAACACTGTCCCTTCGGCGCGCCACCAAACCACACCGCTTGGGGTCCACAACGCAAACAACATCAAGAGCTGGAGAGAGGCAATCATCGCGTAGGTCGTAGTGCTCAGGGTTCGTGCGTAGTCTGCGGGTGCCAACCAATTCAGTAGTTGGCCGCCACGTTCGCTGAGCAAAAGCGAGTGCATCAACGGGAACTGGAGGATCAATAATCCGTTCGCCAGAAAAGCCCAATGTTCCGAGACGCGCCCCAGGCTTTCGCTCATCCCGTAAAACATAGCTAAAATCATCGCTCCAACGGCCAACGCGAATACGACGTGGCACACCAGGCCATACGCAAAGGCGATGCTGATGCGCCTAAGCCCAGGCGGCATTCTGAGAAGCCCAAAGACCAGCGACAGCAGCCTGTCGATAGGGGTGTTTTGACGATCAACCATAGGAAATGATCTAGAGCGAAAGCCCGAAATTCGAGGGCCACCGACAAAGGGTCGCAGCAGGTGCGGCATTCACGTTGTCGAATGGCGTAGGCTAGCCGGGTATCATTGAACGAACTTCTGCAAGCCCTTCGGTCTCAACATAGAGACGGACACCGAGTTCTCCGCTGTCCCGCAATACCGGGCGCTTGCTCAGACAGAGTTCGACGGCCTCTATTGCTTCATACGCCGCGCAGGCCGTAACGATCCGCGTCATCAACCGCTCTTGCGTGTGATAGTGCCCGTCAATTGCCAGGCGATTGATCTCTGCAATCAGCGGATCGTAATCAAAGACGCGGTCCATTCCATCGGTATCAATGAAAACCAGCTTCGGATCGATTGTAAGCTTGAGATCAAGGAGGTGAACGTCAGGAACCACATCATTCGGACCGTAGGTTCCCAGAGACGGCTCAAGCTCCAGATTCTTGAGTTCGATTGTGCTCTTCATGTTTTTGCAGTCACCCTTGCACAATTATTCGTCAGCTTCGTCCGCGCCGTCTTGAGCCAGGCGCGCGATCTCATTGGTCATGCGTTTCGTGTATCGGCGCTGACGGCGGCGGGCTTTTGCAGCCGTGGCACGCCAGCCTTCTCGCTTGTCCTGAACCACGTCGTCGAGATCGTTTGCGGTCTCAACCCACTTTGCATCGTGCAGCGACGTTCGCTTAGGCATCTCAACCACTCCTCAAACGCTGTTCACACCTTCGCGCCGTTTGCCACGCCAGATCAGTGATTGGTTATTCAACTGGCGGAGGTCAGCACGCCCTGCAGCAATCTCGCGACAAAGAGCAACCGCGCGTTGCGCTTGGTCGTGCGTCAGATTCTTGTAAGCAGGACGGTCAAGGTGCGCGTACCAAACGCCACCGCAAATGGTATCCAACACGATCCGCTGAAAGCAATGGTCCTCGCGCACCGGCCAAGCCTTTCCGCCACTCTGCGCCAACGAAGGAAGCACCTCCTTCGTGAGGTGCAGGTAGTCGTCGACCAAATTGCGCGCGTTTCCGGTTTCCGGTTTCAAGCCAGCACCTTCCCATCAGTTGTCCGCTGCGTTCATCTGCCAGCAAATAGGACACGCTTTTGGAAGCTCAATCCTTTAAACAGAATATTGTGAACCCCTGCACCACGCGCAATCCACCGCTCTTAAATTCGACAGTTCGTCATTTCAGCTTACTTCGACGCGTACATGAGGAGGTATGAAGCTATGCCGCTTGATCATTCAGACCAAAAACTGATCGCACCAACACGAGAAGCAGCTGAGGCTGCACTTCGGGCATTCGCGCCACGGATGGGCAAAAGGTACACCAACGGCCGCAATTATGATCGCGGTCCGGGCCTACACGGGGATGTATCAATGCTCTCTCCATACCTACGACGGCGTCTTCTGCTCGAACAAGACGCCATCGAAATCGCGGTGCGGGAGCATGGAGCGGAGGCCGCAGAGAAATTCATTCAAGAGGTAATCTGGCGGGGGTATTTCAAGGGGTGGATGGAACGTCGCCCAATTGTATGGGACCAGTACCGAGAGGGCTTGATCAGGGACCTAGCCGCCGTGGATCGTGATCGTGGCCTTCGACGCCGTGTGGCGGCCGCTGAGGCCGGGCAAACCGGGCTCGACTGTTTTGACAGCTGGGCCGAAGAATTGGTCGATACCGGCTACCTTCATAACTATGCCCGAATGTGGTTTGCCTCAATCTGGATCTTCACGCTCGAATTGCCCTGGCGGTTGGGCGCGGACTTCTTTTTCCGGCATCTCCTCGACGGCGATCCTGCGTCAAACACACTGGGATGGAGGTGGGTGGCTGGCCTTCACACACGCGGAAAGCCTTATCATGCACAAGCCTGGAATATCGCGAAGTTCACGGAAAATCGGTTTAATCCGCGTCCAGCGGAGCTCGCAGAAGTCGTCGAAGGCCTTGAAAGTGAAGAACCAGAAGGACTGCCAAACGTCACACCACTCCGTACTTTGCCGGTCCCCAACCCCGATCGTCCCACGGCTTTCCTGATGACTGAAGAGGACTGCCGCCTTGAAGATTTTGACCTCTCCGCTCTGAACTTCGTCGGATATGCGACACTTTCCGCGAGCCATCTACGCTCGCCTCTGCCAGTGTCATCCTTAGTCGAGGAATTTGAAGACGGCGCGTTAAGGGACACCGCATCGCGGATCGCCCCAGACGCCACAGGGTTGCGAGCGGGCGTGCCCACTGATCTATCACGCTGGGCCTCGCGCCTGGGCGCTACGCAGATAGCGACCCCCTACATTCCCACCGGGCCGCTGCGGGATTGGATGATCGAAGCCAAGCGCGATTTGGAGGAAGCGGGAATAGACCTGGTCGAGTGGCGAAGGGACTGGGACAGCGCAATCTGGCCATATGCCACGGCCGGGTTCTTTAAGGTTAAGAAACAAATCCCCGCCATTCTCCAAAAGACAGGGCTGTTGTGACCGACGTCCTCGTCACAGGGGCAGGAATGTCCGGTATCGCCTGCGCGAGAGCGCTGCAAACCGCGGGCGTATCCGTTCGTTTGATCGACAAAGGGCGTGGCATCGGCGGACGCGTTGCAACGAGACGCGCGGATGTCGCTGGCGAGAGCATTACGTTCGATCACGGTACGCAATACCTCGATCAAAGTGAGGACGCCGAGAGCATCGCAAAGCTTGGGCGAGGCGCTGTAGATGTGTGGCAGATCGGAGATCGGACACATCGCGTCGTTGGTGTGCCTGGCATGGCGGCGTTACCCAAAGCCTTGGCTCATGGTCTCGACGTTGCATTGAACACACGGGTAACGACAGTGGTGGAGCGCGGTGCCCACTGGCAGATTGAGACAGACGCGGGGAAAATGACGGCCTCGCACGTGGTCGTCACGGTCCCGGCACCGCAACTTGCACCCATTTTGGGTGAAACACACACGATCGTTCAGCAGTCCGCCAGTGCCGTCATGCGTCCTTGCTTGACCTTGATGGCAGCATTCGATCGCGACACGCCTGCACCTTTTGTAACGCGGCGTGATGCGAACGCGGTGCTGACTTGGATCGCGCAGAATAATACGAAACCAGGTCGATCTAACGCGTATTCAACATGGGTGGCTCAGGCGCATCCGGACTGGAGCGAAGCGCATATTGATGCTGATCGGTCAGAAATCAAAATGCGCATGGTGGATCTGCTCTGTTCCGCACTCAGCGTCGCTCCTTCCAAGCTTCGCCATGCGGGCTTGCAAGGGTGGCGCTACGGATTGGTTGAGACACACCTAGGTAAACCATTCCTATCAGAAGGAACACTTTGGGCAGGAGGCGACTGGTGTTGTGGTCCGAAAATCCAAGATGCTTGGCGATCGGGCTCGGCCATCGCGGCCAGTATCTTGCACAGCTTCCGAACTTCAGCGTACCCAAGATCGGCGACTGCCAACTAAAGCGTATCGACCAGTCGGAGGGCCCAACCCTAAAATATTCCCTTCTGAGCATTGTTGGACTGAGCAGCTAGATACGCGATGCGTGGACCAGCAGTGGCAGCTTTTCCTGGCGGAAGTTGTTCGCAGAACTTTCCTGAAGAAAGTTTTTGGCAGTTTTTGTGCGGCGCTATGCTCGAAGCGAAACTTGATTCAACCAAGTCCTGGACTCTGTATCTTTCTAGCTCAGGCGTGGACCAGTGAACGATTTCCGCGTGTCCGACAAGAAGTTGTGAGCGGCAAAAAAACCATACAAATCAGGGCTGAAACACTGGAATTTTCAGTGCGCGTCACGGCGGGTTAAGCCATTGAGATCATTAGATTGAAACCGAACTACCCTAAGCCTGTACTAGATTTGACCGTAGATACTTGGCTGGAAGCCTCACTTGAAGGCTCAAGGGAGGAGGGGGCCCGTAAGTATTCGAAACATACTATAGCGGTTGTTTTAGAAGGCCCTGATCGAGAACGTGTGGAAAAGGGCTTAGGCCTTCCAAATACCCGATCCAGAACCAAACGAGTTTTGGTGGATTTTGGATCGCCGTCCTTAGATCTGACATTCGCCGCTCTGCAACGACTTGGTAGGTTTGGGCTCATTCACGACCTTCGCCGCGCTCAGCGCGAACGACCGCTCTGGCGGGGCAGGGGGCTCGCCGTCCGACCCTGTTTCATCCGGCGAGCTGATACCCGCGCTTCTGCTTGGCTCGATAAAGCGCGACCATCGCGTCGGCCGCGCGGCCTGCATCTTCGAACAGCTCGATACGGTGCCGCCCCTGGGTGCCGATGCGGCCCCATTCGCGCAAGAGCGACACGCCACCGAACAGGTCCGGCATGAGGCGCAACCGATAGAAGCGATACATATTGGCCTCTGGGTCCACACGCTCGATGCGGATGTCCTCGGGAAACATCTCAAGCTGCTGCATCGGATGCCTCCCGCATGAGGCGGCTGATCGTAGAGCGATGGACCTTGAAAAGACGCGCGGCCTCGGCCTCTGTGCGCTTGCCGGAAAGCACGAGGTCGCGGATTTCCCGGCGCTGATCGTCAGACAGCTTCGGCTTGCGCCCTGGGTGACGGCCTTTCTTTCGGGCACGCTCCAGACCGGCGCGGGTGCGCTCGCGGATCATTTCACGCTCAAACTCGGCAAAGACGCCCACCATCTGCATCATCATGCGCCCGGCGGGGGTGGTCGTGTCGATGGCCTCGGTCAGCGAACGGAATCCGGCTCCAGCTGCGTCGATTTTCTCCATGATAGTCAAAAGGTCTTTTAGAGACCGCGACAGCCTGTCGAGCTTCCAGACAATCAGCACATCGCCTTGGCGGAGCTGATCGAGCATCCGGTGCAGCTCCGGCCGATCCCACCGGCCACCCGACGCTCGTTCTTCGAAAACGCGCTCACATCCAGCCGCGCGCAGCGCGTCGAGCTGCGCGGCGGTCGCCTGGTCGTCGGTTGATACGCGGGCATAGCCTAGGTTCATACAAACAGTGTTGCGCTTTCTTGTTGCTCAATCAAGTTATTTCGCAACATATATTTGCAACAACGCGGGGCAGGGCAGGGGGCGCAACTTCTCACGGTAAATGGCACTATGTTTGTTGGTTCGCAAGCGGGCAGCGGTCTTGGCCACGTCAGTGGGGCAGGGGAGTGTTGCACAACTGGACGTTTTTGCGCGTATCTTCATGACCGCTGTGCGGACAAAGTGAGAATTCGCTGCACTTTCACGAAGGACCGCTTTTGTGTGGCAAGGCGCGAGTTAGAGAGAGCATTCGGCAAACAGAACTGCAATGACTTTTGGCATCCGGTTGTATCCGGTCAGTTTGCCACCTTTTTTTCATGGAAAGAGAATACTGGAGGTGAAACAACACCTGCTGCGGCCATGCCATTTGCCAATGCGGGATCAGACGCCCAAGCCTGAGCCCGTTCCATCGTATCCCATTCAAAACAGACGGTCACCAGGTTACGGTTCATAGAATTGTGCAGTATATAAAACGACATCTCTCCCACTGAACGACGGGTTGGCAAAGCTTGATCGAAAACCTCTTTCCAACGGTCGAAATCTTCAACCTCGTGGGTCACGATCATCCAAGCCTCTTGTGCATGTACGATCGGAGTGGAGGACAAAGCGATCACGCAAGAGACGCAGAAGGCAGCAAGACGCAAAGGTCTCCTGATTACATCACTTCCCTTTAAAAGTATCTGGTTCTGCATGTCACCGGACCACTGGTTCGCCGCCAAACAAGCTCCAAAATTCAGAACGGGCGTTGCTGCGTGGAAATTCGGACGTTCGGATCGCGACCTCCAGAAAACGGCACAGCGGCTCCCAGCCATCGATAGGGTTGAAAACCAGCAACTTATTGGCCGGGATCACTTCTCTAACTTTCGCATTGTTGGCACGGTAGGCGGCAATCGCGGTTTCACGGTCGAGACCCGCGTCGCTCCCTTGGTGTAGGATTTTATCCATATCTTCGAACACGGATTGAACAGCAGGCGGCAAAGCGATGTTTTTACGGTTCTGCCAAAAGCGATTGATGGTGTAGTCGTAACTGGCCCACCAATCCTCCTCAGGACGCTCTGTATGAATGATCTTGGCGTCGGGGAATGCGATGGAAAGCTCATGCCAGAACACCGCGCCCGGGTTGTCAATTTGTGCCGCATAGCCGTCGAACACTTCGGCCCAATCGGGTTCCTCTCCGCGAGCGATTGCAGCCCAATGGGCGGGCTGTCCGGGGTTCTGCATCACCTCTACCATGTGGTGGCACGGTCCAAATCCCAACTCTTCCAAGGCGAGTTTTGTGGACATGGTTCCGGTTCGGCCAAAGCCCGAACCAATTACTTTCAAGGACATTTTCTTTCTCCTTCTTTGCCGCTCCGTTAGCCATGGCGCAGCCTGGCGCAGGGCTTGATCGCCCTGACGTTGGGTGGCGGTGACATTTGGGGGGTGAGCCTTTTCGCGCGGCCCCGTCGCGCGCGTTTAGTCGCTTAGTCGAGCGAGAAGCTCGATAATCGGTGTCGAAAGGTCGGTGTGGTGATGGACCATGCGCCAGCCCTCATCGGACAAAATGTAAACATTGGTCACCCTGTATTCGAGCGTGATGACTTCGCCTGCGAGAGTGGCACTACCGATCTCGATGCCAGTTTCCACTGCCGTTTCGCCGAAAACTGCAATCGCCTGGTCTTGCAGCGCAACTGCGCCACCAGAGGCGAGGCTAGCCACGCCATCGAACGCGGCGACTAACCTGCTCAGACCTATATCTCGGCCGCCGACAGGATGTAGGGCGGTTACGCCCTCAGCATCTAGCCAAAGCGGGGCAACATCTTGCGATATCGGTGATCCAGCTAGCATCTCATTGAGAGCTGCGTAGAATGCATCCGAAACCGCCTCGATCTCGGCCAAAGCGCTTTGTTCTGCCTCCACGGCACCTGCAGCCAGCACTGCCATTGCCACCCCACAGGATGCACCTTGCACCAAGTTTTTCAGTCCTGATCTTAACATGTGTTTTTCCTTCCTTGTCTGTCCTGGTTGCGTCTGACAAGGTTGTTGAACAAAATTCAGCACAAGCATAGCGAAACGATTTCATGCACCATGAATGATATTCAGCTTCACCGACTCGACCTCAATTTGCTCGTTACTTTTGAGGCTCTTATGACAGAAGGCAGTGTCGCCAAAGCGGCAGATCGGCTGAACAAGACACCATCGGCGGTCAGCCATGCGCTTGCCCGGTTGCGCGAGCAGGTGGGTGACCCACTAATGGTGAAGGTCGGTGGCAAAATGCAGCCATCACCCTTCGCCGAAAGCTTGATTGAAGATGTCCGTCCCATCTTGCGCAGCATTCAAAGGGTCGTAACCCCGCCCAGACCGTTCGATCCGGCAACAAGCACACGCACATTCCGCATCGCTGTGCCCGCAATCACAGCGCTGATCGCCGAGGTATTTGCGCGGGTCAACGAAGAGGCACCAGGCGTTTCGCTTGAGTGGGTGAACCTAGGACCGCATCTTTATACCGCTGTCGCGGATGAACAAATTGACTTGGCGTTGCTCGGTGCGGACAAGCCACTCCCCGAAGGCCTTATGGAGCAAAAAATGCCAACGTTGCAGCGCTACACCTATATGCGCAGTGGGCATCCGGCAGCAGAAAATTGGAACAAACAGGCTTGGCTTGATTGGCCACATGTCATGGTAGGAATGTCAAACGCGGCGCGCCAAACCGTCGAAGATCGTGTGGCGCGCGATGGCATGGAACGCCGGATCGGGGCACATCTTCCCGAGTTTTCGGGTGTTGCACCGCTTCTGGCGCGGACAAACATGCTGGGAACGACCGTTCAGCTCTTCATGGTGGAAGACGTGCGAACCTATGGTCTTCTTGCCAAAGTCCCGCCGGTCGATCTTCCCGATATTACTTTTCGCTTTTTTTGGAGCGCGCGCATTTCGCAGGACCCAGGCGGCAAGTGGCTCAGGTCCCTCGTGATTGCGGCTTACGAAACGATCCATGAAAGAGCCATTGCCGCAGGCACGGTGACAAACGAATAATTGTGTTTTTAAGGTCGTAATCAGACATTCCTGCAAAGCGCAGCATCGGTCGAAGTGGGCTCGTTGCGGTCCTTCTCCGCACCGCAGGATGCGCCAAAACTCAACCGTTTCTGTCACCGGCGGAAAGGACCGTTTGCGCGCATCGCTAGTTGGGGGCTGGTGGGATATACCCAACCTACGCTGCGGCCACCCCAATCGCAGCTCCCGCAAACCTCAAGTCACTTGGGAAAACCCGCCTTGAGTAAACGCTCACGCAGCGTTCCCATTTTCTCCGAGCCTTTCAGCGGAACGCGATCCAGGTCTTTAACACGGATTTCCGGCAAAGCACCCAGAGCGCCATTGGCAGCCGAAGTCGCATCTTTGTCGTTGCCAAGCGCGATGTGACTAGCCGCAAGAACAAAATGTGCAAAGAACCAGCTCGGCCTACGGTGTATGGCGCGCTCGGCCCATTCGATTGCGGTCTCGAAGCGACCCGCCATGTAGTGCGCCAGCGCAAGGCCAGAAAAGCGGAAGAAAATGCTCGGGTCCAGGGGGTTGGAACGGATTGCGATGTCCTGATTGGCAATAGCCTCATCTGACCGTCCCAAGATACCTAGTAGCGTGCCAAGGCTGCCATAGGCCAATGAACAATTCGGGTTCAGCGCGACGGCGCGTTCCAGGGCCGCCAGCGACTCCTCGTATTTGAGCAGACCCCAGCAACTGATTCCCAAGGCCCAGTGTGCGTATTCGTTGCGGTCGTCCAACTGAGTAGCGCGCCGCGCCAGAGCATATGCCGTTTCCATGGCCGGTTTGATGTCGGGGACAAAGCCCATGATGGCGATGTGATGGTTGATCAGCGATAGCACCATGTTCGCCTCCGCGCTTTCCGGATCAAGCGCTAATGCGCGTTCCAGAAGTGTCTTGGCGTGGGCATAGCTTTCCGGCGTAAAGTCATACAGCAGATGCCAGGATCGCATTGTCAGTTCCCAGACCGTCAGGTCGGGTCGGGATGCGCGTTCAACCGGTTCGGGGACGGTGCTAAGTTGAACCGTGGTCTGTATTGAGGCCACCACATTGCGCGTGATCTCATCTTGCAGGTCGAAGACATCCTCAAGCTGGCCGTCATATCGCTCGGACCACAGATGTCCGCCTGTCGTGCCATCAATCAACTGCGCCGTAACCCTCACCCGATCGCCGGACCGCCTGACGCTGCCCTCCAGCACAAACCGGACGCCAAGGTCTTTTGCCACGCGCCGGACATCAACACGCGACCCTTTGTAGGTAAAGGTCGTGTTCCGCGCGATAATGAACAGCCACGGAGACCGCGACAGGGCAGTTATGATGTCGTCGCTGATCCCATCTGAGAAGTAGTCCTGTTCCGGATCACCCGACATATTCTCAAAGGCAAGAACAGCAATCGAGGGTTTCTCTGGTTGTGTTGGAAACGCACTGTCCGGATCGTCCTTGGTAGCGTCTGCTGCGCCAAGCCTGTCGCGTAGTTCCAATTTCGATGACACGCCCAGTTTGCGATAGATCGTCGCCAGGTGCGTCCTCACCGTGGACGGCGCAAGACACAGACGGTCTGCGATTTGCTGATAGCTTTCGCCACCGGCATAGTCTTGCGCGATTTGTCTTTCGCGATCACTTAGCCGGGTCACCTCCGGCACGGCGCGGGTCACGGAGTAGCCTGTTGCATGGCTCTGATCATCCGCGCGTTTTCCAGCGCGATCACGCTTTGAGCGGCGAACATCTGAGCGAGCCTAGTTGCGTCATCGGAAAAAGGTCGCACCGTTTGCCGGTAAAGCGCAAAAGCACCGACCAACTCGTCTGCGGCCAACATCGGGATGGCAACAAAGGATCGTGCCCCGCCCAAATCGGCGGTGGCATAGCGCAACGGATCGTCGCTCTTGTAAATTGCCTCAGATTTGACGTCGATGATATTTATCACCTCGCGTTGCGCATCCATGCGGCCAAGCCCTGTCTCAGGGCTCACAGTGAACCAGCCCTGATCATCGAACCATGCCTTGAAGTCTGACGGTATCCCGAGCGTGAATGTCGCGTGAAATTTTCTGTTCTGCCCGTATTCGAAGAGAACCCCGTATTCGGCGGCGCAAAGCTCAAGCGCATATTTCAAGATCAGGGGCATCACGGCGTCAAGGTCACCTTGCCCGGCACCGATAATCCGCAACACCTCGCTCAAGGCTTTTTCGCGGCTGATGGCTTCTTCAAGGCTAAGCGCCAGCTCTGACATCACAGCTGTCATTTCGGATTGATCGCGAGATTGCGAAGCTTCTCCCCTCAGGTGCGTTGCCAGTTCCTGTTTCGAAGACACTTCCAGTTTGCGATAGATGGTTGCTAGGTGAGTGCGGACCGTACTGGGTGCGATGCACAAGGTGTCGGCGATCGCCTGATAGGTCTGTCCGCCCGCATAGGCCTGGGCAATCTCCAATTCCCTTGGGCTAAGTTCGACTTGCTCTGACACGAATGACTTCTCGCTGAAATAGACGTGATGTCAGTGTGGGCACGATCGCGGCGATAGGCAATCCTGCAAGTGCTGTACTCTAAATACTGCATGAATGACGCACGTTTTACAGCATCTGCACGATATCCAGCGTGTCTGTCGCTGACCTAAGATGATCCGCATATCATTAGCATGGAGGACCTCCCAATGTCACATTTTCAAACCGCAAAAGCCTTTTTCGAAGCCTGCGAAACCGGCCAGGGATGGGATGGGTGCAAAGCTTACTGCCAAGATGGCGCGACATTTTTCTGCCAGGCGGATGCATTGGTGGAGACGACAACCCTCGCCGCTTATGCCGATTGGATGAAGGGGCTTTTGACGCCTGTGCCCGATGGGCGCTATGTGCTCAGGGCGTTTGCCTTTGACGAAACACATGGCACAGCAGTAGCGGCGGCCGAATTTCACGGCACCCAGACGGGTGAAGGCGGACCGGTGCCACCCACTGGGAAATCCGTGGTCTCGGACTACGCCTATGTCATACAGTTCGATGGCGACAAGATCAGCCACATGACCAAAATCTGGAATGACGTACACGCCCTGCGCGGGCTTGGTTGGGCATGATGCGCTGGCGCATCCTTGGCCTACTGTTTCTGGCCCGCATCGGGCTTGGGTTTCAGTTTCAGACTGTGGCCTCCGTGGGCGACGACTTGGTCGTTGCCTTCGGGCTCGATTATGCGGGGATCGGTTTCCTGATCGGTCTCTTCATGGCCCCCGGACTATTTCTGGCCATACCCGCCGGATACTGGGGCCGATATGTTTCGGATCGCATCATGGTCGTGATCGGTTTGGGCGCGCTCGCATTTGGTGGGGCCGTATCATCCTTGGCAACAGAAAGCTGGGCCATTGGGCTGGGTCGCTTATTTGCCGGGGCAGGCTTTCTCTTTACCACGCTTTATTTCACGAAGATGGTCGCGGATTGGTTCGAAGGGCGTGAAATTGCGACCGCCATGAGCATCCTTGTCATGTCTTGGCCATTCGGGATCGCCATGGGTCAGGTCGGCCACGCGTGGATCGCGCAGGTTTACGGTTGGCAGGTTCCGTTTCAGGTTGCCTCTGTTTACTGCCTGCTCGCGGCACTCGGGGTGTTTCTGTATTACAGATCGCCACATGATCTACCCCCAGTGAAAGGTGGCCCGGATGCTGTCCTAACAGGTCAAGAATGGCGTTTGGTTCTTTGTGCTGCTGCCGCGTGGGGTGTGTTCAACGCCGGCTACGTCACCTATCTATCGTTTGGGCCGAAGGTTCTCGAAGACCTCGGCCAATCCGCCATCGCCGCTGCCAGCATCGTCAGCATCGGGAGTTGGTTGATGATCCTGTCAGGTGCCGCGTGCGGGCAAGTTGTGGACCACTTTGGCAGACGAAACTTGGTTCTGATCATTTGTATGGCAGGCGCCGTCGTTTCTCTCATGCTGCTTGGCGTCCAAGGGGCGGGTCTAGGCGCGAGCGTGCTGTTCGGTCTGATAGGCATGGCACCGGCAGGCGTTATCATGGCAATGGCGGGTCAAGCCATGCGGCCAGAGGTGCGCGCGTTCGGGATGGGCATCTTCTTTACCATCTATTACACGATCATGCTGGTCATGCCCCCTGCCGCTGGCGCAATCCTCGACGCGACGGGCAAAGCCCAGGGGCCAATCTGGCTCGCCATCGTGTTGTTTGCCTCGGTCATCCCCCTCGGCATCGCGTTTCAATATTTCAGAAGCAAGCCTCTCGCAGGCGTGGAAAGGAAAGTCGGATGACAGATGTTCGCAAAACAGTTTTCTTCAGGGAGACTATCAACGCCGATGAAATGGGCAGGTCAATTGATCCAATCACACGCGTCGCCGTCGCGGCCGTATTGCGAAACCCTTTTGCTGGAGTTGACGAACAAGACCTTTCGCAACTGTTCGAGGTAAGTTCAGGACTTGGCCAATTCTTAGCAGACGAGCTTGTCAACATGCTGAGTGTGGCACCTGTTTGCTATGGCAAAGCGGCTCTAGTCGGATCGTCCGGCGCGATGGAGCATGGTGCCGCTGTGCTTCATCCCGCCCTTGGCAAACCCGTTAGAGCAGCCATCGGTGGCGGTAAGGCCCTGATGCCTTCAAATCACAAGGTCGGCCCATTGGGCGTGTGCATCGACTTGCCGCTTGGGCATAAGGACGAGCCTTGGTCGTTTGATCACATAGATACAATGACGCTCTGCGTACCGGATGCACCACGGGCAGACGAAATCGTGCTGTGCATTGGTCTCTCAGACGGAACCCGCGCAAACCCGAGAGTTGGAAAAGGTCCGACCCATTCTTGACACCTCAAATCCTTCATATTGGCACCGCTTAGTGTCATTTGATCAAATCGCAGCAATGGTAAAGGTGGGCTCTGAGCAGACTGCTGCGTTCGCAGGAATCCAGCGCTTGGAATCTGTTGCACAAACCAGCCTTTGCGCGCGACTGGAGCTGGTCCGAAGCGCTCCAGAACCGTGCGGCCTCTATTGGAACTTTCTAGCGGGGCGCAGGCGCTGATCCTGCGAGGCGAAAGAAAGCGGACAGAATCCACCGTTTTTGACGCAACGGTTTTGTCAGGGGGTTATTGGCCGGAAGTGCTGGACA
>ERZ1740067.618-NODE-618-length-27963-cov-6.746130_pt1 | contig 27963 bp, 24 predicted proteins | sample MGYA00581736_ERZ1740067 | MGnify/ENA primary metagenome ERZ1740067 (study PRJEB43018, sample SAMN04849236) | marine metagenome | isolation source: floating plastic debris | place: Pacific Ocean | collected 2008-08-27 | study: EMG produced TPA metagenomics assembly... | reverse complement strand
GTAAGTGGTGAATGAGTGATCGTCAAAACTTCCAAGTACTCCAGTTCGCTCAGGTTTTTGGGTAAGGTCAGTGAGTGAAAATTACCGAGTTGTAGTTTTTTTAAATGAGTCAATCGGCTGATTGACTCCGGCACACGCCCCTCTTTTTGTGATGGATTGATCACTCTAATTTCAGAGGTGTTGAGTTGCGCCATTTGCTGGGGAGTAATGGCTGAGTGGGGGTCTTCCAAGACAAAGAAAAAATGGTATAACTGCTGGTAATCATCCACGAAATCTTGATAGGCCGATACATCCAACCCCTTCAAAATCTCGAGTCCCAACGTAAGTGAGTCCTCACTGGAAGCAGAGAGCAATTGATTCAATTGTTTTTGATATAGCATATCAATGCGATTTTCTAATATAAACAAGCGTCATAACCAAAACAAACACACTTGGTGAGGATTAAAAAAACAGGTCGGCTGGGCTTTACAAGCATTCTTACCCAACTTTTGGTTATATTTGGTTATTGCTGCGCAATCTTAGTAACGCGTTCGCAATAACTGTCGGTTTTTCTCTACTTCCTGAACTGCTGGGCTTCGTTATTTTTTAGCCTTTGGCAGAGCTCGGCACAGCAAAGCTGTAGCCATCGGTTTTGCCCATAGCCCTGCTATGAGCGCAAAATTTATCCTGTAAGGAACTCTGGACCCAACAATTCATGTATATGACCAAATCGGACACTTATTTTGAAAGCGTTACTTAGGTGTGTATGATTGCTTTCTCGACTCAATTTTATGAAAAATTACTATCAAATTTTAAACGTCCCCTCCAATGCAGGAGAAGAAGAAATTAAGAACGCCTACTATGCCCTGGCCAAAAAATTTCATCCTGATAAAAACCTGCGCAACCCTTATTATTCTGCTGATAAATTTAGAGAGATACAAGAAGCTTATCGCATATTGAGCGATGAACAGGAAAAAGCAATTTACGACCAAAAATTCATTTATCTACATGCCGAAAAAATAAGGCATGTTACCCGCGATCGTCGTAATATTCGCCCCCATAACCAACGAAAACGCACTCAAAAAAATGGCTTTACTTCTCGTTCTCCCCAAGAACAAGGCGAAAAAATGGATATGTTTCGCAATGCTTTTTTAAAGAAACAAAAAGAAATCCACCAGCAATATCATCAGGAAAAAATTGAGGAGCAACGTAACCAAAAAAAGAATTTTCAGGAGGCATTTAAACGCAACCAAGAAAAACTCCGTCACGATTTGGAGCAAGACAAGTTTGACAAGAAAAATGCAGATGACCTTAAGGACGCGAAGAAAAAAGGAAGGCAGGTAATTACAACGGTTATCGTTATTTTGATTGTCTGGTTGCTCATTATTTTCTTGATTTTAAACGATTTTGTGTAAAAACTCCTCCTTTTTTTGTTGTTTCGTTTCTAAATTAAACATACTGTCATGTCATCTACTCATACTGAAACCATTACCCGTTTTTACGAAGCATTCAACAAACTGGATTATGCTACCATGAACGATTGCTATGCTGAGGAAGTCACCTTTAACGATGCCGCGTTCAAAAATCTAAATGGCAAACAAACGCGTGCGATGTGGCATATGCTGTGTACACGAGCTAAAGATTTTAGCTTGAGCTTCTCGGATGTCAAAGCTCAAGGACAAACTGGCAGCTGTCACTGGGAACCCAAGTACTTGTTTTCATCTACTGGACGCCCAGTACATAACATCATCGATGCCAAATTTTGGTTCAACGAATCAGGAAAAATTGTTCAGCATCAGGATAGTTTCAATCTGTATCGCTGGGCCAAAATGGCCTTGGGGCCTATGGGTTATTTATTAGGGTGGACACCAATGGTCCAAAACCGGGTACGTAAAACGGCCTTCACTAACCTCCAAAGTTTTATCCAAAAGCACCCAGAATACCAATAAGCATTTGCTGATTATTTATTATCCGCAAATGCCCATCATCAAGCCCAGGTTATTTGGACTTTCTTTATTCTTATTCTTTAGGGCCTAGTCTTTGGGGGCCTCTTTCGGAGGATTTTCTTTTGGGGGTTGTGCTGGTGTATTTACTACTGCTGCGGGAGGAGCAGGCACTGGAGTATTGCTCGCGGGTGGTGGTGGCAATGGGGCAATAGATTTGCGAATATTGAGCATCTTGTTGAACACGTCGTACCAAAATGGTGCTCCCAGAGATACGGCCGCTGCGGTAACAAACCAACCAAGCAATTTGGTAAGAATGTCGAACCAAGCTGATTTGGCCGTGGTCTGAAACTTTTTCGCGGCTTTTTCTGCTTTGTTTTTAACTCCTAACACCCGCATAAAAGGGGCGGTTTCTTTATTATTCCAGCCAATAGGCAAAGGCTTCAGTGTACCATAATTTTTTTGAATATCTTTGACTGTCTCGTTGGCTATCTGCTGAAGCGTACTGTCTGCGGCAGTCATTGTAGTATCTTTTTTCTTGGCCTTGTAATTTTCTATCTGCGCCACAAATGTGGTAGCTTCAGAAGGTTTTTGCCAGAGCACCTTCCCCAAATGAAACGTATCTACATTGAATACAATGGCCAGAAGTGCCCCGTAGCCAAACAAAATCATTTTAATTTTCCGCTTGTACCAACTACCAAGTTGCTCGATCGATTTGTTGTAAAACGATTCTAATTCGGTTTTAAAACGATCCAGGTCATTTTGTGACTTATCAATGAGGGTGAGTAGTTTGGTCTTGAACTTTCCCTTGATGAGGGGGACTTTATTGCCTTCCAATTTATCTTTCAAATCCTGCAATAGGTTACTTTCATCGTATTTGCCGTCTTTATCTTTCACTTGCTCTTTGAGAAATTCCATCACGGCCAATGTAAAGTTTTCAGGGGGAATGTAAGCGGGAAACTGATTGGCTTTTTTTCGAACCGAATCAATGAACGGACTGTCCATGATCTCATCAAGGCAGTCTTTCCAGGCATTTTCAGTTTCGGGTTCTGTTTTTACTTCTCCCTTGGTGGTTTTCGTGGCCTTCACCTTTTTGGTATTTTTGGTACTCCCACTCCCCTTTTCATAAAAAAGATTCAAGAGGGTATTTCTAAGCAGGTTGCCCCGATAGTTTCGAGCATTGGAAACCGCTTCGTTGATGGATGATACCATCATTGATAAGATAAAATAGGTAAATGAAAGTGCGATGATAATGTCGAGGATGGCGAGATTCAGCATAATTGTAAAAGTTGTTTGATGGTTAAAACAAATATATCAATTATGACGCCCGATTACAGCCCTACAGGTTACTTTTAACGCATATTCTGGTATCTAATATTAAAATATTTCAATTTCTAACTGCAGTATCTGTTGTTTAAATTCGAAAACAGGAAGTTACTCAGCGAAAAATTATTTTTCTAACACTTTTTTCGTTATAAACACTTAGTAACGCGTTCGCAATAACTGTCTGTTTTTCTCTACTGCCTGAACTGCTGAGCTTCGTTATTTTTATTGCCCGTAGCGCTGCTATGAGCGCAAAAAATGCCTCGCCCAACAATCCACGCATATGATTAAATCGAACACTTATTTTGAAAGCGTTACTTAACAGGAATTATTGAATAAAAATTTACAGCAATGAAGAAGTTATTATTAATTACCGTTTGCCTATTATTTATCTCGGCATTAGGGGTGCAAGCTCAAACCGTATTCTCTACCTCCAGCAAGTACGATGCGGACATCAAAGTATTTGCGGTAGATAGTAAGTATGATGCCGATTTGGTGGTTTTTAAGGTAAAGAGCAAGTACGACGCCAACAAAGATGGCCTTTGGTTTTTTACCAAGAGTAAATACGACGCCAAAAAGAAGGTGTTTTTTGTAGACTCAAAGTACGATGCTGACTTGAAGATTTACTTTGCCAGTAGTAAATACGATGCCGGATGGCGTAACCGTTCCAAGCAGCATTTATTAAAGTAGAAAGTTATCATTTTGTATATAAAAAAAGCGTGTAATGGAGATTACACGCTTTTTTTGGTATGATGTCAACTCATTTGCCACCATCAAATTTCTTTTGCAGGTTTTTTATAATACCATCGGCTTTCGCTTTTGGCATAACGGGATCAAGCTTCATCAATATATTGAACAACTTTTGTAATGATTTTGCATCTTTCTTGCCTTCTTTTCCCTTACCAAATGCCTTACCATACAAATTGTCTAAAATACCCACAGCAAGATTCAAAGATTGGTCTCCATATGCTTGCTTGTATTCTTTGGTATGCGACAAAAAGAATTTAAAAGCTTTTGACTCTGGATCACGTACGTAGGTGCTCATTATTTTGAAGTTGTTTTTGTCTTGCAACATTTCTTTTTCAGAAAGCTGAGCCAAATATTTATTTACCACCTTCGCATCGGCATCGTCTACACTGGCCAAATACTCATTCAAGAATTTTTTGCTACGATCTCCCGCATTGTATTTCTTAATCATTTGAGGGAATTTCAAAGCGCTTTGACCTACCGAGATAAACTCTTCGGATTTCATATAACCCAATTTGCGGTAAACTAGTTTTCCATCACCTCCCACAAACAAATAAGTCGGCATTGCTCTTACTTGATATTTGGTAGCAAGAGGACGACCAGTTTTAGAGTCTACATCTATTTTAACCGGAATAAAATTCTTGTTATAGAAATCGCCTACCTTTTTCTGGACAAATACTTTTTTGGCCATCATTTTACAAGGGCCACACCAGGTAGCAAATGCGTCTACAAATAATAACTTCTTGGTTTTTTTGGCTTCTTTCAATGCTTCCGCCCAAGTTCCTTTAAAAAACTTGATGCCTTCACCGTCTTTAGCAACCGAAAGCTGTACTGCGGCAAACATGGCCATTGTAAACAAAAGAGTGTGTTTAGTGATTTTTTTCATAATGAATTTGATTTGCAAAGTATCATCCCAGCATAATTCGCCTTGGTTCAACACTTCTAGTATTTTGAGAATTTATTTGTTGTATTCTGATTTATAATACATTGTAAACTATGTAATTCGTAAAAGTTTTAAGCCACTTGTATCAAACGACATCGATTCAGACCTGGCAAAGTTTTAAAATCTGTCAAATACAAAAAACTTGGCAAACCCAACTTTTTGGTAAAACGCCTACTAAATGGTAAAAAGTGTACGCTTACAAATTCTTAACAAGTCCATCCCCTTTACTTATACTCCCCTATTCAAACACCATCTTCGGCAATCCGAATTTTATCCAACGGACGTAAAGTGATTTTTCGGTTTCTAGCTTCAATCAACCCGCCGTTGTTGGTCATGTATTCCAATACGTTGATCACAAAGTCACGGTTTTCAAAAAACACTTCTCGTTGTCCGATATAGCCTACTCCTAGTTGAGTAGGTACAATTTGTTTGAGTTTTCGGTCGGGCCGGGCTCCATTGCGGATAAAATCACCATCGGCACAAACAAATATTTGCGTAGGCTTGCTTTTGCTCTTTTTATATGCTTTGTGTTTATCACGATAAGGATACTTCGTAGGAATCGGCTGTCCGGCAAACATCGAGGTAAAAGAACCCTCTAACATATAAGCAATTGGTAAAGATTTTTGATTGTATTTGCTGGGATCCGGTTTGCGTTGGGCTTCATTGTATTCTACAAAAGCAGGAGTAGGCCTTACCCGCGAATAGGTAGAAGTGAGTAAAATAGGCGTTTTTTTAATGCCTACGGCTTTTACTGTGTCTATAGTACTGGCCATTTTAAGCTCCACCATTCCTATATTTTTAGTAACCAAATGTTTACCAAAATTATCGATGTATGGCTGATAAGTCCAACGAACTGGTTTGTAATTGGGTTGGTTACCAGTATGGCCAATATTCATGGGCAACGAACTACTTTGCAAATCCATGACCAGGTTGCTATTGAGACGTAGTCCATATCGAAAGAGCAGGTCGGTAAGGTTATGTTTATAAGGAAAGGTAAAGGAACCGGTTCCTCGCATCACACTGTCCATATGCACCCCCACGGCATCTACAAAAAACAAAGCTCGGCCTCCATTCATGATATACTGGTCAATCTTGTATTTGTCTACCCGAGAAAAAGTACTGTCTGGTTTGGCAATCACAACCGCATCCAAGGTAGAATCTATGATTTCACTGGCAGGCAGGTTTACATTGTATACTTCATAGTTTTTTCGGCGCAAGGCTCCTTGTAAGTCAAACACCCGCAAAGGAACCAATTCTCCGTGGCCATACAAAAAACCAATGCGTTTTTGGCGAGGACTCATAATACTTTGAATGGCCGTTACGAGGTTGAACTCTACATTCTCAATGGACTGATTGATCATTTGTTGTTCAGCGATGGCATTCCGATTACGATTTTGGTAAATATTTTTGAGTAGGATGGTACCCATTTCGTACTTTTTGTAATAAATAACGGCTCCTGGGTATACTGCCTTGACTGTACGAGCGTCTTTTTGATTGGCCAATACCGTAGTCGGCCTCACTCCTTTGGCTTTGAGGGTATCCAAAAAGGCCTTTTGTTTTGCCTGATCAGAGAACGCAAATGGATCAATAAAGCGATAACTAAGCTTGGAGCCCGCATATACTTTGAACTCTTCCAGGGTTTCGCGAACCGAAGTCTGAAGACGCTTGTAATCGGGTGGTAGGTCACCCGCCAGATAGATATTAATAGAAACTTGATCGGGGAGGTTTTTGAGAAACTTTTTGGTAGCTTCTGCAATGGTATAGCGTTTTTCCTCGGTAAGGTCAATGCGGAAAAAAAAACGGGCCGCTACCAGGTTGAGCACCACAATCGCGGCTATTCCCGCACCAAATTGTATCAAATGTTTTGAACGCATAAGTAACTTTATGATGAATTACAAACTGACCTCTTGTAGGTCAAAAATTTGTTTATTTTTAATAAATACCAGTTACGAAGTTCAGGTTAAAATATGAAGAACTAGTTTTTATTAAGCCTTTCATTTTTTTCTACAGCAAAAAAAACGAAACAAAAAATGCCGCGGCTCTAGTCTGTCTAGCTAAACTTGCTCCATTACGCCTAAAATGCTCAAACATTCCATCCTCACGCAAAGCCAGCGCGCTACCAACGGATGTCAGTGATCATTTTTTAACAGCTTCATTGCTCAAGTTCTTAACGCTAACAGACTAAATGCCGAATCTGGCTGACGCATTCATAACTGCACCCCCCACGAAATTTCCAAAGAAAATCACGGTGAAAGGTCGATTACAAATGTAATAGTCTGAAGATCAAGGTTTTGTTGTGTATAGTAGTACCAGGTTGGGTACCAATTGTTGCACAAACGTATTTCTTTGAACGCTATCTATCGCAATATTGTATAGCCGCAAATATAATCTTTTTTGATCTTGGCATCAGTTTGTACTATATTTTTAACAAATTTGTAAAAAGCTGTTCAAAATCAAAGACTTATATGAAGCTTTTCGGGTTATTATTGCTGATTTTTGCTTTGGGAGGGTGTACATCTGACCAAACCAATGATCCAAGAAAAACAGAGGTATACCAGGTATTGCAAGAGGCTACCATCAAGCAAAGGCAAGACTTCGAGTACTTTACCAAAGTGGTACTCAAAGACATTCCGCCTGATTCATTGATCAGTCAAAACAATCAACGGATTAAAAATGAGGTGATTCAACTTCTGGCCGATATTCAGTTATTGGAAAAGGAATTGATCACAAAAGCAGGAAATGGGTTACAACCCAAAACTCAACTTCCTCAACACCCCAACGAAGTAAAAATAACCGCCAAGATACTCAATACCAAAGTGCCTGTCTTGGGAAAAAAATTGAACCAATACGTCGCTTTACTCCAAGAAATAGGAAAGGAAGTACCTTTGCCAGATCTAAAAAACTGGGAAGGAGATTTGTACTCAAGTTATTTTGAGGGAACTACTTTGATGGAAAGCATGGTGATGTTGCAACAAATTAGCAATGATATATGGTACAACGCCAACTTGGTGAGTCAAAGAACGAGTTATTAACTGATGTTGCACAATTGTTCTAAATCTGCTTATTTTAATTGCTATATGGTTGCGCAATGCGTCACTAAACCATTTAACCATCAAATTTAGAAAGACACAAAAGATAGGTATAACATCAGTTATTCATATCACTTTTGTTGAAAATAGAGAATGGAATGGTAAATCAGAGGCTCGAATGGTAAGTAAATTTCACACAAAAAATCTATACAAGTTTGACGAAGTTACTTCGGCATTTCAAAAAGAAGTGAGGCGAGGCAACTTATTACCTGCGTTGTTTTGGGGAGGGGAACTCGAGAATAGTGGGTATGGCAAAGCCTTGTACAACCGAATTCTCACCATTGCAACCGAAGACATTAGTATTGGAGAACCGGGTCTGTGCATTCCTTTGCAGCAGTTGTATGCAGACTGGCAGCAGGCAGAAGAAAAATCTTTGGTCACCATTCAAGCCATTAAACTGCTGGTAGCAGCCCACAAAAACCGAGTAGTCAACAATGCCCTTTTATACGTGAGTTCTTTTACTGAACCTCCCGAAAAACTTCCCGATACAGCTATTCCAGATCATTTAGCGGCCATCATTGACCAACAGTTTCACTACAGTTTGTTTTCGGGGACTGATGCCAGTACGGTAGATGTGGCTTCGGCCATCAAACAATTGGTCAATGCCATTCAAAACGGACAAGTTTTGAATGCTTTGTTTTTTGCCAATTACCTCAATATGTATTGGCAATGCGACGATAATCGGGGGCTTTTGGCTCAGCAATTGGGTAAAAAGATTACTAAGACGTCTAAAAAACTGGCCACCAATGCCAGCATGTATAGTTGGTATTTGATGCTCCATATGGCCCAAAACGACGCTACTTTGCGTACCATCATCGAGACGCTGTATACTTTATACATCCAAGATATGGGCACCCCACGCCTTAACCTCATGATGGCAGTAGTAGTACTTACCCAGCACCAGCATTACAAGCTCGATATTCCTCAGTTAGCCGATTTAGAGCCAATTTCTGCCGAGCAAAAAACGGTGTTTTGTAATGAAGCCGATGAGATCACCCAAAGGCGAAGGTTTGCCGTACCTCACTACGCTCTAGACAAGCACACCGACCGGGGAAAAGGAAACACATCTAAAGAAAACAACTATGAGGTGTTGCATCAACAAGGACAAAAAGAAAATATCAATACCCGTCAATGGCCGGTAGAAGAGGTCGCCAAGTCGCATGGGAGCTACCGAAAGTTCGCGGAGCGGGTATCAGCCGGGCAACAGCAACATTCTCGTATGAGTCATTTTTTTGATGTGGGTGCTGTTATCACCAATCTTCGGGAGGGCATCCAAGGGCAAGATCCTTATTTCAGGCAAGCTCGAAAGTTTTACTTGGCTATTGAGCGAAAGTATGGGTACCGAATGGCCAAATCTACCCAAATCATTGAGAAGATGTTCCCGCTTTTACTTCAAAACCAAACCCTTTGGCAATGCTAAAATTTGACGGTTCTTTTTTGCCCGATTGTACTTATGTAGCTCCTACCCAAAGTTTAGGAACTGTATCCAAGCTATTACAGCACCAAGTACGCATGAATGTGACCAATAAAACGCCTACTTTTTATGCCATTCTAGACTACCAAGGCAAACAAATCAATGTATTTGTAAAAGGTGGATTCAAAGCACTCAATTATAATGTATTGTACCAATGCTGGGTAGATGAACTAAAACCATTATTTGGGTTGGCCAAAATTGGAACCCACATTGCGTTACTTGATACCCAGCCGGCCAAAGCCCCGGCCTATTTCTTGATTATGCGAGACTTTGGCCCAGGGGTACAGCATTACCCCACCATACAGCACCAAGGCATTACCAAGATTGACAAAGAAAATATCCCTATTTTGCAAATGGTACGTTGGCTCAAGCAAAACGACTGGGAGCAACACCCCGATTGGCTTCCTCACTATGTCAATATCTTGTTGTTTCGCCAAATAGTGGAAAGCAGTGATACCAACAATACCAACTTCATTGTGAACCCTACCCAACCCATTCCTTTTTTATCGGTAGATGAAAACCACAAGGGGGCATTTCTGAACGGGAAACTGTTTTCTCATCGCCCTACCAAAAAATGTCTGGAAACTGTACTTCAATTTATCAACAACCACAAAGATCAATTGATACAACAGCTGGAAGACTGGCAAAAAGTGGTTACAAGTGATGATTTTAGTAAAATTTGCCACAACTTTCCCAACCTTCATCTACAAGATAAGGTAGTCCAGAACACTATCCAACTCAAAGCCTTGGTGATGAAAGATCAATTGCGTGGTTGAATAATTTATGGCGAGAATCAATCGGCAATTTTGGTAAAGTTTTTATATTTACTTTTGAGCAAGCAGGGATATCAAGAGGGCAAAGCACAAATATATTTATAAGCATCAAATTGTATGAGGCAGTTTTTTTTGTTTGGTATTTTATTGATTTTGGGGAGCTTGGGCAGCTGCGAAAAACCATCTCCCTCCACGCTTAAACCAGTTCGGGAGTTTAGAATTCTGAAAAGCCTGGAGCAGCACAATCAATGGTGGTACCGAGAGCGTAAGTGGTATATGAGTAGTTTCCAGAAAGAAGGAAATGATCCTCAAACCTTTGCCCGTACCGAGAAAGTCATGGACTATACCAACCGATACATCCAATTTATTGACCGCCTCAAATCAGACATGGTCAAGTACGTGGGTAAGGGGGTAGATCCCAATACCAAAATGCCTCTGAATGCTGAAGCCAAACCTCAGGTAGAACGTTTTTTTGAGTATTTTGGCAAAGAGTTTAGCGCTCGTTTTGATTTGTATGAACAACAAATGCAGGAAGTCACTACTCCTGCTCAACAAACTCAGCTTAGGGAGCTACTCAAGGGGCAGGCTGATAAATCTTATCTGGCTACTTATTTTGTGGATATCACAGTAGTAGAGGCTTTGCAGGTTTTAACCCTTCTTCAGGTCAAGGTATTTGAAAACGAACACCGCATATGGGGAAAATCTGATTTCAAGCATCGTAATTTTATGCCTGATTTTTAACCCGCACAAATACCTAAAAAAAATACCCAACTGCCACTAGCAATTGGGTATCTGGTAAGACTAATTATAAACACCCTTGGTTAGTGGGTTTCTTTTGAATTATGGGGGGATGTTACCTGTTTTGTCGCAGGCTTCTCCATATTACGCGCTGGGCTTGATCGCGGAGCAGAAACAGGTATTTCACAACATTCCAGGCTGGTGTGGTTGCGGTGCTTTACCAGCTTGGGGCTTAGGTATGGTATGCCCAGGTTAAATCCCCTCACAATCAATAAGATCGCCAGGGTGATGCTAAATACAGGGACCAATTTATACATTCGGCTCCTCAATTGAGGTTTGATAAAATTACCTGCCAATGCTACAGTCAGCATCACCGGAAACGTACCTGCTCCGAATAGTGCCATGTAAGCCACTGCTTGCCAAACGTCCCCGGTAGCAATCGCTCCTGCCAGGGCCAAATAAACCAATCCACAAGGTAAAAACCCATTCAAGAGCCCAATAAGCAGGTAGGCTTTGGTAGTTTTTTGTTTGAACAAATGAGCGAACCGTTGTTTGATTCTAAACACCAATGAATAGGCCGGTTTTAGGACCTCTAGCTTGCGGGTAAAGGAACGAGGCAAAAGAAAATATAGCAAGATCATTGTGCCTACCATCATCGACAGCCATTGTTGGGCTCCTGAAAGCACCACGCCACGCCCCAATAAACCTACTACCAGCCCCAAAATACTGTAGGTCAGGATGCGTCCCAGGTTGTACAAAACCCGGCTCCTGATTAACTGAACCCAAGAGCGCTTGCTGATGGGCAACGCAAAAGCAATGGGCCCACACATGCCTACGCAGTGAAAGCTTCCCAAAAAACCTAAAATAAATGCGGTGTATAGTAACATCTTTTTTTTAGTTTTCAGTCCACAGTTTTTTTAGTTAGTAGTTCGTAGTCAGTAGTTGGTAGTTTTGTTTAGTCGATAGTCAATGGTCGATGGTCCAATGCTGTTTAGCGCAAGCGCAGAGCTCCCTTTGGTCGGTTCCTTAAGGGTTTAGGTCTGTAGTGGTAATCCACGAAAGCCCCCTTTAATTCCCCCAAACGGGGGAAACGTTACTCGCCATATGGACTCGAATAGTGTTAAGGAAACAGCATTGGTCGATGGTCCATAGTTTGCGACGCCCTGCGCAATAATCGATCATCAACAATCAATAATACGATAGTGTATCGCCTTGCGCAACCATTTGACCATATAGCCATAAGCGAAGCGTTAACCATTTAACAATGTAACAATAGAACAAAACACTTCACTTATGACTGAATCTTTACCTGACCATTGGTACCCACCGTAATTCGTCGCTCCACGTAATACTTTTTGGAAGCGTCTTGCCAGTCTATTTTCAGGCGCCAAAAACCTTGGGCCATTTTGCGGCCTTGCAGGGGAATCAACTGTACTCCGTCTTGCCCCACCGCGATGGGTACTTTGAAATCTTTGCGGGCATCGGCAGGGCGAAAAAACCGGATTTCCCCCTTGGTGGTATGCTCAGGGAATTTTAACCGGAACATATGGTGCTCAGACACATATTCTAATTCAAAGTGGTCCCTCAAATTTTGAACATTCTTCAATTTGTTGATTTCATTTTGGTACTCGATTTCTTGCTTATAGTAATCCTTGGCTACCAAATGAATGTCGTCTTGCCGCATGGCTTTTACCACCAAAAACATGATGAAAGACACGAATACGACAATCACCCCAGTAATTTTATATCTCCAGTTCATATATTATTAGTTTTTTTAGTTAGTAGTTTTCTTTAGTTGGTAGTTCGTAGTCAGTAGTTCATAGTTTTATTTAGTCGATAGTCAATGGTCCACGGTCGACTAATTGAATGAAAAATGATACGCCGCTTTGCGCAACCATATGACAATTTAACAATGAGCGTAGCGGAACAATTAAAGGTAATAAGCCGAAGGCGGAACAATAGAAAATTACTACCTACTTCCCCATCCCCAAAAACACGGTTTGAATGGTTTCTATTTTTTTGCCCTTGGCCCATACCTCTATCGTGATGTTGGTCTTGATGTTAGGTACGGCTTTGGGGGGCATTTCAAGTACAAAAACACCCTCGGCCGTTCCTCCTTTGGGTACTTTGAGTTCGTTTCCGGCAAAGTGAATCGTTCCTTGATCGTGCGCAATTTTATAGGTAAAAGCAGCATTTTCATTGCTTTTATTGATCACCCTGGTATTGTACACATTTGTGATGTGGCCATTGGGCAATACGTTGTACAATGTACCCGGAGCACGTAATATGGTAATTTCAAATTCGCCCCGTTCTACCAACAAAAAAGCCTGCACCACAATCAAAATCAGCAATACTGCGGTGTAACTCAGCACCCTGGGATTCTTTAGTTTCCACTTGGTTTTGTCAGTGATGTTGTTGTGCGAAGCGTAACGAATCAACCCACGGGGCCTGTCGATTTTATCCATCACGGTGTCGCAAGCATCGATACAAGCAGTACAGCTTACGCATTCCATTTGGTTACCATTGCGGATGTCTATACCAGTAGGGCATACCTGTACACATAACTTACAATCGATACAATCGCCTTGGGGGGCAGTAAAATCATCTAGGGTAAGCTGCTTTTGGGCAGTGGGTTCTTCTGATTTTTTAAGCAACTTCTTTCTCTTGAGTTTGCCCCTTGGCTCCCCTCTTACAAAATCGTATGAAATGGCCATGGAGTCTTGGGTAAGCAATACACTTTGCAAACGCCCATAGGGACATACCGCAATGCAGGCTTGCTCGCGAAACTTGGCAAATACCCCATAAAAAATCCCGGTAAAAACCAACAATCCAATAAAACCAGCCAAGTTTTCGGTAGGTGGTTGGGTCACGATCTGAACCGTATGCTCCAGCCCAATCAGGTAAGCCATGACGGTATGGGCAATCAGCGAAGAAATGAGGAGAAAAATAACGTGCTTGGTAGTCTTACGCATTATTTTATCGGTATCCCAAGGACGTTTTTTGAGTTTACGCTGTTGGTTGGCGTCTCCTTCCAGCCAGTACTCTATGCGCCGAAAAACCATTTCCATAAAAATAGTTTGTGGGCAAGCCCAACCACACCATACCCGACCATACACGACCGTAAACAAAATGATGAATACAAAAAAAGTGATGGTAGCCAGTACAAACAGATGAAAATCGGCCGGTAAAAACAAGCGGCCAAACAATACAAACTTTCGCTCAAATACATTGAACAAAAACAGCGGTTGATCGCCTATTTTTATAAATGGCCCGCCAAACAACAAAGTAAGCAATAGGACTGAGACTACTTTGCGCCGATTGTAAAACCGACCTTTGGGCTTCTTGGGATGAATCCAAACCCGTTTGCCTTGATCGTCTACCGTAGCAATGGTATCACGGTATGCCTCAGTATCTTTTATAATTTCTTCCAGCGTATCCATGGGTGTTGTTATTCGTCTTTGTTTGTTTTTTAAGGGTATGGGAACAAAGGGCAGAGATCAGGGAATTAGACAATGTGTTGATCTCTGCTCCATGTTCTTAAAGATCTCTGTTCCCAAAGCTCTACTGCTTCTTTCCTTGAGGAGCTTTTCCGTTGGGAGGCTTGGTGCCTTGTAGTGTTAGAATAAAACTGGCTACATTTTGTATTTCTTCTGGCTTCAACTTTTTCTCCCAAGGCTGCATGCCATTTTTAGCTCCATATTTCACGGTTTTAAAAACCCCTTTGATGTCACCACCATACAGCCAATATTCATCAGTAAGGTTCGGACCAATACCTCCTTCTCCTTTGCCTCCATGACAAGTAGCACAGTTTTTTGTAAACACCATTTTACCCGCCCCAATGGCCGCCGCATCGTCCTTTACAAACTTCACATTGTTTTCATCGATGTTATTGGCTTGAGTCTTCTTGTAGGCTTCAATTTGCTTGGCAGCTACTGCCATTTCAATTTCAAACTCTTCGTCTTGCAAGGCAAAGTTTCCGGTAACGTGGTAAACCACCAGGTACACTACCGCAAAAGCAATGGACCCATAAAACATGGCTTTCCACCAAGGCGGCAAGTGATTGTCCAGCTCTTGAATGCCATCGTATTCGTGGTCGAGCATGATGTCGGCTTCGCGCTCGATGGGCACCGAAAAGTTTTGTTTTTGAAACCACTTTTTCCACATTCCTCTAAGTAGCCCTTCAGGTTCCAAGCCTTTGGCTCGTTGTTCTTTCAGCAATATGATGTTGAGCAAGGAAATAACGTAGCCGGCCACTACCAATACCAACACCGAAGCAATCACAATCATGGTAATGAGCGTGACCATTAAAAACTCAGGTTTGGGCAATCCCAAAATCAGTTCTTCTTTGACAGGTGCCTTGCCTTGAGCCCACAAGGGAGTCGTGATCAGGAAAGCAAGGAGGAATACCCACCACTTTCCATTTTTGATCTGTATTTGTGTTATTTTTTTCATCGCGTTTGATTTTCAGGAAGTCGTTTTTTTTCTATTATTCTGGCTTTTCTGCTGGTTTTTCCAATACCAGAGGTTTTTCCAGGCTGTATTGGTGCATCTACGTCAAGTGGTAAGTGGCGCATATCGCTGATATGTTTTTTGTCTAGTCGGGTGAGCCACACCAGCAAAATCACAAAAAAACTAAAAAATATAAGCAGCGAGATAACCGGGAAAACGCCTATGTTTTGAATCTGCTCGAAATAATGTTTGAACATCTTTACAATGATTAATGATGGATGAGCAATGGTGCCCAATGAATGATTGTTCACCATTGACCACTAAAAATTTTATTGGTTTACATTTGCCTCGGCCTGTTTCTTGTCCACTTTAATGTCTGTCCCCAAGCGTTGCAAATAAGCAATCAAGGCTACAATCTCCCGATCAGTCTTGGTTTTGATCTTGTCTTTGGCCAACCTTGCCACAATTTCGGAGGCTTGTTTCTCCATATCAGCCGCTGCTTTTTCCTCGTATCCATCAGGATAAGGCACCCCCAAGCGTCGCATTGCATTGATTTTGGCCTTGATGCCTTCTTTGTCGTAAGTCTGACTCAGCAACCAAGGATAAGGAGGCATAATAGATTTGGGAGAGGTAAGACGCGGGTCTAGCATATGGTTATAATGCCAGCTATCCCCGTACTTTCCTCCTAGTCGTTGCAAGTCGGGCCCGGTACGTTTAGAGCCCCACAAAAAGGGGTGATCGTACACAAACTCTCCCGCTTTGGAGTATTGTCCCCCTTCGGGATCGTAACGTTCTACTTCTGAACGGAAAGGGCGTACCATTTGAGAGTGACACCCCACACATCCTTCCCGGATGTACAAATCACGCCCCTCGAGCTCTAGGGGGGTATAAGGTTTTACCGCAGCAATGGTGGGCACATTAGACTTGATCAGGAAAGTAGGCACCAACTCAATCAGGCCTCCAATCAAAATGGCGACGGTAGTCAATACCGTAAATACGACTGGTTTTCGTTCCAACACTCGATGCCAGGCACCCTTGTGTGCGGCCATTGGTTTTTTGTCCCGAGCGGGAGCTTCGGCATTTTCGTTGGCCAAAAAATCACCTTGAGCAGCGGTTTTCCATAAGTTATAAGCCATAATGAAAGTACCGATCAAATAAAGCAGCCCTCCCAAGGCACGAAGCATATACATGGGGACAATTTGGAGAGTGGTATCCAAAAAGTTACGATAAGTCAACAATCCATCGGGTTCAAACTGCTTCCACATCAAGCTTTGGGTAAAACCAGCCCAATACATAGGCAATACATAAAAGATGATCCCCAGGCTACCAATCCAAAAGTGCACATTGGCCAATTTTTTTGAAAACAAAGTGGTTTGCCACATCCGAGGTACAATCCAATACAACATTCCAAAAATGATGAATCCATTCCATCCCAAGCCTCCTACGTGTACGTGGGCAATGATCCAGTCGGTAAAGTGCGCAATGGCATTTACATTTTTCAAAGAAAGCATGGGTCCTTCAAAAGTGGCCATCCCATAAGCGGTGACTGCCACCACCATAAATTTCAAGATGGGGTCTTCCCGTACTCGATCCCAAGCTCCACGTAGGGTCAAGAGGCCATTCAACATTCCCCCCCAGGAAGGCGCAATCAACATAATAGAAAATACCACCCCTAAACTTTGGGCCCAACCAGGCAACGAGGTATACAACAAGTGGTGAGGTCCTGCCCAAATGTAAATGAAGATCAAGGCCCAAAAGTGGATGATAGACAACTTGTAGGAATACACCGGACGGTTGGCCGCTTTGGGCAGGTAATAGTACATAATCCCTAAAAATGGAGTCGTGAGAAAGAAGGCCACCGCATTGTGTCCATACCACCATTGTACCAGGGCATCTTGTACCCCCGCATACAAATAATAACTTTTGGTAAGGCTCACCGGAAGCTCAAACGAATTGACCACATGCAATACCGCCACCGTAATAAAAGTAGCAATGTAAAACCAGATGGCTACGTACATATGCCGCTCGCGCCTTCTCAGAATGGTACCAATCATATTGATCCCAAACACCAACCAAATCAAGGTAATGGCAATGTCAATTGGCCATTCTAATTCAGCGTATTCGTGGCTGGTAGTCATTCCCAGCGGTAGGGTAATGGCCGCTGCCACAATGATCAATTGCCATCCCCAAAAATGCACATTGCTCAGGGCATCACTATACATGCGCGTTTTGAGCAGGCGCTGCATAGAGTAATACACCCCGGCAAACAGGGCGTTTCCTACAAAAGCAAAGATAATGGCATTGGTATGCAAAGGCCGGATACGCCCAAAGGAGGTATAGGGAATTCCGAAGTTCAACTGAGGCGCAAAAAGCTGTACTGCGATCAACAAGCCCACCGTCATCCCCACGATGGCAAATACCACTGTGGCAATGATGAACAGCTTCACGATCCGATTGTCGTATTGAAATTTTTCTACTTGCATGATCAAGAAAATATAAGTTTAAGGGTATTCGTTTCTTATCTTGCTTCAAAATTAGCGCGCCGCTTTACGGCAACAAATGACAATCTACAGGGCAAAAACTGACATTTGTCAGTTTTGGAGATGAGCCTTGAGAAAGGAAAAATGAAAAGGGAAAAACGAAAAATGAGGTAGTAGTTGTATGGGGCGTATTCTCTAGGTATGCCAATCGGGGTGAAAGCTGGGTTTTGAGGGAGCTTGGTACTGGTTGAAGTTTCCTAACTTCAACCTGAAGATAAGGGGGGGCTCATAAGTCAAGTACCGCCAAATTTTCTTCAAGGAAAGTGAGGCTTCGACAAATTTATACCTGACAAGTTTTGAAAACCTGTCAGGTATGATACGGTATATAAAATATGAGTTTGCTTAAAATATATTATGAGAAAGCGACTTATTTTTTTATCATTTATTTCGTCTCAACGGCTTATTTCAAGTCCAATTTCTCAAAAGTAGTAAACAGCTTTTCGGGGACTTGGTCTACCACTTTGATACCCGATAGTTTGTATTTTCCGCGATCTCCCGATAGTAACAAACGACCATGTTGCTCATAATTGATCCAGGGAGTGGTAATGCGCGCAGTATCCATGGTAGCTTTCGGAAAAAATGCCCACTTTTCTACCAAGTTATTTTCCTGGTTTACGTATACTTCGTATTTGTTTTCGGGGGTATCGCCTACCCCTTGAAAAGTAAGGGTGAGTACGTCGGCTTTTTTGCCATTTTGCACGGTATCTTCGCGAGCATACTTCAAGGTGACTCCCGAGTCTTTTAACTTAAAAGGCATACACAACCAGTACATGTCATTGATCCAAATGCTTTTGCCTCGCTTGAGGTATTTTTGTAGCGAATCGGGTTGGGTAACGGGTACGTTGTCCTTGATTACTTTCCCCTTGAGTGGTGCTCCTTCTTTATTGTATACATTCAGTAATACATTGAATTTTCCATTGTTGTAATCAATGCGTACATCCCCTGTTTGCTTGTCCCAGTAGAGCTGACGACGACCAAAGAAATTCCAGGTAATCAGGCGGGTTTCATCCCAAGCCTGACGCCCTCCCATGGCTTTCATCACCTTGTCAGCAATTTCAATGGCATTTTTATCCGAATTTTGTGCATCAAATCCTTCTGCTGCTGGGTTGGTCTCAGTAGGAGTCGGTTTTCCAGTTGTCTGATCTGTGATGGTGCTGGAATCTTGAGTTTGTTCGGTATTGCCAGCCTGATTGGCTCCACCACAACTCCAGGCCAACAATGCCAATATAGGCACTAGCAAGCGTAGTTGTTTTTTCATGTTTTTAGTTTTTTTGACTTTTAACTTCATTGATACTTCAAATGTTTTTTGAGTATGATCTACCAAGGTGGCAAATTAGCAAAATTTGACAAGGCCCTCTCTTAGCCATTTGTTAATTTAGACCCATAAAATTTAGTATAATATAACATGTTCAACACAAGTGTCCAATTTAGCCTTTGGCAGCGCTTGAACTTCGTTCTGCAATTTTCGGAAAAAGTTTGTTTGCCAAGTGACTTTAAAAATAGGCTTTCGATTTCAACGAGTTAGAAACATAAGAATCTTGCTTAAAGTCTTCGTCTGTAGACCATTATTGTTCTATGGCTACATTGTTCTATTGTTAAATGGCTGCGCGAAGCGACGAAATACTACTCTAGGCTAAATAAAACTATGGACCATCAACTGTGGACTTCTAACTACCAAATTGATAAATCACTGACTATGAGCGAATTACAAAATGCTTAACGCAGAGTTTAAAATTGGTAGTTTAAGGGGGAACAGGCAAACCGGTTTAGGCTATGGACTAATAAAAACGAAACTTTATTCTTCACGAATTACTTAATAAACTTCACCCATTCCATCAAATATAAGCCACCATGAGCAAACCATTTCATTTCTTCAAATATCCTCTCATTTTAGGAGTATTCACCGTTGGCTGCCTGTTAAGCTCTAGCCAATTTACCTCATCAGTAAAAGCACTCCCCAAATTTAAAAATACGCCCCAGGCTTTGCCCGCCCAATCACTTAAAGGACGCAGTATGGACGCCAAATCGGTAGATCTGGACCAAGATGGTGATTTGGATTTGGTGATTGCCAACGAACACCGTCCCAACATTATTTTAATCAATGATGGACAAGGTAACCTCATTGATGATTCCAAAAATCGTTTGCCTGCTCATCCCCACGATTCCGAAGACATCGCGCTGGGAGATTTTGACCAAGATGGGGACATAGACCTGATATTTGTAAGCGAGGATGATAAAGTCAATGAATATTATTGGAACGATGGCAAGGGTGTTTTTACATCCGCCAAATTTACTTTACCTGTCACGGGCAAATCCAATGCAGTAATTACCACCGATTTGGACAAGGATGGGGATCTGGACCTCATCATTGGCAACGATGGACAAAACTTTGCCTTGCTCAATGATGGCAAAGGCAAGTTTATAGATGCTACCACCCAAATTTTACCCAGTGGAAATCAAACTACTCAAGACCTCGAGCTGGGCGACGTAGATGGAGATGGGGACTTGGATTTGATTGTGGGTAACGAAGACGACAATCAGTTGCTGATCAACAATGGTCAAGGGGTTTTTAAAGATGAAACTACTCAGAGATTACCCCTCCAGGCTGGAAAAGAAGAAACCCGTGAAGCAGACTTTGGCGATGTAGATGGAGACGGAGACCTCGATTTGATTTTTGCCAATGTAAATTTTCTTAAAGTAAAAGACCATCAAAACCGGCTGCTCATCAATGATGGTAAGGGATTTTTTAAAGACGAAACGACTACTCGACTACCCCAGGAACAGCGGCACTCGGTAGACGCTGATTTGGTAGACATTGACGGTGATCAAGATTTGGATTTATTGGTGGGCAATGTCTTTGGCCAAGGGGGATTTCAGATCATGTTCAATGATGGCAAGGGAGTATTTACCGACAAAACCAATGAAATTTTAAAGCCATTCTCCATAGATGCAATTGATATAGAAGTAGCCGATTTGAACGGAGACCAATTACCGGATCTTTATCTATGTCATTTTCGAGGCAGCGACAAACTTTTTTTACAAACAAAATAAACCCTTCATTGATAGATTTTTATGAGACAAATTAGATTATTTCTCGCACTTATAATGCTGTTTTTGAGTCAATGCATACAGGCTCAACAGTTGAGACGACGTCCTTTTTTTGGGGCAAACCTGCTTGATGTAACCAAGGCTCAGAAAAAAGAACTCAAACTACCTAGTATCAAAGGGGTATACCTTGCCCGGGTATTGCCCCACTCTAGCGCGGCAGAGGCTCGGTTCAAAGCAGGCGATGTGTTGGTAGGGTTGAATAACCAAGCCATTACCAGTGTAAAACAGTTTGTACCGTTGATTAAAACTTTCGAAACCGGGGACCAAATTCAGCTTACTTTTTACCGAGCGGGCAAAAAACAAGTCAAGTCACTGGTATTCAAAGGATTTCCCTACAAGCAAAGTGATAGATATGAAGTCGTGTATGGCTCGGTAAAAGCCCAGAAAAACCACCTGCGCACCATCATTACCAAGCCCAAAAAAGAAGGAAAGTTTCCAGCGGTAGTCATCATTCAGGGAGTGGGATGCATCAATTTGGATCATCCAGCGGTAGATTTCTATCATGTACTGGCCGATTCGCTTACCAGCAAAGACATGGTAGTGATGCAAATCGAGAAAACTGGGCAAGGAGACAGCAAAGGAACCCCTTGCCGCGAATGTACCTTCGATGAGGAGGTAGAAGGGTACCGTCAGGGTTTGTTGGCGCTTAAAAAGCTGCCCTATGTCAATGCCGATCAAATCTTTCTGTTTGGTTTTAGCATGGGCGGAGTCATTGCCCCTATCCTGGCCAATAAAATTCCGGTAAAAGGGATCATTGCTTATGGTACTGTAGGACGCAACTGGTCAGAGTACTCAATGGAAAACTCCCGCCGACAAGCCGAGATGGCCGGAACGGAGTATGATAAAATTGCCACAAGAATGCGACGTAAAGCCAGGGCGCTGCATTACATGATGCTGGAACAAATGCCCAAAAAGCAACTCATTGCCCAGCATCCAGAATTAGCAAGAAATGTAAACTTTTATCCGCAGAGTTATCGCTATTTTCAAAAAGTGGGAAGTTTAAATCTGGCCAAATACTGGATCAAAGCAGGAACAAATGTATTGGTCATACACGGCAAAGCCGATTTTGTGAGTTTTGCCAAAGATCATCAACTCATTGCTCAAATTGTCAATCGTGAATCGCCCGGTAAGGCGACCCATTTAGAGCTTGCCAACAGCGATCATTGGCTTCATAACGTAAGTACAATGCAAGAGAGCCTGCAAAACATTCGGGCGCCCAAAAACGTGGCCAAGAATTATCAACTTTATGCCATTGCATCTCGCTGGATACAAGATGTCCTGGGCAAAAAACCATTGAGTGTAAAAGATTAAGCTAATAAAATAAGGGTAGTAAATTACAAATTCACCACCATAGGGGTTCAGATTGCAAATCTAGACCAGTAACTTATTTGAATTTAAATTGATTGAATGATATGATAAAATTTGTAAAAATGATGGCAGTGGCGGTTGTAGTAGCCACTTCGGTTGGGCATCAAGCCCAAGCTCAAGGCAAGCAAGAAAAAGATGCCGTAATTGCAGTAATCAAACAAATGTTTGACGGTATGCGCAAAGGAGACGCCAATATGGTAGCGGGTGTTTTCTATGAAAATGCCGTCATGCAAACTACTTTTACCCATCCAAAAACTCAAAAATCCGTTCTCCACAAAGGCAGTGTAGACAATTTTGTCGCCTCCATCAAAAAGAAAAAACCGACTGATGTATACGACGAACGTATTAGTGAGTATGTGGAAAAAATTGATGACAACCTGGCCAATGTCTGGACTCCTTATAAGTTTTATTTGAACGACCAATTTTCACACTGTGGCATCAACAACTTTCAACTGTTTAAGTCCGATAAAGGCTGGAAAATCATCTCCGTTGTAGATACTCGTCGTCGTAAGGGCTGCGAATAAGCATATTTTTGCAAAAAACGGGTAATACCGGTGTTGACCATCTTACCATAGATGCTACTCTCCCTACAGAAACCACTTTTATGGAGAGTAGCACTACAAACCTCATCTAACTACCTTTCTCTTCATTGTTCATAAGTAGCTCAAATTTTGTTTAATAAAAACATTAAAAACAAATAAAAAAGTTAAACAAAATTGTTTTTTCAAGGTATACAAAGATATAATCCAACCATCTTTCATTGAATACATCTATTTTCAGGCATTTATCAAAAGATGTCGCTTACAATGAACTATGAATAATTATGAAAACTGTGATCGTAACGGGGGCAAATTCGGGGCTTGGTCTACATACCTCCAAACATTTGTTACAAAGAGGCTTTGCGGTCGTGTTGGCCTGTCGTAACTTACAAAAAGCCAGGCAAGCTCAAAAATGGCTTCAAAAAAAGACTGCTAAATATCAAATCACTCAGCAACACATTACCATTGCTCAGTTGGATTTGGCTTCCTTTGGTAGCATTCGCAAATTCTGTAAATCATTACCAACCAATAATCTCTACGGCATTATTTGCAATGCGGGCATTGCTTACGCTGCTCCAACCCGTTTTACCCAAGATGGGGTAGAAGAAACATTCGGAGTCAACCACCTCGGCCATTTTTTAATGGTTAATTTATTGCTCAATCAAGCTGAATGCCTACAACGCATTGCCGTGGTAGCTTCAGATGCCCATAACCCCAAGATTCAACGCCACTTCCCTCCTCCTTGCTTCGACAAAATCACCGATTTGGCTTACCCCAATGATACCCACATCACCCAATGGGAAAAAGAAGGGTCATTACGTTATGCCAACTCTAAACTTTGTAATGTATTGTTTACTTATCAGTTGGAACAAGAGCTCAAAAAAACCCATCGAAAACATGTTTTGGTAAATGCGTTTAATCCAGGGTTTATACCTGGTACTGGATTAGCCCGAAATACGACTCCCCTCACCCATTTTATGTGGTTTCACGTACTTCCTAGGTTCAGGCGGTTTTCCAAGACAATTCGCACGGCCAACCAATCAGGGCAAGCTCTGGCCAGGCTCATGGATGAGGTAACCGTAAGTGGTAAATACTTTGATGGCCATCAGATAAAACCTTCTTCTCCGGCTAGTTACAATGCAGTGTGGGCACAAAGACTATGGTGGCGTAGTCAGGAGTTGGCCCACCTAAAAATCAATGAACAAATAGAGTAACATCAACCAAATTATTCTTCTGAATCAGATGCGTCAAGCAACGGCTTTTCCAATACTGCTTCGGCTGTTTCGCTCATATCTTCAAGTTGATGGGCGTGAAACAACGGATACAGCACTATCACATTGGGGATGGCATAATAGATATAACCTACCTCTGTCTTTTGGTTGATCACGAATATATAGCCAGTTATAAACCCCAATAAACCCAAAATCCACCAAATGGCTTGAGGACGCTCCACAAACCATACTGTTAATACAATGGAGGCCAATATCTCTCCAAAGAACAGATACGCGGCGTCCTCAGAGTTAATGTCGGTAGTAAATAATAAGAGAACCCGTAAACTGACCAAGACAATCATGAACACTTTGATGCTTTTGTTGCTCTGGCCTTGATGTGCTTTAAAAAGGGACACCCTCTCAGTAAAAGTATTTTTATTGCCTGACAAATGAACAAACCACCCAATGATGCCAATGATAGGCAGGTGCCAAAAGAAATAAGCCCAACCAGGCTTGCGATTGGTTTGCAATGAATATTCTACCAAAAAGTTGCGAAATACCAATGATACGAAATACAATGTGGCCAATAAGATCAATGTAACAAACACGTAATCTATCCGAAGCAACCACAAGGTAGCTCCTCCCCGAATCTTGGTCAATAGACCAAAAGCAAGCACTGTAATCCAACCATTTAGCAATAGATAAATGCACGTAGCCATTCTTTTAGAGTAAGTATTGGCCAGGTTGACCCTAGAAGCCTCAAAAAATTGTGGTAGTTGATTGATTTCCAGAAGCTTGTAAAAATAGGCGAACCCAAAAAATAAAAAGGGCAAGTGGGCCAACAGCTCAATAGCCGCATCAAGATAAAGCCAAAAACCCTGATAGGAAGGCAAGTGGTAACCAAAGAATTTCAGGGCAGTGTTCAGCCAATTGTATAGGCTGGCGTGATTGCTCCCTACCAACACTTCTATACTAAGATGTAGAACACCCACCAAAAGCATCCAAGCCGCACGTTGGTCTCGAAACACCAATACTCCAAACACTAAATAAGGAAGGAATAACCCCAGATAACTTTTGACTAATAATAAAACATAGTGTTTGCCAAATAAATGATTGGGTATGATTACAAAAACCAGGGCAACTCCAAGGCCAACCATCGCCTCGGTACGTTTACCCGAGAGCTCGGCAATGGCCCACCATAAACTGGCTAATACGATGATTTGATTCCAGGCAAAAAACCGCAAATGACTATGGTAGCCCGTCGGTTCTGTAAATAGAAATGAATAACCAACGATGAGTAAAAAATGCCCGAGTGTAATCAGGACAATGAATTTGAACGTGTGTCGAAACTTTAGGTCGATGAACATCAATGAATCACTTATAAAGGTTGGTACAACTTATTTTTAAACATAAGTTAGCCAAAAAAAGGCATATACCTTACAAGTATTCATTATTTTTTGATCACCATCTTGAACCCTACTCCGTGAATGTTCTCAATTTTAATAGCCGAGTCCGCCTTTAAATATTTGCGCAATCGCGTGATGAACACATCGAGACTACGACCAAAAAAGTAGTCATCATCGCCCCAAATATTGGTAAGAATTTCTTCTCGTTTAAGAATTTTGTCTTGGTTGAGACAAAAAAACCGCAATAACTCGGCTTCTCGCTGGGTAAGGCGTCGCGCTTTGTCTTCTTGGAATTGCAGGTGCAGGTCGGCAAAATCAAATTGATAATCACCTATTTTAAATTTAGACTGACGGGTATCAGACATCGCAAACCGACTGCGTTTCAGAAAGATTTCAATCTTAAGCACGACCTCTTCCATACTAAATGGCTTGGTGAGGTAATCGTCAGCCCCTAGTTTCAAGCCAGTAATTTTATCTTCTTGTAATGATTTGGCCGTCAAAAAAATAATGGGTACCTGCTGATTGAGCTGTCGAATATGCTCAGCTAGAGTGAAGCCATCCATTATTGGGAGCATCACATCTAACAGGCACAAATCAAAGTCTTGATTTTGAAACGCTTGCAAACCTGTTTGCCCATTTTCGCAATGAGTCACCTGATAATCTCTGAGTTCGAGGCTATCCTTGGTCACCAGCGCCAAACTGGCGTCATCTTCTACAAATAATATTTTTGCTTTCATAAACCACTGTATCTAATCTGCTAAGTAACAAGTTCAAAATAAGTGTCCGATTTTCAGAAAAAGTTTGTTTCCGACAACATCCAGCGAATGTTGGGCGAGCCTGAGCGATGGATTAAAAAAATCGGCTAATAGCAGGGCTATTCGGCTCTTTTTTTAAGAAGTCTGACGAGCAAAATTAAAGTGAAAACCGACAATTATTGCGTAACTGTTACCAAGAGTAACATCATTGCTCCAAAGGAATGACAATATTAAAACAGCTCCCTTGTCCTTCTTCGCTTCTAAGTGAAAGTTTCCAACCATGGGCATCTACCATTTTTTTGACATAGTCTAGCCCCAAGCCAAAACCTTTGACATTGTGTACATTTCCGGTTGATACCCTAAAAAATTTATCAAATATCTTTTTGTGATACTCCTTTTTGATGCCTAGTCCTTCGTCTTGCACCGAAAGCACCAGCCCCCTCCTCGAACCATTCTGGCGCTGCGTGCTTACCAAAATATTGGGCAAATCGGGCGAATATTTAATGGCATTGTCCAAGAGGTTATATAAAATATTGACCAAGTGCTCCTTATCGGCCCGAATGGTGGCAGGTTGCGCCTGTAAATCAGTGTGCAGGCTGCCTCCGAGCTGTTTTACCTTGAGAGCAAAACTTATCAAAACTTCCTGCATTAGTTCATGCACATCCAGCGATTGTAGATTGAGCCGGAGTTTTTCCCGGTCCATCCGGGCCGATTGTAGTACTTTTTCGATTTGATTTTGCAAACGGGCGTTCTCATTTTTTATGATCTGGGTATAACTTTGGATTCGTTCTTGGTCTGCCAACACCCGCGGGTTACCCAGTAAATCGGTAGTGACTGCAATGGTAGATAGAGGCGTTTTCAACTCATGTGTCATGTTATTGATAAAGTCCCGTTGTACTTCCGAGAGTCGTTTTTGTCTCAAAATAACAAACAGTGTATAACTAAAAAACACCGTGACGATTAACAGAATGAAGGACGAAAATATCCAAATATCCATTTGGCTGGCCAAGTAAGTTGTTTTATTGGGAAAACGAATGCCAAAATAGTATACATATTGGTCGTACTTGGGCAATTTGGGGCGGGGTGTGGGGGAAGTATTGGGTTTTGAACTCAGGTAGCTTCCATACACCATTTTATCGGTAGAACAATCATAAATACCATATTCGTATTCGGTCGCCAACCCTCGTTTAGCGAAATTTTCTTTGAGTAAATGTTCCAATACATTGGCGTCTATGACATCGTTTACATTGACGACAAAATAATCGGAAGACAGTTGTTTGATGGAGATGGGTTTTACAGTATGCTGATTGATCACTGCGATTCGCTGGGCCACTTCGCGAAGTGCTACATGAATGGTTTGATGAAGCTGTTTTTCTTTGATATCGAATGCCCGCCGAACCCAGTAAACCTGGGTAACTACAATGCCTACGATGGAAAAGGTAGCCAATGCAATGATTAAACGTATGGTTCTGCGCGTCATTTTCTCAGTGCTTGGTTTTGAGCAATAAATGGGTCACTACTACTTTTAGGGAGTATCTAAAAAATAACATACCCAATTAGTAGCCGTTCTTTCACGAA
>ERZ1740067.617-NODE-617-length-27981-cov-6.714925_pt1 | contig 27981 bp, 33 predicted proteins | sample MGYA00581736_ERZ1740067 | MGnify/ENA primary metagenome ERZ1740067 (study PRJEB43018, sample SAMN04849236) | marine metagenome | isolation source: floating plastic debris | place: Pacific Ocean | collected 2008-08-27 | study: EMG produced TPA metagenomics assembly... | reverse complement strand
GAAAAGGCTGCTTAAGTCGTAAAAACCAATTCTGTCAGATTTGCTGCTTCTGGAACAACGGGTTAACATAACGTAAAGATTCGTTAACTCTTTGTTGTGAAACTCAAAGAAGGTTTGCCAGAAGGCAAACTTTCTCTGATGGCCAGGAGGCCGAAATGGCGACGACGATTGAAAGGCCCATTGCGGCCCAGGTCGTGGCGCATGCGACAGAGTATCCAGCGGATCGGGACGGTGATGGCACCGGATATGGCCGCGGCAAAAAGCGTACCGCAGAGCGCCTGGACCAAGATACCGGTTCCTCGAACGAAGACCCGGCAGTTCTCATTGACGATCATCACACTGTAGATCACGTTCTAGACGGGATTGCTGCGTATAAGGCGGCGGCTCTTGAAGTTCTTGAGCCTGGTGTGGATCACGGGCCTGTTCACAACCTGCCCGGACCGGTCGACAACTTGCCGCCGCAAAATGTCAGGCATGCCTATGAAGATCACCCGGACGGTGAAGAGCCACCGCACGCAGTAAATGTCGCGACTTGAGCTGCGTAAGGCTTAGTCAATCGGGTACAATCAGGGCTGTTTTTCCTTGAAATCCGCCGGGAAACGTCTCATACCGCGCGGCGTAGGTGATCCTACGTATTTTTGAGCGTGCCAATTGGCTCGCGAAAATCAGATCAAGCAGGGGCGGCCAGAGGTGATCGAAACAATTCTTGGATTGGCGGCGCAGAACCTTTTGTCGCCTATCATCCTGTTTTTTGCGCTGGGCCTGGGGGCGGCTTTTGTCCGGTCCGACCTGACGATCCCGGAAGCGGCCGCCAAATCACTGTCGATCTATTTGCTCTTTGCAATTGGCTTCAAAGGCGGGGTGAGTGTCAGTGCGCATGGGATTGATGCGACCCTTATCCTCTCCCTGATCGCGGGTCTGATCCTCTCCTTCGCGCTGCCGTTCCTGGCGTTCGCTCTTCTGCGTGGCATGACACGGTTGAGCACGGTGGATGCGGCTGCTGTCGCCGGCCACTACGGCTCAATCTCGATTGTGACCTTCGTTGCAGCAACGTCCGTTCTGCAGAGCCAGGGTATTGCCAGCGAAGGCTATCTTGTGGCTGTGGCAGCTGTGATGGAAGCACCTGCCATTTTGTCCGCGCTTTGGATTGTTGCACGCTTTTCAACCAGCGCGGAAGCCAAGGAGCGTGAACAGGATACGCAAGGCCTGTGGCGTGAGATTTTGCTCAATGGCTCCATTGTCTTGCTGGTCGGGTCGTTCCTGATCGGTTTCCTCACCGGCGAAGACGGTCTCAAGGAAATCGAGAGTTTCATTGTCTCACCGTTCAAAGGCGTGCTCTGCCTTTTCCTCCTCGACATGGGTCTGGTTGCGGGCCGTGGTTTGCGGGCGAGCGCCCACCAGTTGCGTCCGGGCTTGATCAGCTTTGGCATCCTGATGCCAGTGCTGGGGTCAGCTGCCGGATTGATTGCGGCCAGCCTAATCGGTCTGTCGACCGGCGGGGCAGTTCTTTTGATGACCTTGAGCGCGTCAGCTTCCTATATCGCGGTGCCTGCGGCCATGCGTGTGGCCTTGCCTGAGGCCAATCCGTCTATTTATCTCACCATGTCGCTTGGAATAACCTTTCCATTCAACCTGACACTTGGCATACCGCTGTACTTAAGTGTCGCGCAGGCAGTGGGGGGATAAGCCATGGAAATGAAACAGGCCAAGCGGGTCGAAATTACGATTGAAGCGCCGATGGAAACGCGTTTGACCAACGCGCTCGACCGGGCAGGGGTCACCGGCTACACGATTTTGCCGGTCCTCGGGGGCAGTGGCCGGTCAGGCCGGTGGAGCCGCGAGGGACAGGTGTCCCGTGCCGGCGGCATGGTCTCCATCATTTGCATTATCCGCCCGGAACGTCTGGATGAGCTTCTGGAAGCTGCATTTGGTGTGGTTGAGCGGCATATCGGCGTCGTATGTGTCTCCGATTGCCAGGTTCTGCGTGCCGAGCGCTTCTAAGATCCCAGCACGCCAAGCATTTAGCCACTTTTGCTGAGGACGTGTACGTACTTCCCCTGATTGGGCGCGCTTGAGTGATCCCGTAAAACTGTTGGACTGCACTGCGTGCGCCAATGCTCAGGAGATCACGGCGATGGCATTCCCATCCGAATTGCTCAACGGATACAGCCGTTATCTGCACAAGGGCTTCGTGCGCCACAAGGAAATTCAAGAACATCTTGCAATCTACGGGCAGACGCCGGAAGTTATGGTGGTGTCCTGCTGCGACAGCCGTGTGACCCCGGAAGGCATCTTCGGGGCGGGTCCTGGTGAGTTGTTCGTTGTCCGCAACGTTGCCAATCTCGTACCCCCGTTCGAGGCCACCGAAGGCCAGCACGGCACAAGTGCGGCCATCGAATATGGCGTGACCGGTCTTCACGTGAAGCACATCGTGGTCATGGGCCACTGCAAGTGCGGCGGCATCCAGGCCTTCCGTGAGAGCGCAAACCAGGATCACGCACCGAACGGCTTCATTGGCCGGTGGATCAAGCTTCTGGAACCGGCAGCGATCTCAATGGCGTGCATGCCGGTCGACAAGATCGAAGACCCGCAGCTGGCCATGGAATATGCCGGCGTTCGGCAATCCCTAAAGAATCTGATGACCTTCCCATTCGTCAAAGAGGCTGTTGAGCGGGGAGAGTTGCAGCTGCACGGCGCCTGGTTCGACATCGGGTCTGCCGAGCTCCGTGTTATGGATCCAGCCACAGAGCGTTTTGAAACGGCGGATGGTCCGGAAGCGTTGCCGATCCCGACGGTCGCCGCTGAATAGCGGGTTTTGCTTGAATGGGCCTCGCCGGGTGAGCAGTCTTTGGGCATCAAGCGGTTCCAATTCTGATATCTGCTCCAAGGCCTTCTCATGACAACCGAAATTGCGATCTACCAACGTCTTGCCAAGTACAACACCTGGATGACGGACAAAGCCTATGTGGCCGCGGACAAGATGAGCGATGCGGATCGCAGAGAGGACCGCAGGGCTTTCTTCAAGTCCGTTCATTCCACGCTCAATCATCTGCTTTTTGGTGATCGCGCTTGGATGCGCCACTTTACGGGCCGGGATTACCAGGTCGGTGGGATGGGCGTTGATATCTTCCAGGATTACGAAGCCCTCAAGGCCGCGCATTTCGAGATCTGCGCAGACATTGAAGAATTTGCTGGTGGATTGACTTCAGAGTGGCTGGCGGGGACCTTGGAATGGACCAGCCGCAGTGACGGTCAGACCCGGACCCGGCCGCGTTGGCTGTGCCTGACGCACATGTTCAATCACCAGACCCATCACCGGGGCCAGCTATCGACGCTTTATATGCAGGCCGGGATCGACATCGGCAAGACAGATCTGCCGTTCATGCCGGATCTGATGTAGTTGAAGTGCGTTCCAACTGCATTGGTTTGTTTTGGTGCTGCCGGAACCGTTCAAGGTCTTTAAACAAGAGATTGAGGAACTTCCGGACCCGTGGTTCAAGGTGTTTCCTTTGCGTATAAAGTGCGAGTATCGGAATGGAACCGCAGGAGACTTTCGGCAGAACAGTTTCCAGGTGACCATCCGCCAGTTCACCTTCGACAAGCAGCTGTGGCAGGAGTGCAATTCCAAAACCGGCCAGACAGGCATCTCGCAACGCGCTGGCATTGTCGACACGAAGGCGGGAGTGGCCGGATACGCGGGTCCAAATGCCCTCTTCTTCACTCAGATGCCAGCCCTGCCTTTCCGGATGTGTTCCAAAATATAGGAGATCCAGCGGTCCAAGCTGTTCGATGGATTGGGGTCGAGTGCGGTCAGCGAAATAGCTTGGTGCGGCGCACAGCACTGCTCGATCAATCAACAGTGTCCGCATGATCAGTCCCTGGTCCGGTTCGGTAACACCAATCCGAATAGCCAGGTCATAATTGTCTGCAACCAGGTTTTCGACACGATCAGAGAAGCTGATTTCGATCTGGATGTCGGGCCAATCCCTAAGATAACGCTGAACGGTCGGTAGCAGGAGCCTTCGTCCCATCGCTCCAGGGGCGGCAATGCGCAAGGTGCCTCGGGGTGTGCCGGACGAGTGTTGCAATGTGGTTTCTGTTTCCTCGACTGCAGCGCGTATTTGCATTCCGTGCCGATAAAGGTCCTCCCCTTCCGGTGTCAGCGATATCGCTCGGGTTGTTCGGTTGAGCAGGCGGGTTCCATAGTGATCTTCAAGTCGAGCAACCGCCTTGCCTGCCGTTGACCGGGTGAGGCCAAACGCTTTTCCTCCAGCGACAAAACTGTTCCTATCGACAACCGACATGAAAATCAGAATGTCATTGACCCGCGATCCAATCATTTCTGCCTGCTAACTGGCGAAAAATTTTCGTTACTATTGCGAAAATAGATCGCTAATGAAATCGCGTAAAGAGGAGCCCAATCGTAAAAGCAAAGGGTTTCCAAATGTCAGACACACTTCAGCGCCTAAATCCAATCGAGCTACCAGATGCCGGCAAAATCGGCTACTCGCAGATTTCAATTGTCGAACCGAAGCGACTTGCTTTTGTTTCTGGCCAAGTTGCCTGGAGCGCCGATGGAGCACCAACCCCTGCAGCGTTTTCCGAACAAACCGCTCTTGTGGTTAGAAACCTGGAACGGGCCTTGGAGGCAATTGGTTCAACGCCCCATGACATTGTTCAAATGCGGATTTATGTTACTGATCTGACGAACGAAACGCTGTCCGAGGCCATGAAGCAGCTCACGGCATTTCTTGACGGTGCGCGTCCGAGCCTCACGGGAATTGGCGTTGCCAAACTCGCCAGCCCAGACTTACAAATCGAAATTGAGATGGTGGTGCAGGCAGCATAGGTGCCTTCGCGATGTTAACTCGCAAACAGCAACGCGCTTCCAATAACAACCAGACCGGCACCGGCCCAGGCGCCAAGGGCCGGAATTTCCTTGGTCCGCCACCAGAGCATCGGCAGCATGAGGGCCGGTGTGGTGGCGGAGAGGGTTGCGATGATGCCGACTTCACCGCCGGACAGCGCGAACAGAATCAGCGTCATGCCGACGCCCATACCGAGAAAACCGGACAGCGCGATCAGGCCAACGAGCGACGGGGTAAACCGGCCTGCCGGTTTCACCCAGGAGACCGGAAGACGGGTCAACGCCAGAAGGCACAAGGCTGCCATGCCGACGCGAAGGCTGGAGGCGGCAACCGGATCGGCGCCAGTTTCCATCACCGGTCGGGCGATCAACGAGCCGATGGACTGTGACAGGGCAGCGGCCAGTCCCAGCAAGACGCCGGCCCACAGCGGTCCGCGGATGCTCTCCCATTGGTGCAGCTGGGACTTACGCTTGCCGAACCGGATTGCCAGCAGAACGCCGCCAAACGTCAGAAGGATGCCGAGGATCTGTGTGCCCGTCAGGTCTTCGTTCAAAAGCAGCCATCCCAGGACCGCCGACATCGGTGCGTTGAGCGAAAACAGCATGGCGGTGCGGCGCGGGCCCATGCGGTTCAACGTCAGGAACAGCGCGGTATCGCCCATGAAGATCCCGATCACGCCGGAGAGCATCAGCGGCACAATATGGCCGGCGCTGATTGATCCCCAACCGGTTGTAAACGCCACCCAGGCAATCAACATCAGCGCAACGAGCACCATGCGGGTGCAATTGAAGGCAATCGCGCCCAAGTGCTGCGCCGGCCCAGCCGATATCAAGCCGGTCAGCGCCCAAAGGGCGGCGGCACCAAGAGCGGCAGCTTCATAGACGAACATTATTTTTAAGACCGCGCGGCAAGACCGGCCGGGAGATTTGCTTCGCCCGTCAAGGCAGCGTCAAAAAACGCCGTTTCAAGCATGCTCATGCGGTTAAAGATCTCTGCCAGACTCTCCTGTTCTCCTACCTCAAGAGCCCCGCCGACGGCGTCCATCTCTTCGCGGATCCAGTTGACGAAATTCTCAAAGCCCTCGACCGCATGCAGATCGATCCATTCGGCGAGATAAAAGTGTTTCGGCCGCGGCTTTTCTGCTTCGCGCAGTCCCCAGGTCAGATAGCACCACTCCGCGCACAGGAGGCAGGCAAGGCCCTCGGCATATGTGCCTTTGCCGGAGGAGTTGAGAAGCAGATCCGCGAACGCTCGGGTCACTGGACCCTGAGCGGCTGTTTCATAAGTTTCTGCCGGAACGCCAAGCGCTTCGAAAGAGCGCAGAAAATAGTCGTTTTCTTCCGATGTCAGCAGAGCCAGAAATCCGGACAATCGGGATTTCGCCTTCATACTCGGTGCTTTGGCGACCAGATAGCCGAGCGTCGAGGCGAGATCTGTGATGAAGGTGTAATCTTCAATCAGGTAGCGGACATAGGCGTCTTCCGGCATCGTGCCGTTGCCGATGGCTTTGGTGAACGCATGACCGGTGGCTGCGCTCCAGTGCGGTTCGGCGCGGGCGGCAAGCCAGTCGGTAAACCGGGCATCGGGTGTGGTTGTCAGGAAATCCTGAAAGGATCCGGAAAAAGCCTCGGGCATGGTGCCGGGCTCCTTGTTATGAGAACTACTGGCGGGATAAGAAAAAACGGGCGCCGGAGGGCGCCCGCTTAAAAAAGGATCAGGCTGCTGCCTTTTTCGGAGTGATCAGGCCGCGGTTCACCAGAACCTCGGCAATCTGAACCGTGTTGAGTGCTGCGCCCTTGCGTAGGTTGTCGGACACGACCCACATGTTGAGACCGTTCTCGATGGTTGCATCTTCGCGGATGCGGGAGATGTAGGTCGCGTCTTCGCCAGCAGATTCATACGGCGTGATGTAGCCGCCGTCTTCGTGCTTGTCGATGACCAGGCAACCCGGAGCTTCGCGCAGGATGTTGCGGGCTTCTTCCGCCGTGATCTCGTTCTCAAACTCGATGTTGACGCTTTCGGAGTGGCCGATGAAGACCGGAACACGCACAGCTGTGCAGGTCACCTTGATGGCCGGATCCAGCATCTTCTTGGTTTCGGCCAGCACCTTCCATTCTTCCTTGGTGTAGCCGTCTTCCATGAAGACATCGATGTGCGGAATGACGTTGAACGCGATCCGCTTGGTGAACTTTTCCGGCTCAATCGGGTCGTTCACGAACACGGCGCGGGTCTGGTTGAACAGCTCTTCCATGGCGTCCTTGCCGCCGCCGGAGACCGACTGGTAGGTGGAGACGACAACACGCTTGATCTTGGCATGATCGTGCAGCGGCTTCAGCGCAACAACGAGCTGCGCAGTGGAACAGTTCGGGTTGGCGATGATGTTCTTCTTGGTGAAACCGGTGATGGCATCAGCATTCACTTCAGGAACGATCAATGGCACGTCCGCGTCGTAGCGCCAGGCGGACGAATTGTCGATCACAACGCAGCCCTTCGCGCCGATCCTTGGGGACCATTCCTTGGAGATGGTGCCGCCAGCGGACATCAGGCAGATGTCGGTGTCGGAGAAATCGTAATTCTCCATCGCCTGGACCTTCAGCGTTTTGTCGCCGAAAGAAATATCCGTACCTTGGGAGCGGCGGGAGGCCAGCGCGACGACTTCGTCCGCCGGAAAGCCGCGCTCTGCGAGAATGTCCAGCATCTCCCGGCCAACGTTTCCGGTTGCCCCGGCGATTGCGATCTTGAAACCCATGTGACTGTCCTTGTCCGTCTCCCCGCTTCACCGGCCGCCCAGGTCGTCAGGCAAGCCAGCTTCCTGGCGCCTCCCATCCCCGGGGAGGCGGGATGAGCGGCACCTTAAGCGGTGGTCTTGGTCGTTTTTGTCGTGTGTTTGAATGTGGTTTTGGCAGGCGTCGTCGTCCCGCCGCGCATGAAGGTCACGCTGGCAAGGGCTTCAGACATCATATCCAGAATGTCGGCTTTCAGCCGGGTCATCGGAAACTCACATTCGACAAAATTTGAGACGGCGCTCTTTTTGCCCGGAAAACCTTCAGAGTCAATACGCAAAGCGCACCGGAACTACCGGAAATCTCACACCGTTGCCGAGAAGAAACGGTGTGCAGCCGTTGCTGCGTGGGTGTGGATCGTATCGCGGTCCACCGATGGCGGGTCAATCGAGATCTGGGGCAAATCCTCTCTGGCGTGCTCAGTGGCCAGGCTCAGATAGACATAATGCCCAACGTCACCCTCCAGGATTTCGATTTGAAAGTCAGGGTTTTTTGAGCCGAGCCAGTGTGTGCACGTGTCGGCCGGGCATTCCTGGTCGGCGGCTCCGGTCTGAATATGGACCGGTGTTCTAACGCCAACGAGACTGCGATCGGTGAACCCTCGCACTGTGGGGGCAGGGGCCATCGCGAAAACCGCCTTAAACCTTGGATCATGATACGACTTGCCATGGCGGGACATGGCCTCCCGGAACGGCTGGGAATTTGCCATCAAGGGACCGACATGTTTTCCAAGGTCGGGAAACTCCCGTGGGCCATCCAGATCCGGCTGATCTCCAAGCCAGGATAAAAACTGATCATTTGAATAGGTGGCTCCGGCGCAGGCCAGCACCGTGTGCCCACCGAGCGAATGTCCCGCCGCAAAAATCCGTCCGCGGTCGATCCGGTCGGCGAAAGCAGGATTGACCAGAATATCGTCGGCAAGACGCGACAGATCCCGGCTGCGTTCCCAGGAGCAGAGGAAACCTTCCGGCCGATAGGGCTCCAGGGAGGTGTTGCCATGGTGGTTGGCGCCCAGGACGAAATAACCCGCTTCTGCCATTCGGCGTCCGAACCAGCCCATGGCAGGTGCTGAACCGCCCGTGCCGTGGGACATGAGAATGAGCGGATAAGCCACCTTTCCTTTGCTGACGTCACCAACCGAATTGATCAAGCCGTTGTCGAAATAGGGCCGGCCCGGCGGTCCGATCAGCTGTTTTTCGGTCGCGGAACTGGTTTCGGAAGGATACCAAAGCGACCATGAAATTGGTCTTGGGCCTGTGCCGTCCCAGTTGGTCCGGTCCGGATCGAGAACGGTACCGGTCTGATAGCCTGCCGAAAACTCCGTCATGGGCCCCTCTGGCGAATCTGAACTGAGTGCGCAGATTGGTCAGAGGAGCGTTGCAAGTAAAGAGGGAAGAGACTCTCAATACACTCTCCGATCGCTGGAGCTGCGATCAATCAAACAGCCGGCCCGGTCCGCGCCCTTTGGTTTCAATCCCGGCAAGCTTCATCATGTGCCAGGCAAGCGCCGAGTTGGAACTGATGACCGGTTTGCCGAGTTTTGCTTCGCAGGCCTCGATCACCGGGAAGGTCCGTAGATTGGTGCAGGAGGCGAATACGGCATCCACGTCCTGGTCCTTTCCGACTGTACAAATGGCATCCATCGTCGAGGCTGGTGAAATCCGGGCGACCACGGCTTCTTCGGATTGGCCGAAGGACCCGACTTTCACAGCGGTAAGACCGTTGTCTTCCAAAAGAGACACCACGGCCTCAGAGACCTCGGCGATGTACGGCGTTACGACACCGATTTTTTTAACATTCAAATGTTTGAGCGCGGCTAGGAGCGCGGCGGCCGGGTTGGTCACTTTGGTGGCCGGATGAGCTTTTTGAACGGCTTCTGCAACTTTCTCCGAGCCAATAATGGTCGAGGCGGAAGTACAGGCATAGCCAATGACATCCATCGCCCGGGCGTTCGGGAGAAGGGCAGCAGTCCCTGTCAGTTGCGCTTTCATGCGCATCAGGGTTTCGGATGTGACTTCCGGGGCGCTTTCGACGCGGGTGTGATTTAAGGTCACGCCGTCGATGTCGAACAAAGGCCGGAATTCGTTTTCGATCGTCTCGTCCGCCTGCAGAACGATCAGCCCAAGGGCGGCTTTGTGGGCAAGGCCGTCGTCTGTTTGGAAATTGAGGTTCATGTCGTGCGCTCTTGTTATTGAATGACCGGAATTTCCAGATCCGCAGGCGTCGATAGGAATTCCGGTGCGCCGTCGCGGATGACGATATTTTCCTCGTGTACCAACATCTTGCCGTCACCAAGGTCAATGCCGGGCTCCAGGGTCAAAACCATGCGCTCCTGAAGAACGGTTGTGTCGAATGCGGTGAGTGACGGTGTTTCCGTCAACTGAATGCCGAGGCCGTGGCCCATCCGGCCGACATTCCCGTCTGCCTGACCGAGAACTCCGGTCATTGCATTGAAAAGATCCGCGCAGGTTTTGCCGGGGCGGGCAACAGCGGCCGCGGCATACACCGCTTCGACAAGCTTGCGATGGGCCTGTCGGACAGCATCGCTGGCATGGCCGATCGCAAAGTTCCTGTCAAAGTCGCAAAAGTAGCCGTTTTTAATCGCACCTGTGTCGAGCATGAGCACATCGCCTGTTTGAAGTGGCGCATCGGTGGGCGGTGAAATCACATCGCCATACCCGCCCTGACCGGCCCCGCCGACAAGATACGGCACATCGTCCGCGCCCCGCTCCAGAAGATCAATCTTGAAGCTTCGAAAGGCGCTCGTCAGGCTTTGGCCTTCATGGAATAGGTTGGAGGCATTTTCAAAACTGTGCGAGGCAATCTGACAGATCTCGCGGTGTATCGCGATTTCTGCTTCCGACTTGACATGGCGCACCGCCTGGACGAGCGCACTGGCGTCCCGGAACTCAGTGCCGGGAAGGCTTGCCTTGATCCGTTCGAAATCGTCAAGTGGCATGCGCAGAGAACTCTCGCGGCCCATCGGCATCCCGACCGCCGCGTAGGGTTTGAGCGCATCGCTTAAGAGACTGATCCCTTCATCCGTTGGGTGGGGTGCTGCAAATGTCCGGATATCATCGACCCAGGTGCTCGCCATCAGATGTGCGCCGATTTGCGGGATGACGGCGATGGGTTTGCCGGTTCTCGGAAGTAAACAGAACCAGGGCCGTGCCGGGCTTTGCCAGAAGAGCGTCCGAAACCCTGTGAAATATTGGACTTCGGCCTCCGTGGTGAACAGGAGTGCGTCGAAATCCTGTTCACGCATCAAGCGCTGAGCTCGATCAGCGCGACCCTCAAATTCGGTCACCGGGAAATCTGCTTCTGACATTCGCGCTTCTTTCAAGTCAGTCCGCTTTCTTGTTCGGCTCACAGATCAGTTTTGGATCCGAATTTCGAAAAAGCTGGCGTATTGGTGTGAGGTCATCAGGTCTTCCGGTAACTGACAAGCGATTATTGCTGCGAGGGCAGCAGGTTGATTGCGCAACAACAAGGCTGCCAACCCTGTTTCGCGAGGATCGGTAGCGCCACCTGAGCCAAATTATTCTGCCGGGGCGTCTCCACGGCGTGCCGGCCTGAATGTCACAAGCGCAAGCGCCAAGGTGATGATGGCGCAGGCGGCGATCGCCCCTGTCAGCGGCAGGGCGGTTCGATCAAAGAACGGTGTGCAGAGGCCGATCATAACACCGCCCGCCACCATCTGCAGCGTGCCGCCGAGCGAGGACGCCATGCCAGCATGTTCCCCATGGTCTTCAAGAGCCATGACCATTGTTGGTGCAATAACCTGGCCCAGGAACGAGTTTGCAACGAACAAAAGCGCCATCAGGACCGGCAGGCCGTCTATTCCCGACCAAACCAAGATGAACAGCGTCGTTGTCGCCGCCGTGAAACCACCCACACCCACAAAAGCAACACGGGCCATGCCGAAGCGCTCGCCCAAGGGGGCGGCGAACTGAGACGAAGCAAAGAAACCGACAGCATTGATCGCAAAGACGATGCTGAAACCAGTCGGTGTGAGCTCGTATTGGGTCATATAAACCAGCGGCGCAGCGGCGATGAACACAAAGAAGCTCGCCAATGCAAATCCGCCAATCAAAGTCAGCCCCAAAAAGCGGGCATCGCCGAAGAGATAAATCGTGCTGCGGCCAAGCGCTGCCGCGTCAATCTTGCTACGCCGCTCGGGCGGCAGTGTTTCTGGAAGCTGGAAAAAGATCATCACCATCGATGCGAAAGCCAGAACGCCAAGCGTCAGAAAAATCAAACGCCAGCTGCCAAATGTGATGAGCACACTGCCAGCCAGTGGTGCCAGCATCGGCGAGACGCTGAAGACCAGCATGACCAAGGCCATAAGTCGGGTTGCCTCTGTGCCGGTATGCAGATCGCGGACAACGGCACGGACAATCACCATGGGGGCGCCCGCGCCAATCGCCTGAACCAGCCGGCCGAGCGTCAAGGCGTCAACGTCCGCGGCCCAGGCACACATCAAGGATCCGATGATGTAGATGATGAGGCCGAGAAACACGGGCAGGCGCCGGCCATATCGGTCGGCAAGCGGGCCATAGATCAGCTGCGCCAAGCCAAACGCGATAAAATATACGGTGAACGTGAACTGGACGGCTGCATCGTCCGTGTTCAGATCAGCCACGATCTGCGGCATGGCCGGCAGATAGAGATCAATGGCGAAGGGACCAACAACAGCCAAAAGGCCCAGCACAACGGCTGAGCGCACAAATCCAATAGACATGAAAAACCAATCTCACAACGCCCGGCGGGAAGATGATGGCCGGGGGGCCAAGAAACACCCATACAATCCGCTTGTCGAGCAATTTTCAGAAACGATGGTCTCTCACCCGGATTTCCGAACGCCTTCCGGGACACCGTCGTCGCAATCGTGATTGGAATGAAACGTCTGTTTTGCTGCACCAGTGTACCGTAGGGCGCTCCGGCGGCATTGAGTTTGTGAGGGCGGGGCACTAGGTTCAGCCCCATTCTGTCTAATGGGAAACCGTCAATGCTTTACGCCCTGATCTGCACCGACAAACCCGGTGCCCTGCAAACACGTCTCGATAACCGCGAAGCACATCTCGCCTTCTTGAAAGGTATGGGACATGGCCTGAAGGCAGCTGGGCCGTTTCTGGATGACGATGGCAACATGACGGGGTCCCTTGTGGTGATTGAAGCAGCCAACCGGGATGAAGCGCTTGCGATCTCCGAGGAAGACCCTTACGCAAAAGCCGGTTTATTTGAGAACGTTGAAATCCGGCCCTGGAATTGGGTCGTGAAAAACCCGGAGAATGCTTAAGTGCAGTACTGGTTGATCAAATCCGAACCGGACAAGTGGTCTTGGGAGCAGCAAAAAGCCAAGGGCGATGCTGGCGAACAATGGGACGGCATTCGCAATTATCAGGCGCGCAATAACATGCGCGCCATGGACATTGGCGATAAAGCCTTCTTCTATCACTCCAATATCGGCAAGGAAGTCGTCGGTGTTGTTGAGGTCTGCAGCGAGATTCATCCAGATACCACAACGGATGATCCACGTTGGGAATGCGTGGACTTCAAGGCCGTGTGCGATATGCCGAACCCGGTGACACTGGCTCAGGTAAAGGCGGAGCCGCGTTTGGAAAAAATGTCCCTGGTGACATCCATGCGCCTTTCCGTTCAGCCTGTCACGGAAGAGGAATGGAAGATCGTCTGCGAAATGGGCGGAATGTCCAAGCCAGCCTGATCCGACACCCGGTTTTTGGAAGCGCTTTTGGCCCGAATTACCGATCGTGAAAAGTTTATCCGGGAAGAAACCCGGATACGGCCCGTGCCGCATGCGGAAGAGATCTCTCTTCATGTTGCAGATGAGGCAATGGATCTTTGGCAAAAAACCGAAGAGGAGCTTGGCGAGCTTGGCCTTGCTCCCCCTTTCTGGGCGTTTGCCTGGGCGGGAGGTCAAGGTCTTGCCCGCTACGTGCTCGATCACCCAGAAGTGGTTTATCAGAAGCGCGTGTTGGATTTTGCGTGCGGGTCCGGTCTCGTTGCCATTGCGGCTAAAATGGCAGGTGCCGGCTCTTGTCATGGGGTCGACATTGACCCATTTGCCATCGCAGCGTCCCGGATTAACGCGGACTTGAATGGCGTGGTCGCAACGTTCGCCGAGGGAGATATCACCCGGTCCGCCGTTCCGGATGTTGAAGTCGTGTTTTGCGGGGACGTGTTTTACGACCGGCACATGGCCGCTCAGGTTATGACATTCTTGGACGCGCTGATTGAGGCCGGAATCGAGGTTTATGTCGGTGATCCGGGCCGGTCTTATCTGCCGAAGGAACGGCTCAAGCTATTGGCCGAATACCAAGTGCGTGTTGTCGGTCAGTTGGAGGATAACGAAATAAAGAATACGCGCGTCTACCAGATGGCGGAAAAACAATCCTGAAGTCCGGTTCGGGCACGGACATCCTTGCCAAACCGTTCGCATGTGTGACATTTTCCACCAACTGACAGTCTCTTCCGTTTTGGCCGCACATCTTGCGCTGACGCGGACACCCCTTCAAAGCTGAAGTTTTTCAAGGAGTTCTTCATGCCCATCGTAAATCGCCTCGCAGATCTGGCTGATGAGATCACAGCGTGGCGCCGCGACTTTCACGAAAATCCGGAAATCCTCTACGAAACGGTCCGCACGTCCGGCAAGGTTGCCGAGCTCTTGGAAAGCTTCGGTCTGGATGAAGTTGTCACTGGCATCGGCAAAACCGGTGTTGTCGGCGTGATCAAGGGCAAGAACGGCGGTGCTGGCAAGACGATCGGACTGCGCGCAGACATGGATGCACTTCCGATCGAGGAAATCACCGGAAAACCCTACGCTTCGAAAGTCCCGGGCAAGATGCATGCGTGCGGTCATGATGGCCACACCGCAATGCTTCTGGGTGCTGCAAAGTATCTGTCAGAAACCCGCAATTTCGACGGCACGGTCGTTGTGATCTTTCAGCCGGCGGAAGAAGGCGGCGCTGGCGCAAAAGCCATGATCGATGATGGTCTGATGACCCGTTGGCCGATCGATGAAGTTTATGGCATGCACAATTTCCCGGGCATGCCGGTTGGCGAGTTTGCGATCCGCAAAGGACCGATCATGGCCGCGACCGATGAGTTCCGGATCGTCATCACCGGGCGCGGTGGCCATGCGGCCAAGCCGCATGAAACCATTGATCCGATCGTAACCGGCACGAACATGGTCAATGCCCTGCAGACGATTGCGAGCCGGAATGCCAACCCGCTGGATTCTATCGTTGTTTCGGTCACTGTCTTCAACGGCGGCAATGCGTTTAACGTGATCCCGCAGGAAGTCACATTGCGCGGTACCGTCCGGACCTTGAGCCCGCAGATGCGGGATTTGGCGGAAGAGCGCATGAATAAGATCGTAACATCTGTTGCCGATGCATTTGGCGCCTCTGCCGAGCTCACGTTCCTGCGCGGCTATCCGGTTACGGCCAACCACGATGAGCAGACCGACTTTGCAGCTGGTATTGCCGAGACCATCGCTGGAGAAGGCAAGGTCAACCGATCGATTGACCCGATGATGGGGGGGGAAGACTTCTCCTTTATGCTGGAAGAACGTCCGGGCGCTTTCATCTTTGCGGGCAACGGCGACAGCGCAGGGCTGCATCATCCGGCTTATGACTTCAATGACGAACTCATCCCAGTTGGTTGTTCCTATTGGGTCAAACTGGTTGAAACGGCAATGCCGCGCGCAGCCTGATCATTTGTACTAGAAAACGCCGGAGTTCTTCCGGCGTTTTCATTTCGGGTTCCTGCCGTGTCCTTTCTCTCGTCCCGCCTTCCGATCATCCCGACTTATGTCCTTGTTGGTGCCATAGTCGGTGTTCTTGTTATTCATCCACTCAATCTGGTGGTGGTTTGGTGGGAACTGGCGCGCTTTTCAGAAACAGCGCCGCTGCTCATTGAGTTCTTGAACGCCCGTTTGTGGTTTGTGCTGCTGCCACGTCACTGGGACGTTGCGGTAGCCTACACACTCGTTGGTGCCATCGTGGGTCTCGCCTTCGGTGTTTTCACCCGCAATTATCTGCGGGCGAGTGAGGCGTACAAATCCCTTCGCGAGGAACAAATCGCGCTTGTTCCGCAACTGATTGCGCAAGGAGAGACCGACCGTGTCGAGTTCAAATCGTCACTTCGGTGGGACGTTCAGGAAAACAGAATCAATCGCGGACTTGAAAAGGTGATTGCGAAAACAATCGCTGGGTTCTTCAATGCCGAAGGCGGGCACTTGATCGTTGGTGTTGATGATCACGGCAAACCGCTCGGTTTGGCAAAGGATCTTGCGACCCTGCGCAGTCCCGATAACGATGCCTTCGAGCGCACAGTGAACGATATCGTCTCGAAGAACCTTGGGGGCGATTTATGCCCCTATATTCACACGGTTTTTTCTAACGTTGGCGGGGAAGATGTTGCGATGATCATCATCCGGCCGGCGCCGCGCGCGGTTTACCTAGAAGAAGGCAAATCATCGATCTTTTATGTGCGCAGTGGCAACTCCACACGGCAGCTCGATGTTCGCGAGGCGCTGAACTACGCAAACACACGGTGGTCGTAACAGCGTGAGCCTGGTTGATCTCCTCATTCCGCAAGACCTTTCTTCGCTTGCAACACTGCTGCTGCTCGCTTGCAGCTTCTTTACATCCGCTTTGACGGCTGCCGTCGGTTTGGGCGGCGGGATCGCTCTGATTGCGATCATGGCGCTGGTCATGCCTCTCAATGCCCTGGTTCCCGTCCACGGCGTCGTCCAGTTCGGTTCCAATGCAGGCCGGGCACTGGTTCAGATCAAACATGTCGATTGGCTGATTGCGGTTTGGTTTGCGATTGGAGCTGCAGGAGGGGCGGCGCTGGGAGGTTCGATCGCAGTCCAGTTGCCGGCGGCTATCTTGAAAGCAGGGATCGCCTTGTTTGTCGTCTGGGTGGTTTGGGGCAAACCGCCGAAGTTGGGCGGTATGAAAAAACGGGCCATGGCCGGTGCCGGTTTTGCCTCGACGTTTCTCTCCATGTTTTTCGGTGCCGCAGGACCGATTGGCGGATCCGTGCTGTCCACACTCGGTCTCACCCGCCATCAATTCGTGGCGAATCAAGCGATTACGGCAATGATGATGCATGTTTTCAAGATTGTCGCATTCGGCCTTCTGGGATTCGCATTCGCACCCTGGCTGGGACTTATTGTTGCGATGATCGCCAGTGGATTTCTCGGAACGCTTGCAGGCAGCCAACTTCTTGGGCGAATGAATGAGCAGGCGTTCAAAAAGGGATTCCGATGGGTGATGACGGCTCTTGCGTTGAACCTGATGCTTCAGGCGTTGGGTGTTATTTGATGGGATCCTATGCGGCGCGGGGACAATAGAATTGACGGCTTCATGATAAAAATTAACGGCGTGGAAACATCGTATTCCAAAAAACGCACCGGCTTCGGAACGCAAACGGGATAGTGTCAATTTTAACAATCTCAAGATGCTGGATTGAAACGCTTTTTTGTCGCCGTAACCAATTGATAACCAACAAGTAATTTCGCCGTCTAAGTTACACACATTGGCTGTGCGCCACAGATAAGCTTCAAACGTCAACACCTTGAAAAACAAGGCTTACTCTATGACGGCACAACCGGCGTTCGTCCCATTGCTGAATGGATTTCCAAGTGCGCATGCGTTCCTTGAAAGCGCAGAAACGCTCCTCGATTATGCGTTTCAGCCCATAGTTGATGCGCATTCTGGCGATGGATACGGGTTTGAAGCGTTGCTGCGCAATGTGGGGCAACTGGGATTTCAAACGCCCTGTGATGTTTTTGATTTCGCGGCAGATTCCGGTGTTTTGGTCGAGCTGGAATGTCTTTTGAGGAAAAAGGCGATCCGGAAGTTTGTCGCCATGCCCAATCGAGGCAAGACAAAACTTTTCCTGAACGTCGATGCCCGCTTGTTGGATGTCGAGGGCTTTTTGTTCGACGAGACCCGGCTTCTGCTGGACGAGGGAAATCTGTCCGCCGCGCAGATTATCCTAGAGGTTAGCGAAACAGGGGACGTCAATGAGACAGGCCGGTTGAATGCGTTCACCAAACGCGGGCGCGAACTCGGGTTCGGTTTTGCCATCGACGATTATGGCCGCGGATACGCGCAGCTGAAATCCTTGTATGAGGTCGAGCCTGATATTCTGAAAGTCGACCGGTTCTTCATCCAGTCAATCAACGCCGACTCCCGCAAGCGGCTGATGGTTAAAACCGTCGTCGATATCGCCCATGTTCTCGGTATGCGTGTGGTTGCAGAAGGCGTTGAGACCACGCAGGAACTCGCGGTTTGCAAGGCAATCGGCTGCGATTTGATCCAGGGGTATCTGGTGTCGCGGCCGTTCCAGGATCTGGAGGAAGCGGAAATCCGTTATCCGGTTGTGGCCACAGCTTTGAAACGGGCGCCAATGATGCCGCGGGACGATGCTGACCTGGTGGCCCGGGAGATCCGGCCGTTGGTGCCGCTGCAGGACAACGCCCGGATGGAGGAAGTCCTCAATCTGTTGCGGGCCGGCCGGGCCAATCCGTTCATTCCGGTGATCAACTCGAGCGGCGAACCCCGCGGCCTGATTCGGGAAAAGGATATCAAGACGTTTGTCTACATGCCCTTTGGCCGCGATCTGTTGCTTAACCCGGTGATGAGCAACAGCCTGGCAGCGTTTACGCACCGGTGCCCGGTGGCCAACGTCAACACACCGCTGGATCAGCTCGTCGCAATGGTAGCCGATGAAGATGATGAGGCCGGTGGCATCATCATCACGAAGAACGGCAAATACAGCGGCTTTCTGACAACGACATCCTTGCTGAAGATCTCAAACGAAGTCCGGATGCGGGCAGCGGAAAACCAAAATCCGCTGACCAAAATGCCGGGCAACGCGCTGATCATTCAGTATGTCCAGAACGATGCCCAGAGCCCTGATATTGAGCGGTCATTTTGTTATCTCGATTTCGATAACTTCAAACCGTTCAATGATGCCTACGGTTTCACCCTCGGAGACCGGGCGTTGTTGCTGTTTTCCGAATTAATGAAGCGCATGGCGACCAGCGAGAACGTCTTTGCCGGCCATATTGGCGGGGATGACTTTTTCATTGGTGCCCGCGGCCGGACGTCGGAAGAAATGCGGCGCATGGTCCATGATCTGCAGGAAGAATTCCGTCACCAGGCAGAGAGCCTCTACGATCCGGCGGACCGGCTGCAGGGATACATCGAGGCGTCTGACCGTCATGGCATCCCCAGGAAGTTCCCGCTTTTGCGATGTTCGGCAGCCATTTTGCATTTGCCGGTCGGCCTGAGTGTCGATCGCAAGGACATCCTGGGCCGCCAGATCGCAAGCTTGAAAACAGAAGCGAAGGGCGATCCGGTCGGGATTGCCGAAGCGACGCTTGGCCAACTCTTCCATCAGCCGGCGCATTGAGGTCTGCTTAACACTACGTGGTGCGCTTGACCTTTGTGTCTGCGTTGCTTGAGTTCTTTGCAACACCCCGTGCCTTGCCAGAAAGCGGCAAGCGCGGTAACCCAACGCCATCTGTTTCTATAATTTGCGGGATGGTACGCCAAATGGGCTCTCAAAAATTGCTGCTTTTGCCGGGTGACGGCATCGGCCCGGAAATCATGGTCGAAGTGAAAAAGGTCATTGCCTGGTTTAACGCCAAAGGCGGCTTGTCTTTTGAAACCGACGAAGGTCTTGTGGGCGGGTCCGCCTATGATGCGCATGGTCAATCCATTTCCGAAGAAGACATGGCGAAAGCCATGGCGGCTGACGCTGTGATCTTCGGTGCGGTGGGCGGTCCGAAGTGGGACAACGTGGCTTATGAAGTCCGCCCGGAAGCCGGTCTTCTACGCCTTCGCAAGGACATGGAGCTGTTTGCCAACCTGCGCCCTGCGATCTGTTATCCGGCACTTGCCGATGCATCATCGCTCAAGAAAGACGTGATCGAAGGTCTCGACATACTGATCGTCCGCGAACTGACCGGCGGCGTCTATTTCGGAGAGCCGAAGGAAATTACCGATCTCGGCAACGGCCAGAAACGCGGTGTCGATACGCAAGTCTATGACACGTACGAAATCGAGCGCATTTCCAAGGTCGCATTCGAGCTTGCACGCACCCGGGATAACAAAGTCACGTCCATGGAAAAGCGGAACGTGATGAAGTCTGGCGTCCTCTGGAACGAAGTCGTTACGCAAACCCACAAGAAGGGCTTTGAAGACGTCGCTCTGGAGCACATGCTGGCGGATGCCGGTGGCATGCAGCTCGTGCGCTGGCCGAAGCAGTTCGACGTGATCGTCACCGACAATCTGTTCGGCGATATGCTGTCAGACGTTGCCGCTATGCTGACCGGGTCTTTGGGCATGCTGCCATCCGCTTCGCTCGGTGCCCCGGACGCCAAGACTGGCAAGCGCAAGGCGCTTTATGAGCCGGTCCACGGCTCTGCTCCGGACATTGCCGGCACGGGTGCCGCCAACCCGATTGCGATGATCGCATCCTTCGGAATGGCTCTGCGCTATTCCTTTGAGGAGGTTGCAGCGGCTGATCTTTTGGACATGGCCATTGCCAACGCTTTGGACAAAGGCCTGCGCACCAAGGACATCGCAGCTGAAGGCGAAGCCACTGTGTCGACTGCCGAAATGGGCGATGCCATTGTGGCCGAGCTGGACGCTCTTAAGGGCTAAGCAAATCCCTGTTTGCACACAAGGCCGTCACCGGGTATCCCGGTGGCGGCTTTTCCTTTGTATGACCTGAGAATGTTATGATCGAAGACAAAATCGCTCCGTTTCTCGGCACCTGGATCCTTGATTCCGACGCCAGCGAATTCGAGCAAGGCGATCCGCCCAAAAGTGCGACGCTGAAGATTGAAGACAATTTCGGCATGGCGGTCTTCACCATGAATCAGGTTTCGGCCGATGGTGATGTCACCAACGACACCTTTGAAGCCGTTCCGGACGGGCCTGAAGTCAAACTCGGGAAGAGTGGCCTGGTTGATGCCATGCGGCTGGTCTTTGCCAATGACCGCAATCTGGTGTCCGAAGCCCGGCGCGGTGGCCTTACCATCATGAAGGCAGAAAGGGAACTTTCCGACGACGGGAGGACCCTCACAGTGACCCAGACGGTTCACCTGGTCGATGTCGCGAGCTTTACAAACGTATCCGTCTACCGCCGCGCGCAGTAGTTTATGGGATCAGATTCGGGGGTCGCAGACTGCACCCCAACGCCGAATGGTTTTGAGGGTAATTTCAAGCTACCCGAATTTATATCGATCCTTCTGAGCTCTTTCTGGTGCGGCTTAAGTGAAATATGCGTAGGTTGTATAAAATTTTAATACCGCAACCATTGATTTAATGATGTATTAACCGTGCTCACCAACCCTCGCGTGTAATCAGGGAGGGTTCCATGTGGGATCGTTTGTCTATTCGTTTTAAGATTCCAGCTGCAATACTGGGTTTTGCACTGGCAGTTGGCGCGGGCATTGGCCTGAGCAGTTATTTTTCTGCATCAAGCGAAATTCAAAAGCTGACAAAGAGCCGGTTGGAAGCGATTGCAACCAAACGTGTCAGTGAGCTGTCAGATTATTTGCACACCATCGAAGCAGATCTAAAGCTCGTCAGTACGCTCCCGTTCGCTCATGATGCACTGTCAGCCTTTGATGGTGCTTGGCAAGAGATTGAAGGGGATCATACAGAGATCCTGAAGGCTGCCTATATTCGCGACAATCCACATCCGCTTGGAGAAAAACATCTCCTCGATACAGCTGGTCGCGAAACCGCTTACGATGCCGCTCATGAAGAGTTTCATCCCTGGTTTCGTGAGTTTTTGCTTGAACGCGGCTACTACGATGTTTTCCTGTTCAACCCGAATGGTGACCTGATTTATACGGTCTTCAAGGAAGAAGACTACGCCACCGATTTCACGGCGGATGGTCCGTGGTCTGATACGGATCTTGGACGTGCGTTCCGTGCGGCAAATAATGGTCCGGCGGATGCGATCCATTTCTTTGACTTTGCGCCCTACGGACCGAGCCATGGTGCACCGGCCAGTTTCATCTCAATCCCCATGATCGAAGATGGGGAAAGAGTCGGTGTTCTCGTCTTCCAAATGCCGATCGACCGGATCAACCAACTCATGAACCGCTCAGTAGGATTGGGGGACAGCGGCGAAACGCTGATTGTCGGGGTGAACGGGTTGCTGCGGAACAACTCCAGGTTTACGGATGAGAACGACATACTTGAAACCCAATTCCAAACGGAAGCTTCCGATGCAGCCTTGAATGGCCAGACGAAAGTCATGATCGGTCCGGCCCACCGGGATGGGCGTTTCATTCAGGTCGGCAAGTCCTTTGAGTACCAAGGTGTGACATGGGCGGTTTTGGCAATGCAGTCCGAAGCCGAAGCAATGACGCCATTAACCGACCTCAAGTTCTGGATGGGGATCGCGGGTGTTGTCTTGTTCGCCTTTGCCGGAGTGGGCGGATATCTGCTGGCATTGACCTTCACCCGCCCGCTTGGACAATTGATCGGCAATATTCGGGACCTGATCGACGGACGCCTCGACACTGTGGTCGAAAATGATGACCGGGCTGATGAGCTTGGAGACATGAAACGGGCGATGAAGGTGTTTCGCGACAACGCCCTTGAGGTCAAGCGAGGTGAGGCCGCGGCGCAGGAACGCCGTGCGCAGGAAGACGTGCGTCGATCCGAGATGGACAGGCTGATCAATCGTTTCAAAACTCAGATCTCCGACATTCAGTCGCAGCTGTCGACGCAAACTGATGTCATGAGTGCGACGTCTGAAAAACTGGTGGGGATTGCGGAGGCATCTTCTGACTCCGCTGATGGAGCCCTCGCAGCCGCGCGGCTGTCTGACGAAAGCGTTCAGTCGTCCGCGTCCGCTGCCGAGGAGCTCAGGATTTCCATTCAGGAGATTAATCAACACACAACCCGCGCATTGAGCATCACCCGCGGTGCCGCGGAGACGGCAAAGTCGACGGATACCGATGTCAAGGAACTCGCCGGAACGGCGGAAAAGATTGGCGACGTCATCAATATGATCCGGGACATTGCAGAGCAAACCAACCTGCTCGCATTGAATGCGACAATTGAAGCCGCCCGTGCCGGTGAGGCCGGGAAAGGCTTCGCCGTCGTGGCGGCTGAGGTGAAAGAACTTTCGACACAAACTGCAAAGGCAACAGACGAGATTTCATCTCAGGTTGCCGCCGTTCAATCGTCCACCAACCGTGCGGTAGAGGCAATCCAGTCCATCGGACAGCACATGGATACGGTTGAAGAGGTGACCGCGGGAATTGCCTCCGCTGTTGAGGAGCAAGGCGCTGCGACCGGTGAAATCAGTGAGGCCATGGCGCGCGCGGCCCAAAGCAGCCGCAGCGCAACTGAAAACGTCAATGTCTTGCAAGACGCCATTACCGAAACACGCGGCAGTTCCAATGAAGTCGAAGAACTCAGTCGTGTATTGGCGAATGTGAGCAGTTCCCTGAGCAAGGCGGTCGATGACTTTTTGAACAGCGACATCTGGGAAAACGATCAGGACAAGGCTGCCTGATCCAGGCAGACCGCAGCAGATTAGGGGTGGGAACTCCTTTGGATGCTTGCAGATGCAGCGTTGGAAATGACTGTTGCCCGTGATAGCGGTGCGAGCTCCGTTCCCGCAGGATAGCGTCTTCATGAAACAGTTTATCAGCGCCGTATCACTTCTCGTACCGGACTATGACGAAGGGTTGGAATTCTACGTCAAAGTGCTCGGATGTCAGCTGATTGAAGACACGGAGTTGGAGCCTGGCAAGCGCTGGGTGCTCATCGCTCCTCCTGGAAGCACGGAAACGCGGCTTCTCCTTGCCAAGGCAGATGGGCCGGAGCAGAAGGCGGCCATTGGCAACCAAACCGGCGGGCGGGTGTTCTTGTTTTTAACGACCGATGACTTCGATCGGGACTACGCCGCTATGTCGAAGACGGGTGTCCAGTTTCTGGAGGCCCCGCGGCGGGAACCTTATGGCACAGTGGCAGTGTTTCAGGATCCGTTTGGCAACAAATGGGATCTTATCCAGCCTGCGTGAGGCGGGGGACTTCAGCCGGACTGCATTGTGGCAATTGCCCGGCGCATAAACTCCAGAAACTGCGCAATCTCTTCTTCCGTAAAATCCTCCAGCGCAACGGCGTTTTGAGCCATGGCGGCATCGATGGCATCGTCCTTGAGTGCACGCGCCTTAGCTGTCAGATGGATTCGCTGAACGCGGCCGTCTTCGTCACATGGTTTGCGTATGACGAGGCCGTCGCGCTCCATACGCGACAAGGTGTTTGCAAGCGTTGCCTGTTCAATGTCGAGCGCGGCGACCAGGTCTTTCTGCGTCTGGCCTTCCTTCTGCCAAAGCGCGACAAGTGCCGGGAATTGGCCGGTTGCTAACCCGAGGGGTTTGATCCGCCGTTGAAGGCCGGACGCGAACAGGCGCGCCATATGATTTGCCAGATAGCCGGCTGAAGAATTTTTTTCGAATGCCATGCCTTGCATATACGATACATAGCATACTATATAAATAAATATAGCTTGCTATATAATGGAGATTGCAAATGCTCAGTAAACGAACCAGCCGGACTCTTGCGATTGCCGCATCGGCCCTGTCAGTTTCCGCTCATGCGCCAGCTCAGGAGTTGTCACCCAAAGAACCGGATACGCTCATCTAAGCGATTGAAGTGCCAGCGGACCAGGTTGAAACAACGATTGAAGGCTGGAGATCTGCGCGCGCGTTTCTGGAGACCCAGCCGGGCTACATCGAAACCCAGCTTCACAGATCAATCATGCCAAAAGCGAGGTTCCAGCTTGTGAACGTTGCAAGATGGGAGAGTGCCGATGACTACGCCGCGGCAATCCAAAAATACCTGGACAGCGGTGCTGCGGGCGCGCTCAAGGGAACTGTGTTTCATGCAGCGCTCTACGTGCCGATCGAACAGGAGGGCGGGTCATGATGGTTCGAGCCGTCTCGAAAAACCGAACCCTTCACTGGTTGATTGCAGTTTTCGTGGCGTTGGCGCTTGCGACGGGCTACGGGGCGCAGCAGATACCATCCATGAGCGGTGAGTTCCTAAGGATCCATCTCGCGGCTGGTTTGCTCGCCGGATTGTTGTCCTTGGTGCGTTTAGCCGTCTGGCTGGTTGCAGGAGGACAGGCTTCGACGATTGGGCATCAATCAAAAGGGATACATTGGGCGGCCAAGATGGTTCACGGCTTTCTGCGCGTTCTACCCGTGATTCTTCTGGTGAGCGGGGTGGGCATATTGTTTTTGACTGGCGCTGCGCCCGAGATCCTGAGCGGCAACACTCCCGACCCAGAACTTCTAGCCCAGGCTCCGCCGCAGTCTTTGCATCATCGAGCGGCCTTCGCCCTTTTCGTCTTGATAACGGGCCATATCGCTGCAGCCATTTGGCATAGGCAGGCCAAAAGGGGCTGGAAACTGCAAAAAGGGCCTCAAAACATAATCTCATGAAGACAAGGCTGCCGAGAAGGGCAGCCTTTTCGTGTTGATGTGTCTTGCAGTGCTAGGCGTCTCATAAAAAATCAGTTTCTGATTTCAGCGGCCGGGCCATGAGGGTGTTCAAAGCTTCGTCAATCGTCATATCTTCGCTGACCATCCGGGCGACGGTGTCACAAATGGGCACCTCGATCTCATGCTTTTGAGCCAGTTTGACCGCGACTTGCGCCGAGTATGCCCCTTCAGCCAGCTTGCCGCCGGCGGCGATCAGCTCCGAGGCCATAAAGCCTTCACCGAGCCGCATTCCGAATGAGAAATTGCGCGACTGGGTAGAGGAGCAGGTCAGTACAAGGTCACCCAGACCGGACAGGCCTGTTAGTGTCTCACCCTGTGCCCCCATCGCGGTTCCAAGCCTGTTCAATTCCGCAAATCCGCGTGCCGTCAATGCTGCCTGCGCACTTGCGCCAAGTTTTCTTCCGGCCACTGCACCACACGCGATGGCAAGGACGTTTTTAAGCGCACCACCAATTTGTGTTCCGAGGACATCGATGGACGCATAGGGTCGGAAGCACGGCGATTGCAGCGCTTCGCAAAGGCTCAGAGCGGTTTTTGCCGTGTGAGCGGCAACGGTAACTGCTGTTGGGAGGCCCTTTGCGACATCGTCTGCAAAACTGGGTCCGGACAAGACCCCGGGTTCTATGCCTGGTAGCTCTTCCTTCATCACCTGCGACAAAAGCTTGCCGGTGGTCTGCTCGATGCCCTTTGCGCATAAGACAACAGGCCCGCGCACAGTGCCGGTCTCTTTGAGAGCACTCAGGATAGCTCGGGTGGATTGTGCCGGTGTCACAAGCAAAATCGCATCTGCATCGGCGGCTTCTTTCAAAGACGAGGTTGCATTCAGATCTTCATCGAACGTGATCCCCGGCAGATACTTTGTGTTCTGCTGCTTGCTCCGGACTTCAGAGACTGTTGCAGGATCCCGCGCCCAGAGGCGCACAGTAGTTCCGGCCCGAGCCGCAGTTAAAGCAAGCGCGGTGCCCCAGGCGCCACCGCCGATGACACCGATCGACTTAACCGCCCCCATTGATCTGCCCTTCCATGCGCGACCGTAGTGTTTCAAGCTGCGCTCCAAACCCTTCAAAAAAACGGGTCTCTGGCGGCGCTTCTTCTGAGAACAAATCAACCCAGAACAGACGGAACCGGATCGGTGCCCCACCCGCGCTTGGCGTCATTTCAAAATGTTCCCATTCGTCAGCGGGTTTTTCCGGAATCGTACCGTGAAAATGCCGTCTGCGATGAAGGCCATCGAGAATTCCGGGCACATTGTCGATGAAGTGATCCTGGTCGGCGAACGATTCGAGAGCGATATCCAAGGTTAGTCCGGTCTCCTCGGAAAATTCGCGTACGGCCCCTTGGAGATAACTTTCGCCTGGATCCAGTGTGCCGCCGGGCACCTGAAGATCCGGCCGCGGATTGTCGGCTTCTTCGAACACCAAAAGCTCCGGTCCGCAGGTCAGATAGACATAGGCTTTGTGAAAGATCTTCATCAGTGGTTCCGCTGCGCGCTGTGGTGCCTGCTTCGTATCAGTCCCGCCCGGGCAGAAAAAGACCAAGTTGCATATCTGCCTGATTTGATTGCCTAAAGTCGTCACTTGGACGAACATAAAGTTAAAAAATTATCGTAAAACAATAAAAAATGATTGAGTTCAAGATCCGGATCAACTATCAGAACTCCCGCGGCAGGGGTCATTCGACCCATTCTATTGCTTATCGGAGCCCCCACTGATGAATTTTGGCACTCTTTTCCCGCGCTTTCCCGTGACAGCAGTCTTGGTTGTTGGTCTGACGGCCTGCGGTCAAACCGGTTCGAATTACCGGCCGATCGTCGACGGTCCGATGGGGTATACCTACGAGAAGGATCTCGGAGATTGTAAAGGCCTTGCCGAACAGCGGCGTTTGTTTAACGACGAAACAAAGATGGCTGCTTTGGCTGGTGCCGCAATCGGCGGGGTGCTGGGAGCTGTCGAAGACGACGATGGAAAAAATGCTGCCGGGAACGCGGTCGCCGGGGCCTTAGCCGGAGGGGCTATCGGGGCTGGCGGCGGTGCTCTCAACGCGCATGGCGAACGCAAACAAATCGTTATGAACTGCATGCGTGGACGTGGGCACCGGGTTGTCGGTTAACGCAGGAGCCGGTTTGACCGGTTCCCACTTCAACCTCATTTTTGCAGAAGAACGCTTGGTAAAAATTGCCTGTCAACGTGAATCCTAACCGGAGATTAACCAGTCTGACCTATCGCTGTTGTGTCGAAAACCGCAGCGGCGTTGGTCATGGAAAACATCGAAATTGCAGTCGCGACCCTTTTTCGGTCTGTCGTGGCGATCGGAGTTCCCAGCGAGCGTATTTTTGTCCTCTATGTTTTCAGCACCCTGGCGATCGTCTATTTCGTCTATCGCTTCCGCAAACCCGCCGTTGCGTTTCTCAAATACTGTTTTCCAAAAGACATTTATCTGCACCCGTCTGCAAAGCAGGATTATCTCTATTACTTCTGGATGGCATTGCTGAAGGGTGTTCTCGTTGCTGTTCCCTTGGCTTGGCTCGGAACGAGCATCCATGGCATTTGGGTTGAGCCTGCAACGCTGCAAGCGGGCGAAGCAGCGGACCATAGTTTTTGGTCCATTCTTGCCTTTTCCTTTCTGCTCTTGCTGGCCTTCGATTTCGCGGTTTTTTTCACCCACTATCTGCAGCACAAAGTGCCGATCTTGTGGGAGTTCCACAAGGTTCATCACTCTGCAGAGGTGTTGACGCCGCTTACAGTTT
>ERZ1740067.615-NODE-615-length-28008-cov-5.719350_pt1 | contig 28008 bp, 25 predicted proteins | sample MGYA00581736_ERZ1740067 | MGnify/ENA primary metagenome ERZ1740067 (study PRJEB43018, sample SAMN04849236) | marine metagenome | isolation source: floating plastic debris | place: Pacific Ocean | collected 2008-08-27 | study: EMG produced TPA metagenomics assembly... | reverse complement strand
CCACCGCGGGCGCCCACCGCCTCAGCCACGGCCAGCGCATCAGCCCCCTCGGGCGCGCCATAAACCGTGAGCGGTTCCTCGCGGGCCCATGCCACCTTGGACGAGAGAATGGGAGTGGCAGAAACGATGGCCATGGGGCGCCCTCACAGAGAAATAAACAACGAAATCAAACAACGCAAAAAGGCGCGACAGGCCTTTTGCCCATCACGCGATCGGACGCTGGAGGTAGCTTTCTAGAAGGCGGCTGACAAGCGGCGATCGCTTGTCGTGTTTGGATAAATCCTAAATTCAACAAGGGGCATCGCGGGCCTCCCGGAAAACGCTCGGGGTTCGCCGGGATGATAGCCATCAGAGTTTCTTCGTGATCCACATCCGCAAGTTTGTGTCATCCGTCGCGTCAGTTACCCCGAAGAGGACGCTGGTTAAAACACTCCATCCGCTACCGGACGACCATGTCATGACCGGACCAATCTGGTGGCGCTGATCATCGAAATCGTTGAAGCCGTCCGTTGAACCATAACGGTTGAACATCTCAACACCCAGGCGCGTCTGGCTCGACGTCTTATAGGTGAGGTTCCCGCGGGTCTGGACGAAGATGCCGTCGCGCGTATTACTGCCGAAATCCACCGCCGACAGAATAATCGCTCTCGCTCGCCACTGATCGGACAGTTCAACCTGGTTGGCGAAATTCACGCTGACAAACCCCGGGCGATCTTCATCCCGGACCCGAACATCCAAGCGCAGAGCCCGTTTCCAATCGCTCGTCGCTGGGGCCAACTGCCACAACAATTCTCCCTGGACGTAATCAAAGTCCACATCATTATTCTCGCGGTCTCGCAATTGGCCGACCACTCGCCAGCGCAAATTGTCGGTGAGCGGCGCCTGATAGTGAAGCCGATGGGTGAGCGCTCCGCTATCGGGATCAAGGGCGATCCGATATTGGGTAGACCGCTCGCCCGGCTTCACAACCGAGCCAAACACGTTGCTATTGCTTTGGGCGAAAGCGGGCGCCGCAGAAACGATCAGGACCCCTATCATTGCCGATAGACAAGAACGCAAAGTCATAGCCTCCTTATTCCTAATGAAGTGACGACCAACCGGCCGAATGATTGGGTCTATTGATCAGAGGAGGGAGTATTATGCCCATTCGTCCACAATTTGCGGGCGGCAGAGATGTCATGAGAGGACACCCCGGTCATTCGTCCCTCCACAAAATCGAGACCCGTTACAATCCACTGGGCGATATCCGGCTGATGCAATTGGTAGAAATGGTGCCGTCCCTCTCGCCGCTCCTGCACAACGCGATGGGCACGAAGGAGGCTTAGATGCTGAGATACCCGCGGCGCGGGCAAACCGAGGGTCGCAGCAAGACCATTCACGTCTCTTTCACCGGCGCGAAGCTCTTCAATCATGCGTATACGGTCAGGGTGCGCTAAGATCTTGAAGATTTCGGCCAGCTCTTTGGCGACGGGCAGTCGGCTTGGCATCTACATCTCTCCTTCACCGTCCCACAACGGATATATTTCCCCGAAATCATGAATTCTTATAATTATAAATACATATACCTTCAAATTCATGAAGATGTCAATTACAATCCATATAGCATCGGGTGTTCTGATTGAATGAGCCCGATGCTATCGAATCTTTGTTTTTTGCGCGTGAGCCAACTTTCTCCGGCCAAATGTGATTGCCCGGCGCGCTAATGGGAACCGAGAGCCAATGGCCCCCGTCACAACTTGAAGTACAGAAAAGGGCGCCCCCCTGGCGCCCCTCAAGCCCCTCCCACGGGGCTCTGTCGAAACGGCTCCCTCTCCCGCACAAACGACCTTCCGGCCAATTTTCGTTTCGACAATTAACTTTATGGCGACAAGCTTAACTTGGCAATGAGAAATAACTCAATCATGGCGCTTTTCTGCACCCTATGGCCATTTACCCACACACTATTGGCAAGTTGGGCACCTATGACCCGTTGATCACCGCCGAGACATCAAAGGCTTTCAGCTGTTCAAGCACGGGGCCGCGATAATTCTCCGGCTCTGGCGCGCGGCCAACCACCCAGGCATAGAGATCCTGGTCCGGCACATCGAGAAGACGAGAGAATTCCGCCTCCTCAGCATCGGTCATATCCGCCAGGCGACTTGCGGCAAAATGGCCAAAGACCAGATCCGCCTCTTTGAACCCCCGATGATTAGCGCGGTACAGGAGGCGTTTACGGGTGGGTGAAAGATTTTCTGACATGGACTTTACTATATCGCGCTTGCGCCGCGCGTCGAATGCCTCACATGGAGATGACGCTAGAAGACCGCGAGGCGTCTCGTCGCAGGGACGCTTCCTGTTGCCCCTGCACAGCCCCTTGTCTGCCTGAAATGGGCCCGCCATAAGCCCGCCAATGATATTTCGGAGTTTCTGAATGACTTACGTCGTCACCGACGCGTGCATCATGTGCAAATACACCGACTGCGTCGAAGTCTGCCCGGTGGATTGCTTTTATGAGGGTGAGAACTTCCTCGCCATTAAGCCGGATGAGTGCATCGACTGCGGGGTTTGCGAACCCGAATGTCCAGTGGAGGCGATTAAACCCGATACCGAGGACCCCGACGGGAAATGGACCGAACTTAACGCCAAGTATGCCGAGGCGTGGCCAAATATTACGCAAGCCAAGGCCCCCATGCCCGAGGCGGATAAGTTTGCCGAGGTCGACAACAAGCTGCAGACCCACTTCAGCGAAAACCCTGGCGAAGGCGACTAAGGCCCCCATTTTTCCCGCATGAGGCGAGGATTAACGCTTTTACAACAAATGGCGGCGGGGCCTGCTGGCATTTCGTGGAATTTTGTGCTATATATAGTGAGAAGCGGGGCTGATGGCCCCTTTATTTCGGGTTGGAGGCCGCCCATGGGCGGTCTTTTTATTTACCCTCCCTCAGGGCCCTTTTTTGGACCCCAACGGCATAACGCGCGGAAGGGCACCCTCGCGCGGCAAGGAAAGGACTGGCCATGACAGACGCCAACTCCTCAGCAACGAAAAAAACAACCACCAAAACCGCTCCAAAGAAAAAGGCCACAAAGGCCACCCCCAAGAAAGCGGCAACAAAAACCACCACCGCCCGCAGCACCACAAAGGCACGGACGGCGGCGAAGAAAACGACAGCCTCTCGCACGGCAACCAAGAAGGCCGCGGCAGCGAAAACCGCTACCAAGGCAAAACCAACGGCCAAAAAGGCCACCCCTCAACCCTCTCCCCCCTCTAAAGCGAAAAAAGCAAGCGAGAAGAAACCCTTGAAGACTGCGACAAAGTCAGTTCCCGCGAACGCGGTCCCAGCCAAAGCCTCTAAAGAAAACGCCGCCCCCGCGGAGGAAGATAAGCCAAAAATCGCGCCCGCGCCGATGCGCCCCGCCCTGCGGGTTGCAAAACGCGCAGAAGCCCGTCGCGATAAAAACCAAACCTTTAAAGTCAATACACAAATTATTTATCCCGCACACGGCGTCGGCTACATCACCGCCGTTGAGAAGCAGTCAATCGCGGACATTGAAGTTGAACTGTTCGTCATCGACTTTGAGCACGAGAAAATGAAGCTCCGTGTCCCCGTGGCAAAGGCCGCAGCGTCAGGCATGCGCAACCTGTCGACGAATGATCAAATGGCAGAAGCCCTTAAACTGCTTGAAGGTAACGCGCGGGTGAAGCGCACCATGTGGTCCCGCCGGGCGCAAGAGTATGAGGCGAAGATCAACTCCGGTGATCTGACCTCCGTGGCCGAAGTGGTGCGGGACCTTTTCCGTGCCGACGATCAGCCTGAGCAAAGCTATTCAGAACGCCAATTGTTTGAACAAGCGCGTGAGCGATTGGGCCGCGAAGTCGCCGCTTTACGTAAATTCTCGCTTGAGGATGCCATCAAGGAAATCCACAAGCACCTGGACCTGAAAGAACCTGTGGCCGTCGCCAGCTAACGCTGGCACCACGCCCATTGATGGGTGCCTTTGAAGGCGGCAGTGGTAAGACCACAGTCGCCTTTTTTCTTGCATGAGGATCTGATGTTTCAAAGCTTCACCCCCGCCGCTGACAAAAGCTACGCTGGCGCCCATCTGCCACCCCTTCGCAGTGTGTTGGCCGCCCAGGGGCTTGATGGGTTTTTGGTACCCCACGACGACGAGTATCTTAACGAATATCTGCCCGCCTATGCCGAGCGTTTGATGTGGGTATCAGGCTTTTCGGGGTCAGCTGGATCAGCCATTATCCTTAAAGATAAGGCCGCGGTCTTTTCCGATGGGCGGTACACGATACAATTGAAAGCGGAAGTCGATACTGCCTATTTCACGCTACACAATAGTGAGACAGAGAAACCTGCCGACTGGCTGTCGGACCATGCCGCAAACGACATGGTCGTCGGATATGATCCGCTTCTTTTTTCTGAAGCCGGGCTTGCCCCCTATTTGGCGGCAGCAAAGAAGGCGGGCTTTACCCTCCGCCCCTGCCGACCAAACCCGATTGACAAAGCGTGGACGGATCAACCATCACCGCCGATGGCCCCCATTGTGCCTCATCCGCTTGAATTTGCGGGAGAGACTTCTACCGACAAGCGGGCGCGCCTTGCCAAAACCCTACGGGAGCAAAGGGCTGATGCAGCGCTTCTGACCGCGCCGCCGTCGCTTGCTTGGCTATTTAACATCCGTGGACGTGACGTCCACGCCACCCCCCTGCCCCTGGGGCGTGCTCTCCTCATGGCCGATGGGACAGCTCACCTGTTCGTCGCAACGGCAAAGGTGAGCGAGGAACTGGCAGATCATCTAGGCCCAGACATTGAACTCCGCGAAGAAACAGAGATCGAAGAGGCACTTAAGGCATTAGGGACAGCGAATAAGACCGTCCTCATTGATCCCGCCCTCACGCCGCTTCTTTACGCCACCCAGCTGGCCGAAGCGGGCGCTACTCTGCTGAAGGCACCTGACCCTTGCGCCCTGCCTCGCGCAACAAAAAACAGTGTCGAGCGAGAGGGGGCACGCACAGCGCACGCCAGAGATGGGGTGGCCGTTGCCCGGTTCCTGCACTGGCTGGCGGTGAACGGCACCAGCGGTACAAACACCGAGATCAGTGCAGCGCAGCAGCTTGAAACCTTCCGTCGTGAAACCAACGCCCTAGAAGACATTAGCTTTGACACCATCTCAGGCTCAGGCGGAAATGGGGCCATCGTCCATTACCGGGTCACCACCGACACGGATCAACCTTTGGTACAAGATAGCCTTTTCCTTGTGGATTCAGGCGGTCAGTACAAGGATGGTACAACCGATATTACGCGAACCATCGCTGTTGGCACCCCATCTGAAGAGATGCGCCGCCACTATACCCTCGTTTTAAAGGGGCATATCGCCCTTGCCACCGCCCGCTTTCCCGCTGGTACGGCGGGGCTTCAACTCGACGCCCTGGCCCGGCGCCCTCTGTGGGAGGCGGGGCTCGACTATGGCCACGGCACAGGCCACGGCGTGGGCAGCTATCTGGGGGTGCATGAGGGGCCGCAGAACATCTCCAAACGCCCCATCCACCAGGCATTGATGCCGGGGATGATTTGCTCCAACGAGCCGGGCTATTATGTCGAAGGGGCGTACGGTATACGCATCGAAAACCTCATTATCGTCACCGAAGAAGAGACCGTCGACGGCGGCGCCACGCCGATGATGGGGTTCGAGACCATCACCCTCGCCCCTTTCGACCGTAAGCTGATTGATAAAGGCTTGCTGACCGAAGGGGAAGTCAACTGGGTGGATAGCTATCACATGCGCGTCAAGCAGGCTTTATTGTCGCAGCTTGCCTCTGAAACGGCTCAATGGCTTGCCGAGGCGACAGCACCCTTGTAGCTGTCCCGCTCTAGTTTCGACAGTATCGACGACCCCCAGTAGTACCCATGACGAATCCCCCCTCTTCCGATCAACCCAAAATGACCGGCCCTGGTACCCTTGCCAGCACGACCCTAAAACTGCGCGCGTTTGAGCGTTTCCCTATCGCGTTTGTGCTCACCAACCCTAATATTGAGGACAATCCGATCGTTTACGTGAACCGTGCGTTCGAAAATCTCACAGGCTATTCAACAGATGCCGCCGTGGGACGGAACTGTCGGTTCCTCCAGGGTGAGAACACGGACGACGCCGACACCGACTATATTCGGGAGCAAGTGGCCGCACGGGAACCAGCCGAGTGCACCCTTCTCAACTATCGCGCTGACGGGACGTCGTTTTACAACCGCTTACGGATTGAACCCATTTTCGACGAAGATGGCACCCTCACCTGCTTTCTTGGCCTGCAACAACGGGTGGACGCCGTTAGCCCCCTGCCCGATAAAATCTCAACCCAATTGAAAGAGGTCCAGCACCGGGTCAAAAACCACCTGCAAATGATCGTTTCGATGATCCGCCTACAATCGGAACGGGTGCAGGACGCGGCGGGTGAAAACTACCAGGCCTTGGCCCACAGGGTAGAAACCCTTCAACTTCTTTATCAGGAAATGGGTGACGGCGCCGCGGCCAGCCCCCTGTCGACGATCCCCATGGGCGCCTATGTGTCCCGTATCGCATCGGCGATTGGGCATTTAGAGGGGCGAGAAAATGTTCGGTTGAACATCCGGACAGAACCTTTTGACGTTTCCGTGGATACGGCCGCGCGGGTCGGCCTCGTTGCTTCTGAAGTTATCACCAACGCATTCCAGCATGCCTTTGCCGATCATCGAGCGGGCCTTGTGGAAGTGAGCCTCAAACATCTCTCCCACGGTGTCATGCGCCTTGAGGTGATGGATGATGGGATAGGCATGACACCTGGTAATCAGTGGCCGGAGAACACAAATTCTATGGGGGGGTCCATCGTCAAGACCCTTGTCGATGGGATTAACGCCAAATTGACTGTCACCCAAGGCATCACGGGTACCTCTGTCATCATCGACATTCCGTTTTCCGGCGAGACCAATTCCGAGGCGAATTAATCCGCCACGAGAGCGAGCCACTCCTCCTCAGTCATGGTCTGCACCCCGAGGTCCGCGGCTTTCTTCAATTTTGATCCCGCGCCGGGACCGGCGATGAGGATATCGGTTTTGCCCGAGACGGCGCTGGCGACCTTCGCCCCAAGGGCGGTGGCGCGGGCCTTCGCCTCATCCCGGGTCATCTGCTCAAGTTTGCCTGTAAAGACAACCGTTTTACCGGCCACGGGGCTTTCACTGGCCACAGCCTCCACCTGAGTGGGCGTCAGGTGCGCCAAAAGCCGATCGACCGCCGCGCCATTCCTCTCCTCACGGAAAAACTCAGCCATGGCGTCGGCAACCGTTTCGCCAATACCATCAATGTTCACAAGGTCGTCGCGCACCGCCTCATCCCCGTTGGCAAGGGCGCGGCCCAACTCGACCACCCGTTCCGCGGTTTCAAATCGCTGCGCCAACAGCCGAGCGGTCACCTCCCCCACATGGCGGATACCAAGGCCAAAAAGGGCCCGATCCACACTGCGGGATCGCGCGGTTTCAATAGCGGCGAATAGATTGTCCAAGGACTTTTGATTGGTGACCTCCGCCGTCCACCGTGCCGGTTTCGACTTTGTCGGTGCCAACCGCTTATAACTGTTCAGATCTGACGTGCCGGGAACGTTAAAGACGCCATCCTTATGCCGTGCCTCCAGCGTAAAGATATCGGCTGGCTCCCGGATCATATGCCGCCCGAAAAAGTCCTCAATCTGGCGCATGCCAAGCCCATCAATATCCATCGCCTTGCGCGATACAAAATGCTTCAGGCGCTCCACCCCTTGGGCAGGACAGATCAGGCCACCCGTGCATCGGCGCACCACGTCCCGTTCACCGGTACGGGGGTTCACCTCCCGCACCGCCGCGGACCCGCAAGCCGGACACCGCTCCGGGAAGGCAAAAGGCTTTGCGCTCTTGGGCCGTTTTTCTGTCACAACACTGAGGACTTGGGGAATAACGTCGCCTGCACGCTGAATGACAACCGTGTCCCCCTCACGGACATCAAGGCGTTCAATTTCGTCCTGATTATGAAGAGTTGCATTCGAGACGACCACACCGCCCACGGTCACAGGATGCAGGCGCGCCGTAGGGGTCATCGCGCCGGTACGCCCCACCTGTATATCAATACGCTCAAGGATGGTTTGCGCCTTCTCAGCGGAGAATTTGTGCGCCACCGCCCAACGGGGGGCGCGGGTCACAATGCCAAGGCGCGACTGCCAATCAAGCCGGTCAACCTTGTAGACCACGCCGTCGATATCATAATCGAGGCTCGCCCGCTGCGCCTCAATCTTTTGATAGTGAGCAAGCACATCGCCTACTGTTTCCGCGCGCATCATCAGCGGATTGATGGAGAAGCCCATTTTTTCGAAGCGCTGCACCGCCTCCCACTGGGTCTCCGCCAGAGGGGCGGACAGCTCGCCCCAGGCATAGGCGAAGAACCGTAAGGGCCGTTTGGCGGTCTCGCCCGCATCCTTATGCCGGATAGATCCGGCAGCTGAGTTCCTCGTATTTGCGAAAACCTTCTCCCCCCTCGCGGCCAGCTCCGCATTCATTCTGGCAAAGTCCTCTTTGCCCAAATAAACCTCACCGCGCACTTCCATAATATCGGGCGCGCCCTTCACCGTGTGGGGAATATCAGCGATGGTTTTGAGATTGGCGGTGATATCCTCCCCCACCGTACCATCGCCGCGGGTAGTCCCCTGGACCAGCTTTCCCTTCTCATAGCGAAGGTTCGCGGACAGGCCGTCGATCTTCGGCTCCGCGGTGAGGGCCACCCCATCATCTTCCCCAAGGCCGAGAAACCGTTTCACCCGGGTTTCGAACTCAGTCACATCTTCGCCTGAAAATGCATTATCGAGGGACAGCATGGGCGCGGCGTGCCGGACCTTTTTAAACCGGCCGGTGGGGGCCGCCCCCACCTTATCAGATGGGCTATCCGCGCGTTTGAGCGCAGGGAAGCGCCCCTCTATTTCCTTATTCCGTTGGCGGAGAGCGTCATAGTCCGCATCGGACATAAGGGGCTGCGCCTCCTCATAGGCCGCATCAGCCGCCGCCATCTGGGTCGCAAGACGGCTTAGCTCCTTCGCCGCCTCCTTTTCAGTGAGGTTAGCAACAAGCTTTTCATCGGTACTCATGCAGCGGTCCGTTTTGTCTTTCTGGTCTTTTTGGGTTTCGGCGCTTTGCCCCCCTCCCCTTTGAGAAGGGTGTGCGCCGCCGCCCGCGCGGCCTCCGTCACCTCTTCCCCCGACAGCATGCGGGCAATTTCCTCCGTCCGCGCCTCATCATCAAGCGGCGTGACAGAGGTGGTGACAGCCTTTTTCCCCGATTTCGCCACTCGCCAATGTACCTTTGCTCGTGCCGCCACCTGGGGGCTATGGGTGACGACCAGCACCTGGCCATCGGCAGCAATCTTGGACAACCGATCCCCCACCGCGGCGGCAACCGCCCCGCCGACGCCTGCGTCCACCTCATCAAAAATGATCACCGCCTTGCCGTCGCGCGCCACCAGCACCGCCTTTAACGCTAAGACAAACCGCGACAGCTCACCGCCCGAGGCAATCGCCGTCAACGGCCCCAGGGGGGTACCGGGATTAGTGGAGACCTGAAACGAAACGCCGTCAAAACCATCCGGACCCGGCTCGTCAGGGCGCGGAGCGACAGCCGCCCGGAAAACAGCACGCCCTAATTTAAGGGGCGTGAGTTCTTTCTTCACCGCAGCATCTAGTTTTTGAGCTGCAAGCCGTCGCCGCTCAGAGAGTTCGGCCGCTGCCCGCTGATAGGCCCGCTGGGCCACATCAATCTCTTGGCCCAGTTCCTCAAACCGCGCCTCCCCTTCATCAAGGGTGGCCAGCACGGCTGACACCTCCGCCTGGTACGCCTTCTAACGATCAGGCGCGCGGGAGAATTTTCGGCCCGCCGCCCTTAGGGCAAACAGACGCTCTTCAACATCGTTGAGCGCCTCAGGATCTTGAACGAAGGCGTCAGCGGCGGCCACCACCGCCCGGCGCGCCTCGGCGAATTCTTCAAGAGCACCATCGAGCCGGGTCACCGCCTCCAACAGGGGAGCCGCATCCTCTGTGGGCAGATGGGTGGAGGCACGGTCAATTTGCGCCGCCGCTGCGGACAGGCGGCGGGTGGGCCCATCCTCCTCAAGGACATCCAACGCACTCCTCAAATCATCAGCAATACGCTCTGCCGCCTGGAGCTTTGCCCGCCGGTCGGCAAGGCTTGCCTCCTCCCCCTCCTCCGGGGCAAGGGCCTCTAACTCTGCCGCCACATGGCGCAGATAGTCCGCCTCCCGCGCGGCGTCATCCCGCGCCTTGGCTTGAGCCGTCGCCTCCGCTTTGAGGTCTGCCAAAACGCGCCATTGCGCGCGAACATGGGCGACCTCATCGACGAGGCCCGCATACTGATCAAGCAATGACCGGTGCGCCGCCACATTCAAAAAGCCTAAGCTCTGATGCTGCCCGTGAACTTCAAGCAGGGTTTCCCCAACGGACCGGAGCAATCCAATGCTGCACGCCTGGTCATTGATAAAGGCGCGGGAGCGGCCATCGGCCAACTGCACCCGGCGCAGGGTAATGGTGTCATCCTCGGTGGAAAGCCCGCCCTCATCAAGATGGGTCCAGGCCGGATGGTCCGCCCCCACCTCAAAGGTGGCGGCCACCATCCCCTTTTCCGCGCCATGGCGGACGAGGCCTTTATCCGCCTTCGCCCCCACAGCGAGGCTTAACGAATCAAGCAGGATGGACTTGCCCGCGCCCGTCTCCCCGGTGAGGGCGGTCAACCCCGCCCCCATTTCGAGGGTCAGCCGGTCAATCAGCACAATATCCTGAATGGCAAGCTGGCACAGCATAGCGGGTTCCTTCTGCGCCCTCTCTCTAGCAAGAGCGCAGGCGGAAAGTCGACCGGAATGCCGAACAGGTCAAGAACATTTGCACGGGTAAGTCCGGCGCTTTGGCGGCGCAAAAAAAGGGTGACCCCTTCTACATGCCTGGGGAAGGCGCACCCTCTTCAGCCAGTGGTGCGAACAGGGTGCCGAAAAGGCTGTCCTCGTTCCACCGTGGGCGATCCGGCGCATTCGCAATCTCGCTCGCGATAAGATAGTTGAGTTCGGCAAATTTGGCGGCCACGTCATACCGGATCGGCAGGCCAATTTCATCCGAAGGCCGATGGTAGTGGGTCACCATAAAGTCGGAGAATACATCGTCTCCCCCATTGCCAAACCCAAAAAACAGGAAGACCGACGGAATCCCCTTTTTGACAAAATTGTAGTGATCAGATCGGACGAATAACGCCTGTTCCGGCACCGGGTCGGGGCTGAGCGCCACGTCCAGCTTTGCTGCGGCGGTCGCGGTGGTTTCCTTCAAGCTTGAATGCTGCGCCCCGAAGGCGATGACGTCAACAAAATCGAAAAGGGCAATTGGCATATCCAGGTTGACATTGGCGACCATCGCCTCCCGCGGCACGGTGGGGTGATGAACAAAATATTCAGACCCCAGAAGGCCCTTCTCCTCCGCCGTGAGGGCAAGGAACAGGATAGATCGCTTGGGCCGCTCTTCGGCGCCAACAAAACGGCGCGCCTCTTCCAGCAAGGTGGCGGTTCCCGTTGCATTGTCCATGGCGCCATTATTGATAACGTCGACACCACGCTGCACACTGGTGAGGCGACCAATATGGTCAAGGTGCGCTGTCAGCACAACATATTCATCTTTCAGAACAGGGTCGCTTCCCTCAATCATCCCGATAATATTGGGCGATTTATAGTCTGTATAAGATGTTTTTGCGGTCATCGACAACGTGACCCCTAAGGGCCCAAGGGCTGGCTTGGCGGCGAAGACGGCGTCAGGGTCAACGCCTGCTGCCGCCAAGAGCTTATCGGTTCCCGCGCTTGTCATCAACGCGGACGCATCGATTACCGCCTTCCGTCCATCCTTATACGCTACAATATCATCTGCCAGGGCGACCGATCGCGCAAGAGCAGCGCGCCCGGACTCGGTCGTGCCCCGAACCGAAGAAAGGCCGATAATCCCCACCGCCCCATGGCGGGCAGCGGTAGCCCGTTTGGTTTCGGGGTTGGAGAAATGCGCTCTCTCTTCGGACGGCAATCCTGGCGGCACGCCGGGAAGGAGCGCAACAATCTTTCCGCTCACATCATGGTCTTGATAGGCCGTGTACCCCAAGCTCGGCGCGTCGATACCGTGTCCCACAAAAACCATCGGTGCGGTCACCGTCACCTCTTCAGCGATGCGCCCCGCCAGCATGGCAAAATCATCCATCAGGCCCAGCGGTTGAGGCGTCCCGTCTTTTATGATCGCCATTGCGGCGCCCTGGGGGTCAGCCATCGCCCGGCGAAGGGGCACCGGCTGTCGGTAGCCGCGTGTGCCCCCAGGGGTAAGGCCCATCTGCCGAAACGCCGCCTCCACATAAGCAGCCGCTTTTTGAAAACCGGGGGTTCCCGCTTCACGGCCCCCAAAGGCATCACTGGCCAGGGTTTCCACATCCGCCCGCATCCGCTCTGCCGAGGCCTGACGATCCAATGGCCAGTCCGCGCGCGGCGTGGCGCAGGCCGCAACGCCCAAAACAGCAAGCACGGCGGCAAGCCGATGATATGAGGTGCGAAATACCATAATGGCCCTTTATGCCTCATATGAAGCGCGTTTGAAGGGAGAAAGGCAACACGACCGGGCGGCGCCAGTGTTGGTCGCAGAGGCCCAAGCGTCCAGCCACTCAGAAGGCCCGCCTTTTCTCAGCTGTTGCGTTGACCAACGGTCTAATAGGCATCATCCTGTCCGACCTGGAGGACTTCGATGGCTGCCGTAAAACGCCCCCGCACTGCTGACCTCTTTTCCCCCGGCGAACGGGCGCATTTCTTTGATGTGAGCCCCTGGCGGGGTCTAGCCCTCGTGGGTCATGCCTGGGCCGTGATCGGCGCCATGGTCGCGCTGTGTCTTGTCTTTCCGCACCCTATCACCTTTTTCGTGGCGCTGCCGGTCATCGCAGGACGGCAATTGGGCTTAGCCATTCTGATGCATGAAGCGGCCCACGGGTTGCTCCACCCCAATAAGAAGATCAACGATCACGTGGGACGCTGGATCGCCGGGGCGCCCGTCCTCACCGACCTTGGGGCCTATCGCGACTATCACTTAAAGCACCATCGGTACACACAGCAACCAGAGGACCCCGACCTGCCCCTATCGGCGCCCTTCCCGGTGACCAAGCAGAGCTTTCGCCGGAAGATCGTCAGAGACTTAACGGGGCAGACCTTTGCCAAACTTCTCATCGGTACCTTGACAATTGCATTTGGACCGAAGACTGAGGAGCAGAGCGATCAGCGCGCGATTGCCCGCAAAGCCCTGGCGCGTAAGGGAATTTTTCTCAGCCTCTTTTTCATTATCTCGATGGCGATTGGGGCACCTTGGCTTGTTTTTCTTTGGGTGGTGGCCTTTGGCACCTGGTTCCAGCTCTTTTTACGGTTAAGGAATATTGCCGAGCACGCCTGCACCGACACAAATGACGATCCGTACACCCATGCCCGCACCACCTACGGCCGATGGTGGGAACGCCCCTTTGTGGCGCCCTATTGGGTCAATTACCATGCAGAGCATCATCTGTTTATGTACGCCCCCTGCTATCGGCTGAGGGCCTTGCATGCCGCATTGCGGGACCGGGGCCTGACCGAGGGTATGACCCTCGCCGATGGGTACGGATCGGTGCTCCAGCTGATCTCCTCAAAGCCCGCCACCGCCGCCTAACCCCCGGCACCGCGCACCATGTCCTTGTGCTCCTCGGCCGGTTGCGCCCTAATGGCATAATAATATATCATTTGGACATTATTAGCCCTTTGGGAGTGTCCTCATGCGTCGATATTTAAGACTGTGTCTGGGGTTTTTAGCGGTGATCAGCATCGCGCCGGCGTGCGCCGCCGAGGTCACCGCGGCTCCCTCCCCCTCGCAAAGGGTGGAAACCTTTGCGACGTACTGGACCGGCTTTTTTTCTAACGAACGCCAGGCACGGCTGAATGGCGATAGGCTTATGCCCGCTTACCCTGAGCTGGTGCGCCTTAACCGCGACCATCGGGTCCATTGGTTGAAGGACTCGCCGCTCGGAGAATTTGTTCTGTTTATGGAGGAAATCAAAGCCGACACCCCCACTGTCGCGCACCGCCAGCGGGTAATGACTTTATCTTGGCTGCCGAAGACGGAAGAAATCAAAGTCACCCAATTGTTCTTCACGTCTGGGCCCACTTATGATCGCCCGCTGCTCGATCCAAAAGATGTGGAACGGCTGAGCCTTGAGGACTTCACCCTTTATCCGGGCTGCGACTTGTATTTTTCGTGGGATGATGATCACGGACGGTTCAAAGGCGGCATGCGCCCCCAAACCTGTCAGTACGATCACCCTGAAAGCGGGCCAGTCTATGCGGAATTCGACATGGTCCTGGACGAGGATCGTATGATGTACCGGGATCGTTCGATCAAACTGTCCGATGGGACAATCAGGGGAGAAATTGATGGGTTTTCCTGGCTTATCTTTGACCGCCTGGCTGAACCCCCAACCCTTGCCAATGGCGATAGGATTTCTAAGAAACAGCTGATGCGGCGCATGCCCGCCGCAGGGAGTATGGAGGGGGCGTGGGAGGGACGCTTCACCCGCATCGACGTCGATGGAAATATTCTCGAACAATTCCCCACACGCATTACGTCCACCTATCTGCCGGACGGGCATGAATATGACTTTCACCAGGTCAATGTCTACCGCCCGGGCACGCCTCAGGAAACGCGGATTGAAAGCTATGGAAAGTGGGACGTAGACAGATTGCGGTTTTTCAATAACCGCCTTGAAGGCTGGTCAAAGGATGTTGAGCTTGACCCCACTGGCCTCACCTCAGCCTTTGTGATGTCGTTTAAAGACGGGTCCGGCCTGGCCGTCTCAGAAATCATCAGCCGGTCGCCAGCCGACCCAGATCAGCGGATGCGCGCGACCCAATATATGAAGAATGGCACGATTATTCGGCGGACGATGATCGAAGAAACCCGGGTCAGATGACCTTATTCACCGAATTATCGTCATTCATGATGACGACGGTGGGTTTGTAATTCCGCGCCTCGGACGCGTCCACTTGGCCAAAGGCGGCGATAATCACCTTGTCCCCCGCATGGGCTAGGCGGGCGGCGGCGCCGTTCAGCATAATCTGGCCAGACCCCCGCTCCCCTTCGATGGCATAGGTCGCCAGCCGGTTGCCATTGGTGATGTTCCAGACATCCACATGCTCATGGGGGAGGATCCCCGCCGCATCGAGCAAGTCCGCATCAATGGCGATGGAGCCCTCATAGTGGAGATCCGTCATCGTCAATGTCGCCCCGTGGAGCTTTGCTTTCAGCATTTTCAACAGCATGGCTTGTAACCTTTCAGCCTCCGATGGGGGATATAGGACCATTGCGCATTGCACAAAACCCCAAGACGACGGAAAGGCTTTAACCATAAATCCTTTGCCCTTGGGTTGTCGCCACAATAGGGTATGTCGATGCGCGACCACAATTACCGTTAGAGGGGGCTTTTGCGCCATGAACCAACAAATTGTCAGCGAATATTACGGCAAAACCTTACAGCAGTCCGAAGACCTCAAGACCGATGCCTGCTGTACGGTGGAGGACATCCCCCGCTGGCACAAATCCATTCTCTCCAACATCCATGACGAGGTGATGGCCAAATATTATGGTTGCGGGTTGATCGCCCCCCTGGACCTCGAAGGTGCACGGGTACTGGACCTCGGCTCAGGCTCGGGCCGTGATGTCTACGCCCTCGCCCAGATGGTGGGCCCGAAGGGAGAGGTCATTGGTGTCGACATGACCGATGAGCAGCTCGCTGTCGCCAACGCCCATGTGGATTGGCACGCTGAGAAGTTCGGCTACGCAAACGTCAAATTCTTGAAAGGCACTCTCGAGGAGCTTGACCAAATAGGCCTTGAACCCGGCAGCTTTGACGTCATCGTCTCTAACTGTGTCATCAATCTCTGCACCGATAAGCCCGGCGTGCTGCGCCACGTCTTCTCCCTCCTGAAACCAGGGGGTGAGTTCTATTTCTCGGACGTCTATGCCGACCGCCGTTTGTCAAAAGCCATTGTCGATGACCCCGTTCTCTACGGCGAATGTCTTGGCGGGGCCCTTTACTGGAATGACTTTGTGAATATGGCCAAGGCCGCTGGGTTCGCTGACCCGCGCCTTGTGACCGCCCGCCCCCTCACCATCGAAAATGCTGTGCTTCAAGAAAAGCTTGGCGCGGCGAAGTTCTGGTCCGCCACCTACCGGCTGTTCCACATTGAGGGGCTTGAACCTGCTTGCGAGGACTACGGCCAGGCCGTGATCTACAAAGGCACGGTTGAGCATTCGGGTGATACCTTCCTCCTGGACGGACACCATGTGATTGAAAAAGGAAAGATCTTCCCAGTCTGCGGCAACACCTATCGGATGCTAGCCGAAAGTCGCTTTGCCGATCATTTCGACTTTATCGGCGATATGAGCGCCCACTACGGCATCTTCGAAGGATGTGGCACGCCAGTGCCATTTGACGATTCCTCCGACCCCACCGGGTCCAGCGGAAGCTGCTGCTAAACGGCGGTTTCAAGTCAGGCAATAGTCATTGAGAATTGTCATCATTCTCAATGGCTTAGCCTTACTATACCAGATACAGTTTTCCTCATGCCCCCTTCAGCGCGGCCTGGGTTGATCTCCACGCGCCGCCGGGCCATATGCGTTCTTTCGACGAAAGTTGAGAACGACTCTCAAAAATCACTTTGAAAGAAAACCCATGGCCGCATTTACCGAGGAAGAAGTCCTGTCCGTTGAGCATTACACGGATCGGCTATTTCGGTTTCGCACCGCCCGCCCCCAGTCTTTGCGCTTTCGGTCCGGCGAGTTTGTGATGATCGGCCTGAAGGGCGAGAATGGAAAACCTATCCTCCGCGCCTATTCCATAGCGAGCCCTGCGTGGGATGAGGAGCTTGAGTTTTTCTCCATCAAAGTGCCCGACGGTCCCCTCACCTCGAAATTACAGCAAATTGGGGCCGGTGATGAAGTGCTGGTTGGTAAAAAACCTACCGGCACCCTGGTGCTCGACGCCCTCGTCCCAGGCAAGCGGCTTTACATGTTCTCTACGGGGACGGGTTTTGCCCCCTTCGCGAGCCTTCTACGGGAACCTGAGACCTACGAGAAGTTCGAAGAAATCATCGTCACCCATACCTGCCGGCAAAATGATGAGCTTCAGTACTCGAAAGAAATTGTGGAGTCCCTGAAGGATGACCCCTTAGTCGGCGAAGAGGCGCCCGCGAAAGTGAAATATCTCTCCTCCTGCACCCGGGAGCCCCATGCGGTTGAGGGGCGTATCACAACGCTGGTCGACACCGGCGAGCTGTTCGACCGTCTTGGTGTGCCGTCCCTTAACCCGGAAACGGACCGGGTGATGATCTGCGGTTCGATGGAGATGATCAACGACACCAAGCAACGCTGCATTGATGCGGGCCTGACAGAGGGCTCAAATGCACAGCCGTCGGAGTTTGTGATCGAAAAAGCGTTCGCGGGTTAGGGTGCGGTGACCATTTAGCCTTTGTGTTCGCGCCAAAGAAAGTTGGCTCAAGCGCGAAAAAAACCCCTACAGCATCACTGCGACTCAATCGAAATGCCGGATGCTGTCGTCTCAGTGTTTTAGTCACAGTGTTTTCTGAGGAAACTTTCATCAATCAGGGTCATCAATTCGCCCCAAAGTCCTGGCGGGTTAGTTAAAAAAAGGAATTGATTTACCCCCACCCCATTTCGCGGGAGTGAAATTTTAGCATGAAGGATAGGCTTTGCTTAAAAGTAAAGTTTTCGAAAGGCAAGTATATAGAGCAACGCGCGGAAAAGTGTACGCGGTTTTCGGCGAAAAGCGATGCGAAACAAAAGACTATAGCGAAGGCGTGAATACAAACGAATGTCCTTCGCTATAAAGCTTAGATCTCGCATGATACTTGCATGGGGAGTTTGATTCGACAGATGCGTCCCTCCCACCGCCTCCGGACAGTCGGCGCGGTTATGCATGGTTGATACGGTTTAAAAGGTGGTCAGTATGGTTAGCCAGTTCACCCCGATACAAGAACTCAGCGGCGATACTATTTTATTCGACGCTACAGATGACGAAGCGGGCCTACGGCAGGGGTTGGCGACTCTCGCCTTGCCAAACGGTGAGTTTTTTATTGCCTGGGGCGATAGCTCAAACATCTGGGACCAGGACGCTGGCGAAGATATTATCGGTGCGCTCATCTCTGAGAGCGACCTTTACCGCGATAATTTCACCCAAAACCCTGCCTTTTTGATCGGTGACCAAGTCCAACTGAACGATCCTTTTCAACAAAATGAAGAAAGCCAACCATCCCTCGCCGTTCTAGACGACACGCGTTATGTTGTGACGTATAGAGAGGTCACAGCAACGGACAACGCAATCCGTTACGCCATATACGATTTCCAAACAGGCTTGCTGCAATCCTCAGGCACCGTGGTTAGCTCACAGAACCTGACGCTTCAATATTCAGATCCGCAGGTTGTTGGGCTGGGTACAAATGATTTTGCGGTCAGCTACACGCAAGATAATGGTGGCGATTCGGATGTATTTGTCAGCCGCGTATTGAACGGCACGGTCACCTATACGCAAGAGCTCAACAGCACTGCCGATGCGGTGGCAAGCGACGCTACATCGAATCCCGCCAATAACAATCTCTACACGACTTATGAACAAAATGGCGAGACCTTCATCGGGTTCGTTTCCACGTTTAACAACGCCACGTCACCAACAAGCTTGAGCATTGTCGACGGTGTCGATCCGCGGTTGGATTTCATCGCTTCCAGCCAGGTGGATGACAATGGCGTATTGTTCAAAGACAGGCTTGTCATTGTCGCTGTCGACAATGGTGATCTCTCCTATGCGCGGTTAGATTTTGATTTGTCGGCCAAAACCAGCGCGACCTATAGCGATCCTGATCGAGCTATTGTCTCCGCCGATGTTGCTGCCTTCGCGGATGACTCATTTGTCGTCGCCTATATTGGTGACGATAATGCGGTTTACGCACAATTCTTTGAGTTCACTTTTTTCACAGATGGTTCACCTTTTAAGGTCAGTGGACCAACCGATCTCGTCAATCCCTCCGACGTCAGGGTTGAAGTCCTCGCCGACGACCGCCTGGCCTTCAGCTGGATTGAGAACGGCACTGACATTGTGACAACGTTCTGGGACTCGCGCGCCAATAGCCTGACCGGCACCGATGGCAACGACACCATCTTCGGGGTCAAAGACGCTGATACGATCATCAATGGCCTCGACTTAAATGATCGACTCGTTGCCATTGGATCCGGGAACAACACCCTTCAAGGGGGCGGCGGCGATGATGAACTTGTTGGCGCGGACGGCAATGACAGCCTTATCGGTGGGGATGGGCTCGATACCCTTATTGGCGGCGCGGGATCTGATCTGCTTGAAGGGGGAGATGGGGCAGACCTGATTATCGGCGACGATATGCTGCTCACCTAAACCTCAAGCGCGAGCGACTGCCAACCACCCGCTCTTGGAGCTCTCTGTCATCTTGTCAGGGGCGCTCAGGTGGGCCAAGGGCATTATATGAGCAGTCAAGAAACTCAGCCTCTTCCTGAACCCATCGACGATGGCGCCCACCGTCCGGTAGGGGGCGCCATTTTGACAGGGATGAAAAAGCGCTGCCCAAATTGCGGCAAAGGCCATCTTTTCGCAGGGTACACGAAGGTTTCAAGCGCCTGCACAGTGTGTGGGCAGCCCTTGGCTGATCGTCACAGGGCCGACGACGCGCCCCCTTATGTGACCATGATGATCGTTGGTCATCTCCTTGCGATCCCTATCGTTGAGGTCAAACGTCACTTGGACCCGTCCATGGGGTTCCAGCTGATCCTGTGGTTGACCCTTGCCCTCAGCCTCAGCTTTATCCTTCTCCCCATGGTCAAGGGCGGCCTCATCGGTCTGCAGTGGGCCCAGCGCATGCACGGGTTCGGGCCTGTCGAAGAAGACGACACTGAAGCCTCCCTACGCCCCTCTTCCCAGCAATGAGCGCCATAAGCACTGCCTCTAAGGTGCCATGGCGTGACCTCGTCGGACCCATCGCAGCGGTGGCCGTAACGGGTATTGCGTTTGGGCATTCCCTACCCCTCTTCTCTATTCTCTTAGAGCTTTACGGCGCATCGGACAGTGCCATTGGTCTGAACACCGGCGCGGCCGCCCTCGCGGCGATGCTGGTGACCCCGTTTTTCCCACCGCTTATCATCCGCATGGGACACAAGCCCTTCATCCTATGCTGTCTACTCGCCATGCCCATCACCTATGGCGCGCTCTATTTGGCGGGAGATAATATCCCCCTTTGGTATCCCTTACGGTTTCTTTTTGGCGCCGCGGCGGCGGGGCTGTTTGTCGCGTCGGAGATTTGGATCAACAGCGTCGCCCCGCCCTCTCTCCGGGGACGAATTATTGGCATTTATGGCACCTGTCTTGCGGTAGGCTTTGCCCTTGGCCCTCTCCTGATCGACGTCTTTGGGTATGAGGGCTTTATAACGTTAGGGATGGGTATGGGGATTTTAGAAAGCGACGCGGTGCCAATCCGGTTTTCGACGACACCGCCCGCCGCGGTGACCGACGCAGCGAAGAGCTTTTTCAGCCTGTTGCCCAAGGCGCCTGTCACCTTCGGCGCCGCCGCTATCTTTGCGGGCATCGAATCGGCCCTTCTGGTCTTCTTGCCCGTATTCGCCCTCGAAAATGGTTGGGGAGCCGAAATCGGAGCGCGCGCCATCACCGCCTACGGGTTCGGAATTGTCGCATTCCAATATCTTATCGGGCGCCTCTCGGACACGATGGGGTATAACCGAACGCTATTTGCCTGCGCCATTGGCTCGATAGGGGCCGCGATTTTGTTCTGGATGGTGTCGGGATCCATTTTTGCAAGCTACGGGGTCCTGTTCTTTTTTGGCGGCCTTATCGCAGGGGTTTACACGGTTGGCCTGACCCTCATCGGCGACCGGTTTGGCGCAGAGGAACTCGCCGCCGCCAACACCGGCTTTGTCTTCGCCTATGGTGCCGGCGCGGTTGTCACCCCTGTCCTTGGCGGCGTTGTCCGCGACCTAGCAGGAGCAACGGGCCTTAACATCTATCTCATTGTGATATTGGGCCTCTATGCCAGCCTTGTGATCTGGCGCCGGGCCGAACGCCTGCCCTAACCTAACTCTTTTATTGACAGAAGAAGCGCCATCGCTATTGTCCGCGCTTCGAATTCACCCCCAACCGATGTGGGATCCGACCATGGCGAAGCCTACCACCGTTAAAATCCGCCTGAACTCAACGGCGAATACCGGTTACTTCTACGTGACCAAGAAAAACACACGCACCATGACCGAAAAAATGGTGGTCCGGAAGTACGACCCCGTTGTGAAAAAGCATGTGGAATTCAAAGAGGGCAAGATTAAGTAGCCCCCTTTTCTTACGCAAAATGATGCAAAGGCGCCGTTTCCGGCGCCTTTTTTGTTTCTAGAGCATCGCGCCGAAAAGCATGCCCCGGCGAAGGCCCGGGTGTATTCGGTTTTCGGCAAAAAGCGATGCGAAAACAAAAGACTATAGCGACAGCATGAGTACGAACGAACGTCTGTCGCTATAGAGCGGAAGGGCGCGACCTACCGGCCGTTCCAGCGCTTGGCCGCCTCCGCGATCCGAACTCCATAGAGGCGAGCCGTTTTGATGTCCCCAGCGGGCGGATTGGCCTCATTGGCTTCGCTATTCGCCGACTGGGCGCCTGCGCCGAGATAAAAGCCCGCGCGGTTCACCGCATCTTCAGGGGCCCCTGAATAGTTGGGGTCGTAAAGCTCATTGTTCATCCCCAAACTGCCCCAAACCATTCCCTGCTGCGCCGCGAGAACCGCGCACTGCACGCGCGTGTTCATCTTATCCCCCGCGGGCGATCCAGAATTGGTGAACCCGCCAGCGATCTTGTCTTTCCAAGCCCCAGCGAACCATGCCTTAGACGTGGCATCCATGAACTGCATCATTGGGCCCGAGACCGATCCCATATAGGTGGGCGACCCAAAGACAATGGCATCAGCAGAGGCAAGGCTTTCGAGCTGCTCAATGCCCTCCTCAGCGGTCAGCATCCGGACAGTCACCCCGTCAACGCTGCCTGCGCCCGCTGCGACCGCCTCGGCCTGCAATTTTGTGTGGCCGTAGCCGGAATGATAAACAATGGCGACTTCCGTCATAATGGGCTCCTTCATTCTCTCCTACCGCGTCAGTGCCAACGCCTCCCCTATATCGGTGAACCCCGCGCGATGATCATCAGGCCCACGCGCAAAATCTCTTTGCGCAATTCGGAAAGGTGGATATCAGCGCGCGCAAGGGGCGCCCCATTGCCCCCCTCATCCGCACGGCGTAGAGGGACGTCATGAAAGCCAGCATCATTGTCTTCCCCGCCTCCAACTGTGACCGCGACGCACAGGTCGCCTTGCGCGACGTCTCCGGCCATGAACCGCAAATGGTCTGGCACGCAGAGGACAAATTGCCCGCCTCCGACCTTATCTTGTTGCCAGGCGGCTTTTCTTATGGGGACTATCTACGGTCGGGGGCCATGGCCTCTCGCTCCCCCATTATGCAAGCGGTGATCGAGCAGGCCGAGGCGGGGGTGCCGACCCTTGGCATTTGCAACGGCTTTCAGGTCCTCACCGAAAGCGGGCTTCTCCCCGGCGCTCTTCTGCGCAATGCAGGCCTCGACTTCGTCTGCGGCACCAAAACCCTCCGTGTCGAGAGTACAGATAGCCCCTTCACCAAGGGGTATGAAACCGGGACTTACGTCCGGTTCCCCGTGGCCCACCATGACGGGAACTATACCGCAGATGAAGAGACGCTGAACCGGCTGGAGGGAGAGGGCCGCGTGGCGTTCCGCTATCTTGAGACGGTGAACGGGTCCGCCAGAAACATCGCCGGTGTGCTCAACGACAAAGGCAATGTTTTGGGCATGATGCCGCACCCTGAACGGGTAATCTCCCCCCTCTTAGGCGGCGAAGACGGCGTTACCTTCTTTAAAGGTCTCTTAGAGAGCCTTTAATAGCGAAAATTCTCCCTTTCTCTCTCATCAAATATTTGCGCCCTTTCAGCCATAAGAGAGCCTCAAACGGGTGGTGGGGGTTTGCTGCGCAATAAGACGCGAGCGAACAAAGAGAGTAATGTGATGGTGTGGGGTTCCCTTGAGCGCGGGCAACAACCGCGGCGCTCCAATCGTGTCAGTCTAGCCCTTTTGGCGACAGGCCTTCTTGCTGCTGGCTGTAATTCCGCTGAGGATTCGGGCGTCGCCGCCCTATTGGCCCCCGAAGGGTCCGTTGGGGCCCAATCGAGCAATGAGGCGTCCCGCTTTCTGGTGCAGGCCAGTTTTGGACCCACCCCCGGTGATATCGAGTTTGTGGAAAATTTGTCCTATTCCGGTTGGATTGAAAGCCAACTCGGCATGCCCATGACGGAATATTTGGCGCCCCTCATCCTTGAAACCTTCGTTGGCAACGAAGTGTCAGATGACGTCAACCGTTACGACTTCTGGGAGTCGTCCGTATTGGCCCCCGATCAACTCCGCCAGCGGATGGTATATGCCCTTTCTCAGATCCTTGTGGTCTCTGACCGTGATCAGGGCCTCGGCGATAGACCTCTAGTTCTTGCACAGTATAAGGATATTTTAACCGAACACGCCTTCGGAAATTATCGCGACCTTCTCGATGATGTCACCTACTCCCCAGCCATGGCGCAGTATCTCACCTACTTGCGGAACCGCAAAGCTGACATGGCATCAGGCCGGGTCCCCGATGAGAACTATGCTCGTGAGATTATGCAGCTTTTCACCATCGGCCTTGTCATGCTGGAGATGGACGGCACCCCCTCTCCCGGTGACATCGAGACCTATGACAATGAAGATGTGAAGGGTCTCGCAAAAGTCTTTACTGGGATAAGTTATCAAAGTGATGAGTTCTTCAACAATGATGAAGAGGTAGAGCATCTGCCCCTCATCACATTCAACGAACAGCACTCCCAAGAGGAAAAGACATTCCTAGGCTTGACGATACCGGCCAATACCGATGCGGACACCAGCATCCAGATGGCCCTCGATCATCTCTTCGCCCATCCGAACCTGGCGCCCTTCATCTCCCGCCAGCTCATCCAGCGGTTTATCACCAGTAACCCGTCCCCAGACTATGTTCGCCGAGTGGCACAAGCTTTTGAGCGCGGCTCTTACCAATTGCCCAATGGCCGCGATGTGGGGGAAGGCCGCCGGGGCGACTTGGCAGCGACTCTCTGTGCGGTCCTGCTAGATCCTGAAGCCCGGCAAGACCCCCTCACGGCGCCCAGTGACTTTGGGAAGGTGCGTGAACCGGTGCTCCGATTTGCCCATTGGGCCCGCGCCTTCCGGGTAACATCTGCTGATGCTAGCAAAGAACGTATGCTGAGGGATACGACGGGGACAGGGAACCTTAGCCAGCAACCCTTCCGCTCCCCTTCTGTCTTTAACTTCTACCGCCCGGGCTATATTGCACCCTCCACCGCCACGGGGGATGCCAATATCACCGCACCCGAGTTGCAAATCGTCTCTGAAGCCAGCCATGTAGGCTATGTCAATTTCATGAGCGACTTCATCCGAGACGATACCCCCGACCAGAACGGCGCAACGGGGGATGAATTCCGGCCAAACTATACTGAGGAGCTAGCGTTAGCGGATAGGCCCGCGGAGCTACTTGATCGCCTCGATACGCTTCTCACCTACGGCCTCATGGCTGACGAAACCCGAGACCGGATCATCGCCGTTTTAAACGAAATTCCCATCGGCGAGGATAATGACGAGGAGGACCGGGAGACCCGCGTTCACACAGCCGTCCTTATGCTGACCACCAGTCCTGAATATATGGCCCAGCGATAAGGAGCCACCTGATGAAGCTTTCTAGACGACATATTCTTCGCGGCGGGGCCGCCATGGCCGGCGCCGGGTTTCTTCCCCGCCTTGGGTTCGATGCGGCCCGCGCGGCGGACACCAATGGCTATCGGGCGCTTGTTTGTGTGTTTTTCAAGGGCGGGATGGATGGCCATGACCTCCTCCTCCCCTACGACGAAACATCTTATAATCGGTACCGAGAGATTCGGGCACCTCTGATGAGTAGCTATGACCGGAACGAGGCCGGCGCCCGGCGGACGCGGAATGAGCTTCTCGAGCTCAGCCCTGCGAACGCCGGTGATTTTGGCAGTCGCCGCTTCGCCTTACCGCCTGAGATGGCGGGCCTGCATGAGCTCTTTACCGATGGGCATGCAGCCATTGTGGCAAATACAGGTCCCCTTCTTGAGACCATAAACCGGACATCCTTCCGTGATCGATCAGCCTTGCGACCACCGCGACTTGGGTCCCATAATGATCAGCAGTCCACATGGATGGCGCTCGCGCCGGAGGGACAGCGTTTTGGCTGGGGCGGGCTGTTTGCCGATGCCCAAATCGCCGCCAACGCCAATGAAGTACGGGCCTTTACAGCGATTTCCGTTGCGGGCAACGAAGTCTTTCTGTCAGGCCAAGACGTTCAGCAATATCAGGTCACAGGTCGCGGGGCGAACACAGTACAGGAACTCACCCGGCCGCAATTGCTTGGCTCCGGCCGAAACTCAGAGCGCGCGCAACAGCTTTTGGACGAGCATTTCCGTGCATCGGGCACCACCCGCTCCAATCTTTTTGAACGGGATATGGCGACCGTCGCCCGACGGAGTATTGAAATCAACACACTGTTCAACGATTCCACTGTGAACGCCCCACCGCTTCTCACCCCGTTTCCTGACTCGCGCCTTGGCGGACAACTTCAGTCCATCGCTCAGGTGATTGATTCCCGTACGATCCTTGGAGCGAAAAGGCAGATCTTCTTCGCTTCTATTGGCGGTTTCGACACCCATTCGAACCAAGCAAACTCCCTGCCCGGCCGTCAGCGGGAGATTAGCGAAGCAATCTCCGCCTTTTACGCCGCAACAGAAGAGATGGGTGTGGCCCAGGATGTCACCCTTTTCACCGCATCGGACTTTGGCCGGACCCTCACCGTCAATGGTGATGGGACCGACCATGGCTGGGGCGGGCACCAGTTCGTCGTTGGCGGCGGGGTCAATGGTGGACGCATCTTTGGCGATGTGCCCCCTGCGGAAGTCGACCACGATTGGGATTCTGGCCGCGGACGTCTCATCCCCACCACCTCTATTGAGCAATTCGCCGCCCCCCTGGGCCGGTGGTTCGGGCTTAACGAGAGTGAGATCCTCTCGACCCTACCACTGCTCAATCAGTTTGATCCGGCACCGGTGTTTATTTGAGGGGTGCCGGTGGGCGATCGCTCATCCCCGCCCCAGGCGGGAACCTATCTCAGTTCGTCATCCTGTGCGTCGCGCGGCATGAAATGAGGCGGACCAGAAAACGGGAAGGGCCCCGTTTTTCCGCCGAATGCACCGCAGACACGGGATCTAACCTCAATCAGCTAGCTGATTTTTTGGGGCTAAGCATCTACTACCTTGTTAAAGTCTATCTCAAGACCGGCGGCCCTCATTTCCTTCGCGAGCGTCACCTTCCAAGCCTCCCCATCGTCGAAAGGCACATACATTATGCCGTCGAAGTCAGACGGGGTCTCGACGTCTCCCTTCTTTAGAGCACAGACTTTTTTTCGACCAAGCTTTGCTAAAAAGTACCCGAGTTCCAGAATTACGTTCTGACGGGCACGTGGCAGTAGCCTGGAGTCATCGTTTCCACCAACATCATCAGGGGTCAGCAGGACGACAGTGAAGGCTACTTCCGAATGCGCTTCGATCTTCTCAATGATCGTCATACTGGAGCTGGCCTTCTCATGTAGAATAATTGGCTTAAAGCCAATCTTCTCAAGGTAGCGAGCGACACTCTCACGAGCCTGACCGTCATGACCATGAACAACGAAGACCTCGTTTGTAGGAGACGAATCAGATGATGCATATGTTGGTGCTACATCGCTAAGTTCTTCAAGATCTTCGTTAAGTGCCCGAATAGCCTCTTTTAAAGTCGCCACTGCATACTTTTTGTTCGAAGCAACTTCGGCCTTATACTCTTCGAACGAAGTGGGATCGGGAATGACGAAGAAGTAGTAGTCTAATGAGCTAGCTGACTTATATGAGTTGAACTGAGTACTATTTGTACCGAAAGTTTTCTCAAGGGCGTTTTCAATACGCTTTTGAAGGGCGCTGAGCTCTGGAGGATGCTTTTCACTGATTGCGGCAACCTCAAATGCACTCAAGTCATCTAGGGTGCGTTGGATACGTTTAATTCCTAGTTTAATCTGTTCGGCATTCAGCTCACACCGCACCGGTTCTAAAGACTTCGCTTTCCCTGCCATAAACCTCTCTCGCTCTTTTTGTGCTCTGTATAGGCGACTGCCTGCATGGGCGCTAGAAGGTGTCTGTCGGCCGCTCGGAGGATTGAGGCCCACCCTCCTCTTGCCTCCGCCCGCTAACCCAGGCACTACGCCCCCATGACGATAAGCCCTGACATTGTGGCCGAGCACGGCCTGAGCCCCGATGAATATACCCAGATCGAAGAGCATTTGGGGCGCGCGCCTAACCTGTTGGAATTAGGCATTTTTTCGGTGATGTGGTCGGAGCACTGCTCGTATAAATCCTCACGCCGGCACTTGGCGAAGCTGCCCACCAAGGGGCCTCAAGTTATCCATGGGCCAGGAGAGAATGCCGGCGTCATTGATATTGGCGATGGCCAGGCGGCCATTTTCAAGATGGAAAGCCACAACCACCCCTCGTTCATCGAGCCCTATCAGGGCGCAGCGACGGGCGTCGGCGGCATTATGCGGGATGTGTTCACCATGGGGGCGCGGCCCGTGGCGATGATGAACGCCCTCCGGTTTGGCGCCATCGATCATCCGAAGACGAAGCACCTTCTCTCGGGCGTGGTCGCCGGTATTGG
>ERZ1740067.614-NODE-614-length-28023-cov-7.607122_pt1 | contig 28023 bp, 23 predicted proteins | sample MGYA00581736_ERZ1740067 | MGnify/ENA primary metagenome ERZ1740067 (study PRJEB43018, sample SAMN04849236) | marine metagenome | isolation source: floating plastic debris | place: Pacific Ocean | collected 2008-08-27 | study: EMG produced TPA metagenomics assembly... | reverse complement strand
CGGGCAAGAAAAAGATGCGCCAGTTCGGGAAGGTGGATATCCCGCAGGAGGCATTCATCAGCGCACTCAAAATGGACGGCTAGCCGTCCATTTTTAGTGACAGTGCGCGGCAGGCTCTTTTGCCCAGCAAAAGATGCCGAAAGCGACACCCGGTTGCAATTCTGTGTGCTGGGACGGCTCAAGCCAAATATCTTCCGGCGCAGACGGCTCCCATTCTTCTTTGACCGGAAAGAGAGTGACACGCGCGAGCTGGCGCATGTACACGTCATGGAAAACTGCGCCAAAGCTAAGTTCTGGATCAACCCAAAGTTCGCCTAGACCGTTTGCACGGCTTAGATGCCCTGACTTTGCTCGAACTCGCTGCCGTAAAAACAACAGTGATTTACGCCGAGTGGTGCCTAAGTCGAGCGGAATGCAATAGTCAAGAAATGATCTTCGAAAAAAGTGTGATCAACTGATCTGCAAAGTGAAAAGATATAGCTGAAGCGCAAAATAGAACCGCGATTATCGTCGGTATCGTTTGATCACTTAATCGGCTCAAAAAGTTGCCTTTTATCTCGCGATTAACGTCGTCAGAGAGTTGTTTGATCGCCCTAGATGCCTGCAGACTCTTGGGAGATGCTAACGCGGCTTTCATTGACTCTATAAGCGATTGATAATTTTCGAAAAAATTATCAAGATCTTTAATTGCACGCGTGGCGGCTTCGTAAACGTAATTAGCGTCAGAATGTGCAGTATCGGCTTGATGCGCAAGCTCCTCAAAACTTCTTAAGCGATCTGAAAAATCAGAAATTGAGTCAAAAACTTCGTTTTCAACGAGAGCTTGTTTGATTTGTACAGTGTCCCCATTCTGGACTGCGGCTAGTGCATTGCTGGCATTTTGCTTGAATTTCTGTATGCTTTCTATGAAGCGCCGCAGTTCAGTCTTGGCCTCACTGATTAGTATAGGTTTTATGGATCTAGCCGGTATTGGCTCAAGTCTTCCAGCCGCCGCCGATATTTTATTCACCTCCTCGATAAAGATCGAAAATCGTTCAGATGTTTCGCTCCTTGTGGTATTTACCGTGGCCTCGAACGACTTGAGCCTTGTTTCCAAATTGGCTGCCTCGTGTTGAAAGTCCTGCGCCGCCCTAGGCCACTCCTTTAACTTTTCCGCTAAAGCTTCATATTCTGCGGTTCTAGAGTGTTTTTTGTAACTCCGACTAGCATATTGAAGAACGGTCCGAACTGCGCCGTAGGTTGCCAGAAGTGTGAAGAAACCGGATAGGAAGCGATTGGAAATTACGGCATTCCCAGTCTCAAAAATCAGCCATGTTGGCGTTTTTGAAGCATCAATAGAAACATCAAACCAAACGATAAGCATTGTGGCGCAGGATGAAACGACCGTTAGCCTTCGAGTATTGGGGAAGTCTGAGTCATTGAGGAATTCGTACACTTCTACTTCCTTGTGGACAAGTTGACGCCTGCTCGATGTAAACGTTCAAGATGAAAGCTCAACAAGGATAGGCGCAGTTCAACCTCGCTTAAATCCGGCCCTGAGATGCCAAATCCATCCCCACCTGCAGCCGCGCATCCAAATGCAGGCTCGAATACGTCCAATCTTCGAGCCGCCCCACAAACCCGTGCTTCGCGGGGTTCAACCAACAATACCGCACATGCGCGCGATGATCTGCTTCATCTCGGATACTGTGCTCCGCCCATTCGGCCCTTAAATTGTCCTCCGGACGGTTCATCGCTGCGCAAACCGGGTCTCAATCCCAAAACTGGGTTTGCCACAGCCCAACCTCTCCGTTGCGCCGAATGGCGGGGTTCACCCCGCCATTTGCAACGTCGACCATGATGGGCGCGGTGGCATCTCACCTCACCCGCGCACCTTCTCCCACCCTTCTTCATCCACCGCCCGCAACGCGGCCAGCGCCTCCTCCGCCCGGCGGCGCAGCGTCTCGCGCTGGCCGGCCTTCTCCGCATCCAGCCGCGCCATCAGCGCGTCGACTTCCGGCAGCGCCACCTGCGCCTCTTTCGCAATTGTCTGCAGCGCCTCCAGGATCACATCCAGTTGCGAGCCATAGCTCGCCACGTTGCGGTGGATGCGCCATTCGGTTTCGGCGTCTCCGGCAATCTGAGGCGAAAACAGGCGCGGTTCGATGTCCTGGACGATGTCGCCGGACAGGGGCAGCTCAACACGGGGCGCAAAGAAAAACGGGAACATGGCAATCTCCTGATGAAAAAACGCCACCAGTCTTGCCGCGTTGCAGCATTGCGTCAAGCCACCCCTCACTCCCGCTTTGCCTTCCACAGCTGATAGGTCGCGTCATCCATCCCCACCTTCGGGTACCAGCCCGATGTCCCAAGCACCGGGTCCGACACCCAGCGGCGGCGTTCCTCGACCGCCGATGCCATGCGGTCGGCGTCGACCATGGCGCGGTGCATCGCCTCGCGGGGGTCGAGGCCGATGGCGCGGTGCAGCACCAACTCGTCCCGCATGGGGATCACCACGCACATCGGTTTGCCGTGATGGGGCAGCCACAGATGCCCCAACTCTTCGTGAACGAATTTCAGCTCTTGGCTGGCGTGTTTGCGGAAATCGGTGACCGATATTTTGCGAATTTCGGTGGGCATGATGACGCACCCCTTTGGCGGTTGGACAAAACGTACACTTTGCCCGCCGAACTGTACGTTTCACGAAAAACGGCCCCAAATCATGCGATTGGGGCCGTCTGAAACTGTACGAAATCGGGGCCAAACTGTACGTTTGTGACCCTATCTGCCCCGCCTCAGCCCCGCGTTACGTCACAGGGCGCTGGCGGTACGGGATCTTTACTTGTACCCGAACGCGCTGTTCTTCATCCACGTGGGGCTGCCCTGACCGGCACGCATATGCAGGCAGGATGTGCCAACGCGCTGGAAGTAGAGGATGTCGACCGGGTACCAGCCAGCCTGCGGCACGTCGACCTCCACAGCGCGGGTTTCATTGCACGATTGGCGACCGTTGAAATAGCCGACCTGCTGGCCGCCGATATTCGCGTCGAGCCCGTCATTGGTCAGGAAATCAATGGTGTAGGTGCCCGCTGCGTCGAATTTCACGTAGCCGGTGATCTTGGCCACGACGTGGTGGGCGCGGGTCGAGGTCAGGGTGATCTCGCCCTCATCGGTGTCGCGGTAGTCGAGCCCGGCGAGCGGCGTGCCGGGCTTGGCCTTGCGCAGGGCGTTCTGTGCGTTTCCGAGGGTCTTGACGTCGGACGGGTAGGCGTATTGCACCGCGAGCCCGGTCTTGAGCCCGGAGGGCTGGGGGCTTGCAGGTTGCAGCTTGAGCGGGGCGGCAAGGCTGGCGGAGGCCAGCAAAATCACAGCGGCGGCCGCGAGAGCCGTCTTAAGGTTGGTCATCCGTATCTCTCCCGTTGGACCGACGGGTCTGGGCCCGCCTTGGAATCAACCACGACCGTAGAGGGCGGGCTTGCATTCTGGCAAGGCGCAGGGGCCGAGATGTGATCGAGTTTCTACGCCTGGTAGAAAAGGTAGCGTTCGGGGTCGATCGTGTTGGGCCCGGCAATCTGCCTGAACCCCGTCAGGGGCTGCTGCGACAGGATCAAGCCGCCAGGCGACATGACGGCGGCGATATGGGGGCTGAGAGCGGCACCTTCGGCGACGGCTTTTTCCTTGATGCCGTAGCCGAAATCGTAATGCGCCAGCACCATCGTGCGTCCTTCGGCGCGGAGGCGTTTCAGCATCGGCTCTGCCTCGCCCTCAAGGAAGGTTTCGGCGGGCGGGATGCAACTGGGATGTGGTTTCAGCACCCGATCGATCACCCAGATCCGTCGGTCGGGCATTTCCTGACGCAGGTGGTCATAGGTGCGTCCGTTGCCCAGACCCATTTCAAGCACATCGCCCGCCATGCCGGTGATCTGAGCGGCAGCCCAGTTGATGCCGTCAATTTGCGCAGTCAGGCGGCGGCGCATGGATTCAAGTCGGCTCATGTCAGGTCTCCATTCGCCAGGGCATCGCTCCGCCCTGCTGCAGTTCGGTCAGATAGGTGTGGGCAAAGTCCCAGATGGCGGGCGTGTGCACGAGGTGGTGCGTCAGCAGGCCAAAGGGTTCGGCCGCGTCGGCGCGGCCCATGTGTCGGTCGTGCAACTGTGCGGCCGCGCGATCGATCAGTGTCTGTGCGTCGATCAGGTCGCGGGTCCCCTTCCAGTCGATCGGGTCGACATGGGTGTTGATCCGGCGAATGCTGTCGTGATCCTGCGGGCGCGGGCCAAAGGTCGACAGGGCGGTGTAGCCGAGCGCGGGCAGGGCGGCGATGACATCGGCATGAATGCGGTTCCATGGCGGCACGAACATCGGCTGCAGCCTGTCGCCAAAGAGTGTCTGCAACCGGGCGAGGCCATCCGCTGCATCCTGTGTTGCGTCCGCGCGCGGAGTGAGAAACTCGTTCCTCTTCTCGCCGGGCATGCTGTGGTCGCGGTGCGCCCAACCATGAACAATCGGGATCAAGGGCATGCTCGTGATATGTGCTGCCAGCGTGTCCGACGCATCGGCGGGGATCACGGCAAGGTGGACAGGCACGCCTGTCGCCATCGCAAGCTCCGCCAATTGGTCCAGCGCTGCCGTGGGTCGGACCGCGTCATCGTCGCGCCACCATAGCTGCAGCAGCGTGCCCGAAGACCGGCACGCGCGCAAAGCGTTGCGCAAAGGGGTCCAGTCAGGCTGTGCCATGTCGAGTGTTCCAAAGGTGCTGTGTTATACGCACGGTCTCGGCGGCACCATCCATTCCGCGCTGGCGTGGGGCGCGCACCTCGGCAGTGCAATGCAGCAGGGCATTTTGCAGCGCTTCAGGTGTGAGTTCTGCCTGACGCAAGACGGCAATCCCTGGCAAGGCCCCAAGCGCCTCGGCGCGCAGGCTCTGTTCCACCTCGTGGCCATCGTCGAACGGTATGATCACTGCCGGCGTGCCTGTCTGCAACAGATCCAGCGCGGTGTTGTAGCCACACATGGACACGGATGCGGCCGCCCGCGCCAGCAGGGCCCGGAAGTCGGCGCGGGGCGCCTCGACGCGCACATTCGGCGAAGCACGGCGCGACAAGTGTGCGCGGCGGTCCGGATCACCACCGACCAGCAGATGCCAGCGGCGGTCGGGCTGCGCAGCGCCAGCCGCCAGAGCGGTCTCAAAGATCGCATCGCCCACTGATCCGCCCCCGGCGCTGACCACAACGTCCTCGCCACGGGCTGTGTCATGCACGGGCGCGGGCGGTGCGACAAACCCGGTGTAATGCAGATGGGGCGCAAGCCTGTCCGATACGGGCCAACTGCGGTCCAGCGTTATGATCTGCGGGTCGGCATGCACCAGAACTCCGGCGTAGTGGCGCTGCACCATCTCGTCGGCAAAGGCTGCTTTGGCCGGTTTTGACGGCGGCGCGAGGATGTCGCGAACCGATGCGAAAACGACCGTCCCATGCGCAGCCTCGAGCAAGGCGGAGAACTCGTCGCGCAACGTGCGGCGGCCAAAGGGAAAAAGTTCGGTGATCAGAACGTCCGGCGGATCGGATCTGAACAGATCGAGAAGTCGTGTGATGCGGTCTGTTCGGTAGCGCGCTGTGGCTTCCATTCCGTCGGCATCGAGCAGCGTGGTAAAGTCGGTCCCATCCGAACGCAGCGGCGGCAATTGCGCCAGATGTACGCCGCCTGCGTCAAAATGCGGAACCGGCAGGCCACCGCTGACCACGGTGATGTCGTGCCCTGCGGTGGAATAGGCGCGCGCGAGGGTCAGTGCGCGGGCCAGATGGCCCGTGCCCAGCAGGTGCGTGACGACGATCATCACGCGCATGACGGGGCACCTTGCAGACGTTCGACACCGTCAAACGCCCATCCGTCGTGTGCGATGCGCAGGACAAACAGGCGGTTGCGCTTGATCCGAAACGGGGCGGGGCCATCGAAATGCCACCCGGTGGCATGTGCCAGCAAGACGCGCATGATGCCGATATGGCAGATGGCGACGGTGTCCTGCGTCAGCGACCGGGCCCATGGCAACAGGCGGGCGCGCACCTCGTCCGGGCTTTCCCCGCCGGGCGGGCGATAGTGCCAGCCCCAGGCCTCAATGGGCTTGAAGCCACTCTCCGGCGCGGCGCTGAGCGCTGTGCCATGCGCGCCTTCCCATGTGCCCCAGTCCATCTCGATCAATGCGGGGATATCCGTCGGCGTGCGACCCGTGACGAGGCGCGCGGTTTCGGTGGCGCGGGCGAGGGGGCTGGCGACGATGTCGGCGCTGTCCCAGCCATCGGGCAGGCGCAATGCGCTCAAATCAGCGCGCGCGTCGTCGTCCAGCGGGATGTCCGTACGCCCCTGTATGCGCCCGTCACGGTTCCATGCGGTGTGCCCGTGCCGCATCAGGCCCAGCCGGATCATTTCAGCGCCTCGATGGTGTCGCGCAAGGTCTGTGCGGCGCGCGGCAGCAAGTGCGCGCCTGCGATCTTGTCCCGTGCGACGCAGCCTTCCGCGCGCGGGTCGGACCACAGCGCAGTGATCCGGTCGGCGAGCGCTTGCGGCCCTGCCTCAGGTGCAGGATGCAGGCCCGCCACAACGTCCCGCACGCCGGGGCGGTCCTGCGCAATCACGGGGACGCCTGCTGCCTGCGCTTCCAGATAGACCATTCCGAAGGCTTCGTTGACGCCGGGCCACAGCAGGGCACGTGCACGGGAATAGTGCCGCGCCAAGGTGCCTGTATCACATTGACCGAGGAACGTGATGCGCTGCCCGAACGGCGCCATCAGGCGGGCGACCTCGCCACGTGCATCGCCGTCACCTGCAATCTCCAACCGCCAGTCCAGGTTGCCCGGCAGATGCGCCAGCGCGTCGGCCACCAGTCGAAAGGACGCGAGCTTGTCGCCCGGGCGCATCATCGCCACGATCAGCAGTGGCCCGGTGTGGTCGCTCTGATCGGGCAGCGCGACCTGGTTTAGGAACGGCGGCAGGTGGACCAGGTGCTGGCCGTTGGGCGCGTCGCGACGCAGCGTCCCGGCGTCATGACGGGTGAAGTAAAAGATGGCATGCGCCGCGTCACTGGCGGCTTCGGCCGCTGCCGCGAACGCGGCCCAAGGCCCTGTAAGCCGCTTCTTGGCGCGGGTGCTTTCGACCAGCAGGTACGGGATGTTCAACGCGTCGCTGACGCGCGGCCCGATCAAATCGGGGGCCTTGTAATAGTTGTGATAGGTCAGCCAATGCGTCCAGCCCTGTGGGGTAGCGCAGAGGCGACGCACTTCCGCGTCGGCCCTTTGGGCCAACTCTGCCTGCACATCTACGTTGCCCGCACCATCGTAGAGCCGCAAATCAGAGGCGAGCGTCACATCGTATTCGGCATGACGCAGCGCCGCCATCAGCGCCCGCCCCACCGCACGGTCGCCAGAGGGCACGTCATGCGTCGGTGCCTTGAGCGGGGCGTAGAACGCGATGCTCATCCGCCCAGCACCTGCCGCAAACGCTGCGCCAGTTGGTCGATGCCGGGCTGCATGGTGAAATCGGCGTGCAGGCGCGCATGTGCCGCCGCCGCCAGGGCGTGGGCCTTGGTCGGGTCGTCGGCGAGGTCACGAATGCTCTGGGCAAGGGCGTCCGGCGTGTCGTCGCTCAGCACGCCGTGCGTGCCATCGTCGATGAATTCGGGGATGGCCGAGACGGGGGTGGACAGGATCGGCAGGCGTTGGCTCGCCGCCTCCATCAGCACGTTGGGCAATCCGTCGCGGTCACCGTCGGCGGCGACGCGGCTGGGCAGGACAAAGAGGTCGGCGGCGCGCATGGCCTCAATCACCTCGGGCTGATCGCAGGCGCCGCGCCAGGTGATCCGACCTGTGAGGCCAAGCGTGTCAGCGCGGGCGCGCATGTCATCCTTGAGAGCACCGCCGCCGATATGGGTCCAATGCCAGTCGAGCGTTCCGGGCAACAAGGCAAGGGCGTCGATCAGCCGATCAAAGCCCTTTTTCTCCACCAATCTGCCGACCGACAGCATGTGAAAAGGCGCATCTGGCGTGCGCAGGCTGCGGTCGGGTGCCGCCGGAAACCGGCTGAGGTCGAGCCCGTGATAGACCAGATCAACCGGCGTGTTGGCTGCGAGATCCTGCAGGTGCTCCGCACCAAAACGGGTGCACGTGGCGCCGTAGGCCGCGCCCGAGGTCGCGGCGTCGAGCTTTTCGCGCAGCTCCCACTCGGGCGAGGTCCAGATATCCTTGGCATGCGCCGAAAACGCCCAAGGCAGCCCGCGCAGCATCGCGGCATAGCGCGCGACCGAGGATGGCGTGTGCAGGAAATGCGCGTAAATTGCGCGCGTGCCGGCAGGCAGTTCCCGGGCCATGACGCAGGCCTGGCCAAAGCGGCGCACACGGTTGGGCGTGCGGTCGCGGCCCAAGTCGCGCAGGAACTGCGCGAGGGTGCGCCAAAACATGCGCCGGGTGAGGCTATGGGCGACGCCGCGCAGGACCCTGCCGGGCTCATCCCGCAGGTATTCCGGCAGGTAGCGGACGCGCGCGCGAACCGCATCGCTCAGCGGGTGGGTCTTGGTATCCGTCGGGTGGCGCAGCGACCAGATCTCGAACACCAGACCTGCGCGTTCCAGCGCCAGCAGTTCCTGGGCGATGAACGTCTCGGACAGGCGCGGCCAGCCCTTGACCGCGATCGCCAGCGGCGCCGTGCTTTGGGTCATTCAGCCGCGCTTTGCACATCCGCGCCCATCAGCGCGCGGGCGCGGGTGATCACCACGTCGAGCCCGTCCAGAAGCCCGTCCGCCCCGGCCTCGCTCGGGCGGGTCTGGGTCGGCAGCGCGCGGATGGCCGCGATCATCGCATCAGGTGTCAGGCCGTCGCGGAACTGGTCGAGGTTGCGCACCAGCCCCAGCTCTTCGGCGCGGTTGGCGCGGATCCATTGTTCGAGCCGTGGTTTGGTGCGCGGCACGATCACCGCGCGGGCGTCAAAGGACAAAAGCTCGCAAAAGGTGTTGTAGCCGCCCATCGACACCACGCCTTCGGCCCCGGCAAACAGCGCTTCGATCTTGCTGTCGAACCCGGTGGCGATCACGCGCCCATCCAGCGCGGCGACGCGTTCTTCGAACCGGTCGCGCGTCTCGCCAGACAGGAACGGGCCGTAAACGAGCACCGCCTTGGGCCCCAGATCGGGGGCCTGCTCATAGGCTTGCAACACCAGGTCGACCATCGCCTTGCCATCGCCGCCGCCACCGGGGGTGATGAGGATGTAAGGCTCATTCGGGACCTCGGCGGGATCGATGATCTCGCGCCGCAGGTAGCCCGTCCAATGGGTGCGGCCGCGCACAGCGTCCGACAGCGGCAGCCCCTGCGTCGGGTCATAGACCGAACGCGGGCCATAGACCCACACCTCGTCATAAAATTGCTCCGTCGCCTCGACCGCGTTCTTGCGCGCCCACTCGGCCGCCAGCACGTCCGGCTCGTCGAGCACATCGCGCAGGCCCAGCACGATGCGCGTCTTGGCGCAGTCCTGCAGCTTTTTGAGCGTCGGCAAAAGCTCTCCGCGAAACCCGGTTGGCTCCTTGTCGACGATCAGCAAATCCGGGTCGTACTCCGCGATTGTCGATGCGATGAGCCCCGCGCGCAGCGCGGTCGTGCCATCGATATCCATGCCGCTGTTCTGGCTGATGTAACTGCCATCGGGCAGCTTTTTCACACCGGGAAGGCGCACATGGTCCACAGCGGGCGGAAAGGTAAAGCGACCCGCCACGGGGCTGCCAGTGAGGATGATCGCAGAGCTGACCACGCCCGATTGCGTCAGCGCCGAGGCCAGCGCGCGGCTGCGCCGCAAATGCCCCAGGCCAAACGTGTCGTGGCTGTAGAGAACCGCACGCCGCTGGTGCGTCGGTGCCGAAGCGTTCTGGGACGGGTACGCGTGCCGCATCGTCGAGGTCTCGTCATAGTTCTGGACGGCCGCGCACGCCACGCCCACTGAATCGTTCCCGCTCGTATACCACAGCGTGTTCCGATCCCAAGCCATCAGCACGGTTTTCCCCCTGAAGTGGTGCACTTACGCCTGTGAGTTGGCGCCGTGGCGGGCACTGTTCAAGGGTGTCACGCCCAGATCGCCCGACGGTGAAGTCCCGTGTGGGCACGGGTATGTGGACGGATTGTCAACGCGAAGGCGCTGGCGTAGCGTTTGCGGCGTCGGATCGGGGACGGGCGGTGGGACACGTGGATAAGCGAATTCATGCGTGCGGAATGCGGCTGCTGGCCGCGCTGGCGCTGATCCTGTGGGCTGGTGTCGCCAGCGCCCAGGGGCTGGGCAGCCTGCTGACACAGAGCGGGCCAACCGCCACCGACGACGGCAGCGTCGCCCAGATCATGCGCGAGGCGGCACAAAATGGTGTCAGCGTCGTCGTGATCGACACCGACGGCCGCGTGCTGAGCCAGGTGGGCGAGGCGGACACCGCGTCTGGGTCTGCGGACACCGGCGGCTCGCTGATGACGATACAAGACGAGGCCGTCGCCTTTCGCACGGCCCTCGTCGAACGGCTGCTGAACCTGCCTGCGGCGTTTAACGAGGTCATATTCATCCTACGCAAGACAAGCCCGGACGGCACGATCTTTGCCTATGTCGAGGCGTTGTTGTTCAGCCTTGCCCTCTTTGCCGCCGGGATGGTGTTCGAGGCGCAGGTCTTTGGCAAGCGGATCGCCAAACGCTTTGTCGTGTCGCGGATCCGCGAAAACCCGCAAGGCTATGCGGAAAAGATGCCGTTCCTTGTGTTCCGTTTCCTGGCCGGGGTGGTCGGTATTCTGGTCTCCATGGCGGTCGCGTACCTGTTGGGCGCCATCCTCTTTGGCCCGCTCGAGGATACGGCGATGCAGTTTACCGTGTCGCTGATCAATCTCGGTTATTTCCTGACCCGGCTGGTGGCGAGCCTGTGGCGCATGATCCTGTCACCCTATCTTAGCCAGTACCGCATCCCTTTGATCGAGGATGGCGCGGCCAAGCGCTTGCATCTGTGGCTGAGCATCGTGGCAGCGCTGGGGTTTTTCGCGATCCTCTTTGGCGTCTGGATCGAGGCGTTGGGGCTGAATTACGAAGTCTACGTTTTTCTCTTTTCGCTGGTGACCTTTGGGGTGATGTTGCTGAACATCGCGCTGGTGTCGGTGAACGCGCCCGCGATCACCGGGGCGATCCTGAACGGCAAGGCCATGATGCAGGCCAGCTGGATCGTGCGTGTGTTGGCGCGGCTCTGGGCGCCGCTGGCGGTCATCTACTTCCTGTTTGCCTGGGGCGATCAGACCTATCACCTGGTGCTGGGCGACCCGCTGGGCGTGCCGCTGCTGGCCGGGGCGTGGGCCATCCTGATGACGATCATCGTGGTCTATGGCGTGATCAACTATGCAATCGAGCGCAGCTTTAACCGGGCGCGGGCGGTGCGCGTCCACACCGAGCAAGACGGCGCGGTGCCGGCGCCGGGCGACGTCGACGGCGAACCGGTGGGGCCACGTATCACGACCTTTCAGGGCCTTGCCCAACGGGTCGCGGGCATTCTGGCCTTTGTCGCGGGCACCTATGCCTTTGTGGCGATCTGGAGCCCTGATACCGGTAACATGATGGGCGACAGCCTGACCGAGCGGCTGCTCGACATCATCGTGATCCTGTTTCTCGGCTATATCGCCTATAACGCGTTCCGCATCTGGATCGACGCCAAGATCCTCGAAGAGCAGGGCGATGTGGTCGAGGCGGAGCTGGGCGATGAGGGCGGTGGATCATCGGCATCGCGGCTCGCCACGCTGTTGCCGCTGTTCCGGAACTTTGTGCTGATCGTGATCGTGGTTACGATCCTGCTGATCTCGCTGATGGAGATGGGGGTGAATGTGGGCCCCTTGTTTGCAGGGGCGGGCATTGTCGGCGTTGCCGTGGGCTTTGGCTCGCAGAGCCTCGTGCGCGATATCTTTTCGGGCGCGTTTTTCCTGTTCGATGACGCCTTCCGCAAGGGGGAATACATCGATGTCGGCGGGGTCAAAGGGACGGTCGAAAGCATCTCGGTCCGGTCGTTCCAGCTGCGCCACCATCTGGGGGCGCTGCACACCATTCCCTTTGGCGAGATCCAGGTGCTGACCAACTATTCGCGCGACTGGGTGATCATGAAGCTGCCCTTGCGCGTCACCTATGACACGGATGTGGAAAAGGTGCGCAAGCTGATCAAGAACCTCGGCGTTGCGCTGCTCGACGATCCGGTGATCGGCGAGAATTTCATCCAGCCGCTGAAATCCCAGGGCGTGATCGAGATGCAGGACAGCGCCATGATCATCCGGGTGAAGTTCATGACCAAGCCGGGCGATCAATGGCTGGTGCGCAAGAAGGTCTACGAGGAGATACGCGCGCTGTTCGAACGCGAAGGGATCAAGTTCGCCCACCGGGAGGTGACCGTGCGGCTGGCCGACGGGCAGGCCGAAGAGTTGACGGACGCAGAGCGGCGCGCCGTGTCGTCGGCGGCCCAGGCGGCAATAGAGGAAGAGCTGTTGGACGACATCGAGGTCGGCGACGACAGGTGATCCCATTGCCGCTGCGCAATGACATTTCTTGTTGGGGGCTCTGCACCCAAACCCCCGCCGTATTTGTCAAAGAGAAGAAGGGCAGGGGGGCCGCTTGATGGTGCGTGCGGTCTTTGGGGCCGCGTGGTCTTGGGCGCGTGCCGGGAGCCCGCGTTTGACTTCGAGGTGAGGTTGTGGCCTGCAGGTGCGATGCCTCAGTCGCTGTAGGGATCGAGGCTGTCGCGTAGGCCATCGCCGAGGAAGTTGAAGGCCAGCACGACGAGGACGATGGGCAGCATCGGGATGGCGGTCCAGGGGTAGATTTCGATACTGGCGAGGTTTTGCGCGTCGTTGAGCATCACGCCCCAACTGACCGCAGGTGCACGCAGGCCCAGGCCAAGAAAGCTGAGCGCGGTCTCGCCCAGGATCATCGCGGGGATGGACAGGGTGGCCGAGGCGATGAGATGCGACATGAAGTTGGGGAGCAGATGACGCCGGATCACGCGGCCGGGCTTTGCCCCCATCATTTCCGCGGCTTTCACGTATTCCTCCTCTCTCAACGAGAGGAACTTACTTCGGACGGCGCGGGCGAGCCCGGGCCAATCAAGAAGGCCGAGAATGATCGAGATGATGAAAAACACCGATACCGGCCCCCAGTTCGAGGGCACCGCGGCCGACAGGGCGAGCCAAAGCGGAAGCTCGGGCAGGCTGCGCAGGATCTCGATGGCGCGGTTCACCACCCAGTCGACCCAGCCGCCGAAATAGCCTGCCATCGCGCCGAGCGTGATGCCGATCAGGAAGCTGACGGTGATGCCGATCAGGCCCACGGTCAGCGACAATTGCGCGCCATAGGAGATGCGGGAAAACACGTCGCGCCCAAGCCGATCAGAGCCGAAGATAAAGACGGTTGCCCCGTCTGGCGCGCAGAACAGGTGGCGTTCCGTCGGAATGAAGCCTGCCAAGTAATATTCGGTTTTCCGGCAGAAGAATTGCAGCGGCATGGGGCGGGACCTGTCCGTCTCGTAGACCCATTGGAAATTTTCGAGATCCGGGGCACCGGTCGTGGGATAGACGAAGGGGCCGATGAACTCGCCCTCGTGCCAGAAGTTGATCGCCTGCGGCGGGTGGAACAGGTGTTCGGCGCTGCGTTCGTTGGGGGTGTAGGGCGAGATGAAGCCTGCAAACGGAATGAACGCGTAGGCGAAAAAGAGGAAGATCGCGGACAGCAGGCCAAGCCGGTGCTTGCGGAACTTGCGCCAGACCAGCAACCAGTTGGGCGCGTCCATATCGGCCCGGTCGATGGCGGAGATGTCGACATTGGGATCATAGGGCGCGTCGTCGATGTAGCGGCCGTCGGGGAGTGTGCTCATATCCTCAGCCCTCCCGAGCGCCATAGCGGATGCGCGGATCAAGCAGCACCAGCAGCAGATCGGAGATCATGGTGCCCACGAGCGTGAGGAAGGCCACGAACATCAGCACGAAGGCCGCGAGGAACTGGTCCTGGGTCTTGAGCGCGGTCAGCAGGTCGGGGCCGATGGTGGGCAGGGACATCACGACCGAGATGATGACGGAGCCCGACACCATCGCGGGCAGCAGGTTGCCGATATCGGCCACGAAGGGATTGAAGGCCACGCGCAGGGGATACTTGGTCAGCATTCGCGAGGGGGCGAGCCCCTTGGCGGTTGCGGTTTCGACATATGGTTTGCCGAGCTCATCCAGCATGTTGGCGCGCAGGCGCTGCATCATCGCCGCCACGCCCGCCGTGCCGATCACGAAGGTGGGAACGATCATGTGGGTGAGCACCGACTGGATCTTGGCCCAGCTGAGCGGTTCGCCCTCGAATTGCGGGTCCATGAGACCGCCGATGGGCAGGCCGATATATTTGCGACCGTAGTAAAAGAGGATCAGCGCCAGCAGGAAATTGGGGGTTGCAAGGCCCAGATAGCCGATGAACGCAGTGATGTAGTCGATCCAGGTCTTGGATTTGGCGGCGGCCAGCACGCCGAGGGGGATTGCCATGAAATAGATGAACAACACGGCGGCGAGGTTGACGAGCACTGTCAGCCACAGCTTCGAGCCCACGATGTCGATCACCGGTTCGTCGTTGAAAAACGACCAGCCAAGATCTCCCTGCAGCAGGCCGGAAAAGCCATACTCGCCCGGGGCAAGGCCCACCCACATCAGGTACTGGTACCACAGCGGGCGGTCGAGGCCGAATTCGGTGCGCAGGAATTCGGCCTTGGCGACACCTTCGGCCTGGCCTGTCGCGCGCAGTTCGGCGATCTGGTTGGACAGGTAGTCACCGGGGGGCAGGTTGATGATCGCAAAGATCAGGATCGACACCACCACCAACGTCAGACACATGGTCAGAAGCCGGTAGGCGGCGTAGCGCAGGAACATCATTGCGCCACCCGCGCGAGCTCTTCCCCGGGATCGCCGAACCAGAATTCATCGATGCGGTGCACGCCAAAATGCGCGCCGGGCTCCCAGGCCCATTTCCCCTGTTCGGGCACGTTGCGCAGACGGTCGGACACGACGATGGGCTGCGGCGCCTCGCTCAGGATGCCGATGCCGAACTGCTGGTCCGCATGGATGGCCAGCATCTCGCGCCAGATGTCTTCGCGCAGGGCGGGGTCTTGCGTCTGGTCCCAGCGCCGGTTGAGGTCCATCAGTTTGCGCGCGGCGGGCAGGTCGATCTGCTCGCCCGCAGCGCCTTGGGTCTGGTGGTACTGGCCCCATTTCGGCCAGGCAAAGAACACCTGATCCGTCGGTGCGAGGTAGCTGGGCGGCGTGTAGGGCTGCGGGATGCCATTGTCCCAGCCGAACCACACGGCGGCCATGGTCACGCCGGAAAAAACGCGATTGCGCAGGATGTCACGATCCAGCGGGCGCATGATCAGCTTGATGCCCACATCGCGCCAGGTGTCGGTGATGATGGCAAGCGCATTCTCGACCTCTTGCCGCTCGCCTGCGGTTTCGATTACGAACTCCATGGGCCGCCCGTCGGGCAGCAGGCGGATGCCCGCGCGATCACGTTCGACCAGACCCATGTCATCAAGCAATTGGTTGGCCAATGCGGGATCGTAGATGGCCCATTTGGTCAGGTTTTCAGGGTCAAACAGGGGCGATGCGGCAAGCGCGGTCATCCCGCCCTCCTTGCCGAGACCGAAATAGAGCGCGCGGTTGATGATCGTGCGATCGATGCTGAGCGACAGGGCCCGGCGGAAACGGGCGTCGCGGATCACTGCGCGCCAGACGGGGTCGGCAAAGTTGAGGTTGGGATAGATGGCGATCTGGCTTGCGGCCCCGTTCGACCACAGGTGTGTCTGGTAGGCCGCGCCGTCGGCGGTGCCTTTCTTGAGGATCGAGGTGTCGCGGAAATCGAGCCCGCGGGCCTGCAGATCCGTTTCGCCCGCGTTGGATTTGGCCGCAATCAGGCCGCCGCCCACGACGCTCATCTCGACCACGTCGATATAGGGCAGATGCACGCCGCGCGCGTCCACACGGTGGAAATAGGGATTGCGCACAAACAGATACCGCGACGCCCCACCGGTCGAGGCAGGCATCCACGGCTGCAACGTCGGCAGCTGGTGGTTGTCGAACTTGTACATGTTGTCGAGCTTGTTGTGCAGTGGAGCCCAGCCACGCACACGCTTTTGGTCGATCATCTCTTCCATCTCTTCGACGGTGTTGAAGTCGACATGGAACTGTTTGAGGTAGTGCGCCGGGCGATAGATGAAGGGCGGGCTGGCCTGCGCAAGTGCGGGCAGGAACCGTGGGTTGGGTTTGGGAAAGTCGACCACGACTGTGTACGCGTCCGGGAAGGTCATGCGGGCAACGCGGTCGCCGATGCGCATGATCTCGGGCGGGCCATTGGGGCTCAGCTCGGGGTTGTTGGCGACATGTTTCCACCAATACTCAAAATCCGCGGAGGTGAAGGGCGCACCGTCGGACCAGCGATGGCCCGGGCGCAGGTGCAACGTGAACCGGCGCCCCTCCTCGACCTCGAAATCGCGCAGAATGTCGGGGCTGAGATTGTATTCGTGGTCGTAGCCCACAAGGCGGGCGTAGCCATAGACCACCATCTGGCGCACGTCCTTGGTCCGGGTGACCATGGTGCGCAAGGTGCCGCCCTGCTGGCCAAAGCTGCGGCCCTTCGCCTCCAGATCCACCACGAGGGGTGTCTCGGGGATGCGGTCGGCGGCGGCGTCCATCTGACCCTTTTGCACCTCCGCCGACCAAAACCCGCTTTCCTGCACCGGAACGGTCAAAACCGCGTCCGAGGTGGCCACCGGAATGGCCGTTGTTTGGGCTGTAGCCTGGGCCGGGGCAAGCGCAGGGCTGAGGGCCACAAGGGCCGCGATGAGAGCAGTCTTTGGTCGGTCAAACATGGCAGCGCACCTTGTGTCCGGGTTCAATCTCGCGCAGCGCAGGCGCATTCATCCCTTCGAAACGGTAGAGTTCGGGCCATGTCTCGGGCGCGCCCGCCCCATGGGCGACCTGCGCGAGGTCGATGGGGCTGTGAATGTCGGGTTCGGGCTGCGCGGCAATCAGGGCCTTGGTGTAGGGATGGCTGGGGTTGTAAAATAGCGTCTCGGGCGGGGCCTGTTCCACCACGACGCCGCGGCGCATCACCGCCACCTCATCAGCGATGCGGGCCACCACGGCAAGGTCGTGGCTGATGAACAGATAGCTCAGCCCCATACCGTCGCGGATGCGTTCCAGCAGGCTCAGGATCTGTTCCTGCACCGACACGTCAAGCGCCGAGGTCGGCTCGTCACACACAAGCAGCACCGGATCGAGCGTGAGCGCGCGGGCAATGGACAGACGTTGGCGCTGGCCACCGGAAAACGCATGCGGGTAGCGTTTCAGCATGTCGGGGTTCAGGCCCACCCAGCGCAGCATCTCGGCGGCCTTGTCGCGGCGGCCCACTTTGGTGCCGAGGCGGTGGATCTCCATCGGTTCGGTCAGCGCCTCCTGCACCCGCATGCGGGGGCTAAGCGACGAGTACGGGTCCTGGAACACCATCTGCGCCTGGCGCTGAAAGGCGACCTTTTCCGCACGGGAAAGGTGATCGACGCGCACGGGCTGCCGCCCCGCCTCGGGGCGAAAGATGACCTCGCCCCCCTCATCGGGCAGCTCCGCGCCCAAGGCGATGCGCGCGCATGTGGTCTTGCCCGACCCGCTTTCGCCGACGATGGCGAGCGTCTTGCCGCGGGGCACGCGCAGGTTGACGTCGGCGCAGGCATAGACGGGTTTGGAGGCTTTCCAACCCGCGCTGCGCACGAAATAGGTCTTGGAGACGCCTTTGAGCTCGAGGATCGCGTCATCGCCGTCGATCGGGTCAGCCGGGGTGGCCACGTCGGGGATGACCGGTGCTGCGGCAAAGAGCTTTTGGGTATAGCCATGGCCCGGCGCGCTCAGCACCGCCTCGGCCGGGCCGCGTTCCATCACGTGGCCCTTGTTCATCACAACCACGCTATCGGCCATATTGGCGACCACACCAAGGTCGTGGGTGACGAGGATCATCGCCATGCCAGTGTCGCGCTGCAGATCCTTCATCAGGCCCAGCACCTGCGCCTGCGTCGTGACGTCCAGGGCGGTGGTCGGCTCATCCGCGATGAGCAGGTCGGGCTTGGCCACCATCGCCATGGCGATCATCGCACGCTGGCGCATGCCGCCCGACAGCTCGAATGGGTAGGCGCGGTAGGCGCGCTCGGGATCGGGAAACCCGACCCGATCAAAGGTGGCGATCACGTCCTGCTTGGCCTCGCTCAAACTCATGTCGCGGTGCAGGGTGAGCACCTCGCTCACTTGGTTGCCGATGCGGTGGAGCGGTGAGAGCGAGCGCATAGGCTCTTGAAAAATCATTGAAATCCGGTCGCCGCGCACATCGCGGATCTGGCGCGGCGGCAGCGTCAGCAGGTCGGCGCGGGAGGCGCCGGTGCCAAACTGCACCTCGCCCGAGCGGATCTGGGCGGCGGCCGGCAGAATACGCAGGACCGAGCGGCAGGTCAGCGTCTTGCCCGACCCGCTTTCGCCCACAAGGGCCAGGGTTTCGCCTGCATTGACTGAGAACGACACACCGTACACGACCGGCGGGGCGTTCCCGAAACCGATGGACAGGTTATTGACGTCCAGCAAAGGTGACATGCACCGTCCCATTCCAGCGTGCGTTGCCGTCACCAAAGCCGATTTCCGGCACGACGTCCATACACGGGATGCGCACGCAAACGTGCTACACATTTCATGATTTCTCCCCCATCTAGGCGCAAAGACGTAAAGGACCGATGACACCATGACCCAAAGCCGCCTTGACCTGTTTGTCGACCGTATGGTGTCGCAACGCGCCTGTCTGGATGCTGCAGCCCATGCTGTGACGGGGCTGGAGGGCCCGGTGTTCGAACTGGGCCTGGGCAACGGGCGGACATATCACCACATGCGCCACATCATGCCCGCGCGCGACATCTACGTCTTTGAACGGGCGATTGCCTCGCATCCCGACAGCACGCCACCAGACGACAGGGTCATGCTGGGCGATGTGTTCGACACGCTGCCTGCGGCGTTGGAGCGGTTTGGGCCGACCGCGGCGCTGATCCACGCGGATCTGGGTGGGCACAATGCGGTCAAGAACGACCTTTTCGCGCGCAACATCTCGCCCCTGGTCGAGCCGCTCTTGGCCGTGGGCGGGCTGATGGTATCGTCGGACCGGATGTATTTCGAACACCTCGTCGCGCAGCCCTTGCCGACGGGCGCGGTGCCGGGGCGTTGCTTTATCTACCGCCGGGAGGCGTGACACCCCGAGCGACGGCCTGGCTGAGACCGGCCCTCCGGGGGGGATTTTTTCAGGACAAAGACGGGACAGGCCATGGCTTGCCCTTTGGCGGCATCTCTCTACTCTGACACGGCAGGGAGGGAGCGCCCATGAGCGATGTGATCGGCTATGAGCGGGTCGGAGAGATTGCTGTCCTGACGGTGCGCAATCCGCCGGTCAATGCATTGAGCACGGCGGTGCGGCAGGGCCTGTGGGCCCGGATGGATCAGGCCGAGGCGGATACGGGCGTGCGTGCGGCGATGATCGTGGGCGCGGGGCGCGCCTTTTTCGCAGGGGCTGACATCACCGAGTTCGGCAAGCCGCTGCAAGAGCCGTTTTTGCCCGACCTGATCCACCGGATCGAGGCGTCACCGCTGATTGTGGTGGCGGCGATGCATGGCGTGTCGCTGGGCGGCGGGTTGGAGGTGGCACTGGGATGTCATTACCGGATCGCCGTTCCGGAGGCGCGGGTGGGCCTGCCGGAGGTGCATCTGGGACTGATCCCCGGGGCCGGTGGTACGCAGCGCCTGCCGCGTTTGACCGGGGTGGAGGCGGCGCTGGAGGTGATGACGACGGGTCGACATGTGGGGGCGGAGGAGGCGCTGTCGCTGGGCATTCTGGATGCAGTGGAGGCAGGCGATCCGCGCGAGATTGGCCTGGCCTATGTCGCGCGCCTGCTGGAGGCGGGCGCGGCCCGGCGCCCGGTGAGCGAGATGGCCCTGCCTGCAGCGATCGACTGGGACGCAGCCTTTGACGCGACGCTGGCGCGCGGCCGCGGACAGGTGTCGCCCTCCTGGTGCGTGCGCGCGGTCGAAGCCGCGTATCGCGGCAGTTTTTCCGCCGGAATGCAGGCGGAACGCAAGATCTTCATGGATCTGATGGAGACCGATCAGAGGCAGGGCATGATCCATGCCTTTTTCTCGGAACGGGCGGTGTCGAACCTGCCGGAGTTGAAGAATGTGCCGCCGCGGGATGTGGCCCATGTCGCCGTCATCGGCGGGGGCACCATGGGTGCCGGGATCGCCACGGCTGCCCTGCTGGCAGGGCTGCGCGTGCATCTATTGGAGATGTCGGCGGACGCTGGCTTGGCCGCCCGCGGGCGGATTGCCGCGAACCTGGCCGGTGCGTTGAAACGGGGCAAGATCAGCCCTGACGCCCGCGCCGTCATGTTGGACGAGGCGTTGGCGGTGGTAACGGACTATGCGGCGCTGGCGCAGGTCGATCTGGTGATCGAGGCCGTGTTTGAGGACATGGACGTCAAAAAGCAGGTTTTTGCGCAGCTGGATGCTGTTTGCCGGGCCGGGTGCGTGCTCGCGTCCAACACCTCTTATCTCGACATCAACGAGATTGCAGCGAGCACGTCGCGGCCATCGGATGTGCTGGGTCTGCACTTTTTCTCGCCCGCCCATGTGATGAAACTGCTCGAGGTTGTTGTCGGCGATCAGACCGCGCCGGAGGTTGTCGCCACAGGCTTTGCGCTGGGCAAACGGTTGAACAAGGTGAGTGTGCGGGCGGGCGTGTGCGACGGGTTCATCGGCAACCGGATCCTCGCCACATATCGCGCGTGCGCCGATCACATGATCCTCGACGGGGCCACACCCTATGAGATTGACGCTGCACTGGAGGCTTTCGGCTTTGCCATGGGGCCTTTCGCGGTGGCCGATCTTGCCGGGCTCGACATCGGCTGGGCCGTGCGCAAGCGCAAGCGGGCCGAAGGGCAAGCGCCTGCGCGCGACGCCACATATGCCGACCGGCTGTGCGAAGACGGACATTTCGGCCAGAAGACGGGCAAAGGGTATTACGATTATGCGGGCGGCGCACGTGCAGGCGTGCCCAATCCCGACGTGATCCCGCTGATCGAGGCGGACCGGGCCCGGCTGGGCATCACACCGCGCCGCTTTGAGGCCGATGAGATCGTGCGCCGCTACATGGCCGCCATGGTCAATGAGGCGGCCAAGGTCGTGGGCGAAGGCATCGCGCGCCGCCCGCTTGACGTGGATATGACGTTGCTCTTCGGCTATGGCTTCCCGCGCTACCGGGGCGGTCCGCTGAAATGGGCAGACATGGCGGGGCTTGATGATCTGTTGGCCGACACCCGCGGTTACGCGTCCGAAGACGCGGCCTTTTGGACCGCCGCACCGCTGCTCGAACAGCTTGTTGCCGAGGGCCGCACATTTGATGATCTGAACAGGGAGCGTTGAAATGGACCTGGCATTCACCCCGGAAGAAGAGGCGTTTCGCGCTGATGTACGGTCCTTTCTGGAGACCACGCTGCCCGAGGCGCTGTCGGAAAAGGTACGGCTGGGCCGTGACCTGTCTAAAGCCGAGATGGAGGGATGGCACGCCACCCTCAACGCCCGCGGGTGGTTGGCGCCCAACTGGCCCAAGGCGTTTGGCGGAGCGGAATGGTCGGCGGTGCAGCGCCACATCTTTGACGAGGAAGCCGCCGCCGCCCACGCGCCGCGGGTCGTGCCCTTCGGGCTATCGATGCTGGGCCCCGTGCTGCAAAAGTTTGGATCACAGGCGCAACAGGATCACTGGCTGCCCCGCATCCTCGATGGCACCGATTGGTGGTGCCAGGGCTATTCGGAACCGGGGGCCGGGTCGGACCTTGCCTCGCTCAAGACCCGGGCGGTGCGCGACGGGGATCACTATGTGGTCAACGGCCAAAAGACGTGGACCACGCTGGGCCAGCACGCCAACATGATCTTTTGCCTGGTGCGGACGGATCCGGAGGCCAAGCAGCAGGAGGGAATTTCGTTCCTCTTGATCGACATGGAAAGCCCGGGCGTGGAGGTGCGGCCGATCATCCTGCTGGATGGCAGCCACGAGGTGAACGAGGTCTGGTTTACGGATGTGCGCGTGCCCGTAGACAACCTGGTGGGCGAAGAAAACAAGGGCTGGACCTATGCCAAGTACCTGCTGACCCACGAACGCACGGGCCTTGGTGGGGTCGGCTTTAGCCAGGCGGGGCTTGCTGCTGTCAAACGCATCGCGCGCGCGGAAATGCAGAACGGCAAGCCGCTGATCGAGAACCCGCATTTTGCCGCGCGCGTTGCCCGGGTGGAGATTGAGCTGCGCGCGCTGGCGACCACAAACCTGCGCGCGATTTCCAAGGCCTCCGCAGGCGATGCACCGGGCCTCGAAGCGTCGATGCTCAAGGTCAAGGGCAGTGTCATCCGCCAGGAGATCAATGATCTCGCGCGGCGCGCCGTGGGTCCCTATGCCATGCCATTTGCCTCGGAGGCGGTGGCGGGCGCCAATGATCTGGTGCCGGACCCCCATGATGCTGGTCCGGTGGCCGCGCAGTATTTCAACAATCGCAAACTGTCGATCTTTGGCGGTTCGAACGAAATCCAGCGCGGCATCATCGCCAAGGTTGCCCTGGAGGGTCGGCGATGAACTTTGAGCTGACCGAAGAGCGCCGGATGCTGCAGGATACGCTGCGGCGCTACTTGCGGGCCGAATACTCGACCGAACACCGCAATGCGATCCTCAGCAGCGATGCAGGCTATGCGCCGGACATCTGGACGGGATTGGCGGATCTGGGCGTGATCGGTGCACTTTTTGAGGACGCGCATGGCGGCTTTGGCGGAGCGGGCTTCGACATCGCCGTGGTCTTCGAAGAGCTGGGCCGCGCCGGCGTGGTTGAGCCGATGCTGGACACGATGCTGGCCGGACGCGCGCTGGCCCTCGCGGGTCGGCAGGACTTGGTCGATGCGCTGATCGGCGGTACGCTGCAGCTGAGCTTTGCGCATTATGAACCGGGCGGGCGGTATGATTTGGATCATGTCCGGACGGAGTGCACGAATGGCGCGCTGACCGGGCGCAAGGCCATCGTGATGCATGCCGGATCGGCGGAGCACATCGTCACCTCCGCGCAAGACGGTGGCGAGATTGGCCTCTACCTCGTGGCGGCTGGCGCGCCCGGCCTCGACATCCGCGACTATCCGCTCTTGTCCGGGGGACGCGCGGGCGAGGTCGCACTGGAAGCCACCCCGGCCGCGCCTCTGGGCTTGGGCTTTGACGCCCTTCAGCGACTGATCGATCTGGCGGTCGTGGCGCAATGCGCCGAAGCGTTGGGTGCGATGGAGACGGCCATCGCGCTGACCCAGGATTACCTGATGACACGCAAGCAGTTTGGGCGGCCCATCGGAACGTTCCAGGCCCTTGGGCATCGCATGGCCGATCTGCTTATCGAGCTCGAGCAGGCGCGCTCGGCCGTGATCAATGCGGCGGGGACATTGGGCACGCGGGACGGGGCGCTGACGCTGGCGGCGTCGAAGAACCTGATCGGGCGCGTGGGCCGCCAGGTGGCCGAGGAGGCGATCCAGATGCATGGCGGAATTGCGATGACGCAGGAATACGAGCTGGCACATATCGCTAAGCGCATCGTGATGGCGGACCATCGCTTTGGCGACACCGACTATCATCTGGAGCGGTTCATCGCATTGTCGGCGGCCTGAATGGCAGGCCGGGTCGAAGACTTCCTCACCGCGCAGGCGCTGTCCCGGCCCGAGGCATACGCCGTCGAAGATGCGGCATCGGGCCTCTGGACCTACCTGGCATTGGCACAGGCGGCGGCAGGCCATGGCGCAGAGATGCGCAGACAGGTGGGGCCGGGCGACAGGGTAATGGTGCTGGCCGAGAACAGCGCGGCCGCCTTGGCCGTCATGTTCGGCGCCTGGCAAAGCGGTGCGACGGTTGTACCGGTCAACCCACGCCAGAGCGCCCGCGAGGTCGACCGGGTCATCGCCCATGCCGATCCCCGGCGGGTATACTTTATCGCGGACGCCTCCGCCGATGCCGCGGCGCATGCGGCGCGTCTGGGCGCTGTTGGCGGGCCCGTGCCGGTGCTGTGCCGGTCCCCGGTCAAGGCGGCCTGCGCGGAAGACGTCGCCGTGATCCTCTACACCACTGGGACAACGGGCGACCCCAAGGGCGTAATGCTAACCCATGGCAACGTGCGCTTTGGCGCCCAGACCTCGGCCGCCTTGCGCAATATGGGTTCCGATGATGTGATCCTGGGGGTGTTGCCGATCACCCATGTCTTTGGGCTGTGTTCGGTGTTGGTGGCCTCTGTGCACAAGGGTGCGTTCATACGGCTGGCGCCGCGGTTCGATCCGGCCCGGGCGCTTGCGATGTTGCGCGATGGCGTGACGCTGTTTTCTGGCGTGCCGCAGATGCATGCGCTGCTGATGGCGCATGCGCGGAGCGCCGGGTTAGACCGGCTGGGCTCGGACACGCTGCGTTACATCTCGTCGGGGGCCGCACCCCTCGATCCGGCGTGGAAGCGCGCGGCAGAGGCATTTTACGGCGTCGCCGTGCAAAACGGGTACGGCATGACGGAAAGCACCGCAGGCATCGCCGCCACACGACATCCGCCGGGTCATCCCGACATGTCGGTCGGCCCCGCCTTGCCGGGGGTCGAGGTGCGCATCGACGAAAATGTGCCGGGTGGCGGGGCTGGCGAAGGCGAAGTGCTGACCCGCGGCCCGCACGTCATGCGCGGATATTTCGATGCACCGCGCCGCACGGCGGAGGTGTTGGACGGTGAGCATTGGTTGCGCACGGGGGATCTGGGGCGCGTCGACGGGGCCGGACACCTGCACATCCTAGGACGGTCGAAGGAATTGATCATTCGCGGCGGCTTCAACGTCTATCCGCCCGAGGTGGAGGCCGTGTTGACCGATCATCCGGATGTGGTGCAATCGGCGGTGATTGGGCGGTGCCGGGATGGGGACGAAGAGGTGCTGGCCTTTGTCCAGCCGCGCGCGGGATCAGGTCTGTGCAGTGATGCGCTTGCTGCCTTCGCGGGCGAGCGGCTTGCGGGGTACAAGCGACCGGTCCGATACGTGTTGTCCGAGAGCCTGCCCGCGGCCCCCACGGGCAAGATCCTGAAACACAGATTGCTCGATGTCTTTGCGGCGGAGCTGTCGTAACGGAATGCGACACGCATTCCGGCGGTTTTTCGACACGAAAAACGCGTCGCTCTGACCTTGGGCGGGAAAACGTGTCGTTTTCCAACCGGTTTCCGCGTCGGAAACCGCTAGGTCCAGGCACCTTCGGCGGCGGCCCGGATGGCGCGGATGTTGTCCCCATATGGTGCAGGGTCTTGCACGCTGCCGCCGCGAAAGACAGCCGACCCCGCCACAAGGACGTCTGCACCGGCTTTGGCCACCAGCGGCGCCGTATTGGCGTCCACACCCCCATCGATCTCGATGTGGACGGGGCGATCGCCGATTAGGGCGCGCAAGGTGCGGATCTTGCCTGTCATGTCGATAAAGCTCTGACCGCCGAAACCGGGGTTCACGGTCATCACGCAAACGAGGTCGACGAGGTCGAGGAGGTGGGCGACAGCGTCGGCGGGCGTGCCGGGGTTCAGCGCCACGCCCGGGCGCATGCCCGCCGCCCGGATCGCTTGCAGCGTGCGGTGGACATGGGGGCCGGCCTCCACATGCGCGGTGAGGATATCGGCCCCGGCCTGCGCGAAGGCGTCGATATAGGGATCGACCGGCGCGATCATCAGGTGCACGTCCATCACGCCCTTGATATGCGGCCGGATCGCAGCGCAGGTGGCTGGCCCAAAGGTGATATTTGGGACGAAATGCCCATCCATGACATCCACATGGATCCAATCGGCGCCCTGCGCCTCGACCGCTGCGCATTCGGCCCCGAAATTAGCGAAATCGGCCGCGAGGATGGAGGGGGCAATCTTGATGGAACGATCAAAGGGCATTGTGGGCTCCGTGGCAGCGTGTGCGCGGGTATAGGCAACCGGCGGCCCGGTGGAAAGGGGCCCTTCGGGGAGGATTTTTGGGGGACAAAGACGGGTTGGCGTCAGATCCTGTAGTACGCGCGGTACCAGGCGACAAATGCGTCGATACCGGTCTGGATCGGGGTGGCCGGTCGCTTGCCCGTGAGCGTTTCGAGCAGGGTTGTGTCAGCCCATGTGGCAGGTACGTCGCCCGGTTGCATGTCGTGAAACGTGCGGATCGCCGTGCGTCCGCAGGCCCGTTCGATGGCGGCAATGAAATCCATCAGGGGAACAGGCGCGCCGTTGCCGATGTTGATGACACGGTGTGGGGCGACGGGCGAGAGGCTGTCGCCGGTGACAGGCGCGTCGCCCGGCACCGTGTCGATCAGGGCCACGATCGCGGCGGTCAGATCGTCGATATAGGTAAAGTCGCGGCGCATGTCCCCGTGATTGTAGATGTCGATGGGGTCACCATCGAGGATCGCACGGGTGAACTTGAAATGTGCCATGTCCGGGCGGCCCCAGGGGCCGTAGACGGTGAAAAAGCGGAACATGGTGATCGGCAGCCCGTAGAGATGGGCATAGCTGTGCGCCATGTTTTCCGTCGCCTTTTTGGTCGCTGCGTAGAAGGACAACTGATGATCGGCGCGCGCATCCTCGCGATAGGGCATGGCACCGTTGGCACCGTAGGCCGACGAGGTGGAGGCGAGCAGCATGTGCGCAGGCGGGACGGCGCGCGCGGCTTCGAGCAGTTCGAACGTGCCGATGAGGTTTGCCTCGACATAGCTGCGGGGCGCGTCGATGGAATGGCGCACGCCTGCTTGTGCGGCCAGGTGGATGACCGTGTCGAACCGGTGCTCTTCGAAAAGGTCACGGAGCAGGCCGGGCGTTTCGAGGCGCTCTTCCACATCTTTATAGCCAGGCGTCTGGCGCAACATCGCACGGCGGCGTTCCTTGAGGCGCACGTCGTAGTAATCGGTCATCGCGTCGAGACCGACCACCTGCCAGCCTGCCTCGAGCAGCGCATGGGCGGCAAAATAGCCAATGAACCCGGCAGATCCGGTGACAAGTGCCGTGCGTGTCATGCCTGCCTCTCGTGACTGTCGCGATCCGTATTGCCGTATCGGCAGGGGTTTGGCCAGTGGGCGCATCCGCCCGATTGTCTTGTTGACGGCGCGGGGCGCAGCGCCCAAACCCCTTTGGACAGCCGAATCTTTGCAATGTCAGCCTCGGAGGATGTGGTCATGTCAATCGGAGAGGCCATCGGGTTTGTGGCCGATGTCGGGGGGACGAACACGCGTTTGGCCTTTGTCGGACCTTCGGGTGTGCTGTCCGACACCGTGGCGCGCCGGGCCAATGCCGCGTTCGACAGTTTCGAACATCTGGTGTTGGACTATCTGGGCGACCGGCGTGTGCACGGGCCCATGGTCGTCGCCGTGGCCGGGCCCGTGGGCGGGACACAAGCCCGGTTGACGAATCGCAACTGGCTGATCGATGCGGGCCGCGTGGCGGAGACGTGCGGTGCGACGGGCGTCACCTTGATGAATGACCTCGAGGCGTTGGGGCAGGCGGTTCCGACCGTGCAGCCGGATGCGGTCGAGCCGCTGCATGCGGGTGCCGCCCTGGGGGGCGGGGGTCAGGGCCTCGTGATCGGTCTGGGCACAGGGTTCAACGTGTCCGTGGTGCACATTGCCAGCGGGGCTGCGCTGATTTCAGCGCAGGGGCACGCAAGCCTGCCGTCGAGCGTGATGGATGTCCTGCGCCGGCACATGCCGGATACATCTGCCTTTGACAGCATCGAAAACCTGTTTTCGGGCGTCGGCCTCTTGCGCTTGGCCAAGGTGATCGGGGTTGAGGTAGAGAGCGCCGAAGCGCTCGCCAAGTCAGATGACCCACGCGCCAAAGAGGCACTCGAAACCTGTACGGATGCGTTTGGACAGATGGTG
>ERZ1740067.613-NODE-613-length-28035-cov-7.051787_pt1 | contig 28035 bp, 31 predicted proteins | sample MGYA00581736_ERZ1740067 | MGnify/ENA primary metagenome ERZ1740067 (study PRJEB43018, sample SAMN04849236) | marine metagenome | isolation source: floating plastic debris | place: Pacific Ocean | collected 2008-08-27 | study: EMG produced TPA metagenomics assembly... | reverse complement strand
GATACGGCGACCACCGAGATCTACACTCTTTCCCTACACGACGCCTTCCGATCTTCCTTCCAGTTGTCGGAAAGGATTTGGGGCGTGTGGTGCATGAGGTGATAGGCAAACTCGCGCCACACCAGCTCCTTGAGGAACGTCTCCGCCCCGTCCTTGCCGTCATGCAGCGCATCAAGGCCTGCGCTCCAGCATTGGTGCGGGCTGATTTCGCCCAAAGCGAGGTTTTCGCTGAGGTTTGAGGTCCGATCCGCCGAGGGCAGATCGCGCCCGGCATCATACCCGGCCACCAGCTCGCCGATGAAGTAGCCCAGCCGGCCGCGCGCCGCATCCTCGCCCAGCCGAACAAATGGGCGCACGACATCGGCGCCGCGCTGCATCGCATGGCCCAGGTGCCAGTCTGCGATATCCTCGCTATCGGGCCAGGCTTCGGGTGCAGGCACCTTGCCCGGCGTCGGCAAGGGCGTGTCGACATCCCGGTCTTTCACGGAGCGCCAGAAGGGCGTGTAGACCTTGTAAAAGCCGCCGGTCTTCGTCTCGGTTGTCCACGGCTCGAACATCAAATGACCGCCATAGCTGCGCGCGTCGATGCCCGCCTCTTTTAGTGTCGACTTGATCTTGGTGTCGCGCACGACCGCCTGCGGATCATACAGGCGCGACCAGTAGACGGCCCCTGCCCCCGTTTCCTCGATCAGCGCCTGCAACACCTCGAGCGCGTCACCGCTGCGATGGATCAGCCTGCTGCCCTTGTCCTCAAGCGATTGGGCGAGGTGCGACACACCCAGGCCCCAGCGCCATTTCGGGGCTGCCCCCAGCGCGTCGACGCTGTCATCGCGGATGACAACGGGGATCACGGGCCGTCTGGCATTGCATGCCGCGGCAAAGGCAGGATGATCGCTCAGGCGCAGGTCGCGCCGGAACCACATGATAATGGGGGAGCTGCTCACTCTCGGGGTCCGTAACTGTTTGGTAACTTTACGTAGGTCGTCTACCGTCGGATCAAGCCAGCGCAGGATGACCCAAGGTCAGCGCAACAAAAAGGCCCCGGCGCGGGGATGCACCGGGGCCTGGGTTCGTCCAAAAGGACGACGCGGTTATTCGGCGGGTGTCGTCGCGCCGTCGATTTCGGAATGCACGGTGGGCACGCCGATCGCTTCGCGTTTGCCGTCATTGTAGATCGCCTTGATCAGCGCCAGGCACATCAGCACCATCACGACGCTGAAGGGCAGCGCGCCGATCACCATTGCGGTCTGGATCGCGGACGTCCCGCCCGAGATCAGCAGGCCACCGACGACCAGCGCCAGTGCCGCCCCCCAGAACAGGATGTGCGGTCGCGCCTTGGGCCCTTCGTCACCGGCGGCGTTGATCGTGTTGACGATCAGCACAGCCGAGTCCGCCGAGGTCACAAGGAACGTCATCAGCAACACAACGATCAGCATGGCCATACCCCAGGCCAGCGCCTGTGCGATCGGAGCCAGCATGAATTCGGTCATGGCAAAGATCTTGTCACCGTTCGACGCATCAAAGATCACGCCGCCCGCATCCCCGTTCAACTCGAGGTCGATGGCGGTGCCACCGGCCCATGCGAACCAGACAAAGCACATCAGCGACGGCACGATCATCGCACCCAACACGAACTCACGGATCGTGCGCCCGCGCGAGATGCGCGCCAGGAACAGGCCCACAAACGGCGCAAATGCGATCCACCAGGCCCAGTAGAACACCGGCCACCAGCCCTGCCATTGCGTCAGCAGGAAGGATTCGGACCCTTCGACACCGTCAGAGGACCAGACGTTGAAGCTCATTTGCGGCAGCGCGACCAGATAGTCCCAGATGCCGATGAAAAAGGCGGTCGCACCAAACCATGTGGCCCCGAAGATGATGAAGAAGCCCAGCAGGACAATCGACAGCACCATGTTGATGTTGGACAGCCACTTGATGCCCTTGCCGACACCGGACAGCGCCGACAGGGTCGATGCGCCCATGATCGCCACAAGGGCCACCACGATGCCCACGAAGGTGGCGCCGCCTTCGGCATCCATCAGGCCACCGATGCCGATCCGGGTCAGGCCCGCAACGAATTGCTCAACACCAAAGCCCAGCGTTTGCGCCACGCCCAAGATCGTCGCCACAACGGCCACGATGTCGATCAGGTGACCGACCTTGCCCGAGAGCGACTTGCCAAAGAGCGGCGTCAGCGATGACCGGATCGTCAGAGGCAAGCCCAGTCGATAGCTGAAGCAGTCCAGCGCCATCCCCGCACCAGCGTCGCAAGCCCACGCACCCAGGCCCCAGTGCAGGAACGACCACTTGTAGGCCATGCGCACATTGTCGGCTGCGCCGCCGGTGGTCAGACCCTGGATCGTCTCGGGATTGGACCCGAAATGCGCGACCGGTTCCGCTACGGCCCAGGTCAACATACCCACGCCGATCCCGGCGCCGAACATCATCGAAAACCAGGAAAAGTTGGAAAATTCCGGTTTCTCCCCCGGCTGGCCGAGGTTCATGCGTCCCGCTGTGGGCCAGATCGCAAGCCCGAGGCAGACGATGATGAAGAACGCCACCACCCAGATGTACCAGGCGGCAAAATTGGCGAGAATGACCGAGTTCAGATCGCCCAGCACACGGCCCGACTGCGTCGGCCAAAAGATGCACCAGACGACCAGAACCGAGATGATAATTTTACTGATGACCGTCACGTCCACGCTGAAACCACGGTAGAAACCGTTGTCAGCCGTGCGGATCGGCAGGTCCGTCAAAGGGGGTTTCATTGGATACCTTCCTGTTTGTCTTTTTTATGACACCAAGGAAAGCACGTGGCCCCCGATAAACGAAGGACTAACTTGCCCATCTCCGATCACATCCCGTGGCAAACTGCCTTTTTTGTGGTCAAAATGAAAAACCGGCATGTCATTTCAGTTTCAGCGGCAAATTCGCGCTGAACGTGTAGGCAGATTTCGCGAGCGCCGGTCATAAATCCGTCTCATTTTTCAGATTCGGGCACATGTGGCCGCGCTGTGGCGACTCAACCCCGACAACCGTTTTGGGTGCAGAACCGCTCAAAAGCGCCAAATCCGGGCGGGCGCTCGTCGCGAAACGACACGTGTCACGGTCAAACCCTGCCACCCTTAAAGCGGGTACCGCGCACGGATGCAGAAAGTGGGATCGCTGGACGCAAGACACCGAATGGTGCCCCCAACACTCTTGCCCACGCGACATAGGGCACCGGGCCCAGCAAAAAAACAGGGAGCCGCAAAAAATGGCGATAAAGGAACCGTTCACGGACCTGGAGATCAACACCCAGGCGTCCGGATTTTACGAGGGGCATAGCCTGCCCATCGCGTTGATTTCCAAGATCACAATGGTCGCCCTGGTGCTGTGGGCCATCATCTGGCCCATCGGGGCCACGCAGACACTCGATGCTTGGAACTGGGCGACGCTTCAGGGTTTCAACACGTTCTACATCATATCGGTGGGCTTCTTTGCCTTTTTCCTCTTTGTTTTGGCGATCATCCCGGCGGGCAAGCGCAAGCTGGGCGGGCCAGATACCCAGACTGAGTTTTCGACCTTTTCCTGGTTTGCGATGATGTTCGGCGCGGGCCTGGGCGTGGGCCTCATGGTCTTTGCTACGGCAGCGCCTGTGGGCCTTTGGGGGTCGAACCCCGTGACCGTTGCGCAAGGCGCCGATCCCAACTCGCAAGAGGCGGTGCAATCGGCCTTTCGCTATGCGCTGCTGCATTTCGGCTTTCACGCCTGGGCGATCTATGTGGTGACGGGGCTCAGCCTGGCCTACTATGCCTACACACGCGACATGCCGCTGACGATCCGGTCGGCGCTGACCCCGCTCTTGGGCCGGTATGCCAATGGCTTCATCGGTCATATCGTGGATGTGCTGGGTGTTGTGGCCACAATCCTCGGTGTGGCGGTCACCATCGGATATGGCGTCAGCCAGTTTGTCGACGGTGTCTACAACGTGACGGGGATGGAATGGCTGATGGGCGCATCGATTGATGGGGCTGCTCCGAAACCGTCCACGGTCGGGCTGATCTCGGCACTGGGCATCATCATGGGCATGTCGATCCTGTCGGCGGTTTCGGGCGTTGGCCGCGGGATCAAGTACCTGTCGAATCTCAACCTCGTGCTGTCGTTCCTGCTGCTGCTGACCTTTGTCGTCTTTGGCTCGTTCCTCTTTGCGCTGACGACGTATGGCACGGCGCTGGCCGACTACATCTGGAACTTCATCCCGCTGAGCTTCGAAGCCTACAGCCCCATGTCGCAAGAGGCTTTTGCCGCTGCCCTGCCGGCGGAGGCGGAACCGCTGGCAGGAAGCCTCTACTCCGGTGCAACCAACGCCTGGGGCAGCTTTGACGGCTTTGTGTCCGGCCTCGAAGGGGACGCCGCCGCACTTGCCCCCACGGTGCAGGCCGCAGCCTATGAGGCAGGCACCCAAGGGCGTCTCTTTGGCTGGCAATCGGGCTGGACCACGTTCTACTGGGCCTGGTGGATCGCCTTCTCGCCCTTTGTGGGCCTGTTTTTGGCGCGCATTTCCAAGGGCCGGACAGTGCGGGAGTTCATCCTGGGCTGCGTCATTGCCCCGGCGCTCGTGTGCTTTGCCTGGCTGACCATCCTCGGCGGCACGGCGGTGAACAATGAGCTGCAAGGCGTGGCCGACGGGGCGATTATCGGCGCCTCCAACACCAACAAGCTCTTTGTGTCGCTGGGCATGATCGTGCCGGATTGGCTGCTGGGCGCCGTGATCCTGATGTGCGTCGTGCTCATCATGACCTTCCTCGTGACGTCGGCGGATTCGGGCATTCTGGTGATGAACACAATCATGTCGGGCGGTGCAGCCGAGACGGGGATCAAGCACCGGATCATCTGGGGCCTGATCCTGACCTTCGTGATCGGCAGCCTGCTGGTCGCAGGTGCGCTCGATCCCAACAACTCGGACGCGCTGGCGCCGTTACAGGATGCGATGATTGTGGGCGCCCTGCCCTTCACCTTTGTCATGGTGCTGATGGCCGTGGCACTGGCCAAGGCGCTGTTCAACGACGGCCGCCGGGAAAAGGCCGATGAGGCGATCGGCCAACCCGCAGAATAGCTCTGGGGTTACAGCAACGTAAACAGGGGCGCCGCTATGGCGCCCCTGTTGTGTTCAAAGCGCGGCTTTGATCCTGTCGGCATGGTCCTGGATCGCGTCCATATCCCCCATCGTGCCAGCGGGCCGCATGGCCACGCCCGCATGCCTTGGATGAATGTGGAAATGCAGGTGAAACACCTCCTGCCCGCCCGCGGTCTCGTTGAACTGCTGCAACGTGATCCCGTCGGCGTCAAAGGCGGCCTTGGCCGCATTGGCCACCTTCTTCACCGTGCGCATCACCGCCGCCAGCTGCGCGTCGCTGGCGTCCAGGACATTCCGGCAGGGCGTCTTGGGGATCACGAGGCAATGCCCGTCCGTGCGCGGCATGATGTCCATGAAACACACCGTGTCCGCGTCCTCGTAAACCCGCATCGACGGGATCTCGTCGCGCAGGATCTTGGCAAAGATGTTCTGGTCGTCATAGGCGGTCATGCCCGGCCCTCTTTTGTCGTGAGCGTCGCGCGGCACCCTACCCGACACGCGCAAAAGCGCCAGTGGGTTCGCACCAAGGCTCGACAACTCCAAGCGCCTCCAGCCAGCTCAAAAACTTTTTCGCTCACAAACCTTGAACACCGTTCACGCACTCACCAATTCATGAACATCGTTCAAGGAGAAGTGAATATGAGTGATACAGCCTTTATCGCAATCCCCATTGTCATTGGTCTCATTGCCGGGATCGGCGCTTGGTTTACCACGCATCGGCGCGCCTACTCGGTCTATTGGACCGTTTTCGCGCTCATGCTGCTGATCTCGGCGGGGCTTTATGGCGCAGCCGTTTCAGCATCCGGTTGGGACGGGATCGCCTACCTGATGCTGATGATCGGCGGCAGCCTTCCTGCCGCCGCGGCGCATCTGATCGGCGGTGGCGTAGGGCTCGTGACCCGCAAGCGCCTGATGTTGCCGTCCTAGGCGTTCACGTCCACAACCACGCGTCCCTTGACCTGCCCCTTGAGGATATCCGCGCCCAGGTGCGGCAGGTCAGACAGCGTGGCGGGCTGGACCATCGCCTCGAGCTTGTCCATCGGCAGGTCCTTGGCGATCCGGCCCCAGGCGCGCACCCGGTTGTCGGAGGGCTGCATGACGCTGTCGATGCCCAGCAGGTTCACGCCGCGCAGCAGGAACGGAATGACGGTCGCGGGCAGTCCGGCCCCGCCCGCCAGGCCCACTGCGGCAACGCTCGCCCCGTATTGCATCTGCCCCAGCAACCGCGCGAGCATCGCGCCACCCACCGCATCCACACAGCCGCCCCAGGTCTCCCCTTCCAGCGGCCGTTTGGTGGTCTCGTTCAGCTCTTCGCGCGCGACGATCTGCGTGGCACCCAGCGACGTCAGATAATCCGCCGTCTCGGGGCGCCCGGTGACGGCGGCCACGTCGTGGCCCAGATGGCCCAGAATGGCCGTCGCGACCGACCCCACACCGCCTGCCGCGCCGGTCACCAGGACCGGCCCCCCTTTCAGCCCATGATCCTCCAGCGCCATGACGGCGAGCATCGCGGTAAACCCGGCCGTGCCCACGGCCATCGCCTGGCGCGTATCCAGCCCGTCGGGCAACGGCACCAGCCAGTCGGCCTTGACCCGCGCCTTTTGCGCATAGCCGCCCCAATGGGCCTCGCCCACGCGCCAGCCGGTCAGCACGACCTTGTCGCCCGGCGCATAACGGTCATCGTCCGACGCCTCGACGGTTCCTGCAAAATCAATGCCCGGCACGTGCGGATAGTTGCGCACAAGCCCGCCGCCGGGGCCGATGCACAAGCCATCCTTGTAGTTCACGGTCGAATACTCGACGGCCACCGTCACCTCGGCCTGGGGCAGATCGTCCAGCGACAGTTCGGCCACCGCAGCGGACGTCTTGCCGCTTTCCTCATCCTTGTTGACCACCAACGCGTTGAACATGTCGCTTTTCCTTTCGCGGGGATGCCCCCGTCTTTGTCCTGAAAAAATCCTTAGGTCTGGGGCAAAGCCCCAGTCCCGTCCTCAAAGCCAGAAACCGTCCTGAACCGTGGCGCGCCGCATTCCTTCGGGCGTCTCCACCTCCAGCTCCGTGCCGGGGTCCCAATGGGTCATGCGTACCATACCGATCGACACATTGGTGTTGAAATCCGGGCTCCAGGCGGCGCTGGTCACTCTGCCCACGCGCTTACCGCTGCCGAACACCGGCCATTCGCGGTCACACGGCGGCACCTTGTCGCCGTGGATCGCGATTGCGCGGATCTGCTGTACCGGCCCTTCCTTGGACACGCGCAAGAGCGCATCGCGCCCGATACAGCCGATGGCGGTCTGCGTGTCGCAAAACCGGCCCAGCCCGCATTCATGGGGGGTGTTATCGTCGGTCATGTCGTTGCCGTAGCTCAGCAGCCCGCCCTCGATCCGCTCGATCCCGTTGGGACAGCCCGCGCGCACCTGCAGGTCTTCTCCGGCGGCAAACAGGTCGTTCCACAGCGTCATGCCAAGCGCGCTGTCCGGCAGGTAGATCTCGAACCCGCCCTGCTTGGAATAGCCCGACCGCGCGATGGCCAGATCAAGACCCTCGTACTGGAACATGTCAAAGCGGAAAAACCGGATGTCACGCACCCGGTCGCCAAAGACGCGCGCCATCAACGCGTCGGATTTGGGCCCCTGAACGGCCAGCGGCGACACGTCGGGCTCGTCCACCAGCACATCCAGCCGGTAGCCGTTGGCAATCCCCTTGACCCAGAACAGCAGATCCGAGTCGGCGATGGAGATCCACCAGCGGTCCTCGCTCAGCTTGACGGCCACGGGGTCGTTCAGCATCCCGCCCGTCTCGTCGACGATGGGCACATAGTAGCACTGGCCCGGCAGCATCCGGCGCAGATCGCGCGGGGTCAGCATTTGCATCAACCGGCCCGCATCGGGACCGCGCAGTTCAACCTGCCGCTCCACCGACACGTCCCAGACCTGCACATGATCCTTGAGGTGGCGATAGTCGGCCTCGACACTTTCGAACACGGTGGGCAACAACATGCGGTTGTAGACGGTGTAGGCCTTGACGCCAGCCGCCTCGACCCCGTCGGAAAACGGTGTGCGACGCAAGCGGCGTGAGGGGGAAATCATCGCGTTCATCACATATCCTCTGGCATGATAAACAGATCGGTCACCGGCGCAGTCAAACCTGCGGCGGTCATCATCGCATGCACCTGGCCGCGGTGATGGGTCTGATGGTTGAACATATGCGCAATGCACAGTTCGAGCGGTTTGCGCACATCCCGTCCCAATGCACCGGAAAACCACGACAGCTGCCCCTTGAGGTCCAATGACCCGAGCGTGTCGGCCCACATCAGCATCGCCCCGTCCAGCCGAAACCGTTCCGCGGACCAGACGGCGAATGTCGGGGTAAAGTCGACGCTGTCGTCAATCCCGCCCGTCGGCTTTGCAACGCTGGGCACAAAGCGGCTCATCCAGATCGTGTCGCCCCACAGCAGGTGGTTGAGCGTGCCCATGATCGAGCCGAAAAAGCCGCCGCGATCCTTGCGCAGGGTCGCAGCGTCCGCGTCGCGCAGCGTTTCGGTCAGCTGGCGGTTCTGCCACGCGTTGTAGCGGGCCATGCTTTGCACATAACCCCGGTCGATCACGGTTTGGGGCCTTTCCAGTCGATCGGGCAGATCTCGGCCGACTTGCCGCCAAAATCCCAGATGCGACCGTAGTCGCGCACCTTGGATTTCAGCCCCTGCGCCGCGATGATATCGGGGCCCATCCAGTATTTGGAGTTGGTGATCATCACCGGATGATCCTCGGACTTGCCGGTGATCATCTCGATCTCGCCCTGGATCTTGCGCCCGATGTACAGCCCGCGCTTCTTGCCGTCGCGCACGATCTCGACCTTTTCGCGTTCGGCGCCCACGATGTCACTGACCAGCATGGTAAAAAGGCCCGTCGTGCCCCCCGCCGCACCGGAGAAGATCTGCAGGATACCGTTATAGGCCTTGCCGCTCGCCCGCTCATCGACATAGGCCGCCACGCGCCAGCCGCCCTCGCCCATACGGCCCGGAATGTCGACCATGAGGCCGACGTTCAGACCCGACAGGTCTTCGCCCTCGAAATGCCCCTCGTCGATGGCGATGGCCATCCAGGCGTGGCAGTGTCCTTCGGTCGGCGGGTGGGCGCCCAGCGAGACGACGCAAGGACAAAAGAGCTCGCACGAGCAATTCAGAAACAGCTCGCCCTTGATCGCCCATTCGGTGGGGTTCATCTGGCGGCGGCCCGGGTTGGGCATGCGGCTGTCGATACGTTGACTGATCGGCAACCGGTCTGCGTCGGGGCGTTTCTTCACGGCCATCTTATCCTCCTGCGACAACGGGGTATGCGAGCACGCTGATGCCTCCCAGCACCAGAAGGGCCCCCATGGGTTTGGTGACAACATGCCCGATTTGCGGCAGTTTTTCGATCACCATGAAAAGCGTGGCAAGGCCCATCCACAAAAGGCTCATCACACCACCGACAAAGCCAAGGGCCATAAACCCCCAGCAGCAGCCCACACAGAACGCGCCCAGGCCAAAGCCCATGCGCAGCCCCCCGGTGAACCCCGTCCGCCAATGGCCCAGGTAATAGGTCATCGGGCTATGACAGACGCCGTGGCAAATCTCCTTGGCCCGCGTGAACTGAAACGCGCCGACGGCGATCAGCAAGAGCCCGGCAAAGGTGGTGGTCTTGGAAATACCCAACATGTCGCTCACACCGCCAAAGCGCAGCGCAAGCTGCACGCCCGTGATCAGCGCCGCGAACGCGACCCAGACAATAGAATATCCCGCCAGCACGCCCAGCCACCCGGCCCGTGTGCCATCCGCGCTGACCATCAGGTCCTCGTAGCTGCGCAAGGTGGGCACCAACGTCGGCAGCATCATTGCAGCCATCATGATCGCCCACATCGCAAAGAGCGGACCAAAATTGGCCATCGGCATATACATCGGCATGCGCGGGTCCATGGCGGCCATCCGCGCGCCCATCTCGCCAGGGCGCCCGATAAGGTCCACGTCCATGTCCACCGACATCGAATACATGATCCACCACGACACCAGAATGGCGCCGAAGAACCCAAGCCACAGGGTTGAGCGTACGATGTGCGACATGTGCCCTCCCTGACATGTGCCGACAGAATCCTTGCCAGATTAAATGTCAGACATTAAAATGCCAGACAATTGAAAAAGTGCGCAAATGAAAATTGATCCTGACAGCACCAAGGACCTTTCTGCCCAAATCGCCGAGGCGATCCGGGCTGAAATTGTGGGCGGTCAGCTGATCGTCGATCAGCGCCTGCCCTCCGAGGCCGAGCTTGCCGATCATTTCGAGGTGTCCCGCCCCACGGTGCGCGAGGCGCTCAAGCGGCTGGCAGCGCAATCGCTCATCCGAACGCAGCGCGGTGCCACGGGCGGCGCGTTCGTGAACCGGCTGCGGTTCGAGGATGCCTATGACCAGCAGGTGACGACCGCCTCGCTTTTGCTCAGCATGAACGCGGTCAGCTTCGATGTGGCCTGCGAGGCGCGCTATGCGCTGGAACGGGCCTGCGCGCCGCTGTCGGCGATCCGGCGGACGCCGGACCACCTCGCCACGATGCGCGCCGAGATCCACCGCCAGGGTCAGCCGGGCCTGACGGATGAGGCGTTTTGCGCCTCTGACGTCACCTTTCACCGCGCGCTGGTCGACGGGGCGGGCAACAAGGTGCTCAGCTACCAACTGGCCGGTGCCGTCGAGGCGATGCAGCCGTTGATGAACATGATCACTTTCACCGCGCGGTCCCGCGAGGCCATCGTGGCGCTGCACACCGATATCGCGGACGCGCTCGAGGCGCAGGATGCGCCCAAGACCGACGCGTCGCTTACCAAACTCGAGGCCTACACGCGGGAACTGGCGCATTGCGTCGTCACGGCCCGCGCAGCAGCGGCCAAAGCGAAGGAGCACAAGACCGCCTGACCGCAAAAGACCACAAGGCGCGCACGGTCAGGCACCGATATTCAAAACACGTCAGGGAGGACGTTATGAATTTGAGACCAGACCAGAGTTTTTATCCCTCACCCAAGGATGCGATCAACGCGCCGGTCGAGACGTTGGCGTTCACGCTGATGCTCAGTCCCGATGGCTCCAAACCCGATGGGTTGGCCGTTGTCGATGTCGACCCGTCTAGTGACAGCTACGGCCAGATCATCAGCGAGCTTTATGTGCCCAATCTGGGCGACGAATTTCACCATTTCGGCTGGAACGCCTGTTCGTCCGCATTGTCGCCGCTCACCGGCCACGCATTCCTCGAACGGCGCTACCTGATCATCCCCGGCATCCGGTCGTCGCGCATCTACATCATCGACGTCAAAGACCCCCGGAATCCGGTCATTCACAAGACCATCGAACCACAAGAGCTGTTCGACAAGACCGGCTATTCCCGCCCCCACACGATCCATTGCGGCCCCGAAGGCATCTATGTCTCGACCCTGGGTGGCGGTGGCGCGGACGGCACCGATGGCCCTCCGGGCATCTTCATCATGGATTGCGAAAGCTTCGACATCCTTGGCCGCTACGAGATGGACCGGGGCATTCAGGACAAGCACTATGATTTCTGGTGGAACCTGCCGCGCGACTACATGGTGAGCAGCGAATGGGGCCTGCCGCCACAGTTCGAGAACGGCGTGGTGCCCGAGGATCTGCTGAGCAACAAATACGGCCACACCATCCACTTCTGGGATCTGCGCGGCCGCAAGGTCGTGAAGTCGCTGGATCTCGGCGAGAACCACCAGATGGCGCTGGAAATCCGGCCAGCACATGACCCGGTCAAGGAATACGGGTTTTGCGGCGTGGTGGTCGACACCACCAACCTGCAAGGCGCGATCTTTACCTGGTGGCGGGATGAAAAGGGCGAGTGGCAGGCCAAGAAGACGATCACCATCGATCCGGTGCCCGCCGACGCGGACGACCTGCCCGAGCTGCTCAAGGGTTTTGGTGCCGTGCCGCCGCTGGTGACGGATATCGACCTGAGCCTCGACGACAAGTACCTCTATGTCGCGTGCTGGGGTCTGGGCGAGATGCACCAATACGACGTCACCGATCCGATGAACCCGGTGCTTGCCGGCAAGGTCGAGATTGGCGGTATCGTGGCCAAGCACAAGCACCCCAATGGCCAAGAGTTCGGCTATGGCCCGCAGATGGTCGAGATCAGCCGCGACGGCAAACGCGTCTACTGGACCAACTCGCTTTATTCCACATGGGACGATCAGTTCTATCCCGGTGAGCGTGGGGCCGCGATGGTGATGGCGCATGTGGGCGAAAACGGTGGGCTGACGCTGGACAAGGATTTTTGGACCAAGTTCCCCGAAGGCTACCGCAGCCACCAGATCCGGCTCGAAGGCGGCGACTGTTCCACCGACAGTTTCTGCTACCCGTCCGTTTAGAATGGGCGCCTAGATGGACATGACAACGGCTGCGGGCCTCTGGCTCGCCGTCATCCTCTCTGGCCTCTATCACGGCCTGAACCCCGGCATGGGCTGGCCGCTCGCGGTGTCGTCGGCCCTGTTCGAGCGGCGGCGTAGCGCGCTCTGGCCCGCGCTCGGCGCGCTCAGCCTGGGCCATTTCGCGGCGATGCTCGGGATCCTGCTGCCGTTTTCCATGATGACCCTGCTGATCGATTTCGAACGGGAGATCCGCATCGGTGCAGGCGCCCTCGTCATCGGCATGGGCCTCTACCTGCTGATCACCCGCCGTCACCCCCGCTTTCTCGCGCGCATTCCGCCGCACAAGCTGACGCTGTGGTCCTTCCTCGTGGCTCTCGCCCATGGGGCAGCCCTCATGCTTGTGCCGATCTACCTTGGTCTTTGCGCCATTGCGGAACTGGACGCAGGCCACCGCGCAGCTTCGGCGTTGATGGCCACAACCGCGCTCGCCCTCACTGTCGCGATCGTGCACACCGCCGCCATGATCGGCTCGGGCGGCGCGCTCGCCTACGCCGTGCACCGCTGGCTTGGGCTGCAATTCCTCAAGAAAGGCTGGTTCGACCTCGAGCTTGTCTGGGCCATCAGTCTGATCGGTGTGGGCGTTCTAGGCCTCTGGACCGCAGTTTGAACTGGCATGCCGGGCCGTAGACGTTAACGTACGGGCAAGGACCCAAAGGGAGGCCCGACCGATGGCACGACAGGCATGAGGCGCTTTATCGACGCGACGCTGGGGCGCTGGACGCGCCACTTTTTCTTTATCGTTGTGCGCAGCTACTACTCGATGTTCTTCAACGTCAGCTGTTCGGGCAAGCACCTGCTGCAGGACCATCCCGGCGCGCTGATCCTAGCGAGCCATGTCAGCCGCCATGACGGGCCGATTGTTGCCGCCCTTCTCTATACCACGGTGCGGGTGCGGACGGTCGTGCACTACAACGAATACTACAACTGGCTGCAATGGTTCCCGATGTTCGTGATCTCGGCCATCCCGGTCAGTTCCCCGCGCAACTGGCCCAAGGAAAAGCGTGCCGCGCGCAAGGCACTGAGCATGGGTATCATCCGCAAGGTGATGCAACGCGGCAATGCCGTCCTGCTCTTTCCTGCAGGCAAGACGCGCCAGCAACCCGAGGAAATTGTGGAGCCCTACTATTCCGGTGCCTATGACATCGCGCGGTCCAATCCCGATATCCCGATCATGATCGTGCGCATCGATGGGCTGGGCCGGTTCCAGAGCGTACGGCACGACAGCTTTTTCACCTTTATCGGGCGCAAAAAGGGGCGCCGTCATGTCAGCATCGACATCAAACTGGCCACTGACATCGACCGGAACGCCGATCTGGCCGCGTTCAACGCCGACCTCGAGGCGCGGTTCAACACGCCCATCTCATCCACTTGGTGAGCCTTGCCCGGCACGGGCCGTCGCACTAGCTCCGGCGCATGACCGATTTGCTCAACATCATCGCGTGCCTGCTGACCATCGCCTTTGGACTGTTCGGATTTCTGGCACCGCGCTACACGGCCGCCGCCCTCGATCTGGCGCCTACCGACAGTAACATGGGGCTGAGCGAGATGCGCGCGAGTGTCGGCGGCCGCTTCGTGATGGGCGGGCTCGCGGCGCTGTGGCTCGACCACCCGCTCACCTATGGCATGATCGGGTTCGCCTTTGCCGGGGCCGCCTTGGGCCGGCTGGTGTCGCTGGTGTTCGACAGTCCGCCCTTGAGCAAGGTCCTGCTGTTTGGCGGGATCGAGGCCGCGCTAGCGCTGTGGTTCCTCGCCGCGAACCTTTAGGCGGACTGTCGGGTATTCCGGTTAGAAACCAGGGTCTTGGTCGAAGATGTTGAAGTCATACGTGTTGACCTCGACCACAGCGCCTGCAGCGTCATAGATCGTCTCGCGTGACACCCAATCTTGGCTGTTGTCGCCGTCCAATTCGTATTTGAACGCCCGTACACCATCTTCATAGAGCAAGGCAGTGACGTCGCCGTCGTCATACAGCGTCTCTTTGCTCGTCACAGTTCCGTTCTGGTCGTAGTTGAACGCGATAAAATCCCAATCGAACGTGTCGGTGCTGTTGCCGGCCATATCCTTGTCTTCGCGGATCTGGAACGACCGGATGCCGTTTTCGTATTCGGTGAGGTATGTCGTGCCGTCGTCGTTCTGCTGGAACTTGGCCTCAATCACACCATCCAGGTCGTAACGCGTTTCGATACGCGACCATGACTTGACGTCCGACACCTCGCCCAGCGGGCCTTCGTCAATCTGGGTATATGCGCGTCGTACGCCGTTTTCGTATTCGGTGATCAGTTGGATGCCGTTGTCGTTCACCTGATAACGAAGCTCAATCTCGCCCAGGGCATTGTATTGGATTTCGATGCTTTGCCAGGGCTTTACATTAGACACTTCACCTTGCGGACCTTCGTCGATCTGGGTGAATGTGCGACGGACACCATCCTCGTATTCGGTGAACTGCTGCACACCGTTGTCGTTGACCTGGAGCCTGTAGGATATCACGCCCGCGTCATCAAATCCCGTCTCGATCCGTTCCCAGGATCGGGCGTCCGAGGTCGTACCGTTCGGGCCAAAATCGACCTGCTGTTGCAGGCGCAGGACACCGGCCTCGTAGGATTTCAGGATCTGGACGCCGTCATCACGCAACTCATAGCGGTCCTCGATGTTGCCGTCGCTGTCATATGTGATCTCGATCCGTTCCCACGGACGCACGTCTGACGGCGCGCCCGCAGGGCCCAGATCGGTGAGCGTGAGCGCCGCCAATTGCCCATTTTCGAACGCTTCCGAACGTGTCGTGCCGTCATCGAAAAACGTGAACCGGCTGAGCAATAGGTCAAAATCATCCGTGGTGGTTATGATCGTTTCCCAGTTGAACCGGTCGTCGGTGTCCTGCTGAACGGTGGTCGGCATGCCTGTCTGCTCCTCTTGACGCTGCTCGTTTTACGCGAACTAAACGGAGCCGAATGGCACTTGGCAAGGGTGAAGGTTTGGAAAACCCGTGCAGTTTGAGACAATTGCAGAATTGCAACGGCTGCCATGTGCGCCTATATATCGATGGCTCTTCGGAGCTATGGACATAAACGCGCTCGTAATAAACGGATCGGACCCGGGGGCGGTACCCGGCGGCTCCACCAAACATCCTGTCGTTTGCGGGATCATGGGGCCGAAACAGGATCGACGGACGTCTAAAGGGGTTAGCTTTGTCTCGGCTGTCTGCCACCGTTACCGGCGAAAACAGTACAATTGCAAACGACAATCGTGCTCCGGTTGCTCTGGCTGCGTAAGCAGTTCGAGTCGAACCGATTTTAAGCCCTCTCGCCTAGCCGCGTGAGGCGGGGTTCGCAGGCACCTGGCAACAGAAGCCTGCACTTTCCCATTCCGCTCCGACATTCCGAATGTGTTAAGACTATCCCTTTATCCAGAGTGGCGCGCCCCGAACAAAGGACACGCCATGCCCGACAAAGCCGATATTCTTAAAGACTGGTTTGACCGGATCTGGACGGCAGGCGACGTCGATGCGATACCCGAATTCCTCGCCGACGATGCAACTTCCAAGGGCATTCTGCCCGACATGGCGGTGGTGTCGACGGACATGCCAGACCTGGTTCAGTTGATGCGCACGCATCTGGGTGGCATTGACGTGCGCTTGGCCAAGACGATGCACGAAGGCGATTGGGTGACCGCCTTGCTCGAGGTGCGCGGCCACGTCGCCGAAACCGGCGATCCGCTGCACGTCTTTGGGCAGATCATGGTGCGGTTCGAGGGGGACAAGATGGTCGAAATGTACCACAGTTTCGACTTTCTCAGCTTCTTTGAACAGATGGGGCAGTTGCCCTCGAACGCACTGGCGGTTCTGTTGGCGGGCACACGGCTGCAATGACCTGTTGACCGCGCCGCAACGCCCCGGCTAAGCATTGCGCATCGGGGCAATATGCGGCTGCCCCATCAGGTCATACCGGCCCAAAGTCGCATCCTTTTGCTTGTCTTAAAGGATGCCCCGATGGACCAGAATTTCTACACCACACCCGAACACCTCATGCGCGTGCTGGGCACCGCCCAGGCGCCGGCGCTGATCGACGTCTGCATTCCCGAGGATGTTGCCGCGGATCCCTTTCGCCTGCCCGGTGCGCGGCGCATGTCGCACCGCGACATCGATGGCATGCCGACCGGCGATGTGGTCGTGGCGTGCCAAAAAGGCCTCAAGCTCAGCCTCGGCATTGCCGCGCATCTGCGGGCCCGCGGCCAGCGTGCCGTTGCGCTTGACGGCGGTGTCCTGGCCTGGGGGGCCGCGAAACTGCCCCGGATCCGCGAAGACGGTGCCGCAGCCGCATACGTTCTGTCCCCGCCTTGCGATACGGCAACGTGCCTGACGGTCTGGGTCGTGCGCCGCTGGTTGGCCCCCGATGCGCGCATCCTTTGGGTCCCGGGGGATATGGCCACCGCCGTCGCCGACCGCTTTGACGCCACCGCGACCGGCAAGGGCCCTGCCGACCTGCTTACCACGGCGGGCCTAACATGGCCCCCGCTCCACACCTTTGTCGACGACGCGCTGTCGCGCCCTGACGGCTGGTCTGCCCTGCTGACCGGCCTGCGACGTCTGCACAGCATCTATGAGGCAACGGCGGACGCGGCGCTGCCGGTCATCGACGCTGCCTGGACCGCGCTGCGAAAGGACATCCCATGACCCCCAGCTGGACCGAGATGACCCGCGTCTTTGGCCGTATCGGCGTGCTGTCCTTTGGTGGGCCCGCGGCGCAGATCGCGCTGATGCACGACAATCTGGTCGAGCGGCACAAATGGCTGACCGAGCAGCAATACCTGCGCGCCTTGTCGTTGTGCATGCTGCTGCCTGGCCCCGAGGCAATGCAATTGGCCACCTATGCAGGCTGGCGCCTGCGCGGCACGGTCGGGGGCTTGCTCGCCGGGTTGTCGTTCGTGGTGCCTGGCGCGCTGGTGATCCTGGCGCTGGCGCTGGGATATGTCTGGTACGGCGATGTGCCGCTGGTGCGCGCCGCGTTCCTCGGCATCAAGGCGGCCGTGATCGTCATCGTCCTGCAAGCGTTGTTGCGACTGGCGAAAAAGGCGCTCACCGGCCCTGCGGCCTGGGCCTTGGCCGGGGCCGCGTTTGTGTCGCTCTTTGCGCTTGGCCTGCCCTTTCCGCTGATCGTGCTTGCCGCGGGCGCCTATGGCTATGTGACGGCGCGCCCGTCCGACGCCCCGGTCATGCCCGAAACGGCCCCGACCGGCACTGACAGGACCGTCGCCATCTGGGCCGCACTTTGGGCCGCCCCGTTGATCGCCTGCTGGATCTTTGCGCAAGAATTCCTGCTGCAGATCGGCCTCTTTTTCTCCAAACTCGCGGTCGTGACCTTTGGCGGGGCCTATGCTGTGCTTGCCTACATGACCCAGGAGGTCGTGCAGAACTACGGCTGGATCGACACCGGCCAGATGATCGACGCGCTGGGGCTTGCCGAAACGACACCCGGGCCCCTGATCCTCGTGACCGAGTTTGTGGCGCTGCTGGCAGGCTATGCACAGGGCGGGCTGTGGCTGGCGATTGCGGCGGGTGTTCTGACGTTGTGGGTGACCTTCACGCCATGCTTTTTGTGGATCTTTGCCGCCGGTCCCTATCTCGAACATATTGCCGCGCGGCCGCGCCTGTCGGCGGCTTTGAACGCGATCACCGCAGCCGTTGTCGGCGTTATCCTGAACCTGTCGGTGTGGTTCGCGCTGCACGTTCTGTTTGCCCGGATCGACAGCGGCGGTGCCTTGCCGATCCCACGGCCACAGCTTGCCTCCCTCGATCCGTGGGCGCTTGTGCTGACCGCCCTTGCGATGGTGCTCATGCTGTGGGTCCGCCTTGGCCTGCTGGGCAGTCTCGCCATTTTGGCAGGCTGCGGCGCAGGGCTCGGCCTGTTTGGGGCGTTATAATTGCGCAATTGCGCCCCTGCCCCTTTCCTCTGCTGCAAATTGGGATAGACTGGGGATGAATAGCGGAGAGTTAAGATGAGCCGCGGCATTGATTACGGCAATTTGATGCATGAGGCCATGCGTGGTCTCATACGCAAGGTTCTGACGGACGTGTCGCAGAACGGATTACCGGGTGCGCATCACTTCTTCATCACGTTCGACACCAGCCACCCCGACGCCGAGCTGGCCGATTGGCTCAGCGACCGGTATCCGGGCGAGATGACGGTGGTCATGCAGCACTGGTACGACAATCTCGACGTGGGTGCCGACGGCTTTGCGGTGACGCTGAATTTCGGGGATGCGCCCGAGCCGCTTTATGTTCCCTACGACGCCATCAAGACCTTTGTGGACCCGTCGGTCGAGTTCGGACTTCGGTTTGAGACGCAAGATGACGAGCAGGAGGATGCGCCCGCAGCCCCGCCGGAGATCCTGCCGACAAGCGCCATTACCGCGTCCGAGCCGAGCAGTGAGACCACGGATGACGAAGGCGACGGAAAACCCGCCGATGTCGTGTCCCTGGACAGTTTTCGCAAGTAAACGCGATCAGTCCACCCGCGTCAGGAACGTCTCGACCGCGCGCAGGATTTCCCCGTCGCGAATGTTCTGAAACCGCAGATCCAGACCGCCGTCGGCCAGGGTGCGATCATATTGCTGCAGGCTATAGCCGCCCTCCTCACTCACAAACAGCGAATAGACGGTCAGCGTATCGCCATCGATGCGCGCCCAGACATACGGCTCCCCCTTCATCGGGTCGAGCTGGACGAGGTGGCCGAACACGTTCTTTTGCTGCGCGGCCGCAAAGACGGCGGCCCGCCCGCTGGGCACAAAGTCGATGGCGTAGGATTTTTCCTTGATCCGCCCGTCTGTGCGATAGGTCACGGAGGTCCATTGCACGCGAAACCCGTCTTCGGTCTCGCTGACCTCGACACTCATGTCGCGGGGGATTTTTGTGCCGTCCGCCGCCGACACCTCTGCCGAGCCCTCATAGCTGCCCGCAAACCGCGATACGTCATCGGCGCGCGCAGGTGCGGTGATCACCATCAGCGCGGCGATCAGAACAAAGCTCAGCGATCCGCCAAGCGCGGGCAACAGTCGGATGCGGGGCATGGCTGGTCCTTCTTTTCGGGCACGTCTGTACGAAGGTATATAGGGTGGTGCCCGGCAGGTTGCACCATTTGTGTCGATTTTGCACGGCCCACCCCTGGCCTGCCGCTTGTGAGCACAGCCGCGCGCGGGTAAACGCAAGCAACCGGAACTGACATCGCAGGAGAACCGCATGGCCGACACGCGCACCGAAACCGACAGCTTTGGCCCGCTCGAGGTTCCGTCCGACAAATACTGGGGCGCACAGACCCAACGGTCGATCATGAACTTTCCCATCGGATGGGAGAAGCAGCCGGTGGCCATCGTGCGCGCCCTGGGGGTGATCAAAAAGGCGTGCGCGCTGCAGAACAAGGCGCAAGGCACGCTCGATGCTCGTCTGGCCGATGCGATTGTCGAGGCGGCGGGCGAAGTGGTCGACGGCAAGCTCGACGACAACTTCCCGCTGGTCGTGTGGCAGACGGGATCGGGCACACAGTCGAACATGAACGCCAACGAGGTGATTGCAAACCGCGCCATTGAAATTCTGGGCGGGGTGATCGGTTCCAAGGATCCGGTGCATCCGAATGACCATTGCAACATGGGGCAATCGTCCAACGATACGTTCCCGACGGCAATGCATATCGCAACCGCGATGACGGCGCGCGACGTGCTGCTGCCCGGCTTGCACAAGCTGCACGCGGCACTGGCAGCCAAGGCCGACGCGTTCAATGACATCATCAAGATCGGACGGACCCATACGCAGGACGCCACGCCGCTGACGCTCGGCCAGGAGTTTTCCGGCTATGCCCACCAGGTCGCCATGGGCATCGCACGGATCGAGGCGGCTCTGCCGCGCATCTACGAGCTGGCGCAAGGCGGCACCGCCGTCGGCACCGGCCTCAATACAAAACACGGCTGGGCCGAGGCGGTCGCGGAACATATGGCCGACATCACCGGCCTGCCCTTTGTCACCGCGCCCAACAAGTTCGAAGCGCTCGCCGCCCATGACGCGATGGTCGAGATGTCCGGGGCGCTGAAAACCGTTGCGGCGTCGCTCTTCAAGATCGCCAACGACATCCGGCTGCTGGGCTCCGGGCCCCGCTGTGGGCTGGGCGAGCTAATGCTGCCCGAGAACGAGCCCGGCTCGTCCATCATGCCCGGCAAGGTCAACCCGACCCAGTGCGAGGCTCTGACACAGGTCTGTGCCCATGTGATGGGCAACGACGCCGCCGTTGGCTTTGCCGGCAGCCAGGGCCATTTCGAGCTAAACGTCTACAAGCCGATGATGGCCTATAATGTGCTGCAGTCGATGCAGCTGATGGGGGACGCCTGCGTGGCGTTCACCGACAACCTGGTGGACGGGTTGCAGGCCGACGAGGTGCGCATCGACAAGCTGATGCGCGAGAGCCTGATGCTGGTCACGGCGCTGGCCCCCGAGATTGGCTATGACAACGCCACCAAGGTCGCCAAGACCGCGCACAAGAACGGCACGACCCTGATCGAAGAAGCGGTGAACATGGGCTTGGTCACCGAGGAGCGGTTCAACGAAGTCGTCCGCCCGGAAAACATGATCGGGCCCAAGTGAGCACGCCCATCAACCTCAACAAGGCCCGCAAGGCCCGCGCCCGCGCCGACAAGCGCGCGCGGGCGGATGCCAATGCAGCGGCGTTCGGGGTGAGCAAGGCGCAGAAACAGGCGGCCGAGGTCGAGAGGTCGCGCCAGACGCGCGATCTGGACGCAAAGGCGCTGGCAGCGCCGCGCAAACATCCCGACCCTGACCCGCAAAAGCCATAAGCACACGAAATGTCTGACCCGATGCATGGAACCCATCCACAGGACAACGCGGCCAGAGAGGCCCGGAAACTGCGCATTCGGGCGTTCGGGTGCGCGCGCCCCTACCTGCGCGCCAACACGGGTGCGCTGGCCCGTCTGGTGAACACCTATGCCCGCGTGGCCGCGCTCGACCCGGCCCCGCGTTTACTGCGCGACACGTGAGCGGTCGGCCGCAAAAACACTCGCTCACGCTCAAAGGGCACCGGACAAGCGTCTCGCTCGAGCCGGAGTTTTGGGACGCGTTGCGCAGGATCGCGACAGAGGACGGCAAGCCCATCAACGTCCTGGCGGCTGAAATCGACGTGGCGCGCCATGCGGATGTCGGACTGGCCTCGGCCATCCGCGTCTATGTGCTGCGCCGCTTAACCGACGACTAACCATCGCCTGACAAAGCTGTGGCATGGCCCAAGACCTGTCACGCCCCCCGCTGACGCCCGATGGATACCTTCTGGATCTGTTCAGCTCCAAAGCCGCCCGGACAGGCGGCGTGATCCGGCGCCGGTCACGCGATATCGACCGTCTGGTCGGGCGGGACATGTTCATCGCGGAACTGGACCGGCGCGGCTATCGCGCCGTGCAGAATGCCGGCCAGATCATCATCTTTTGCAACACCGAACCTGTGCGCCCGTTGACGTAACCGGAAAGCGACACGCTTTCCGGCTGTTTTCCGACGCGGAAAACGGCGCTGGCCCCGGAAACCGTGTCGGTTTCCAGCCGGTTTCCGGGTCGGAAACCGTTACGCGATCGAGGCTTGGTAGATCTGGTCGATATTCTTGCCCAACGCTGCAACAAAACCCGCATCGTCCATGTCACGCCGCAACCCTTCGGTCAGGGCCCGGCTGAAGCTTGCGATCATCTTGTGGTTCTGCGCGAGCTTGGCGCTTGCCTCATCCGTCGAATACCCGCCCGACAGCGCCACGACGCGCAGCACACGCGGATGGTCCGCCAGCGCGTCATAGCGGCCCGGCACATCCGGTAGCGACAGCTTCAACATCACATCCTGCTCGGGCGACAGCTGCTCCACATGCGCCATCAGCGCGTCGGCCAGCAGGTCCTCGCAGGCCGCCTTGGTCTCGGAATGTATGTTCACCTCGGGCTCGATGATCGGCACCAACCCGGCGGCGATCACCTCGTGCGCCACCGCGAACTGATCGTCGGCGATGGCCTTGATCCCGTCCACATCCGCCGACTGAATGACCGAGCGTTCCTTGGTGCCAAAGACACCCATGTCGCGCGCCTCGGCCAGCCGCTCGGCCAGGCCCGGCATCGGCTTGAGCAGCTGCACGCCCTGCGCCTCATCCTGCAACCCCTTGTCGATCTTGAGAAACGGCACCACGCCGCGGGTGTTCCACAGGTGCTCGGCCACGGGTGTGTCACCGATCCGTTCGTGCAACGTCCGTTCGAACAGGATCGCGCCGATCACCTTGTCCCCGGTGAAATCCGGGCTCTCGATGATGCGCGCACGCATCTTTTGCATTTCGGCAAACATCTCGGCGTCGCCGGAATAGTCGCTGGGCGCGACACCATAGAGCGCCAGTGCCTTGGGCGTGGAGCCCCCCGACTGGTCCAGGGCGGCGATGAACCCGGCCCCCTGCTCCATCTGCGTGCGCATTTTGGCAAAATCGGACATCGGGTACTCCTGCAAATTCGGTCTTCAATGCGCCCCTCGTAACCCATTCAAGACGCCCGGTGAATCCCGTTAGCGCTGACGTTCGCGGATTTCTAGCCAGATGCCGTCTTTGGCGCGCACTGTCAGGTGTGCAACGGGCACCGGAACGCGATCCGGCACCGGCAAAACCACATGATCGCGCAGCAGGCGCGCCAGAATCAGCGGCCCCTCGACCATTGCAAAGCCTGCGCCGGTGCACACCCGCGCACCTGCGGAAAAGGGGATAAAGGCGTCGCGCATGCAGGCCTTGCCGTTTTCCGTCTGCCAGCGGGACGGGTCGAAATCATCCGGCTGGTCCCACAGCCGCGTGTGCCGGTGCAGGTGCCAGGGGCTGATGACGATCTGGCTGCCCCGGGCGACAGTGCGGTCGCGAAACCGTTCGGCGCCGCGTGCCTCGCGCACCATCATCGGGACGGGCGGGTAAAGGCGCAGCGCCTCGCGGAACACGTCCCGCGCCGCGGGCAAGCGCGCCATTACGCCGAAATCGCAGGTCGACAACGCCGCTGCTTCCGCGGCGATCCGGTCCTGCCATTCGGGGTAAAGTGCGACGAGGTAGAGCGCCCAGGCCAGAGCCGAGGCGCTGGTTTCATGCCCCGCAAGAAAGAAAATGGCGACCTGATCCACCATCTCTTCGGCATCGAACGTGTCGCCGGTTTCCGGGTCGCGCGTTGTCATGATCTTGGTTGCAAGATCATCCGGTGCGGTGCCTGCGGCAATCTCCGCCGCGCGCCGGTCGACAAGCTGCGCGATCAGCCGCCGGATCTCGGCGGCCGTGCTGCGCGTGTCGCGCCGAAACCCGCGGGGAAGCCATTTGGGCAGCGGAACGAACGCGGCCAGATTCAGGATCGGCTGGCTGCGTTGGTACGCGCGGAAGGCATGGAACACCGCACCCGCCAGCGCGTCCTCGATGGGCAGGGAAAAGAGCGTGCGAAAGATAACGTCCGCCGCCGCATGGCTGGTCTGTGCCTCGATCTCGGTCACGCCTGCGGGCAGGCGGGCGGCGGCGGCCTCGGACGCGTCCCACATGGCGGGAAATGTCTCGCGCAGACGCCCGCCTTCAAAGGCGGGGTCGATGATGCGCCGCTGCCGTTCCCACTGGGCGCCATTGGTGAGAAAGACGGAATGGCCGAGCAAGGGGCGCAACCCCTCACTGATCCGGTCGGATTTGGGGAAATCGGCTGGCCGCTCCCGCAGTACCGTTTTGACGAGGTCCGGCTGGTTCATCAGGTAGCTTCGGAAAAACGGCGTGCGAAATTCAGCCATCCACGCGCGGTACAACCGCGCAGGCTGGGCCGAAAGGATATCCTCGCGAAACAGGCGCATATAGCGCCAGAGCGACACGCGATCCGGGCGGCTGGGCGGTTTGGGCGGCCTCATGCAGCCACCGTGGTGTATTTCGAGACGGCCACGTCGATGCGCGATTTCGATGGCGGGCGGTCGGCATAGCGGTCGGCAAGTGTAACCGGCCCCGCGGTGATCTGGAAATAGTCGTAATCCTTGGGCCGGTCGAAGGCGCAGAGGTATTGGAAATGCAGCCGGAAAAAGCGCCAGCGCAGTGCCTTCCACCGCGCCGGGCTCAGCGTCTGGGTGAAGGCGGCGGAAAAGACCAGCGGCCAGCGCTTGCCCTCGGGCGCTACGCCGGAGACCGCCACCGGATCGCAAAGCGCAAAGGCGCAGCCGTCGCCGGGCGCGGTGACGTCGACCCAGGCCAGTTCACTGCGCATCGACAGGTAGCGCAGATCTGCGCGCAAGCGCTGCGCCTCGGGCAGGAAGGATACCATCGGCACGACCTGCCCCAGCGACAGAAACCCAAGCGCCGGACCATCCCTGGGCACGCGGCCCGCGCGGATGAGGTCGGCCAGGATCGAGACCGCAAGATGCGCGCCCGAGGAATGGCCTACCACCAGCACCTCATCCGCGCCCTCACGCAGCGCCTCGGCGATCGTGTCGGCAAATGCGGCCATCCGCGCCTCGAGCGCGGGCGGGTTGGCGCCACGCGCGGCGGCGGAATAGGCGTAGTCGTGCATGAGGTAGTAGGCAAAGATCTTGCCATCCTTTGCCTTGAACCAGCGCAATGCGGCGACAAAAGCGGCGCCGCCCAGGGCGGCCCCGATCCAGGCGCCAGGGCCGGGCCAGACCGCGCCCCCCAAGCGCCAGATCAGCGACCAGAGCAACAGGGCCAGCAGCAGCTGCCCCAATAGCATCCCCACCGGGTAAAGTGCCGCGATCACCGGCCCCTTGCGCAGGCGCATCAGGCGGCGCAGCGCGCCCGACGCGATATAGGTCCAGGCGGTGCGCACCAATTGCAGGTAGGTGGCGGGGATCGACGCCGCCATACTGCCCCGAACGATGTCGGACCACACAAGGACTGCCACATCCGCCCTGGTCTGCGCACCGTCGATCACAGCATCCACATGCCAGCCGTAATGCGCCCCCTTGGCCGCCGGCGTCAGCGTCAGGTCGTAGCCCGAGATGCCCGCCTGTGCGGCACCTTCCTTGCGGTAGAGCTCGCGGTAACGACGGGGATGAATCGGATCGTAACCGGGGATGTAAAACACCCGGCGGCGCGTAACGGTTTGGGGATGCGGACTGCTCATCTGTGCACCTTTTGGTGCATCGTAGCGATGTTCCGTGGCCAAAGTAAGACGGAAGCTGACACAGCTTCCGGCAGGTTTCCGACGCGGAAACCGGGCGCAGCGCCATCGGAAACCGCTTCGGTTTCCAGCCGGTTTCCGTGTCGGAAACCGATCAGCCCAGCGTGGCGAGCGCCGGAAACTGCTCGAGCAGCCAGAACGAGAACCAGGTAAAGAGCCCGGTCAGCATCGCCGCCCCGACCAGGACCAAAAGGCCCCCCATCACCTTTTCGATCAGCGCCATGTGCCGCTTGATCCGATTCATGAACCCCATCGCCCGGCTCATGAACATGGCCGCCAGCAGGAACGGAATGCCGAGGCCTGCGGCGTAGATGCCCAGCAGGACGGTGCCGCGCGTCACGGATGCCTCGGATGCCGCAAGCGTCAGGATCGCGCCCAGTTGCGGGCCGATGCAGGGCGTCCAGCCAAAGGCAAAGGCAAGCCCGAGGATGTATGCCCCAAAGGACGACCCACCCTGGTCGCCCGCATCCATCCGCGCCTCGCGGTCGAGAAAGCCGATGCGGAACACGCCCAGAAAATGCAGGCCGAAGACGATGATCACGGCGCCGGAGATCTGGGCAAAGAGCACCTGGTTCTGCAGAAAGAACGCGCCGAACGCGGACGCGGCAAAGCCCAGGATGATGAACACCGTCGACAGGCCCAGCACAAAGAACAGCGCCGACACGGTCGCGCGGTTGCGCCCCCGCCCCTCGCTCGAGATCTCGCCCACGCTCATGCCAGACATGTAGGCCAGATAGGGCGGAACAATGGGCAATACACACGGGCTGAGAAAGCTGATGATGCCCGCCAGCAGCGCCACGCTCATCGCAGGCAGCAGGCTTGCGTCGATGATATCAATTCCGAACATGAGATCTCACCTAACCCTCGCCACGCCCTGCGTCACGGGGTCAGACAGTCACATGTCCGTGGACATGTTGAAACATCGCGCCTAAATGGCGCTTATGTCTGATGCAAATGTGCTTGATGCCGTTGGCCTGCTGTGCCCCCTGCCCGTGCTCAAGGCGCGCAAGCGCCTTGGCCCGATGGGCACGGGGGACGAGATTACCGTGCGTGCCGATGATCCCGCCGCCATTGTCGATATTCCACATTTTTGCACCGCGGCCGGCCATACGCTCGTGTCGAGCGATCTGGACGGCCCCGTGCAGGTCTACGTGATCCGCAAGGGCTGACGCCTTACTTGCCGCCCAGCGACCACCAGCCGCGCCGCTTGGGCTTGGCGGGTTCTTCGGCTGCTGGCGCCTCTGCCACCAATTCCGGCTCCGGCGCGTCAGCGACGGGGTCCGGGGCGGGCTCGGGCTCGGGCTCGGGCTCGGGCGCAGGCTCTGGTTTGGGGGTCGGTTCGGGCGTCGGTTCGGGCGCCGGCGCGTCTTCTGCCACAACCTCCCCTGCCTTTGCTGCGTCGGCCTGTGCCGCATCCTCGGCTTTCGCCTTGGCGGATTTGGACCGAGCGCTGCGCGTGCGCGTCGGCGTCTTTTTGGCAGGTTTTTCCTTGACCTCAGCCGCCTCATCCGGTGCCTCGGCGCCCGTCTCAGATGCTTCGGCCGGTGCCTCTGCCTCTGCCGCCTCATCCGCGGCTTTCGCCTTGGACGACCGGCTGCGCCGCGCGCGCGGCTTGGGCATGGTCGCTTCGGTGTCTTCTTCTGACGCTGCAGGCGCGGCTGTCACCTCGTCCTTCGGCGTATCCTCGGCGGATGCCTCGGCACTGCTCTCGGATGTCTCGTGGCCCTCGCCCGTCTCGCCATTGCCGGACTTGCCCCGACGCCGACGCCGCCGACGGCGGCGCTTGGGCTTGGCCTCTCCATCATCGGAGGTTGCGGCGTTGGCGGGTGCCTCGGCCGCATCCTCCGTCTCGGTCTCGGCCTCATCGACCTCATCCATGATCGACGTATCGACAGACACGACGGGCGAGGCCACGGCCGTGACCGACCGCGTGGCGGTCTTGAACTTTTCGAGGCTGAAATCGGGGCTGACCAGATGCGGCTCGCCCTCGACCCGGACCGACAGGCCATAGCGGCCTTCGATATGCGCGATGTGCTCGCGCTTTTGGTTCATCAGGAAGTTGGCGATGCCAACCGGCGCCTTGACCAACACCTCGCGCGAGCGGCGGCGCGTGCCCTCCTCTTCGATCTGGCGTAGGATCGACAGGGCGAGATTGTCATCCGACCGGATCAAGCCGGTGCCGTGGCAGGCCTGACACGGCTGGGTCGTGGCCTCGATCATGCCGGGGCGCAGGCGCTGGCGCGACATCTCCATC
>ERZ1740067.612-NODE-612-length-28052-cov-7.115941_pt1 | contig 28052 bp, 26 predicted proteins | sample MGYA00581736_ERZ1740067 | MGnify/ENA primary metagenome ERZ1740067 (study PRJEB43018, sample SAMN04849236) | marine metagenome | isolation source: floating plastic debris | place: Pacific Ocean | collected 2008-08-27 | study: EMG produced TPA metagenomics assembly... | reverse complement strand
CGAGCGAGATACGAATAAGTCGCACGTTGGCCTTCCAGTAAGAGCGGTCGCTCTCTTCGGTAGACGCAGTGTTTGAAGTTTGATCGGTCACGTTTGGACTCTCCTCCACGTTTCTCCCAAGAACCGTCCCCTCATGGAACGGTCCAATCCTCGTTTCGTTAGGTTTCAGTCACGTTGGTCACAATGGCACCAAGATCACTGGCAATACGGTCGATGTCACCCATGGCATCCACCGACTTGAGCACGCCCTTCTCGCGGTAATAGGCGATCAGCGGCGCGGTTTGTTCGTGATAAGCGGCAAGGCGTGACGTCATCGTTTCCGCGTTGTCGTCCGCACGAACGGGCTGGCCCGCTGCGCGCGCTTGTTCGGCGCGGCCCACGATGCGATTTACCAGCGCCGCGTCATCGACTTGCATTTCGATGACGACATCAAGGCTCTGACCCGTTTTCTCCAGCAGGGCACTCAAAGCATCTGCTTGAGCCAAAGTTCGCGGAAATCCGTCGAAGATAAAGCCGCTGGTCTCAACCGTTGAAAGTTGCTCTTCGATCAGCCCGACGACGATTTCGTCTGTGACAAGCTCACCGCGCTCCATAACCGCGGCCACGCGATTGCCCATTTCCGTGCCGCTTTTTTTGGCCGCGCGCAGCATGTCCCCGGTCGAGAGCTGCTTGAAGCCGAAGGTTTCGACAAGGATTTCGGCCTGCGTGCCTTTGCCGGCACCCGGAGGCCCAAGCAATATCAGGTTGACCGTCCGGGCGAGCACTTTGGTTTGTCCGTCCATCACGCGTCCGTCCTGTTCATGCGATTTTCGATCAGATCATCGACGACGGCAGGTTCTGCGAGTGTCGAGGTGTCGCCCAACGCGCCGAAATCATCCTCTGCGATCTTGCGCAGGATGCGGCGCATGATCTTGCCCGAGCGGGTCTTGGGCAGGCCAGGGGCCCACTGGATCAGATCGGGTGCCGCAATCGGGCCAATTTCGGTGCGGACCCAGGTGCGCAGTTCTTTGCGCAGCTCTTCGGTCGGCTCTTGCCCGTTCATCAGCGTGACATAGCAATAGATGCCTTGTCCTTTGATATCATGGGGGTAGCCCACCACAGCAGCTTCGGCGACCTTGGCGTGGGCGACCAACGCGCTTTCGACCTCGGCGGTGCCCATGCGGTGACCGGACACGTTGATCACGTCATCGACGCGGCCTGTGATCCAGTAGTGACCGTCGGCATCGCGGCGGCAGCCGTCGCCCGCGAAATAGTAGCCTTTGTAATCGGCAAAATAGGTTTTCTGGAACCGCTCGTGATCGCCCCAGACGGTGCGCATCTGGCCGGGCCAGCTGTCTTTGAGGCACAAGACGCCTTCACAGGGGGAATCGTGAATTTCCTCGCCCGTGTGAGGGTCCAGCACGACAGGCTGCACGCCAAAGAAGGGCGTCATCGCCGATCCGGGCTTGAGCGCTGTGGCGCCGGGCAGGGGGGTCAGCAGGTGGCCGCCGGTTTCGGTCTGCCACCACGTATCAACGATGGGGCAGTTGCCTTTGCCGATGACATTGTAATACCAGTTCCACGCCTCGGGATTGATCGGTTCACCGACCGTGCCCAGCAGTTTGAGCGAAGACAGGTCGCATTTCTCGACAAACTCGTTGCCTTGGCCCATCAGCGCGCGCAGGGCGGTGGGAGCGGTGTAGAACTGGTTCACCTTGTGCTTTTCGCAAACCTGCCAGAAACGGCTGGCATCGGGGTATGTCGGCACACCTTCAAACATGATCGTGGTGGCACCATTGGCCAGCGGACCATAGACGATATAGCTGTGACCCGTGACCCAACCCACGTCAGCGGTACACCAGAAGATGTCCCCGTCGTGATAGTCAAAGACATACTCGTGGGTCATGGCCGCAAAGGCGAGATATCCACCCGAGCAGTGCACAACGCCTTTGGGTTGGCCGGTCGATCCAGATGTGTAAAGCACGAAAAGCGGGTCTTCGGCGTTCATCTCAACGGGCTTGGAATAGTCGTCGGCCTCCAGTGCCAGCTCGTTGTAATCGAAGTCACGCCCGTCGACCCACGTCGTCTGGCCGCCCGTGCGCTTGACCACCAGGCACTTCACACTGTCCTTGCAGTGCAACAGCGCCTGATCTGTGTTCGATTTCAGGGCGGTCTTGCGACCGCCGCGCGGCGCCTCATCAGCAGTGATGACGACCTTGGCGTCCGATCCGTTGATCCGTGCGCCCAAAGCATCCGGAGAGAAACCAGCAAACACAATCGAATGGATGGCACCGATGCGGGCACAGGCCAGCATCGCATAAGCAGCCTCGGGGATCATGGGAAGATACAGAACAACCCGGTCGCCTTTGCGCACGCCCAGGTCTTCGAGGATGTTGGCCATTTTGCAAACGCTGACATGCAGCTGTTTGTAGGTGATGTGCTGAGCGTCCTCATCGGGATCATCAGGTTCAAAAATGATCGCCGTTTGGTCACCGCGGGTCGCCAGATGGCGGTCGACACAGTTGGCGGCGACGTTCAGCGTGCCGTCCTCGAACCACTTGATGTCAACCTTGCCGAATTCATAGGTGGAGTTCTTGACCTTGGTAAAAGGCTTGATCCAATCAAGCCGCATTCCGTGTTCACGCCAGAACGCATCAGGATCATTAACCGAGGCTTCATACATTTTGGCATAAGTTGCGGCGTCCGCGTGGGCCGTTTTCGCGAATTCAGCGGAAACAGGGTACACAGGCGTTTTGCTTGTCTTGGTTGAGGTTTCGGCCGTCATCAAAAGCTCCCATCTGACGTGTCATGAGAAGCCGAATGGCGGTACCGCCGGACCGGTGCAGCGGTCTTAAGGTAGGCGGGCTCCTCTCCCACGAGCAATCTACTCGCTTCTTGAAAACGAGGGAATAAGCCCCACAAAAGATTGCCTTTTTCTGTAAATGCGTTTTCAGGGATTGTAATATCTTGTAAATGAGCACACGTTCTACGAGATAAATCCGCGTAGTTTCGGGGGTTTACGAAAAAGCAACTTTTTAGTTTTGCGACATATTGTCAGATGCGGGGTATGACGCCGTTACCGCTCACACAGGTGTGACATATCGGCGTAGAGCCGGATCGGCGGCGACATTTTCCTGCGTTGGGACGTAGCGTCACGGTCATTTTCCGACTCAGTGGTTCTGGGTAGGGGTCGCCGCAAGCCATCGCTCTTCGGGATGGATTGCGCAGGCGTCAGTGATCACCTCATCCCATTTTCGCGCAATCGCATCGACTTGAAAACGCCGCGCTTTCTCAAGGCCGTTTGCGGCAAAACGAACGCGCAGATCTGGATTTTCCATCACCCGCGTGAGCGCTTTTGACAGTGCATCCGCGTCCCCGCAGGGCACCAGCAGGCCACACTCATCATGGTCGATAATCTCGCCCGGGCCAAAATCGCAGTCGGTCGATATCGCGGGAACGCCTGCTGCCAATGCCTCTGTCAGCACGTTGCCCCAGCCTTCATAGTCCGACGACATGACCAGAATGTCAGCCGTTTCAATCCAGCTTGCCGGTTCGGGTGTCAGTCCGGCCAGCGTCAAACGGTGTTGCAGGCCCAGCCGTCTGGTTTGCGCTTCAAGGGCCGCGCGCTCTGACCCTTCGCCCCAGATCACAAGCTGCCAATCGGGCTGCGCGTCCGCGATCTTTGCAAACGCATCAATCAGCAGATCAAACCGTTTTTGCGGATGTAACCGGCCCACGGCCGTCAGTGTCCGGCCGCTGCGCCTGTCCTGCCAATCGGCGGGCAGGCTGACCGGGTTCGGGATCACGCGCGCCCGCGGGCGCTGGTGTTCGGGGTAATAGGCTATCGCTTCGGGCGTCATCGCCACAAACGAGTGCGCGCCTGGAAAGGTCAGCGCCCGCATCATTCGCCACATCGGATCAAAGCGCTGCAAATAGGGATTGTTTCGCTCTGAAATTATGACGGGGAGGGTTTTGGGCGCAGCCAGCAAGGCGATGATATTGGTCTTCGTCAGAAAGCTCAGAATGACATCCGGTTGCGTCTCGTCGATCACGGCCCGCAACGCCCGAACACGCCGCCAGGTCTGCTGCACCGCGCGCCACTTTGGTTTCGGGATCGACGGCACGTCCAGCGGGCGCAGGTCAATGCGGTCATCGACGGGATAATATGGTTTTGTCTCGGGTGCTTCAAATGTCACGATGACGATGCTGCGGCCCTCATGCGCCCAGTGGTTGGACAGCATTGTGGCCACACGTTCGGCACCGCCAGCGCCCAGCGCCGGAAGCACGATCAATAGCTTTGCGTCCCCCGCAGTCGATCTTAGCACGTACCCGTTCCCCTTCGCCCGGTACCCCATCCGAGCTGCGGACACGCTATCCAGCGCATGGCGTCCAAGCAAGTAGTGAAGATTGACGATGCATCGCGCGATCTGGCTTTTCAGCTGGCGCTGCCCTACATGGGCGGCATGACATTAGCGCCCGCCTCAGATGTGACCAAAGCCGCCCGCCTGTCGGTCGCGCCGATGATGGCGTGGACTGATCCGCATTGCCGGTATCTGCATCGGCTGATGTCGCGGCGCACGTTGCTTTACACCGAAATGGTCACAGCGCCGGCCTTGGTGCGGGGCGGCGCGCGGCACTTGCTGCGCTTTGATCGGGCCGAGCATCCGGTGGCCTTGCAGCTTGGCGGCTCTGACCCGGCGGAATTGACCGCAGCCGCGAGGATGGGGGCGGATGAAGGCTATGACGAGGTCAATCTGAACGTCGGCTGCCCGTCTGATCGCGTCCAGTCCGGCACTTTTGGTGCGGTTCTGATGGAGCATCCCGCCTTGGTCGCCGATTGTGTTGCGGCCATGATCGACGCGTGTCCGGTCGAGGTGACCGTCAAGTGCCGCATCGGTGTCGATGATCAGGACCCCGCGCAGGTCTTGCCTGACTTTCTGCACCAGATCCGGGCCGCCGGCGTGCGCCGCGTGACGATCCATGCACGTAAAGCTTGGCTGCAAGGGCTCAGCCCCAAGGAAAACCGCGATGTCCCGCCGCTGGACTATGATCTGGTGGCGCGGATGAAGGTCGCGTTTCCAGACCTGCATATCAGTGTGAACGGTGGGATCACCTCGCTTGATCAAGCGCTTGGCTTTTTGCAATCGGGCCTGGATGGCGTGATGATCGGGCGCTCGGCGTACCACACGCCCGCCGATATTTTGCTGGATGCGGACAGGCTGATCTTTGGCGAGGCGGATCGCCCCGACTTGCTGGACGTGATTGACGGCATGCGCCCCTACATCGCGCGGCACATCGCGCAAGGCGGCAAGCTGGCACAAGTCACACGTCATATGCTGGGGTTGTTTCAAGGGCGCCCCGGTGCGCGGCACTGGCGGCGGGTCCTGTCGGAAGAGGGGCATCGCGCAGATGCCGGCGTGCACACGATCGACCGCGCGCTTGAACAGGTTGTCGTGGATGGCTGAGCCGACCCGCGATTGGCAGCGCTTTGCCTTTGACGTGGATATCGCGCGCTGGGCCGAGGCGGCGGACAAGGTGGCGACCGCCGTGCTTGCCGATCCGGCTCAAGCCGATCAATACCGATACGCAAAGACGTGGTTCGTTGGCGTCGATGCGCTGCCCAATGCAGAAGATGGTCACGTGGAGGGCGTCCCGCTCAAAGGGCCGGTGATCGACCAACTGGCCCATGATCACTGGCATAGTGCTCAGCTTTCGGTGACGTTTCCGGGCTATCCGCAACCAATGGACGGCGAAAGTGTCGGCCAGCACCGGTTTCGCACCCAACGGGACGCGGCGCATGTGGACGGGCTGTTGCCGCACGGGCCAGCACGTCGTCGCCACCTGATCGAGCCGCACGCATTCATTCTTGGGTTGCCGCTGAATGACAGCGATCAAAGCCCGCTTGTGGTCTGGGAAGGCAGCGCGGATATCCTGCGCGCGGCTTTCAGGCAAGCATTGTCGGATCACACCCCCGAAGAGTGGTCACAGATTGACCTGACCGAGCCTTACCAAGCAGCCCGCAAGCACTGCTTTGAAACATGCGCGCGTGTCGAACTTTCCGCCCGGCCCGGAGAGGCGCTTTTGCTGCACCGCCTCACATTGCACGGCGTCGCACCTTGGCAAGACATGCGTCCCTTCCCGCAAGGGCGCCGCATTGCCTATTTCCGCCCGCATCTTGCGGACCCGTCAGACTGGCTGGATTTACCGTGACTTCTTTTGTGCAAAAATACTCAAGATAAACAGATTGCCCTAAGTGCTTACCCCAGATCAGGCGCGACACGTGCGGCCCGGCCACCGCGACGTTTTGCCAGACGTGGCGCGCGCGAGGGAAGCTCTTCCATCACGGCGGCGCGTGCGTCGGGAGACATTTTCGACCACTCGGTGATCTCGTCAATGGAGCGCAGGCAACCGGTGCACAAACGCTCTGTCGGATGGATCACGCAGACCTTGATGCAAGGGCTTTCGATCTCGTCCCGTTTCCATACTGCGTCGCTCATAGACGGCCTCCTAGATGCCGGAAGCGATCCAGCACGCCTTGCAAGATATAACTGGCTGCGACGTGATCAATGACCTCGGCACGACGTTTTCGGGTCGTATCCGCCTCAAGCAGCGCTTTTTCGGCGGCAACGGTCGACAGGCGTTCGTCCCAGAAGCCGATGGGCAGATCGGTCAGCCGTTCCAGGTTGCGTGCAAAGGCGCGTGTGGACTGGCAGCGCGGGCCTTCGGTGCCGTCCATGTTGCGCGGCAATCCCAACAGGATGCCGCCCACGTTGCGGGCCTTGATTATCTCAAGCAAAGCTGCGGCATCGACGCCGAATTTCTTGCGTCGGATCGTCTCAAGCGGGGTGGCGACAGACCATAGACTGTCGGAAACCGCCACACCTATGGTCTTGTCGCCCAGATCAAGGCCGACAAGCGCGCGGTGGCGTGGCAGGGCCGTGTGAAAGGCTTCGATGTTATCCGCGATCATTCGATCAAGTCAGCCGCCACAGCCGCCTGCCGGATGGTCGAAAGTGCGCTGCGGTCTTCCTGAAACACGATCTGGGCTTGGGCATAAACCGCCTTGGCACCATCGGAATTGCCAAGCGCACCAAGCGCACGGATCAACTGACCCCATTCCTGCGCCGTTCCGCCCTCGGTCGCCAGACGGTCAGACAGGCCTTGCACCATGCCTTCGATCATGGCCTGACGGTCTTCGGGGCTCATATCCTGCGTATTGGCGATATCGGCCGCAGACGGCCCGCGCGGTGTCTCGGCGGGCGGTAATTCGTAATTCACGCCGGCCCGCATCGCCATTTCCTCGATCTGTGCGCGGATCGGCGGGACCCAGACAGCATCAGCCGGGCTCTCTGCCAGCAACTGCTCCCACAGGCGGAACGCCAGATCCTGACGACCGGTTTGCGCATAAAGCAGTCCGGAGTAATAGCGCGCGGCCCCGTTCTCCGGGTCCAGTTGCAGCGCGCGGGACAACGCCGCTTCGGCTTCGGGTGAGACATAGCCTCCCGCCGCAAGCACCAGCATATCGGCAAGGTTCGCGTTATCTTCGGCCACTGCCGCGTCGCCAAGAACGCGCACCAGCTGCGCTTGGGCCTGGTGCGCATCGGCAAAATTGCCCAGCGTTGCCTCGGTACTGGCCAAAAGGCGCAACCCGCGCACTTCATCAGGGCGTTCGGCCACGGCTGTGCGCACCCGCTCGACAAGCTCCAGAAACTCCGGATCGCGTCCTTCTGTCGAGAACGGATCAAGCGCAGCTTGGTCTTCTGCATCAGCTTGGGAGGGGCGGTTTTCGCGAATGTCCTGCGCCATCTCAAGACGCATCTGGTGGGGCAGGTCGCCGTAGCCCGGCGCGCCAAGGCTGGCATATGTCCAGTAGCTGATGCCAATGGTGATTGCGGCAACTGTGGCAATCAGCGGCCCGGTGGCGCGTCCGGCACTTTGCGGCACGACATCGGCGGTGCGTTTGCGATCTGCCTCAAGGATGCGGCGCGACACTTCGGTGCGCACCTGCTCGGCCTCGTCTTCGGTTAGAACCTTGCGCGCCAGATCGCGATCCACCTCGGCCAGCTGATCGCGATAAATCTGCAAATCATATTCCGCATCAGAGCCTTCGGAGGCGCGCGCATGCAGCACCGCCCGCGCCATCAGCGCCACGACAACACCGCAAAGCGCAGCTGTCACGATCCAGAACATAAGCCTCTCCCCGACGTGGTTCGGCTTCCATGTATAGCCTGATCCTGAAATGCAAAACCCCTGCGGATTTTTTGCCGCGTTTTGGGGGTGTTTTTCAGGAAAGATGTCGTGAACCCAGAGTCTTTTGCCGCTTGTGGTTCGCGGCGAAAACCGGTTCCCCTTAAAAACAAAGAGAGCCATCCCGTTTAGCCGGAGCCGTCTGCCATATGAAACGCTACTCAGCCTTCGCTGTTGCCCGAGAAGCCTTGCGCCATCACACCGGATGGGAACGCGCCTGGCGCGCGCCCGAGCCGAAGAAGAAATACGACGTGATCATCGTGGGCGCTGGCGGGCATGGTCTGGCAACCGCGTTCTGGCTGGGCAAGAACCACGGCATCACCAATGTGGCGGTGATTGAAAAGGGCTGGCTGGGCGGCGGCAACACAGGCCGCAACACGACGATCATCCGCAGCAATTACCTGCAAGACCCGTCGGCTGCGATCTATGAGAAGGCGCGCTCGCTTTACGAGACGATGAGCCAGGACATCAATTACAACGTCATGTTCAGCCCACGCGGCGTGATGATGCTGGCCCAAACCCATCACGAGGTCCGCGGCTATCTGCGCACCGAACATGCCAACAACCTGCAAGGCGTCGCGACCAGCTTTATCGGACCCGAGAAGGTCAAAGAGCTGTGCCCGATCATCAATATCGACGGGCCGCGCTACCCGGTTCTGGGGGCGCTGTGGCAACCCCGTGGCGGCACCGCGCGGCACGATGCGGTGGCCTGGGGCTATGCGCGGGCATGCTCGGACATGGGCATGGACATCATCCAGCAATGCGAGGTCACGGGCGTGCGTCAGTCTGGCGGCAAGGTTGTTGGCGTCGACACTACCAAAGGCGCGATTGATTGCGACAAGCTGGGCATCGTGGTGGCCGGCCATTCGGGTGTGCTTGCCGATATGGCGGGCTTCCGTCTGCCCATTGAATCCATCGCCCTGCAAGCGCTGGTCTCCGAGCCGATCAAACCCTGCATGGATGTGGTCGTCATGGCCAATACTGTGCACGGCTATATGAGCCAGTCCGACAAAGGCGAGATGGTCATTGGTGGTGGCACGGACGGCTACAACAACTACACCCAGCGCGGCTCATTCCATCATATCGAGGAAACGGTCCGTGCGCTGATCGAGACATTCCCGATGATCTCACGCCTGAAAATGCTCCGCCAATGGGGCGGGATCGTGGACGTCACCGGGGACCGCTCACCCATCATCTCGAAAACGCCGCTGGGCAACTGCTTTATCACCTGCGGCTGGGGCACTGGTGGTTTCAAAGCGATCCCCGGATCAGGCTGGGCCACAGCTGAAATGATCGCCAAAGGAGAGCCCGGACCTCTGGCCGCCGAGTTCGGCATGGAGCGCTTCCGCGAAGGCCGCTTCATTGATGAGAGCGTTGCTGCCGGAGTGGCGCACTAGTGATGTGTGGCGACTTGAACCTGTCTCAAACGCCCCTATCTGCCTGCACAGAGCAGAAGGAGCGGCCCCGATGGCACAGAAATTTCCCGCATTTGCTGGCTTTGCCGCTGGCATCATTCTTACACTCGCTGCGGGTGCATTGGGCACGGTTCTGTTTAATGGAACGGGTCTCAGCGACACGCCGGCCCCGACCGAAGTCATCTATCCCAACTTCTAAACCCGCCCACGCTCGCAAATCGGCAACTCTCAGCCGTGCCGCAGCGCGGCGTTTGGCTGGCCCTTGCCGAAATGCGGCGGGGCTTTCCGCTCATCTTGAGACGACGTCCGGACGTGCTTTTGTAAAGACTTCTAGAAAGGAGAATTTGCCATGTCCGACTATACGACCCAAAGCGAAGGCGGCGGGGCCAAAGGGCTCTTGCTGGCAGTTCTGGCCATTATCGCGGTTATCGCCGTGCTTGGCTTCTTTGGAGCAGGCACAGCGCCGACTGATGACGGCACAGCCCCTGCGGCTGACGCCACAGCACCCGCTGTCGAAGAGACTGCTCCGGCTGCGACCGGCACTGAAACGGCCCCTGTCGCTCCGACCGAATAACGGAAAACACCACTCACGAACCGCGGAAGGCGGGCGCTTTGCGGCGTCCGCCTTTTGCGTGTTCGCACCACAGACCGGAGCGCGCCCATGCTGACGCTGAACTGTCCCTGTTGCGGGATAGCCGTGGATGCAACTGAACTGTCGCCAGGAGGTCAGGCGCATCTGAAACGGTTCGGACCGGGATCTTCGGAGGATGAGTTCGAAGGGTATCTGTTCATGCGGGAAAACCCGCGCGGGGTGCATTTCGAACGCTGGCGGCATTCCAACGGCTGTGGCAAGTGGTTTCACGTTGCCCGCTGCACCGCGACGCTGGAAGTGTTCGGGACGTATTCAGCGCAGACGACCGAGCCTCCCGAAGAGCTGCGCAAAGTGATCAGTGAAAAGCGGCCCGGGTGGTCGTGGGGAGAGTTCGCATGAGCACACGTCTGGCAAGTGGCGGCCGGTTGGTGAACCGCGACCATGCTGTGCAGTTTTCGTTCAACGGCCAGCAGATGCGCGGTTTCGAGGGGGACACGCTCGCCTCTGCCTTGCTGGCCAGCGATCAGATGCTGGTTGGTCGGTCGTTCAAGTACCACCGCCCACGTGGGATCGTGGCCTCGGGCGCGGAAGAGCCCAACGGGTTGGTGAACCTTGGGGCGAGCGACATGCTCGAGCCGAACGCACGCGTGACCACGACCGAGCTTTTTGACGGGCTCAAAGCCGGATCACAAAACCACTGGCCGTCGCTGGAATTCGATGTGGGTGCGGTGAATGCCAAGTTGTCGCGCTTCCTGCCAGCGGGTTTCTACTACAAGATGTTCATCCACCCGCGCCCGTTGTGGAAGCATGTCTACGAGCCGATTATCCGACAGTCTGCCGGTTTGGGCAAAGCACCCAAGGACTGCGATGCGGAGCGGTACGAACACTTCTATGCCCATGTCGATTTGCTGATTATCGGCGGTGGGATTGCCGGTTTGACGGCGGCCAAAGCGGCGATCGGATCGGGTCTGCGGGTGCTGATCGTTGAACAAACCGCTGCCTGGGGCGGTCGCGCTGTGGTCGACGGCGCGCAGATTGACGGGATGGATGCGGATGCCTGGGTGACGCAGACGGTGGCAGAATTGGACGCTGCCGAGAACATCGAACTGCGCACCCGACTGATGGGCGCGGGCGTTTACGACCACGGCTATGTGCTGGGATATGAACGGATCGGGGATCATCGCCCCGGTGAAGGGTTGCCGAAACATCGCCTTTGGCGCATCCGTGTGGGCCATATCCTGACCGCGACCGGCGCGATTGAACGGCCCCTCAGCTTCGCAGGCAATGATGTGCCAGGTGTGATGCTGGCGGCCGCCGTGCGCGACTATGCGGTAAATTTTGGTGTTTCCGCGGGTGACCGCACGGTGGTCGTGACCAACAACGATGACGCTTACCGCACGGCTTTGGTGATCAAAGAGGCAGGGCTTGACGTGCCCGCGATCATCGACGCGCGCGACGGCGGGGCAGGGGCGCTCGGCGCGCAGGCCGAGGCGGCGGGCATCCGTGTGCTGAAGGGCAAGGGCATCGCACAGGTCAAAGGCGGCAAGCGTGTCACAGGTGTCGCGACTTGCGCGATGGCCGGTGAAGGCACACCGCAAGAAGAGATTGCCTGCGATGTGGTGGCGATGTCTGGCGGCTGGTCTCCAGTGGTGCATCTGTGGTCCCATTGCGGGGGAAAACTGCTTTGGGACGAGGCGCACAGCTTTTTCAAACCCGACCCCGACCGCGCGCCGACAGGGGCGAAGGGCGCGGCGTTTGTGTCGGTGACAGGATCGGCCAATGGCGCGATGGCGCTGGACGATGTGCTGGCGGATGCAGCGGCCCAAGGGGCGGCGGCGGTGAAAGCAGCGGGCGGCAAGGCTGCTAAGGTTGCCGTGAAGGCGGAGACCGAAGAGGCCGCGCCAATGGCCCCCGTCTGGATGATGCCGCAGGGTGCCAAGTATGAACTCCGCGCGAAAATGTGGCTGGATTATCAGAACGATGTGAAGGTCAGCGATGTACAACTGGCCGCGCAGGAAGGCTTTGAGAGCGTCGAGCATACCAAGCGCTACACAACGCTGGGCATGGCCACGGATCAGGGGAAGCTGAGCAATATCAACGGTCTGGCGATCCTGTCTGATGCGCTGAACCAGCCCATTCCGCAGACGGGAACGACCACCTTCCGGCCTCCCTACACGCCCATCTCCATGGGCGCGATTGCGGGCGAGGCGCGGGACGAGATTTTTCAGCCCTTGCGCAAGACACCGATGCACGGCTGGCACGACGCCAACGGGGCCTATTGGGAACCTGTCGGCCATTGGCGGCGGACGTATTGCTATCAGCAGGCCGGTGAAAGCGTCGAGGATGCTGTGGCGCGCGAGGTCAACAACACCCGCGAAAAGCTGGGGCTGTTGGACGCGTCGACCCTTGGCAAGCTGATCGTCAAGGGGCCGGATGCAGGCAAGTTCGTTGATATGATGTATACCAACATGATGAGCACTCTGAAGGTCGGCAAATGCCGCTATGGCCTCATGTGCTCGGAAAACGGGTTCCTGATGGATGACGGCGTGGTTGCGCGGCTGTCGGATGATACGTTCCTGTGCCACACAACCTCGGGCGGCGCGGACCACATCCATGCGCATATGGAGGAATGGCTGCAAACCGAATGGTGGGACTGGAAGGTCTGGGTCGTCAACGCGACCGAGCAGTTCGCGCAGATCGCGGTGGTCGGCCCCAAGGCGCGCAAGGTGTTGCAGAAGCTGGGTGGCATGGATGTGTCGCGCGACGCGTTGCCCTTCATGGGCTGGGTCGACGGTGAGATCGCGGGCATCCCCGCGCGCGCGTTCCGCATCAGTTTTTCTGGCGAGCTGAGCTATGAGATTGCGGTCCCGGCCAGCTATGGTCTGGCCTTTTGGGAAATGCTGATGGAGGCCGGTGCAGAGTTCGGCGTCATGCCTTACGGCACCGAGGCGCTGCATATCATGCGCGCCGAGAAGGGCTTTATCATGATCGGGGATGAGACTGACGGGACCGTTATCCCGCAGGATCTGGGTCTGAATTGGGCCATCTCAAAGAAAAAAGAGGACTTCATCGGCAAGCGTGGGCAAGAGCGGACGCATATGACCGATCCCGACCGTTGGAAGCTGGTGGGGTTGAGAACTGTCGATGGCTCGGTTCTGCCTGACGGCGCATATGCTGTCGGAAAGGGCAAAAACGCCAACGAACAACGCAACATGATCGGGCGCGTGACCTCGACCTACCACTCGCCGACGCTGGGGCGCGGCATTGCCATGGGGCTGGTGCATAACGGTCCAGACCGGATGGGCGAACGGGTTGAATTTCCAAAGATCGACGGCACTTCGATCTGGGCCGAAATATGCGACCCGGTCTTCTTTGATCGCGACGGGGAGAAGCAGGATGTCTGATGCTGTAACCGGTTATGACAAGGCAAGCACTGCTTTGAACGGAGCCGCCTATGACGGCTATGTGCGCATCGAGGATGCGGGGCTCTGCGGTATGATCTCGCTGCGCGGGGATTTGTCGGACGCCAAGATCAAGAAAGCCTGCAAGGATGTAAGCGGGCAGGCGATGCCCAAGGCGCGCATGATTGCGGGCGATCTGGGCGGTGGGCTTGCGTGGATGTCGCCCGATGAAGCGCTGGTTCTGGTGCCTTACGGCGAAGCGGGAGCTGCGGTGACAAAGATGCAGACAGCCCTGCAAGCGTCCCACGCGTTGGCGGTCGATGTATCCGACGCCCGCGCAGTGTTCACATTGCGTGGCGACAAGGTGCGCGAGGTGTTGGCCAAGCTGACACCGGCCGACATCGCGTCGCTGCCAGCGGGAGAGCTGCGCCGGACACGGATTGCGCAAGTGGCCGGAGCGATCTGGCTGAGCGATGAGAGCACGGCGCACCTGATCTGCTTTCGGTCGGTCGCGGGATATGTGATGGCGCTGTTGTCGCGGTCTGCCATGCCGGGGGCTCAAGTTCGCTAAGTTTAGCGGAACCTTGGCGCAGGCCTTGACGTTTGCCCCTGTCACACGACATGTCACTGACATAACCGCTTGCTAACAAAGGGGCCCTGATATGGCTTTCGAACTTCCTGATCTTCCCTATGCCCACGATGCTCTTGCCGCCAAAGGCATGTCGGCAGAGACGTTGGAATACCACCACGACCTGCACCACAAGGCTTACGTGGACAACGGCAACAAGCTGATCGACGGGACCGAGTGGGCCGACAAGTCCATGGAAGAGATCATCAAGGGCACCTATGATGCGTCTTCCACTGCGCAGAACGGCATCTTCAACAACATCAGCCAGCTTTGGAACCACAACCAGTTCTGGGAGATGATGGGACCGGACAGCTATTCCATGCCTGGTGAGCTGGAAAGCCGCATCGTGGATGCGTTCGGGTCGGTTGATCAGTTCAAGTCGGAGTTCTCAGCGGCAGGCGCTGGTCAGTTCGGCTCTGGATGGGCATGGCTGGTGGTGGACACTGACGGCTCGCTCAAGGTCACCAAGACCGAGAACGGCGTGAACCCGGTCTGTTTCGGCCAAACGGCGCTGTTGGGCTGCGATGTGTGGGAGCATTCCTACTACATTGATTTCCGCAACAAGCGGCCTGCATATCTGACGAACTTCCTCGATAACCTGGTGAACTGGGAAAACGTGGCCGCGCGCTTGTCAAACGCCTGAAGTTAAAGGCGCGCTACCGCGCATTCTAGATGTACGTGTTGAAACGCGACGCCTTTGATCGGGCGTTGCGTTTTTTTGTTATGTGGGATTGAGGTATTTTTACACAGAAGAGGGAGAAGAGCCGTGCCTTTCGATATCACCGTGCCGCAAGAGGATCAGTTTGCCGAGATTGTGGCACTTTGGCATTCGGCTTGGCATGATGCGCACGCGAACCACGTCCCGCGCGCGTTAACCGTGCAGCGCAGTTTGGAGGATTTCAAAGCGCGTTTGCCCAGGCTGCTGGAGGGGATGCGCGTCGTCAAGGCAGACGGGCGGGTTGCCGGCCTTTGCGTCATCCGTGACGATGAGATGCAGCAGCTTTTTGTGGCGCCTGAGATGTATGGCAGCGGCGTGGGGCAGGCGCTGTTGAGCGATGCAGAGCAGCGGTTGGCTGCATCGGGTATCCGCCGCGCGTGGTTGGTGTGTGTTATTGAGAATGCGCGGGCGGCCGCGTTTTACCAGAAAGCCGGGTGGCAGGAGGTTGGGCGTATGGTTGACCCGCTTGAAACCTCGACGGGGCGGTTCGATCTGTGTGTTCTGAGGTTTGAAAAATCCTTGAGGGGTGCATGAGGATGGCGCGTGCTTCAAAGACAGGAGCGACGGCGCGATGACCGAGGCAGGCAAAGGAGTGACTGCGATGATCGGCGCGTGCGTTGTTTGGGGATTGTCGCCGCTTTACTACAAGCTGATCGACCATGTGCCGCCCGGCGAAGTGTTGGCCCATCGCACGCTTTGGTCGCTTGTGTTCTTTGCGTGCGTGTTGGCGCTGCAAGGCCGTTTGCGTGCGATCGGGGCTGCGTTGCGGCACTGGCGGGTGATGCTGCTGGCGTCGCTGATGATCTCGGTGAACTGGTTCGTGTTCATCTTTTCGGTGCAGGTAGGGCGCACGGTTGAGGCGTCGCTGGGGTACTATATCTTTCCGTTGGTCGCGGTACTTTTGGGCATGGTTGTCTTTCGCGAACGACTGGGGGTCTGGCAGGGCATTGCGGTCGCCGTCGCGTCTTTGGCTGTGCTTGTGCTGAGCTTAGGCGTTGGTGCGGTGCCATGGATTTCGCTGATTTTAGCGGTCACCTTCGGGTTTTATGGCGTCCTGAAAAAGCGTCTGGACACGGGGCCTGTCGTATCGGTGACTTGCGAAGTGCTGCTGCTTTTGCCCATCGCCTTGCTCTGGCTGGCCGGGGTGCATTTGGGCGTTTTCACCGAAGGCCGACCAGGTGCTGTGTTCGGATCAAGTCTTTTTGATAGCACTATCCTGCTGCTGTCGGGGGTGCTGACAGCGGGGCCGCTGATCCTGTTCAGCTTCGCTGCGCGGCGGGTGGCCTTGGCGACGGTTGGGGTGATCCAGTATCTGAACCCCAGCTTGCAGTTCTTCTGCGCTGTTATCATCTTTGCAGAGCCGTTCACCCAAGCTCACGCCATCGCGTTTCCGCTGATCTGGACAGCGCTTGCGATTTACTCCATCGCGGCGCTGCGTCAGGAGAGGGCGGCGCGCAAAGTAGCCTCGACTTCGGCCGGGGTCTGACAGACGTCTGTGAAGTTGCGAAAACTGCCTTCGGCAAAGCCTTCGTCAATGACATGATCCACCAATTGCGTGAGCTCGTCCCAGTAGCCTTCTGTATTCAAAAGAAGAATAGGCTTCGTGTGCAACCCCAACTGCCGCCATGTGACGACCTCGAAATACTCGTCCAGCGATCCGGCGCCACCCGGCAGCACGACAATGGCATCGGAATTCATATACATGACTTTTTTGCGCTCATGCATGTTTTCGGTGACGATGAATTGGGTCAGGTTGCGTTTGCCGACCTCCCAGCTGAGCAGATGTTGGGGGATCACACCGAAGGTTTCACCACCCGCGGTTTGCGTGGCGTTTGCGACCTCTCCCATCAGGCCAACATCGCCTGCGCCATAGACCAGACGCCAGCGATTGGCGGCCAGCATGTCGCCCAGGGCGCGAGCCGCTGCGAGGTAGGCGGGATTGTGGCCCCTGCGAGAGCCGCAAAAGACGCAGACGGAAAGCGGGGTGTCGGTCATATCGGCTCACATCGTTGGTTTTGACCCCTGATAGCGGAGGGGCTACAGTCCGGCAAGCAATGCGACAGGGAGGTGCGCGTGGCGTCAGAGACTAGATCACAACAGACGATGCTTTGGTGGGGCACCGGCGGGGTGCTTTTCGGATTGGCCGCCCTTGCGGTCATATTCTTGCGGCCTGAACCTGTTGTCGCACCGGTCGAAGCGGTCGCGGTCGCACCCGAGACGACGGTGTCTGTTGAGCCAGCCCTCGCGCCGGAACCGGCCGCGCCGGCGCCGGTTGCCGAAGAGACCACCCAAGCGCCCAGCTTTGATGTTGTGCGTGTCGAGCCATCGGGCGCCACCGTCATTGCCGGGCAGGGCGTTCCGGGCGAAGACGTGGATATCCTGCTGGATGGCGACGTTATCGCGACTGCAACCGTGGATGCGAGCGGTCGGTTTGCGATGCTTCAACAGCTTGATCCCAGCGCGGCCCCGCAAGCTCTGAGCCTGTCGAGCGGGCAGGGAACAGACAGGCTGCGCTCGGTTGAAGAGGTCCTTCTGGCGCCCCGTGTGGCGACCGCAAGCGTCGAAGACGTGCCGCAGACGGTTCTTAAAGCTGATGCCGAAGGTGTCGAGGTTGTGCAGCCGGGCCTGCCCGAGGATACGCCACCCGAAGTTGTCGATGCTGTCGCGCTTGATACGATCACTTATGCGCCCAGTGGCGAAGTGGCCCTTGGCGGGCGGGCGCAAACCGACTTTGTGCGCATTTATCTGGATGACGCACCTGTTCTGACCGCGCCGGTGGGTGCAGACGGGCAATGGCGCACGGAACTGCCGCAGGTGGATACAGGCGTTTATACCTTGCGCATTGATGAGTTGGATGCCGAGGGCCGCGTTGCCTCGCGCGTTGAAACGCCGTTCCGACGCGAAGACCGCGATACGGTCGCTGCCGAGATTGCGACGCCGGACGGCCAGAACATCTCGGTGAAAACCGTTCAGCCCGGTGCGACCCTTTGGGCCATCGCAAGCGAGAGGTACGGTGACGGCGCGCTTTTTGTGCGCGTGTTCGAGGCGAACCGTGACCGTATCCGCGACCCCGATCTGATCTATCCCGGACAGGTCTTTACCATTCCCGACTAGTCTTCCCCCCACACGCGCTCTAGGATGTCGGGCCAGCGACCTCCGGAGCCCGCCTTGCGCAATCTTGCCAATGCCGATCAAGACCCGAATTCCCATGACAGTACCCGTGCGGGCGCGTGGCCCATTCTGGTGCGCATCGCGCCCTATCTTTGGCCCAAAGGCGCACCGGCCATGCGGGTCCGTGTGGTGCTGGCCATCGGCGTTCTGGTGCTGTCGAAACTGATCGCGGTCGCCACGCCTTACTTCTTCAAGCTCGCGGTGGACGAGTTGAGCGGGGAGGTCACAAGCCCGACTGTCCTGCTCACCTATGGTGCGGTTGGCTTGACGCTGGCTTACGGTGTCACCCGGCTGGCTTCCACCGGGTTTCAGCAGCTTCGGCTTGTCATTTTTGCCCCCGTTTCAGAACGTGCGTCGCGCCGGATCGCGCTTGAGGTCTTTTCTCATATCCACCGCCTGTCCCTGCGCTATCACCTGTCGCGCCAGACCGGCGCGCTGGCGCGGATCATCGACCGCGGCGTTGCGGGTGTTCAAACGGTGCTGAGCGTAGCGCTTTTCTCAACTGGGCCTTTGCTTCTTGAATTAGTGTTAATTTGCGGGGTGTTGCTGACTGTTTTTGATCCTCGCTTCGTGGGGATCGTCGCGATCACGATCGTCACCTATGTCACGTTCACCTTTGTGGTTAGCGAATGGCGTGTGGGTCTGCGGCGCGAGATGAACGACCGCGACAAGGACATGAACCAAAAGGCGATGGACAGTCTTTTTAACTTTGAAACGGTCAAATATTTCGCCGCCTCCGGACGCGAAGAGGCCCGCTACGAAGATGCTCTGCGCACCTTCCAGTCCAGCTCGCTGCGCGTCACCTATTCGATGGCTGCGCTGAATTTCGGGCAAGCTGCCTTGATCACTGCAGGTCTTGTGGGCGTGATGGTTCTGGCGGCACTGGGTGTCGAAAATGGCACGCTGACGGTCGGCGATTTCGTCATGGTGAACGCCTATATGCTGCAAGTCATCGGGCCGCTGAATTTCCTTGGTGGCATCTACCGCCAGTTGCGCCAGTCCCTTGTCGATATGGACGAGATGTTCGGTCTGCTGGACCGCCCGACAGAGGTGAGCGAGAAACCGGACGCCCCTGCACTTGAAGTCGATCAAGGCGTGGTTGAATTGCAAGATATCGCCTTTCATTACGACGCCAATCGCCCGATCCTCAAAGGCGTCAATATTCGCGTCGGGGCAGGGGAGACGGTGGCCATTGTCGGCCCCTCCGGTGCGGGTAAATCGACCATCGGTCGGCTGCTCTTCCGGTTTTACGATGTGACCGAGGGCGCGCTTATGATCGATGGACAGGACGTGCGCGACGTAACATTGCAAAGCCTTCAGGAAAGGATTGGCGTCGTCCCGCAGGACACCGTGCTGTTCAATGATACAGTTGGCTATAACATCGCCTATGGGAACCCTGATGCCACACAGGCGCAGATCGAAGAGGCCGCGAAATCGGCACAAATCCATGACTTTGTGATGAGCCTGCCGGACCGCTTCGAGACCCGCGTCGGCGAACGCGGCCTTAAGCTGTCGGGCGGTGAAAAGCAGCGTGTCGGCATTGCCCGAACACTGCTGAAGGACCCGCCGATCATCCTTCTGGACGAAGCGACTTCGGCGCTCGATTCCGAGACCGAGCGCGATATTCAGGACGCGCTTGACCGGATGGGCGAAGGGCGCAGCGTGCTTGTGATCGCACACCGGCTGTCGACTGTCGTCGGTGCAGACCGCATCTATGTTCTGGAAGACGGCAAAGTAGTCGAGCAAGGGACCCACGCCAACCTGCTTGCCCGTGACGGGCGGTACGCGCGCATGTGGCAACGCCAGCTGCGCGAAGAGGCTGCCTAGGCGCTGTCGATCACTTCGAGCAACTCAATACGGTTTCCAAACGGATCGGCGATGTAAACGCGCTTGATGCCGGGCAGATCCTGATCGCTTTGATAGGGCACGTCGTGTTGGTCGAGCAGATCAGTCATGGCGCTTAGCCGGTCGACCTGAAAGGCTGGATGAGCCTTTCGAGCGGGGTGGAACGGTGTTTCGACCCCAAGATGCACTTGCGTCCGCCCGATTGCGAACCACACGCCCCCGCGGACTTGCAGGACCGCCGGCTTTTGTATTTCAGAGAACCCCAACACACTCCCGTAAAATGCGCGCGCGGTGCCCTCGCCGCCTTCGGGCATCGCAAGCTGGATATGGTGCAAGTCTTTAATCATGGTGACCTTTTACAATGCCCGGCACCGCAGCACAAAGAGGGCATGCATCAACGTTAACGCATGCGCCATCCAAGTGTTTGTCTGGATCTCGATCAAAGGCGTCCTACTCGGCCGCTACCGCCGCATCGGTCAGCTTGCCCAGCGCGCCGGTCATCATCTTCAAGACCTCTGCATCCGCAGGCACGCCGTGGTTTTCCGACAAGGCGGACGGGTCGTGATAGACGACTTGAACCTGCCCGTCCGCATCCTCATAGGCCAGCACGCGCAGCGGCAAATCGAGGCCTGCGGTGATCCCGGCCTGCATCGCGGGTGTACCCAGTTTCGGATTGCCGAACATCAGCACCTGTGCAGGGGCCAGTTCGGCGCCGACGCTTTCGGCGCCCTTCGCGTGATCGACCCGCGCAAAGACCGTCGCCCCCGCGTTTCCAACCGCCGCTTCAAGCCGGTCGATTGTGACATCCACCGAATGAGGGCTGGATTTCGTGACCAGATCGGCCGCCCAGGCGGGGGCTGCAAGGCTCACGGCGCTGGCACAAAGAAGGGATCGTATCTGCATGGTTTCGCTCCTGAAAGTTCCGAAGCCTACCTTACGCAGAACGACATGACATGCGCCTCACAAGCCCGTGACGCGCGGCCCTCAGGCGCTATTCTGCCGCTTTAAGTGGGGCGACGGGCACCGCAGGCGCGTCCGGGTCGTCCCAAATGATCTCGGGCGCTTTCACGCGGGCGGCTTCGCGGGCCAACGCCCAGTCCTGCGCGGCCCGGCTGGACTTGCCCATCGACAGTTTTGCGAAAAGCTGTGCGAGCCATTGTGCGTAGGTCGTCACCCAGGCCCGCAGTGCCAGCATGGACGGTGTGAAGACCAATGTCAGCACGGTTGCGATGCCCAGGCCAAAGACCACAGCTGTGGCCAGTTGCTTCCACCAGAGCGCGGTTGGGCTGTTGATCGAATAGCCGCCGCCGATGAAATCAAGGCTCAGGCCGAACATCATCGGGGCGAGGCCCGCCATCGTTGTAATCGTCGTTAGCAGCACTGGTCTGATCCGTGCCTCAGCCGTGCGCACAATCGCTTCGATCCGGGGCATGTATTTGGAATATTCCTGATAGGTGTCGATCAGAACAATGTTGTTGTTCACCACGATCCCTGCCAGCGCCACGATCCCTGTGCCGGTCATAATGATCGAAAAGGGCTGGTTCATCACAAGCATGCCGATCAGCACGCCTGTGGTGGACAAGACAACCGCGAGCAACACCAGAACCGCGTTATAAAAGCTGTTAAACTGAGCCAAGAGGATGATGAACATCAATCCCAGCGCGCCGGCAAAGGCGCTGATCAGGAACTGCCCGCTTTCTTCCTGTTCTTCCTGATCGCCGGTCCATTCAAAGCTGACCCCCTCGGGCAAGGCGTCGTCTCCGGCGAGCCATTCGTTCAGAACCCCAATGCGCTCGTTCGGATTGATCGGCGCACCGGCGTCATTGGTCAGGTTCGGCAGTACATCCGCTTTCACGTCATAATAGCGCTGCTGATCGACCCGGTCGATCTGCGCCAGCTTCGCGACCGGCTTGCGGGTGATGAAGTTTGAGAGCGGCACAAGACCATCGGTCGTGCGGACTTTCAGATTGTCGAGGGTGGAGAGCACGCGGTCCTGTTCAGGCAGGCGCACGCGGATCTCGATCTCTTCGTCCGAGCTGTCGACGCGCATTGTGTCAAGCAGCACCCCACGCGTGACAAGCTGCACCATTGCGCCGACCGTCAGCACATCCGCACCATAGCGACCTGCTTTTTCGACATCCACGTCGATCTGCCAGTCGATGCCGGGCAAGGGCAGCGAATCCTCGATCAAGGTCAGCCCCTCTGTCGCCTCGAACTGGGCGCGCACCGTCAGCGCCGCTTGTTCAAGATCGTCCAGGCTGTCACCCTTGAGACGTAAATGCACGGGCTTGCCCGAGGCCGGGCCCTGCGCCAGTTCCGAGATTTCGGTCTGGATGCCGGGAATAGTGGCCAGCTGCAGCGCGAGTTCATCGATCACCACGTTGCCGTCCAGCGACGGATCATTGGCACGGTCTTCCCATGGGATCGTCTCGAATTGAACCTGACCGACAGTGTCGCGCGGGATGGCTGCACCTGATGCGTCGGTGTTCAAGCCCCCTTCACCGGCAAAGGCAAAGGTGTTCACCACACCGGGATGGGCTTTCACGATGTCTTCGGCCTGACGCAGCAGCGCGTCTTTCTCAGCAAGCGACAGGTTTCCGCGGGCCTTCACATAGGCAATCGCCTGCTCGGGCTCTGATTCGACAAAGAATTCAACGCCGTTGTTGTTTTGGCTAAAGGTGATGAAGATCGCTACGACAAAGGCGCCAATCGCGCCAATCGACAGGATTGGCATGATCGGGTTGCCTGCGATCAGTTTGATAAAGCGACCGAACATCGTGCGCTTGTGGCCCGCTTTGATTTCACGCGGTGCGCGGTGAACCTCGACCGCGCCCATCACGATCGACAGCGACAGCGCGCCGATGAGGAACATAACCACACCAAGGATCGTGCCGCCGATGCCTGCGCCAGCACCGAGCAGATAGGCCGGGTTCAGCAGTTGCATCGCACCGCCAAAGACCAGCAGGATAGCCGGGATCAGCAGCGCGGCCCTCGTGATCCACGCAAAGCGGCGCAAAAGGTTCGAGGCGCGTTCGATGTTGCGTGACATGCGGCCTGTGACACCGCCCATGACAGGCAGGTAAATGAGTGCCACGACCAGCGATGCGGAAAGCACAAAGATCAGCGTGACCGGTAACATCCCCATGAATTCCCCCGGAACGCCGGGCCAGAAAAGCATGGGCAGGAACGCGCAAAGCGTCGTCGCGGTCGAGCTGACGATAGGCCAGAACATCCGCTGGGCTGCCTCGACATAGGCGGCCATCGGGCCGGAGCCTTCGCGGATACGGCGGTCGGCATATTCAACCACCACGATGGCGCCGTCCACCAGCATGCCCACGGCGAGGATCAGACCGAACATCACAATGTTCGAGATGGATACGCCCATGACCGCGAGAAACGCGAAACACAGCAGGAAGGACGTCGGGATCGCAAAGCCAACCAGCAATGCCGACCGCGAGCCAAGCGAGGCGAGGACCACGATCATCACCAGTGCAATCGCCGTCAGAACCGAGCCTTCCAGCTGGCTGACCATCGACGCCACTTGCCGCGACATATCGTTTGAGGTGCCAACCTGAATGGCGTTTTGCAGCTCATCAGGCCAGCTTTGACGCTCGGCCTCCACCTCGGTCTTCACCAGCTCGGCGGTATCAATCAGGTTGAAGCCCTTACGCTTGACGACCTGCAACGCCACGGTGTTCACGCCGTTAAAGCGCGCAGTGCCTTCGCGGTCTTCAAAGGTCAGATTAATCTCGGCCAGATCGCCCAGCGTGATGACGCGGTCGCCTTCGGTCTTCACCGGCAGGTCATAGATATCGCGGGAATCGTCGAAGGATGACGGGATTTTCACGGCGAACGCGCCGCTTCCGGTCTCCACTTCACCGGCTGCGATCAGCTGGTTGTTGTTGCTCACAACGGTGATCAGTTCGCCCGCTGTGACGTTGTAGGCTTCCAGTTTCAGCGGGTCGATGATCACCTCGACCATTTCGTCGCGTTGCCCGGCCAGACCCGCTTCAAGCACAGGTTCCAGCCCTTCAAGGCGGTCTTGCAGGTTTTTGGCGACGCGCACCAGCGTGCGTTCGGGGACATCCCCGGTAAGGTTCACGATGATGATCGGAAATTCTGAGAAGTTGATCTCGTTGATCGAATACTGCTCGGCGCCGGTGGGAAAATCCGCTTCGGCTTTTTGCATCGCGTCGCGCACATCGGCCATGATTTTGGTCTTGTCCCAGCCGAACTCGAACTCCAGCGCGACACCGGCGTAATTTTCCGCCGCGGTGCCGGACATGGTTTTCAGGCCGTCCAGATCGGACAGTTCCGTCTCCATCGGTTTGACAAGCAACGTCTCAGCGTCCTCGGCCGAGATGCCGGGGAAGGGGACGGACACGAAAAGCGCCGGAATTTCGATGTCGGGCTCGCCCTCTTTGGGCAGGCCCACATAGGCAAAGCCCCCGACCAAAATCGAGAGTACAATAAAAGCGATAACCATGCGGGCGCGATTGGCGGCCCAGGCGACAACACCCGTCATTGGTCGGCCTCCTGATAGGTGACATTTACGGGAACACCGTCGATCACATATTCCTGCCCGATGGTAATAATCTCGGCCTCTTGGTCCAGACCGCTGATCCAGACCCCGTCAACCGTGTCGCGCAGCAACGTAATCGGGCGGAATTGGGCAGCGCCATCCTGCACCACACGCACACCGATTGTGCCCTCGTCTGACAGCGTCAGCGCTGATCCGGGGATCAGGTGCGCGTCGGCGCCGTCAGAGGCGATAATGATTTCAGCGGTCTGCCCGTCGCGGATGGCCAGATCGTCATTCGGCACCGAGATTTCGACGCGGAATGTGCGCGTCATCTCGTCAGCGGAGCGGGACAGGAATGTCACGCGCCCTTGCACCTGACCGCCCGTGGCCAGCGTTGCCCCGGCTGTGGCTCCAACGGTCACGCGGTTCACTTCGGTTTCAGGCACGAATCCCACCAGCTTGATCGGATTCAGTTGGATAATCGTCGCGCAGTGCCCACCCGTTTGCAGAAGCGATCCCAGCTCAGCGGCGTCGCTTTCCAGAAGACCGGCGAAAGGTGCTTTGATGATAAGACGCTCAAGCTCTTTTCGGGCGGCCTCAACACCGGCTTGTGCGGCTTGCAAAGTGGCTTGCGCCCCTACCGCACGGGCTTCAGAGGCAAAGCCACCTTCGGCCAGCCGGGCCGCGGCGGTGTTATTGATCTCGGCCTCGGCCAGGCTGGCTTGCGCTTCTGCCAGCATCGCGCCGCGTGTGCCCGGGTCCAGTTCGCACAGGAGCTGTCCAGCCTCGACATAGGCGCCTTTGCGCAGCGGTTCCGATATCACGAGGCCCATCGTTTCGGCGCGCACGTCAACCTGACGCGCCGCTTCCGTGCGCCCGCGGACCAGAACGGCGCTGTCGATTTCTTTCGCAACAGAGCGCATTGCGACAACTGAAACGCGTGCAGCAGCGTCTTCTGACGTCTCGGTCTCGACCTCGGAGGTGTCGGATGCGGCGGCAAAGGCCAGCAACGTCTCCCGCTCAAGTACGACGAAATAAAGCGCAATCGTCACCAGAATTGCGGTGAGAAGAGATATGAGTCGCATTCCAAGCCTCGTATAAACAATGCGTAATCGTGTTTGGCCGCAGCCGATCCGGCGAAAAATCCGGATGTGAACTTCGCTTACATAGCCACTTTTCGGTGAACTAACTAGTTCAGATTAAAGAAATGTGACCTGAACAGCAAGAAATCCCCGCGTGCTGGGCGCATATGCGCCTTGGCATTGGTGCGAAAGTCACGCTAAGAGGGGAAAAATACGGGTGGGAGGCAATCCGTGAGCGATACAGACAGCTTTATCGAAGAGGTCAGCGAAGAGGTCCGTCGCGACCGTCTTTTCAACCTGTTGCGCCGTTACGGCTGGATCGCAGCGGCGCTTGTGGTCCTTGTGGTCGGTGGGGCCGCGTTCAATGAGTATCGCAAAGCCGCTGACCGGACCGAGGCGCAAGCCCGCGGCGACGCGCTTTTGGCGGCGTTGGAACAGCCCGAGCCGGGTGACGCGCTGACCGCGGTGGCTTCCGACGGGTCTGTTCCCGCATTGATGCTGGCTGCTGCCGCTCTGGAAGAAGAAGGCAATTACACCGCCGCCGCTGATCTTCTTGATCAGTTGGCTGTTATGCAGGACGCCCCTGCCATTTACCGCGATGTGGCAACGCTGAAATCTGTGATGCTGCGCTCTGACACGCTCAGCGCGGATGACAAGCGCACACGTCTGGCCGGTCTTGCTGTTCCGGGCAATCCGCTGCGCCTTTTGGCCGAAGAGCAATTGGCCCTTGTCGACATAGAAGCTGGTGACCTGGAGGCGGCCAACGCGCGGCTCGACATGATTGAAGCGGACGCCGAAACAAGTGTGGGCTTGCGCGCACGCGTCGGGCAGTTGAAACTGGCGGTGGGCTTGACCCCTGATGCGCCAGAGGCCACGTCAGACGAAGGGCCCGTCGAAGGGCAGTAAGAACAAAGCCGATGCGGGGCAGGTGCCGCGCGCGGGACGAGAAAATGATGAGGGTTTCGCAGTGAAGCATGCATGCCGGTTAGGTCTTTTGGGCGCAGTGGCGCTTCTTGCAGCGTGTAGCCAGCGCGAAGTGATCCTTGAAGGCGAACGCCTTGATCTGCGCGCGCCGCTCGACCCCGAAGACGCCGTCGTCGAAGAGGTTGCAGAGATTTCGACAGACATCACGCTGCCCGCACAAGTCAATCACACAGAATGGACGCATCGCAACGGCACCGCCGCGCACCGCATTCAGCATCCCGCGCTTGGCAGCAGCATCGCGTCGGTGTGGTCGGCCAATATCGGCTCTGGCGACAGCCGCAAGCACCGTATCACGGCCGATCCGGTTGTCAGCGGGGGGCGCATCTTTGCCCTCGACAGTCAGGCTACTGTCACAGCCGTGTCAACTGGTGGCGAAACTCTTTGGTCGCGCGATTTGACGCCTGCAACCGACCGCTCATCTGATGCCTCGGGCGGTGGCTTGGTGGCTGATGGCGATACGATCTACGTCACAACCGGCTTTGGTCAGTTGACGGCACTTGACGCCGCGACGGGTGCTCAGAAATGGGTGCAAAACCTTGACAGTGCCACAACCGGGGCACCGACCGTGCGCGACGGCCTGGTCTACGTCGTCTCGCGTGACAGCCAAGGCTGGGCGCTGAACGCGGACACGGGCCGCATCGCCTGGTCGATTTCCGGCACGCCCAGCCCGTCCAATATGGTCGGCGGCGCGGGGCCTGTTGTGAACGACAAGCTGGCGGTTTTTGCGTTTGGCTCGGGTGAATTGGTTGGCGCGTTCCGCAAGGGCGGCGTGCAGGTGTGGAACTCGTCTGTTTCGGGGGCGCGCCGTGGCCGCGCCTACGCGACAGTCAACGACATCACTGGCGATCCCGTTATCGACGGCGATGTCATCTACGCCGCCAATCAATCAGGCCGCGTCGTCGCACTGAACGCAGGGTCCGGCGAACGTATCTGGACTGCCAAGGAAGGCGCCTATAGCCCGGTGTGGCCCACGGGCGGCTCGGTCTTTCTTGTATCGGATGAAAGTAATCTTGTCCGGCTGGATGCGGCAACCGGCGAACAGGTCTGGTCTGTCGATCTGCCGTATTTTCAAAACGAACGTCCGCGCCGTCTGAAAGCGGTCTATGCGCATCACGGGCCTGTTTTGGCAGGTGGACGCCTTGTTGTGGCGTCCAGCGACGGACAAATCCGCAGCTTTAGCCCGGAAACCGGCGCGCTTGTCTCGACCGCGGATATCCCCGGTGGTGCAAGCACGAACCCCGTTGTGGTCAACGGCACGCTCTATGTCGTCTCAACCCGCGGCCAACTGCACGCCTTCCGTTAAGGCCAAGCGTTTCGGACTGGGCTTTCCGTTCAGCGCGCGATGCTGTAAGCGGCTTTTTTGATCCTGCCGGAGTTGCGGAAATGTCGTTCACCTTGGCCATTGTCGGCCGTCCCAATGTTGGTAAATCCACTCTGTTCAACCGTCTGGTTGGAAAGCGTCTGGCGT
>ERZ1740067.611-NODE-611-length-28116-cov-5.233634_pt1 | contig 28116 bp, 20 predicted proteins | sample MGYA00581736_ERZ1740067 | MGnify/ENA primary metagenome ERZ1740067 (study PRJEB43018, sample SAMN04849236) | marine metagenome | isolation source: floating plastic debris | place: Pacific Ocean | collected 2008-08-27 | study: EMG produced TPA metagenomics assembly... | reverse complement strand
GGTCCAACGGAAACTCGTCGCTGACCTGTGCCTCAGGTGGTGGGTGAGCTACAGCGACGAACTGGGCGCGCTGGTCGGGTGTGAAAAATCCACCTTGCGCAAAAAGACGCGGTGTCCCTCCGGGCTTTTCCTTTGAGGCCGGCCATTGAAACGGGTCCATTGCATCATACTGTTCGACCGACAGGCCACCGTAGGCGCCAATATCAAAGTCGCGAGTGCCGTTGTTCTCAAACGCTGAGAGCGCGGCGTGCTCTGCAAAAATCTCTGCCGGGCCGGAATAGTCAAAGCCCGAAAACCCCAACCGCCTGGCAACGGACGAAAGTATCCACCAATCCGGCTTCGCCTCGCCTGGAGAGGACAAAAATTTGCGTTGCCGCGAAATGCGCCGCTCCGAGTTAGTGACCGTTCCGTCTTTCTCACCCCAGCCAGCCGCCGGCAACAAAACATCAGCAAGCTTGGCCGTGCGCGTGGTGTCGGTAACATCGGACACAACAACGGTGGGACATTTCTTCAGAGCCTGCGCTACGAAGTCTGCGTCGGGCATGCTGGCCGCCGGATTTGTAGCCATAACCCAGATGGCTTTTATTTCGCCGCTCTCAACGGCCCTGAACAGGTCGACGGCCTTGAGCCCAGCCTCAGTTGCCATGGCTGGCGCATCCCAGAACCGTCGCACCCGGTCCCGATCAGTCGCATCACCAATCGACATGTGGGCGGCAAGTTGATTGGCCAGCCCGCCAACCTCACGACCGCCCATGGCGTTCGGCTGGCCAGTGATTGAAAACGGCCCGCACCCGACTTTCCCGATCCGGCCTGTGAGGAGGTGACAGTTGGTGATGGCATTGACTTTGTCAGTTCCGGCGGTCGATTGGTTGACGCCTTGGGAATAGACCGTGACTGTCCTTTCAGTCTGAGCTACCAGTTCGTAGAAGTGCCGCAGCGTTATCGGCTCGATACCGGTCAGCGCCGCTTGCTCATAGAGGTCGGCTTTGCCAGCTACCGCTAGTGCCTCGTCCAGCCCCTTGGTGTGAGCTTCGACGTAGTGAGTGTCGGTGCAGCCGGCATCCGACAGGTGTGTAAGGAGCCCGTTGAACAAGGCGACATCGCTGCCTGGCTTGATAGCAAGATGAAGATCTGCAGCCTGGGCAGTTGCCGTGCGCGCCGGATCAATCACAACGATCTTGGTGCCCCGTTTCAGCTGTGCGGCTTGCAAGCGCTGAAACAGAACGGGATGACACCAGGCAAAGTTGGACCCAACCAGTACAACCAGATCTGCTTCTTCCAGATCTTCGTAGTTTCCGGGCACAGTGTCGCTGCCAAACGTGCGTTTGTGACCGGCCACTGAAGATGCCATGCAGAGCCGCGAGTTGGTGTCCATATTGCCGGTACCAATGAAGCCCTTCATCAGCTTGTTGGCGACGTAGTAGTCCTCGGTAAGAAGCTGCCCCGAGCCATAGATCGCAACAGCATCCGGGCCATGCGCGTCAATGGCAGTCCGGAATGCGTCAGCCACGTGGTCCAGTGCGGTGTCCCAGTCTGTTTCCTTGCCATCCACCCGCGGCGTCAACAGCCGGTCTTCAAGGGACAGGGTCTCACCAAGGGCGGATCCCTTTGAACACAGCCGTCCGAAGTTTGCCGGGTGATCAACATCACCTTCAACAGTGGCTCCGCCGTCACCCGTTGGACGAACCGTCACTCCACAGCCTACGCCGCAATAAGGACAAGTCGTCTTGATGCAGGCGGGTGCTGTCATCAATCAAGCCACCTTCTCGCGTGGCATTTTGATGGGTTTGATGAGGATGCGCCCGTCCACGATGTTGATGGGATAGGTTTTGACGCAGCCTCCGTCAGGCCCCTGCGCTACCCCGCTTGCCAGGTCAATGACCAGATTGTGCAAGGGGCAAGTGACGCTGCCGTCGTGCACGATGCCCTGGGAAAGCGGCCCCGCGAGGTGCGGACACTTGTCCTCGATAGCAAAAATGTCTCCTGATGCGGTCTTGAACACGGCAATGGTTTCGGCCCTCGTCTTGACCAGCCGCGCGCCACGGACCGGCACGTCGTCCACAGACCCGATATCAACAAAGTCCCTGTCCATGTTCATGTTCCCTACTCTGCCGCCTGCATGCGCGTCAGATCGGCCAGCGGCATGAATTCATGGGCCTGATCCCCCTGAACACGCTCCGCCCATGGGTCGGTCTGTGAGAATTTCTGGGAATAGACAAAGCGCTCGAACAAGGCCGTGCGGCGATCCATGTCATCCATGATCTGCTCGCGCACGGTGTCCACGCCAACGCGGGCGGCCCATTTGTGAATGCGCTCAAGGTAGTAGCCTTGCTCGCGGTAGAGCTGCGTCACCGCGACGATGATCTCAAGCGCTTCGTCCTCAGTAGTGGCATGCCCCAGGACGACCGTGCCCTTAATCTCGAGGCCCGCAGCACCGGCAAAGTGGACTTCGTAACCCGAGTCCACGCAGATCACACCGACATCTTTACAGGTGGCTTCTGAACAGTTTCGCGGACAGCCTGACACGGCCATCTTCACCTTTGCGGGCGTCCATGAGCCCCACATAAATTTTTCGATGCGGATACCGAGGCCGGTCGAGTCCTGGGTGCCGAACCGGCACCAGTCAGTTCCCACGCATGTTTTTACTGTCCTCAGGGCCTTGCCATAGGCGTGACCGGAAACAAGTCCGGCGGCATTGAGATCGGCCCAAACGGCTGGCAGGTCTTCTTTTTGGATACCCAGAAGGTCAATCCGCTGTCCGCCGGTGACTTTCACCGTCGGAACGTTGAATTTGTCTGTCACATCTGCGATGGCCCGCAGCTCGGCAGCACTGGTAATGCCGCCCCACATCCGCGGCACGACGGAGTAGGTCCCGTCCTTTTGGATGTTGGCGTGCACACGCTCATTGATGAAACGAGACTGGCTGTCATCTATGTACTCGCCTGGCCAGGACGCAAGGAGATAGTAGTTGAGTGCAGGTCGGCACTTTGCGCACCCGCAGGATGATTTCCACTCAAGTTCCTGCATGACGTCAGGAATGGTCTTGAGTTCCTTGGCAACAATCAGCCGGCGCACATCGCCGTGGCCAAGATCCGTACACCCACACATTGGCTGGACGCCCGCGGGGTCATAGTCATCGCCGAGAGACAGGGTGAGCAGTTGCTCCACCAGTCCGGTGCATGATCCGCAGGAGGCAGAAGCCTTGGTGTGTGTGCGCACACCTTCCACGTCCTTCAGGCCAAGTTCCCCGATTGCCTCAACAATCGTGCCTTTGCAAATGCCGTTGCAGCCGCAAATTTCGCCGTCATCCGGCAATGCTGCAACGGCCGCCGTAGGGTCCAGCGGGGTACCACCCGTAAAACCCTGGCCGAAGATGACTGTGTCGCGCATCTCTGAAATGTCAGTTTGGCGCTTGATAAGATCAAAGAACCAGGCACCGTCGGCAACATCGCCATAGAGCACCGCGCCAATGATTTTATTGTCCTCCAAAACAAGCCGGCGGTAGACACCGTTGGAGGCATCCCGCAGGACGATCTCTTCACGGCCTTCAGCCTCCGCAAAGTCACCGGCGGAAAAGAGGTTGATGCCTGTAACCTTGAGTTTGGTCGAGGTAATGGAGCCGGTGTAAGACGCCTCTTCACCGGCCAGGTTGGCCGCGAGCGTCTTGGCCATTTCGTAGAGTGGCGCAACGAGCCCGTAGCACATACCACGATGTTCAACGCACTCACCCACCGCTGATACGGCTGGGTCCGAAGTGCACAAGGTGTCGTCAACGCAGATGCCGCGGCCGACGGTCAGCCCGGCATCACCGGCAATTGCGCTGCTTGGCTTTATACCTACCGCCATAACGACGATATCCGCCGGCAGGTGTTGTCCATCTTCGAGTTGGACGCCGGAGACGCGGCCGTCACCTGCTGTGATCGATTGAGTGTTTGCCTCAGTCAGAACCGTGATGCCGCGTGCTTCAACAGCCTGGCGGAGCAGATGCCCCGCCGCGACGTCGAGCTGGCGTTCCATCAATGTCGGCATCAAATGGATCACTGTCACATCCATGCCGCGCATCTGAAGGCCCGCAGCGGCCTCCAGTCCAAGCAGCCCACCGCCAATCACAACAGCTCGGCCCCCTTGCTCTGCTGCCGCTACCATTGCGTCGACATCATCAAGGTCGCGATAGGCAAGCACACCTGGAAGGTCGTGCCCGGGTACGGGAATGATGAAAGGAGACGATCCGGTGGCCAGCACCAACCGGTCATAAGGCGCCGTCGTACCGTCTTCCGCCTCAACGACTTTGGCAGCACGATCTATGCGCGCGACACGTTTGCCCTTGTGCAGGGTAATGCTGTTTGCCGCATACCAGTCATCATCATGGATGATGATGTCATCAAAGGACTTTTCTGCCGACAGAACCGGCGACAGCATGATGCGGTCATAGTTCACTCGTGGCTCGGCGTTGAAGATCGTAATGTCGTAGAGCCGGGGTGATTTCTTGAGCAGCTCTTCGAGCATTCGCCCAGGTGCCATGCCGTTGCCGACCACCACGAGCTTTTGCCGCTTGGGCATGTCCACGATGTCAGGTGCCATAGTTTCTTCTGCAGGTCCGTCTGCCATATGCCCCTTCCCTATGCCGTCGCGACGCGCGGAGCGTCATCGAAGGATGTTCCGCCAGCATCACCATCTGATGTGTCTTCTGGAGCGACAGGTAGAGGCGCCGTCTTGGGTTTCGCGCCGTGCTCATACTCCTCAAGGAAAGCCAGTACTTCACCTCGGTACCTATAATAGTCCGGATGCTGCAGAAGCTCTGCGCGGGTACGCGGCCGCGGCAGGTCGACTTTGAGGACCTTGCCTATGGTCGCGCGCGGGCCGTTCGTCATCATCACGATACGGTCAGCCAGCAGGATGGCTTCATCCACGTCATGGGTGACGCAGATGGAGGTCACCTGCGTTCGCTTCCACACATCCATCAAAACTTCCTGAAGCTCCCAACGCGTCAGGCTGTCGAGCATGCCGAACGGCTCATCCAGAAGCAGGAGTTTTGGCGACAGGGCAAACGCGCGTGCAATACCAACGCGCTGCTTCATGCCATTGGAGAGGTCCGCCGCTTGCTTATGCATGGCGTCCGCCAGACCGACACGTTCGAGGTAGTACTCGACGACATCCCTGCGTTCTGCAGAAGATGCATGCGGATAAACCCGATCGACACCAAGGGCGACATTCTCCCGGGCAGTCAGCCACGGCATAAGCGATGGTGCCTGGAACACAACGGCCCTGTCCGGCCCCGCACCGGCAATTTCCTTATTGTCGAGAATGATGCCGCCGCCTGAAATTTCGTTCAGGCCGGCCACCATTGAGAGGATTGTGGATTTTCCACAACCGGAGTGTCCGATCAGCGTTACGAATTCACCCTTGTCCATGTTGAGGGTGAAGTTTTCAAGCACAGTCAGTGGTCCCTTGGGTGTCGGGTAAATCTTCTTGGCTTCAAATATCTCGACATATTTGCGGTCTACCGGAGATTCCGCTGCCTTGAGATAGGCCTTCGGCAGTTTTGCCTTACCTTGCGTGATCGGTGTGACGTTCGGTGCTTCGCGCTCGACAGTCCCGCTCTTTTCCTTGGCGCTGGCACCGACATCAATGAGATAGTTGGTCACTTCACCGCGCAGGCGGATGAAGTCTTCATTCTGGTTGATGGCGGTCCGATCGCGCGGTCGCGGCAGATCAACCTTGAAGGAAGGACCAAGCTTTGCCTTCGGGCCGGGGTCGAGAGGAATAATCCGGTCCGCAAGCAGAATGGCTTCATCCACATCATTGGTGATGAGAATGACGGTCTTCTTGTCTTCTGCCCAGATACTCTCGATCTCATCCTGCAGCTTGGCGCGGGTGAGGGCGTCAAGCGCGGAAAGAGGTTCATCGAGGAGAAGAATATCCGGGTCCATGGCCAGCGCACGGGCCACGGCAACACGCTGACGCATACCACCTGACAGTTCGGACGGCATCCGGTCTGCCGCATGAGACAGCCCCACCATGTCTACATATTTTTGCGTTCGTGCGGCGCGGGCCTCTTTCGTGTCCTTCCTGAAGACCCGATCCACTGCCAACGCGATGTTCTCTGTCACCGTGAGCCAAGGCATCAGTGAGTAAGATTGAAAGACCAGACCGCGGTCCGGGCCGGGCCCGTCGATCTCTTTGCCCTTTAAGGACACCATGCCTTGATCGGGAACGACCAGACCAGCAATGGATGAGATCAATGTCGTCTTGCCACTGCCGGAAAATCCGACGATGGCGACGAACTCGCCCTCCTCTACCTCCAGGTCGATGCCTGACAGGACTTCGGTGAATTGCTCACCGCTGCCATAGCTCTTGGAGACGTTCTTGAGTTCAAGAAATGCCATCAAGCCTGCTCCTAACGCTGTGCTGAATAGGTGAAGGCCGCCTGCAGGGCATACATCAACCTGTCCAGCAGGAAGCCGATAAGCCCAATGGTCAGCACTGCAACGATGATGCGCGCCAGAGAGTCCGAAGAGCCGTTCTGGAATTCATCCCAAACGAATTTTCCAAGACCCGGGTTCTGCGCCAGCATTTCGGCGGCGATGAGCACCATCCAACCCACGCCCAAAGACAGGCGAAGGCCGGTGAAGATCAGGGGCATCGCAGATGGCAGAACGACTTTACGGATCGTTGTGATGCGCGGCAGCTGCAGCACCTTGCCCACATTGATGAGGTCCCGATCGATCGATGACACGCCGAGCGCTGTATTGATCAGCGTCGGCCACAGTGAACACAGGGTCACCGTCAGTGCCGACACCACCAAAGACTTGGGCAACAGGTCGCTTGAGTTCACATACAGGGCCGACACGACCATCGTCACGATGGGAAGCCAGGCCAAAGGGGACACGGGCTTAAATATCTGAATGAGCGGGTTGAGAGCCCCATTCACAAGCGGTGAAAGGCCACACATGATGCCGACCGGAATGGCGATGATCGTGGCAATCAGGAATCCCAGAGCAACTGTTATCAGGCTGGTGAAAATCTGATCGAGATAGGTTGGTTTGCCGGTGTAGCTCCGCCATTTGACGCGCTCTTCCTGACCTTCGGCAACCAGCGCTGCGTTGCGCACTTCCTGGCGTTCCAGAAAAGCAGTTTCCTTGGCGCGTTCTGACGCATGATCATCATATAGGACACCCACTTGCTCGATGACTTCTGCCGGCCCGGGAATGGCGCCAAGGGATGTCTGAACCTGCGGTGCGAGCGTGGCCCACAAAAAAACGAAAGCAATGATGCCCATGAGGGGCACCACCAGTGCTCTCCAAAGGGCCTGAACCTGTTGTTTGGGGTTGTCCCCTGCTGCCATACGAAGCAGCGGAACCAGAAAGCCCAATCCCACCACGTCGATATAGGTCGCAGCCTTGTTGATGCGCGTCAGGCGGCGCGCCCGGCGCTCTTCCTTTTCGGCATCTATCTGTGCTGCATCCACTGTTGTCATTGCCATGGCCTGTTACGCCTTCAATACTCTTGGGGAGAAAAATGGCGCTGCCGGGCGAAGAAGGGGCTGGGTGCCCGGCAGCGCGTCGTGTGTGAAAGTAGGTCCGGTTAGCCGCCAGTAACGCCTGAGTCAGACACCGTCTCACCCTGCTTCAGACCGATTGGAAAATCGGCGAGATAGGCATTCGGTGCCCGGCCATCAAAGGCGATGCCGTCGATGAACTCGTCGGTCATTTCGCGGTAGCCATCCGTATCCCAGGGGAAGTCCGCTTCGTTTGCCATGCCGTCATCAACAAGGGCGCGGGCTGCCTTGAGGTAGAGGTCAGGACGGTAAACCTTGGCAGCAACTTCGGCGTACCAATCATCCGACTTCGTATCGCCAATCTGACCCCAGCGGCGCATCTGGCTGAGATACCAGACGGCATCAGAGTAGTAGGGATAGGTCGCGAAGTAGCGGAAGAAGACGTTGAAGTCCGGGATATCCCGCTTGTCGCCCTTCTCATACTCGAACGTACCAGTCATGGAGTTGGCAATGACTTCCTCGTCTGCACCCACATATTCAGACCGCGAAAGGATCTCGACGGCCTCCATGCGGTTGGCGTTGTCATTTTCGTCAAGCCAAATGGCGGCACGTATCAACGCCTTGGTGAGCGCCGTTACTGTGTTCGGGTTTTCTTCGGCAAACTCGGCTGTGATACCGAACACTTTCTCCGGATTGTTCTTCCAGATTTCGTAGTCGGTGATCACCGGGACACCGATGCCCTTGAACACCGCCTGCTGGTTCCATGGTTCGCCGACGCAATAGCCGTGGATGGTACCGGCTTCGAGTGTTGCCGGCATCTGTGGTGGCGGCGTTACAGAGAGCAGCGCATCGGCTGAGATCTGGCCGGAGATATCCGAGTCAGAATAGTAGCCAGGGTGAATGCCACCAGCGGCCAGCCAGTAGCGCAGCTCGTAGTTATGGGTCGAAACGGGAAACACCATGCCCATCTTGAAGGCTTTGCCTTCGTCCTTGAACTGATCAACCACCGGCTTGAGATAGTCGGCCTTGATCGGGTGTTGCGGACGGCCATCTTCCATCGTCGGGATGTTTGGCTTCATCATTTCCCAAACTTCGTTGGAAACCGTGATGCCATTGCCGTTCAGGTCCATGGAGAATGGCGTAATGATGTGCGCTTCCGTGCCGTAGCCGATTGTCGCCGCCAACGGCTGTCCGGCGAGCATGTGCGCGCCGTCAAGCTCACCGGTGATGACCCGGTCCAGCAGAACTTTCCAGTTAGCCTGCGGTTCGAGGGTTACGAACAACCCCTCATCCTCGAAGTACCCTTTCTCATAGGCGATGGCGAGGGGCGCCATGTCCGTCAGCTTGATGAAGCCAAATTTCAGCTCGTCCTTTTCAGGAAACACGCTTTCTGCCTGGGAAAATCCCGAGGCCGCCATGGTCGTTGCTGCCGCAACGGCCACAATCTGTGTTGCTTGCCGAATTGTTCTTGATACGGATGAAAACCCGGATGTCGGGATCAGTTTCATCGGTGTGAACCTCCAGTCGGTCCGGCTGTTTCTGCCGGTGTGTGCGTGCCCTCGTCCCCCTCCCCGGTGGCAATTCAGGCACAAAAAAGCGCTGTCCGTCGGTTTGAGAAAACGCCTTGTTAGGCGTCTCATCCCGTCGGCAGCGCTGCCATGACCGCCCGCCATTGGGCTGGTCTTTTGTGATGTTGTGGCGCGTTGTTGCGCCTGTTCTTTGGTTAGCAATGGGCATGCCAAGGTGAAAAACCAAGGCTTTGCACCGATTTGCGGAAGGCCAGTATTAGTTGGGCTGGCCTTCCGCCCTTTTGTTCAGCAGTTCATACTCTCACCGCACAATTATTGTGCAGTGCGGCATGAATGCGTCTTGCTAGAGCTTCCAGTCGACCTGAATGGACAGCTTTTCGCGATCCGCCGGCCCACCTGATGGCCCGTCGTAGTTGGCATATTTGGCGGTGAAGGAGAGCTTCTTGCTGACGACGCCCTTGAGCAGCAGATCGACTTCGCTGCCGAGGCTGCCGCCACCGGTCTCTCCCTCAAAATCGTGATAAATGGCCGCCGCAATCACTTTGGAGAATGGGCCGACCTTGCCGCTGGTGTAACCGACGCGGCCGAACAGATCTTCAATGCCAGTTGCCGGGGTGACCAGAAAGACATCAGCCCAACCCTGGAACTTGTGCAAAGTTGCAAGCGGCGTGCTGAACCCACGGGTACCGTCACCTTCCAGAACTTCGTAGGTGACCGACGCATCAAATCCATAGGCCTTGGTGCCCAGGGATGCCATGTAGTAGTCGAGATCATAATTGCCGGGGTTGTCGCCATACTCGTACTGAATGGCATAGGCGCCCTTGGCAATGATCGGGATGCTGTCGGTAATGTCGTACTTGGCTGAAGCCCTCACGCCGTAGGTCTGCGTCGACAGAGCCGGCGCCTCGTCCAGATCAAACAAGTACCCGTATGCGCCAACCGTAATGCCAGGAATGCCCTTGTAGCCAAGATTGATGACGTGGCTATTTGCTGCATCAAACTTTCCGCCCGGGCTCTCATTGCCGAAGATACGCTGCACAGCACTGAGATAAGCGTACGTCGCAGTCAGGTCCGGAATGGCGGTGACCTGAAGCAGTGCCGCATCGAATGTCTGCTCGTTCTGCCGCCAGCCCACATTGCCGATGAACCGTGCGTCATCAAGAATGATGCGCTGCCGCCCGCCAACGAACTTGACCCCGTCGATGCCCGTGTACGTCACCTGTGCTCTGTTCAATTCAACATTGTCCGGGTCCGCAACCACAGGAAACGTTGTTCGACCGTTCGTTGTCGAGTTGTAATCCTCGGTGAAACCTTCGACGATCTCTGCTTCTAGCAGCACAGAAAAACCCTTGTAAGGTCTTGTTTCCAGCCCCGCACGAACGCGCGCTGTCACAGCATCTGCATCATTTGCAAATCCGTCTTGGTCCACGTGTTCGTAGCGAAGCCGCGCATCAACAATCGGTTTGACGATTGATGATGAAGCGCTCTCCTCCGCAGATGCCGCGGTCATCGATGCCCCGGAAGCCATCGCAATTGTAGAGCACGCAACCATGAGCCCACCTGCGAATTTGCTTTGAAAATTTGCCTTCATTCCCCAACTCCTTTGATGTGCCGCAGCGGTTCTTCTCTGACTGCAAACACAAAAAACGCCGCACGATGGGAGACCAAGTGGGCGTGTACCCAGTGGTCTGCAGCGGCAGCGTTGCCTTTCGGGGCCATCATTGGCCCCGGTGTATGTATGTCGCGACTTCGCGATCACGAACTTGTAAGCAGAAACTGTGCCAGCTTCGTTTTTGGCTGTTTACCTCGTAATTCTGTGTACGGAGGACTTGTCCGCCCTTCGCAAGTGCACAAAAAGTAGCATCGGGTGACTATGATTTAGGCCATACGCCATCGCAGCACCCAAGTGATCGCCGTTCAAAACGATGAGAGATAGCCTTCGACGTCGCTTGAATCAAAGTCTCTACCGTCAAAGAGACGGCATTGCGCGGATGGTTCTAGTGCCAGCGAGTCATCTGCTATTGGCGCGATGGCTTCGGCATAGATATCAGGTTTGTAGGTCGAAGAAGCGGCGTCGATCATGTCTGATGACAAGTCAACTTCGCCCCAGCGTGCCATCTGAGCGGCAAACCAGGCCGCATGTGCGTGATGGGGAATGCTCGCGGCATAGCCAGCAAAACCACTCCGCGTACCGCTCATTTCGCCAGACAGCCCAGGTTTGAGACGATCCGTGGTCGTGTCCAGGTAAGCCGGCTCTGCGAGAATGGCAGCAAGTTCATCTGTGTGAGCGGGCTCGTCAGCCCAGATAGAAGCAGCATAAAGGGCGCGCACAAGACGTTTCACACGGTCCGGATTATCGGTGGCCCAGTCTGCACGCATGCCCAGCACTTTGTCTGGGCCGCCAGCCCAGATGCTGTCACCTGTGGTCAGAACGTGCCCGTGTCCATCAGCGACCGCTGCTGTGTTCCAGGGTTCACCAACACAGCATCCGTCTATGGCGCCGCTTGCAAGTGCATCGCTCATGAAGGGCGGTGGCACAAACTCAAACCGCACGTCGGTGCCTTCATATAGGCCTGCCTCAGCAAGCCAGTAGCGTAGCAAATAGGCATGTGCGGAATATGTGTGGACAGCGGCAAAGACCAGTGGACGGTTCGGAACATGTAGCTTCTTCACAGCTGCGAGTGATCTAGCAGCAGCAGCTGCGTCGGTTGGGCCGGTCAGACCCTCCTCGGCATGCATCTCCCAAAGACTATTGGATACTGTGATGCCATTCCGGCCGGTCCCCAGTGCAATGGGCGCAATAAAGGGTATCGGCATTGGCGGCAGGGCAAGTGTTCCCGCAATGGCCATGGGCGCCAGCATGTGGGCCGCATCAAAGTGCCCGATTACGACCCGGTCCCGGATGCTGGCCCAGGATGTTTCACGCACAAGATCAAGCTCGATGCCTTCGCGCACGGCGAAGCCTTTTTCACGCGCCACAATGAGGGGGGCTGCATCCAGCAATGGAATGAAGCCAGCCGTGATATGCGCTGTGTCCTGGTTCATTCCCCATCCTCCGAAAGCAGATCTGCCGTCATCACCAGGCTCTGTGCGACTTCCACAATCCGGCAACTGCGGGACATCGCCGTGCGCCTGAGCAAGGCGTAGGCTTCATTCTCATTGATGTCGCGGCGTTTCATTAAAAGCAGCTTGGCCTGATCGATTGTCTTGCGGTCTGCAAGCTCGGTGCGGACTTCATCCAGCTCGGACTTAAGACGGTTGAAGGCGTTGAAGCGGCTGATCGTTATGTCCAGGATCGATGTCACCCGTTCCTTCTTGAGCCCGTCGACGATGTAGGCAGAAACGCCGGCATCCACTGCAGCATCAATTGTGTCGCTATCAGCTTCGTCTACGAACACGGCAATCGGGCGGCTGATGGTGCGTGACACCTGCAGCATGCTCTCGAGCCGGTCTCGGTTCGGGTTGGCGAGGTCGAGGAAGATGACCTGTGGATCAAATTCAGCAATACGCGCAACAATGCCGTTGAGCTCTGTCACCACGGCAATCTGCTCGAGCCCCGCCTCCCGCAGGCCTTCCTCCAGGATGGAGGCGCGGATGTGGTTCTCGTCATAGATCAGGATACGAAGGGACGCGTCGCGCATGGGTTGCCAAAAATTTGTGCGGTGCGGCATATTGAAGTGTGCGGCGCGAAGAAAGCAAGAGGCTTAGCCGTTGAAAATGCGCGGTGTGCACGCAAAGTGGCCGGACTCCGCATCTATTGACGTTGCAAGTGCCAATTTATACGTTGAATTTGAGTTGATTTGGCGCGTCTCGCACAACGCGGTGAGCCCAAACTGGAGCAGAATTGTAACTCATGCCAGACAAGCCAGTAGCACTTGCCAGCGATGACACGTCAGCCTCCAGCGACGGACGTCGGCAGCGTAGTGCACGCAGCCGCGCCAAGATTGTGGCCGCGTTGTTTACAGTTATCCGAAGCGGCCATATGGACCCCAGTGCGGCAATGCTCGCCAAGGAGGCAAAGGTCGGTATACGGACGGTCTTCCGGCATTTCGATGATGTAGAAGGCCTGTATCGTGAGATGTCGGCGCAGATGGAGGCTGAGATACTTCCAATCGTCACAACACCGTTTTCGGCGTCCACATGGCAGGGAAAGCTCTCCGAGCTGATAGATCGGCGTGTTGACGTGTACGAGCGCATCATGCCGGTCAAAACAGCTGCCGGCCTGCGCCGTTTCCGGTCTCCCTATCTGATGGACGACTACAAGCGGTTTCTCACCATGGAGCGTGAAGGCCTGTTGGGCATTCTTCCCAAAGAGATCAAGGCCGACAAAACGGTATGCGCGGCATTGGATATGCTGACGGGCTTCAATGCCTGGCGCCGATTGCGGCAGGATCAGAGCCTGTCCGCCAAGCAGTCTGAAAAGGTCATTCGCCACACCATCGATAAACTGGTGGCCGGGTAATGCGCACCGGGGTCGCAGCCCTCTGCCTGCTCGCTGCCGCCGCATGCGACAGCGCTGCGGACCGCGCACAGCAAAGTGACCTTCCTGATGCCGCTGTGTGCGGCCTCGACAGGACATTGGCCGGGTCCTTCGCGCCGGTGCCGTCAGGGTCATTTGTGATGGGACACAATGGCCGCTATCCGGAAGAAAAACTCGGCCTCCGGCTCCACGTCGAAAGCTTTGATATCCAGGTTCATGAAGTCACCAATGCGCAGTTTGCCGCATTCGTTGCAGCCACGGGCTACCAGACTTCTGCCGAGAAGGATTTGGCAGAGGGTCGTGCGGATGCCGGCTCCGCCGTCTTTTCGCAAGTGCTGGATGGCAGCATGGCACAGAACCCGTGGCGTCTCGTACCGGGCGCGACATGGAAGACGCCCGGTGGTCCTGACACAACCATCGACGGCAGGGAAAACCACCCCGTTGTCCATGTGTCGCTGAATGATGCGCGCGCCTATGCCGCCTGGGCCGGGGTCCGTCTGCCGACTGAGGTCGAATGGGAGTACGCAGCATCAATCGGGTTGCCGGACAGCGAGGTCACGACATCTGGGGCCTATGCGGAGGACGGAAGCCCCCGTGCCAACACATGGCAGGGCGTTTTTCCATTCTTCGACCAGGGCGAGGATGGATTCTTGGGGTCAGCCCCTGTTGGGTGCTTCGCGGCTGATCGCAATGGTCTTTACGACATGATTGGCAATGTCTGGGAGCTGACGGACACGCCGTATTCAAATGGCGCGCAGACGATCAAAGGCGGGTCCTATCTGTGTGCGGATAATTTCTGTCTCCGCTATCGCCCCGAGGCCCGGCAGCCGTTGGAAATGGATTTTTCAACCAACCATATCGGCTTCCGCGTCGTGCGCGACGACGCATCCTAGAAGCGGCTTACGCATGGCGGCAGCGTCGGATCTGGCTCAGTTCGGCCAGTAGATGAATTCGTCACCCTCTTCGAACCGTTCAGCGCGTGTCTTGTCCACTGCGACCGGGAACTCTGCCTGATACGGATAGAGCGGCGGACGTGACCCGGCCGTATGGGCATCAAGCAATGCGGTCAGCTCGTTGACGATGTCAGGGTTCGCATCCGCCACATTGCTCTGCTCGGTGGGGTCGCTGGCGAGATTGATCAGCCAGGCTTTGTTGGGCCGCTCGGACACCTGCAGTTTCCAGTCATCCTTGCGCACGACCCGATAGTGCGCGCTCGTCCAGAAGATTGCTTCATGCGGGTCTTCCGTCGAGGCGCCTGTCGCCAGCGGTAGAAGGTCCTTGCCATCGATTTCGACGGTGCCGGGAATGGTCCCCTCGCCCGCTGCAACGAGTGTCGGCATTACATCAATATGCGCAACCGGTGAGGTGATAGCGGTGCCGGTAGGAATACGGTCCGGCCAGCGCATCATCAAAGGCACGCGAATGCCGCCCTCAAACAGCGTGATCTTCCAGCCGCGATAGGGTGCGTTGACGTTTGGAATGCCGATGTACCCGGCGCCGCCATTGTCACTGGAGAACACGATGATCGTATTATCCGCGATCCCTTCTTCTTCGAGGGTTTGCATGATGTCACCGACGCTGCGGTCAACAGCCCGCATCATGGCCGCGTAGACGCGCGCGCGGTGGGGCTGGATATCGCCGACCGCTTCATAGTCTTCTTTCGTGGCCTGCAGCGGCGTGTGAATGCCCCAGTGGGCCAGATAGAGAAAGAAAGGGTTGTCCTTGTTGGCGCGGATCACTTTTTGGGCTTCCTGCGTCCAGTAGTCGGTCAGATAGCCGCCGGGTTCAAACCACTCTCCATTATTGTAGCTCGCAGCATATTGCATGCGCGCCCAGAGAAATTTGTCGATCGGATCGAAGTCCAGCTTGGCGTTGACCACATTGGGGTCGTCTTCCGGCAGGAAAAGCCCGCTGGCCATCAACAGGCTTTCATCAAACCCCTGGGACGTTGCATCGAACTCTCCGCCCCTGCCCAGATGCCATTTGCCGATATGGACCGTGTGGTACCCGGCGTCCTGCAGGGCTTCGGCCACAGTCAGTTCCGAGCCTGGCAGGCCCATGTCTTCATAATCAAGCTCCGGTTCACCCGAGCGATCCGGCACATATGCGTCCGGAAGGCCGCTGTCCATGCTCGAGGACACCATCTGGACGATCCCGGCCATGCCGTTGGGCGTCGGTGTGAACTCGAAGCCGGTCCGCGACGGATAGCGACCTGTCATCAGCATGGCGCGTGAGGGTGCGCAGGTTCCCGTTCCCGAATAGGCCTGGGTGAAATTGGCGCCTTCTGCCGCCAGCCTGTCGATATGTGGGGGCTTGAAGGTGCCACCGGCCATACCGCCGCCATAGGCGGAGATATCGTTGATGCCAAGGTCATCCGCCAGGATAAAGATGATATTGGGCGCACCCTGCGCAGCCTTGGACGCGCGCTCAGGATCTGCCGTTCGCCAGGCAATCTGCTGGTGCGGGGCCACGTCTACCTTGCCTGTGTTTGACGCAATAAAGAGGACAACATCTGCGCGCATGAACCACGCGGTTGCGCCGACCAGGACCACCGCAGCGACTACCCCAAGGACAATATTCCTGATCACGAGCCCACCCCTAATTTAATGACATTTATTATGCCAATACATTCCGGACGGGCGAATTTGTCAAGTTCGGCGCGCAAGGCATAGGAGGCATGCCTTGTAATTGCCTGCTTTAGCTGTCATGTCACACCCCTCGTTGCAGTCCAAGGTGATTTGGGCCGCAGTATTGGTGTTCGCGAACGGTACACGCCGGACATCAGATGTCCGCCAGGTGCCCAAGATGAGGGTCAAACACACGACCCCATAGTGCCTTCTGCGTAGCTGAAGGCCCCGCGATACGACCCGTGCCATGACGCTATTCCGGATTATCCGGCTGGCTGCGGGCACCCTTTTTGAAAGTACCCAAGTGACAGAATTTACATCGCTCGGCCTTGCCGAGCCGATCCTTCGTGCGATTTCCGACGAGGGCTACACGACCCCTACCCCCATTCAGGCCAAAGTCATTCCCGCCATGCTGGCCGGCTCCGACATTCTGGGCATTGCCCAGACCGGCACCGGCAAGACCGCAGCCTTCACGCTGCCCATCCTCCATGCCCTGTCCGATGACCCGATGCCCGCCAAGCAACGCACCTGCAAGGCGCTGATCCTTGCTCCAACGCGCGAGCTGGCCGCCCAGATCGGCGACAACATCCGTGCCTATGGCAAGCACTCCCGCCCGTCTGTAGCGGTGATTGTCGGCGGCGCGAAAATTCCACCGCAGATCAAGGCGCTGGCCAAGGGCGTCGACATCGTTGTCGCAACGCCGGGTCGCCTGCTTGACCATGTGGCGTCCAAGAACCTGCGTCTGGATACGACCACAAAGGTCGTGCTCGACGAGGCCGATCAGATGTTTGACCTGGGCTTTATGCCGCAGATCAAGAAGATCATGAACTATCTGCCGAAGAAGCGGCAGACGATGCTGCTGTCCGCCACCATGCCCAAGCAGGTGCGCGCGCTGGCGCAGGAGTTTCTGCATAAGCCCATCGAAGTGACGGTCACGCCGAACTCAAAGCCGATTGACCGCATCGACCAGAAAGTCGTGATGCTCCCGTCGGCACAAAAGCGTGCTGCCCTGGTAGACTATCTTGCAACGCCGGACATGGAACGGGCCGTCGTCTTTACCCGCACCAAGCGCGGCGCCGATAAAGTCTGTAAGCATCTTGAGATGTATGGTTTTGCGGCTGCCGCCATCCACGGCAACAAGAGCCAGAACCAGCGTGTGCGCAGTCTGGATGCTTTCCGCAAAGGCAAGGTCAATGTGCTTGTCGCCACAGACATCGCAGCACGCGGCATTGATGTGGACGATGTTTCACATGTGGTGAACTACGAACTGCCGCAGGTTGCCGAAGCCTATGTGCACCGCGTAGGCCGCACGGCCCGTGCCGGCAAGAGCGGCCAGGCCGTGGCATTTTGTGATGGTGCTGAGCGCGGCCTGTTGCGCGACATCGAACGGCTTATCAAGCGCAAGATTGATGTGGCGGCCCGCCCTGCAGACAGTGGGCGTCAGGTGGTGCCGGAAGAAGAGCGCCAGGTCCTGCAGCAGCCCGAACCGGCGCAGCGCAAACCGCGCCGCCGCAAGCCGGCCCAGAACCGGAATGGTGCCAAACGCAATGATGCTGGCGGCAAGAAAAATGCCGGCCGTCCACCGCAACGCAATCGTCGCAGCGGCAAGCCGGCAGCGAAGGCAAGGGCTGCCTAGCCCGTTTGTGTCTTAAGCAGCAACAACACGCCGTCGGGTCCCTGGAGCCGGCGGCGTTTCTGCTTGTCCGGCAAAGCACTGGGCAATCGCCATCCAGTTTGTGGCCACGTCGCCCGAGGTCTTGATGTTCGTGTCCGCAATGTTGCGCACCTGCGTTACCACCTGACAGAACTCAGTTGCACTGCCTTCGACCATATTGTCCGTGTCCGGCTCATTGAACTCCAGAAGCTCACCAGATGGGAGTGTTAGTCGCACATGCGGGATGTTTTCCGGCACCGGCAGTTTGTTGACCATGTGGGTCCAGCCGAAAGTGTTGACGCCCAGTACCGCGATATTCTTGATGCGGTCTTCGTTCTGCCTCTCAACGCCCAACGTGTCATAGACCTCCTGCCCATGGGCCCAGGTTTCCATCAGGCGCGCCGTGATACTGGATCGTGCGCTCATGCTCGGTCCGGCCCACACGACGCGCATTTTTGGATCAGCCCCAAGAAACCTCTCGGCCACGCCGGGATAAAAGTCATGCCAGCGGTCTACGATCTCGCGGCCACTGACCCCTTCGAGTTCCTTGTTCTCAAAACCCCGCAGACCACCCCCGGCCACTGATGCGCCAACACGCTCAAAGAAGGCGTTGAACGCCTCTTCGTCATTGAGAGACATGTCAGCGGCATCGTTCCAGATGTGTAGGTGGCCGATCACGTCGCGGATCGTCCAGCCCTTGAACTGGGTCGGTTCAAGCAGACGTTCTTCTGGAAGGTCCTTGATGAGCGCATAGAGCGCGTCGCTCTCGGCCTTGAAATCATTGGGTTGATCGAACATCAGTGTTTCCTTTTTAGGCGTGTCTCGGCCGGATCGTCTCAGCCGCGCACATATCCCGTCAGCCGCTCATACGCGGTCAGAAAGTCTTCCTTGAATTGCTGCACAACAGCGCCCGCCGACATGCTCTGGTTCATCAGGCCAACGCCCTGGCCAACCCAGTAGGTGGCAAGTTGTTTGGCGCCGTCATGGCCTGACTGGCTGAGCTTGTCCACCTTGCCAAGTGCCGGTTCCGACACCAGTCCCTGCAACGGCATGGCAAGTGGTTCGGGCGCACTCTTGGCTTCCCACGCGTCTGTCCAGGGGGATCGAAGCTGTCGGGAATGCTTTCCCGTGCGTGACCGCGAGCGAACGGTATCGCGCGACGATGCCGCCAGCATCTTTTCCTTCACAACCGGGTTGGTTTCGGCTTCTGCGGTGGTGAGCCAGACAGATCCACACCAGGCGCCCGCCGCGCCCATGGCCATGGCGCCGGCCATCTGATGTCCGGTGGTGATACCGCCCGCAGCCAGGATCGGCGTCGACGCGCCCATGGCCTGCACCGCCTCGTGCACCTCGGGTACAAGGACAATGGTTGAGACATCGCCACAATGGCCACCGGCCTCACCGCCCGCAACCACGAGAATGTCGACGCCTGCTTCAACCTGACGGACAGCGTGCTCGCGCGCGCCAACAAGCGCCGCGACGGCCACATCATGCTTCTTTCCGAGGTCCAGCATGATCTGCGGCGGCACCCCCAGCGCATTGGCAATCAGCCTGATCGGGTGGCGGAAACACACCTCAAGGCTGGAGGCAGCTCCATCGTCGCGCAAGTTCTGTGCAAAGTTGAGGGAGTTGGAGCCGGGGTTGCGAATGTCATCCGCATCAATGTCATACTGCTTGAGGATCTCCGCAGCGAAATCCTTGTGCCCCTCGGGCACGGCAGCACGAATGGCATCCGGATCAAATGCGTCGTTCTTGCCTTCAAACTTGTTGGGCACGATCAGGTCAACCCCATAGGGCTTGCCATCAATATGCGCGTCGATCCAGGCGAGCTCTTCTTCCAGCTGGTCGGGTGGAAGGGAGACGGCGCCTAAGACGCCCATGCCGCCTGCCTTGGACACGGCCACCACCACGTCCCGGCAATGGGTGAAAGCCAGCAATGGAAATTCGATGCCCAGCATCTCGCAGATTGGAGAATTCATGGACCTGTCTCCCTTATCGGCCGCGTCTCAGGCGGCTTCTTCTTCATCAACATCAATTTCAACAAGCAGTTCGCCGGCAGGCACCTGATCTCCGGCTGTACACGCAACGCCGGCAACTGTGCCGTCAACCTCGGCGAGAATCTGGTGTTGCATCTTCATGGCTTCCAAAACGGCAAGCCTGTCGCCCTTTCTGACAGACTGGCCTTCGCTCACATGCACCTCAAGTATGAGGCCGTGCATCGGCGCCAGCACGCGCCCGCCGCCAGCAGTATCATCCGCCATGCCTGCCTGCATTAGGATATTGGCCAGGCTGGCCGTCTGATCCGCGATGCTGAGGTGAACCATGCCAGCGTGCGGAATGGCAAAAACGACACCATGATCTGTGCCATCAATCTGCATGCGTGCGGAGTGTCCATCGATCGATTTGAGAGCGACCTTGATTGCTCGTCCACCTGTCTCGACAGTCAAAACATCGTTGCCATGCGCAATGACGGTGGCTGCGATGCCCTCATCCGCTGAGCCGAACTTGTAACTCGTGGACAAACGCCCGGAGCTGCTCCAGTTGAGCAATTCCGTATCGACGCCGATCGCGGCGTCAAAGGATGTCTTTTGTTCGGATTGGTAAAGCAGCACTGCCCCGGCTGCGACTGCCTCAGGCGAAGGGTCGCGTCTGGCCAGGTCGTCGGCAGAATAGGTGTCGGCGATGAATGCCGTGGTCGCGCCGCCTTCAGCGAAGACAGGCTGGGACAGGGCATCAATGAGAAAGTCCCGGTTTGTTTGCGGTCCAAAGATGCCGGTCCGACGCAGGGCATCAATGACCCGTTGGCGCGCAACGTCCCGGTTTGGTCCATGGGCCATCACCTTGGCGATCATCGGGTCATAGAAGGGAGAGACGTCCAGCCCAGTGGCGATGCCCGCATCAATACGAATGCCCTCGCCTGATGCTGGTTGCCACAGGTCGATATGTCCCGTGCTGGGCAGAAAGTCTTCGGCTACATCTTCCGCATACAGCCGCACTTCGATGGCATGGCCCGTCAGCGATATGTCGTCCTGCGTGAGCCCCAGCGCCTCGCCCTGTGCAACTTTGATCTGCAACGCCACGAGATCAAGCCCGGTGATCAGTTCCGTCACCGGGTGCTCTACCTGCAGGCGGGTGTTCATTTCCAGAAAGTAGAACGCGCCGTCAGCTGCCAGAAGAAACTCGACAGTACCCGCCCCGCGATAGGAGATCGCGCGGGCGGCCTCGACCGCTGCCGCGCCCATCTGTGCCCGCAGGTCCTCCGTCATCACCGGGCACGGCGCTTCTTCAATGACCTTCTGGTGCCGCCGCTGCACCGAGCAGTCGCGTTCGCCCAGATGAATGGTGTTGCCTGCCTCGTCGGCAAAGACCTGGATTTCCACATGGCGCGGCTGAACAATGGCCTTTTCAAGGATCAGTTCGCCAGACCCGAATGCATTTTTTGCTTCCGACCGTGCGAGGCCGATGGCGTCTGGCAGATCAGCAGCGTCATGGACCAGCCGCATGCCGCGCCCACCGCCGCCGGCAGCGGCCTTGACCATCACCGGGAAACCGATGTCCTTGGATGCAGCAATGAATGCGTCGTCAGCCTGGTCCTCACCTTCATAGCCCGGCACGCAGGGCACACCCGCCGCAATCATCCGCCGCTTGGCCTCAGCCTTATTGCCCATCAGATCAACCGCATCCGGACGCGGCCCGATGAACACCAGCCCGGCCGCCTCGCAGGCGCTGGCAAAGTCAGCATTCTCACTCAGAAAGCCATACCCCGGATGAATGGCCTGGGCGCCGGTATCCGCCGCCGCCTTCAGTACCCGGTCAGGATCAAGATAGGACTCGCCCACCGGCGCCGGTCCAAGGCAGACCGCATCATCAGCCATAGCTACATGGGGCGCGTGTGCGTCAGCTTCTGAATAAACCGCAATGGTGCGATAGCCCAGCGACTTTGCCGTTCGCATGACGCGCACGGCAATCTCTCCGCGATTGGCCACCAGAATGGAAGTAAAGCGCATCGTTTGATGTCCCTAGCTCTGTGCCCAGACGGGTTTGCGTTTTTCAAGGAATGACGCCACACCCTCGCGGCCTTCATCACTCAGCAGGCGCCCTGTGAAGTTTTCAGCAGCCGCCTGAACCGCCTCGTCGCGGCTCATCCCCGGCAACGCGATGATGAGCGACTTGGTATCGGCAATCGCGCCGGGCGCGCATTTCAGCACCTGACTGCGGATCTGTTTTTCGATGGCATTAAGACCCTCAACGTCGCCGGCCACAAAGTCTGCAAAGCCGAGTTCGTGCGCGCCTTCCCCGTTAAAGCGGGCCGCTGTCAGCATCAGGCGTCGGGCAGTTGCATAGCCAAGCTTCTGAATCACGAAGGGAGCGATCTGCGCAGGCGAAATTCCGATGGCCGTTTCCGTCATCGCAAACTTGGCGTCAGCTTCGCAGATGACAACATCGGCGCAGCACGCCATGCCGAACCCACCGGCCATGGCAGCCCCTTCAATGATGGCGATCACAACCTGGGGCGCTTCATTAATGAGGTCGAAGAGAACCGCTGCTCCCTTCGACATCTCGATGGTATTGTCCCGCGAGCCACCCCCGTCGCTGCCACCGCCCTGAAAGAACGCTTTGAATTGCTTGAGATTCCCGCCGGCACAAAAGACGCCGTGTTTGCCGCGCAAGGTGATGCCGCGCACCTCGCGATCATCCTTCACTGCTTCAAGTGTCCGGCGCACGCCATCCACCAGTTCGTCTGTCAGGGCATTTCGGGTCTCTGGTTGGTCGAACCAGATGGTGAGCCAGCCAGTGTCCAGCTCAAGCTCAACGCCGGTCACATCAGGAAGTGTGGTCATCGCTCTGTCTCCTGCCTCTAGTGACGGCCAACGCCGAAGCTGTTGGGTTTCAGCGTCTTGTTGCGGCCTTCCCATATGGTCTGCAGGGCAAAGCCGAGAACCTTGCGGGTATCGCGCGTGTCAATGATGCCATGATCCAGCAACCGGCCTGAGGTGTAGAAGGAGGTCGACTGGTCATCGAACAGCTTGACGACGGCTGCCCGCTGTTGGGCCAGGGCCTCTTCGTCAACATCCTGACCGCGCCGGGCTGCGCCGCTGCGGGCCACTTCTTCCATGGTGCCTGCGGCCTGCTCGCCCCCCATCACGCCGGTGGTGGCATTGGGCCAGGCAAACAGAAACTCCGGCTCATAGGCGTAGCCGGACATGCCGTAGTTACCCGCACCGAAGCTGGCGCCTATATAGAGTGAAATTTTGGGCACGCGCACATTCGACACTGCCTGGATCATCTTTGAGCCGTGCTTGATCATGCCGGCCTGCTCATATTCCGTCCCCACCATGTAGCCCGTGGTGTTGTTGAGGACGATGATCGGCATGTCCGACTGGTCGCACAGCTGAAAGAAATGCGATGCCTTGGTCGCGCCCGCCGGATCAATCGGTCCGTTGTTGCCGATCAGCCCGCACGCATGGCCCATGATGCTCGCCTGCATACAGACGGTCGCGGGGCCATAGCGCGGCTTGAACTCCACGAAGTCAGATCCATCAACGATCCGCGCGACCACCTCGCGCACGTCATAAGGCTGCTTGTAGTCAACCGGCACCGTGCCTGCGATGTCCTCCGGGCTGAGAGCCGGCGGCTCATATGTCCGCTTGGGTGCCGGAGGTATCTGCTTGTTGTGATCAATCCGGCTCATGAGGTCGCGGAGGATCAGGATGCCATGAGCATCGTCTTCAGCCACATACTCGACCAAACCCGTAGTGCTCGCATGCATTTCCGAGCCGCCGAGCTCGTCCGGATCAGCCACCTCCCCTGTTGCGGCCTTTACCAGCGCTGCGCCGGCAAGAGCAGCCATGCCGTTCTTCTTCACCCCGATGACATAGTCACTCATGCCCGGCTGATAGGCGCCACCTGCTGTCGAGGGGCCGTGCAGCACCACAAAGGTGGGGATGCCGGCCGCACTGAGTTGCGCCAGATGGTAAAACATTTTCCCGCCATTGGCCCAAAGCTCGACGGTGTACTCGAAGAGGTTAGCCCCGGCGCTTTCCACAAGATGCACAAATGGAAGCTTCTGGCGCAGTGCACATTGCATCACTCCGATCATCACACCGACGGATTGTGTGGTCATGGCACCGGCACTGATGCCGCTGTCATCCACATAGACCATGCACCGCACACCGCTGACAAAGCCGATCCCGGCAATGATGTTGGCCCCGGCAACAGACGTTTCGATATTGGGGTCATCGACCAGAAAATTGGCCATGTTGTAGAGTCGCTGAAACGGCATGCCTGGATCAAGCAGCCGCTCCAACCGTTCACGCGGTGTCAACTGTCCGCGTTCTTCGAAGCGTGGTTTACGCTTTTCAGACAGCGTCGCAGCCCGTGCCTCATAGCTGCGCAGCTGGTCAATCAGCGCCAGCATGTCCGCTCGGTTCTGGGCAAAACTCTCTGAGTTTGTATTGATCTTGGTCTGGTAGGTCGCCATTACAGTCTCCCGGCCAGGTCCGCAGGGACGGACACCGGATGGTCAAGAAGGATTTGCGCATAGGCCTTGGCCTGGGGGTCAGCCCTCAGACTGGCCACACCGCCGCCGCCCAACGCGTCATCCATCAAAAAGTTGAAGGCGTGAGAGCCGGGCAGAAAGAACCGCTCGACTTTACCGCCACCGCTGGACGTATCGAGGAAATGGGCAAAGCGCTCGGCCACTGCGGCCTCCGTGACAGACGCGGCGATATAGGGCAGATAGCTCTCGTCCCGCGCGATGACACCGACATTGGCTTTGTCCCCTTTGTCGCCGCTACGTGCCCAGGCCAGCTTGATGAGCGGCACCTCTACCGTGCCGCCCTGTTGGGTCGGTGATGCCGGGCGTACGAGTGCGGCAGGATCAAACGTAACGCCCTTTTCGCTGTCGCTGGTGACGGTCTCCCCATCCAGATCCACGCGAATGCTGAGCGCCTCTTTGGGTAAGGCAAACGAGAACAGCCGCACGACCGGTGAGGGCTTCGGCCGTCCCCCTGCAAAGCTGGTAAGGCCTGCGGGCGTCGCCAGGGCAAGGCCGGTTACTTCTTTCAGCAAGGCCCCGATGCCGCGTGCGTCCGGGTGCTTCGCGGCGAGCTTCATGACCACTTCGCGCGACGCAGGGTTCTGTGACGCTGCGCCATATTGGCTGTCGTCACCGATGATCTCGATGCTTGTCTCGGTGAAATCCGCCGCATTGGCCTGCCGCAGAAGAGCCTGCGTACGCTTGATGGATGTCTCTGCGTAGGTGCGGGCCTTGTCGGCAGCATCAAGACCGATAAAGGCCATCATCAATCCACCGCGCCAGCCGTCAGAGTAGGTCGTGCAGACTTTGTAGGTGTCAGGCGCTGGAAGCCCGCGCGCCCCTGTGACCTTCACCTGATCCGGCGCAATCTCGGTGACCTGCACCTGCGAAAAGTCGCAGACTACATCCGGCACCAGATAGGCCTGTGGGTCGCCGATCTCATAGACCATCTGCTCGCAGACAGTGCCCACGGATACCTGGCCGCCTGTGCCCGGCGGCTTGCTGCAGATGAAGCTGCCATCCGCGCTGACGTCGGCAATAGGGTATCCGATATTTTCAAGATCGTCAGCCACCTCGCGCCAGTCCGTGAAGTTGCCGCCGGTCGCCTGCGGGCCGCATTCGATGATGTGCCCGGCAAGGGTGCCGGCTGCCAGCAGGTCATGGTCGTCCCTGCCCCAGCCGAAGGCGTGGATGCAGGCCCCAAGCGTGACCGCGCTATCCACCACACGACCGGTGCTCCCGATGTCGGCGCCGCGACCCAAGGCATCTGCAATCGGGAACGCACCCAGATAGGCGTTGATGCTCGCAATCGCCTCAACCGGTGGAAACGACGTGCCGGAGAACATCTCGGCGTACCCGGTGCCTGCGAGTTCCTCTGCGCGATCAAGGAGATCGTCGCCTTCCACGACCGCGACTTTGAGATCAAGGCCAGCTCTTTCCACCAGGGCCCGCACGGCAGCGCCACAGGCGGCAGGGTTCACGCCGCCGGCGTTGGAAATGACTTTGACGCCACGTGCCGCGATGTCCTTGAGGTGCGGGGCCATAACACCTGTTACGAAGTCGGTGGCATATCCATGATCCGGGTTCTTGGCCCGGGCGCGCGCCATGATCGACATGGTGATTTCGGCGAGATAATCGAACACCAGATAGTCGAGCTCGCCGCCCGCAAGCAGTTGCGGGGTCGCATGAAGCGCCTCGCCCCAGAACCCACCTGCACCGCCGATGCGAATGCTCTTCGTGCTACCCATCCGTCCGCCTGCCCTGTTATCCCGTCGTGAGTGTGCCGCCTCATACCGGGCAGCTTGCGTCTCACTGGTTGCTGACATAGAGTCCTACAGACCGACCAGTCGGTCTGTCAACTTCCATCCGCGGCGATCCGTTCGGGATGCGGCGCAACCTTGAGAATGAAGCCTGCCATGGCACACGCAGCGCAGATAGCTAAATCCGCATCCCTTGCGTCCCCTGGGTCAAAGGAACAGCAGGCAGACAAAACGCGCCGGGCGATTTGCGACGCTGCGATCGGATGTCTCGACGAGATCGGCTATGCGGACACGTCCCTCACCCGTATTCAGGAGCGCGCCGGCCTGTCCCGCGGCGCCCTTACCCATCACTTCCCGACCAAGGAAGATCTGATTGCCGCTACCCTCGACATGCTGCTGGGCCGTAGCGTGATGACGGGAAAGCGGGTCGAGCGAGCCGCGTGGCGCAAGGTGCCGGACAAGGATGCCCAGGTGCGCGCCCACCTCAAGTGGTTGTGGGAGCGTCTTGTGCGCACGCCGGAAGGCCGTGCGCTTATGGAGATACTGATGGCCTCCCGCACGGACAAGGCGCTGGGTAAACGCACCGCCAAGAGCCTCATCGACTGGGACGCCCGTATGGGGGCCGCGATCATCGACGTGTATGAATCGCCGGACCTTGATGACGCGGATGTTGTAACCCTGTGGGCGATCTGCCGCGTGTTCATGCGCGGGATGCTGGTCCATGAGCGGTTCACCCGAAACCGCGCCGAAGAAACATTGATCGTCGATCGGTTCATCGCGCTCATCGCGCCGCACCTGAAACTCCGCTAAATATATCCAAACAAGAGAACGCGCTGGTTCATACCGGCTGAGGAGATGTCCGCATGCTGAGCCCCCATGACACCGAAGAACGCCGCCAGTTCCGTGAAACGGTCCGGCGCTTTGTAGATACCGAAGTGCGGCCCTACGCTGATGAATGGGATGAGGCGGAGGAAATCCCCTGGGAATTGCATGAAAAAGCGGGTGCCCTGGGCGCCTTCGGGTTTGGCATCGACGAGGCCTATGGCGGGCTTGGCATGGACGATGCCTTTTTGCGCATGGCGTGGATGGAGGAAATGGGCAAGTCCGGCGCCAATGGCGTTCTGGCTGCTCTCGTCGGCCGTACCATTTCGCTCGACCCGATCCAGAAACTGGCGACGCCCGAAATTCGCGAGCGCGTGCTGCCGGAAGTGGTCGCTGGCCGCAAGGGTTCCAGCCTGGCGATCACCGAGCCGTCTGGTGGCTCCGATGTGGCCAACATGAAAACCAAGGCGCACAAGGATGGAAACTCCTGGGTCATCAATGGGTCGAAGACCTTCATCACCGGCGGCATGAAGAGCGACTATTTTGTCGTCGGTGCGCGCACCGGCGGTGACGGCCTCAACGGCATTTCACTCTTCTTTGTCGAGAAAGATGCGCCCGGCTTCGAACGCACCAAGCTCGGCAAGAAGATGGGCTGGTGGGCCTCGGATCAGGCCACGCTTTATTTCGACGATTGCCGGGTGCCGGCTGAAAACCTCATGGGCGAAGAAGGCCGTGGCTTCATAGAGATCATGAAGAACTTCAATCTTGAGCGTGTCGGTCTGACGGCGGAGGCGCTCGGCATGATGAAGGAAGCCCTGCGCTGCTCCATCGAATGGGCACAGGAGCGCGAGACGTTTGGTCAGCCGATGATCAATCATCAGGTGATCCGTCATAAAATCGCGGATATGTCCGCCAAGACCGACGCACTGGACGCTTATCTCCAGCAGATCTGTTACGCCATCAATGAAGGTGACATGCCGGTGGCAGAAATCTGCAAGGCCAAATTCTTCGGAACCAAGGCACTGGAGTTCGTGGCGTCGGAAGCTATGCAGATTCTGGGTGGCGCGGGCTATCTGCGCGGCAACTCGGTGGAGCGCATCTACCGTGAGGTGAAAGTTTTGGCGATTGGTGGCGGGTCCGAAGAAATCATGCGCGATCTGGCTGTCCGGCAGATGGGGCTTTAGGGGCTCCTTTACCGTGTTTGCGGC
>ERZ1740067.610-NODE-610-length-28141-cov-6.266325_pt1 | contig 28141 bp, 24 predicted proteins | sample MGYA00581736_ERZ1740067 | MGnify/ENA primary metagenome ERZ1740067 (study PRJEB43018, sample SAMN04849236) | marine metagenome | isolation source: floating plastic debris | place: Pacific Ocean | collected 2008-08-27 | study: EMG produced TPA metagenomics assembly... | reverse complement strand
AGTGGGAACGAAGAGCGCATATCATATGGGGTGTGGAGCCGGTTGGCCCGTCAACCCCCTGTGATGACCTGCGAAGAATCCACGCAGGGTTAACGCTCGCGGAAAACCGTGCCTGCGATCCAGCCTGCCAGCAGGGCAACCAGAACGGATGCCAGGCCATAGAAGAACGGCGTTTTCTGAGCAAAGTTGTACAGCACCCGCTCAATACCGGACTTGTTGATAATCAGGTTGATGGACCGCTGGCTGCTGATAGCGCCATTGCGCACAAGATAGACCGTTGCCACATATGACCCGACCGGAACATTGGCGGGCAGGGCAATCTCGGCGCGAAACAGCGAAGGTCCTACAAAGGTTACGGATCCAGGTGCTTCCGCATAGAGCCCTTCGCCCGTCTTGGCCCGCACGACCGCGTTCCGATACGTCACCGGCAATTCGTTGTCCGTCTCACCTGTTGCAATGTCCAGCGCCGGAAGACCGATCTGAGCATCGGCAAAGATCTCAGGGGCCGCAATCTCTTCCAGCGGTCGTGTGCTTGCAACATGGTAGAACCCGGGTGCCGCAGGTACGTCATATGCGTTCGTGTTGACCCAGATACCTGCAATCCGCTCCTTACGCCGGATGGTCAACGGCTCATACGGCCCCCGCACAACAGCCACAACGTCGCGCTGCAAGGCAGGAGTGACATTGTCAGGTGCATCCACATTGCCAAACAGAAGAATTTCAGCACCGGTGAAATTAGATGTGATGGCAATGAGCTTTTCGCTGAGGTCAGCGACGACAGCCTCACCATCCATGGGTGTACCATCAATGATCTGCGCCGGGGCGGAAGCAGGCGCGACCATCAGCATAAGGAACATTGCAGGCAGATATCTGAGTGCCGCAAATCGCATCACACCCCTCCCGCAATAATGACAGTGAATAGGTCATCCGGGGTGGCAACAAGATCCCAGGCCAGCCGCAAACAGACCGCGATAACCATCAGAGCCAGCAGCGCGCGCAACTGTTCGCCGCGCAGCTTATGGCCAACCCGTACGCCAACCTGGGCGCCAAGAACACCGCCGATGAGGAGGAGCATCGCCAGAACGATGTCGACGGTCTGGTTCAGCGTGGCATGCATGATGGCCGCAAGACCCGTCACAAACATGATCTGAAACAGGGATGTCCCAACGACAACATTGGTTGGCATCCGCAACAGATAAATCATGGCGGGGACCATGATGAAGCCGCCACCGACACCCATGATGGCGGCAAGTATGCCAACAGAAAGCCCGATGAGTAGAGGCGGAATGGCGGAGATGTAAAGCCGCGACCGACGAAACCGGATTTTGAACGGAAGCCCGTGTATCCACACGTGGGTACCCGGCTTGCGCGCCGATACTGATTTACCGGAGCGAGAGGCCCTAATCGCCCTCACGCTCTCCAGCATCATCAAGCCACCGATAACGCCAAGGAAGAGTACGTAGGCGAGGGAGATGAAAAGGTCGATCTGCCCTTCGGAGCGGATCGCGCTGAAAATCAATACACCAATAACGGAACCGACTGCACCGCCGGCGAGAAGGACGCCGGCCATCTTGAAATCGACAGCCTTGCGCCGCCAATGCGCCAAAACCCCGGACATTGAGGTGGCAACGATCTGCACCGCTTCCGTACCTACGGCCACAGCTGGCGGAATGCCGGTAAAGATAAGCAGCGGCGTCATCAAAAAACCGCCGCCGACGCCAAACATGCCCGATAGGAACCCCACCGCGCCGCCAAGTCCCAGCAACACAAATGCGTTGACTGAAAGTTCAGCGATGGGGAGATAAATCTGCACCCTGGGTCAGATCCCGTATCAGGCTAAGGCTTGTTATTGGTTTTGCTGAGCGGAACGGCGCAGCGAATAGCCTTCTTGCTAGCACACAAGTGGGTGGTCAGCCATGGGCCGCAGGGCAAATTTGGCTAGATCGCAGCCTTTTGCAGCGCGTCCAGAAGGCGCGCGTCGATGCGGCCTGTCACGGCTAGACCCTTGTCCCGTTCAAACTGGCGAACCGCATCAAGTGTCTTGTTGCCCGCCTGACCATCTGCAGGGCCCGCATCATATCCCAGTGACCCCAAAATTCGCTGAGCTTCGCGAACCATGGCGGCAGGCGTCAATTCCGGTTGCCATGACACCTGATTGGCGCCGGTATCAGCTGAACGGGGTGCAAAAGTGCGCGCCGCGAGTTCTGCATCCACCAGTCGGGCAGCATCCACAGAGTTCTTAAGCGCTTCAGCGCGAGCTCCTGCGTCGGCATCGCCGTTAGCAGAAGCGATGGCAAACCACTTGTAGGCTGCCGCCAGATCACGTTCCACGCCCAGGCCGCGTTCATGCAGAATGGCCAGGTTGTATTGTGAATCCGCCAAGCCGTGCTGTGCTGCCGCGTCAAAGCTGCGGGCTGCACCGGCAAAGTCCTGCGGTCCGCCGGCCCCTTCCGCCTGCATGACAGCGAGGTTGTGCATGGCTTTGACATTGCCCTGCGCGCCGGCGCGCTCATACCAGGTGCGCGCCTTGGTCGGGTTCTCCGGCACGCCAAGGCCCTTCTCGAACATCGTTCCCAGGCGATACTGAGCCGGGGCAAGGCCCTGCTCGGCAGCACGGTTCAGCCAATAGGCTGCTTGCTCATCATCCTTGGGCAGACCGTTTGCACCGTTGGCGTAACGTTGGCCGATCTCATATTGCGCAGATGCGTCACCATTGGTCGCGGCTTCGCGCAGGGTCTGTCGCGCAGGCGCGGCAGTCGGCGTTGAGTCAGGCAAAGATGCAACGGCCACATCTTTGCGAGGTGTAATCGATTTGGGCCCATTGATGGATGTGCCCGCAAGGGCTTGTTCGCTGGAGGGGGGCACATTGGCAGGTGCCGATGCCTGGGCAGGGCTCACGACATCGGGCAACTCACGCGCAGGCGCACGCTCTGGCTCACTGGCATCGGCGCCGTTGATTGTCCCGTCTTCCGGTGCGCCAGCGCTGTCAGTGTTCGCGACTAAATCGCTTTGGTCCCCTGAAGGTGCCGGAGCTAGGTCCTCAAGAGGTGCATCCAACTCGGCCATGACGTCCGATGGAACGGTGATGTCGTCCGGTGGTCCGGCAGTGTTCTTGGGTCCGCCACCCATCATCACCACAACAAGCCCGGCAACGGCTACGACGGCCAGGCCGGCTGCGATTAGGGCAAGTGGCTTGCGGCTACCGGACATGAGGCCCTGGCGCTCAGTCGTCTCGTCATCGGCAAATGGGGAGCGCGCGTGTTCCGGTCCGGCTGAACCGGCGGCCGCACGCGCGGCCTGCCGTGCCGATTCCAGAAAATCATTGCGTCCCATCTCCGGTTCGATACCCGCATTGGGGTCCGGCGGCATATCCGGGAAGGGTGGTTCGCCAAAGGCGTTTGCCGCGCCCGCGTCCGGCGCCGGTTCAAAGGGCGGTGCACCCATCTGGCTTGTGTCCGGTGGCGGTCCAAACGGCCCGTCATCCGGACTGGCTGTCCAGTCAGCGGAGGGCGGTGGCGGTGCAGCCGGGGCTTGGGGTTCCGCAGCAGGCGCGGCTGCCATGAAGCCCAGGTCCTGAGGTGCCTCGGGTGCAGCGGAGCTGGCGCTGGCTTCAATCAGGTTGAGCCGCGCGTCCACGTTTTCAACGCTGGCCTTGATCTGCTGGATGTCGTCTGAAGCCTCTGAACCATCAAGCTTGCGGAGCAGTTCGTCTGAAACTTCCTCGACTTTGGCCAAGGCTTTGGCAGACCGCTGATCTGTGGATTGCAGCCGCTCAGCCATTTCTTCAATGGCTGTTTCAAGGGCCGCCAAAGGCTCCGCAAAAACTTCCTTGCCGTTGGCATTGAGATTGGCGATCTCGCGCATCTGGCCCGCAATGTCGCTGACGCTCGTTTCAATCGTATGGATCGCCTGCGCGCTTTGCTGTTCGGACTGCGCGATGCGTTGATCGGTTGCCGCCGCTTGCTGGCTGGCTTCATCCACCCGATGTTCCAGCTGGGACACAAGTTGCGTCGTCGCTGTCGCTTCCTGCCGCGCGGCTTCCGTTGCCGCAGTGACCGCCGATTCGCGAACCGTATCGAGGCGACCGCTCATATTGTCGATGGTGCCCGCGATTTCTTCCACGTCGCGCTGGGTATCGGTTTCTACCTTACCCAGACGTCCCACCATTTCGGTCACGTTCTGCTGTAGTGAGGAGATGGTCCCTTCCAGCGTCTGGATGGCTTCAACCCCGACGCCGGGTTTAGTTTCAGAAGCAGCCTTCTCAAGCTTTTCCAGGTCCTCACGCAAGCCGCTCAACACTTTGGCGGTGCGTGCATCAGACGATTCAATGTGATCGACCACATTGCCAATGGCCCGTTCGAGGGCAGCGACGGCGTCATCACCTGCGCCATTGCGTGAATTGAGAGCGGCAACTGCTTGTGCTGATTGTTCGCGGGCTGTCGTCGCGGCGGTCTCGGTCGTATCAAGACGACGGGACATATCGGACAATGCTGTCTGCAGATGCCGAACGGTCTCGGGTGTCTCCATGCCGACGGTCTGAACGCGCTTGCTGGCTTCATCTGCGCGGCGTTCGGTTTCTTCAAGACGATTTGAGATGGCCCGAAGCCCGCGTTCCACGGTCCGCATGGCGTCGGTGTTCAGATGCTCCGCGCGTTCCAGGCCGCGTTCGGACTTTTCAAGACGGTCTCGCAGGTCAGCAAGCGTTGAGTCGAGCCCAGTCGCCGGCTCCCGGCCGCCACTGCGTTCTGCCCGTTCAAGTCGTGTGGACATGTCGGCCAGGGTTTCATCAAGACCGGTCAAAGCATTCTCGCTGCGCCGCTCTGAGCGCTCCAGCCTGTGGACCAAATCTCTGAGCGCGTCAGTCACAGGACTGAAATCGATCTGTAACGCCTGTTGAGGCATGGGATTTCCCGAAGAGGACGCCGGCGGGTCGGACATTGCCGAAGCGGCAAAGCCCGCCTCTTCTTCGTCCGATGCGTCGATGATTTTCTCGTTGAGCCATTGCCCAAGGGTTTTCCCCTCGCGCCGAGCAGCAATTTTCGCTGCTTCGCGAGCTTCGGGCTCTATGCCCTTCACACTCCAGGGAACCCCAGGTCTCATCCGAATCGCATCCGCCCTCTTTGATTCGGAAGGTATCCATAGGTGAATCTTGTGTAAAGCGCGGGCCCTAACCCCAAGATGTGGTCAAGACGCGCAGGATTTTGCGAAAAACGGCACGTCATCAATCCGACGCAACCGCCATTTCGTTAAGGCTAGTTAGGGTGAGGTAAACAAGGTGTTAACGTTTTAGCTGCCGGGCGCGCTTTCAGCCTTGTTTTCTGCGGGTTTGGTGCCGGCTGGCACATCCTCCGAACCCGGAACAGTTTCCGGTTCAGGCCGTGGCTCGGGCGGAGGAGGCGGCCGGTATGACGGCTCACTGGCCAGAAGCAGGACGATGTAGGTTGCCCGCCCGTTGTCAGCGACACCACTGCCGACGTGGCCATGGCGCTGATCCAGCAGGTTTTTGCGGTGCGGTGGACTGTCGGTCCAGGCTTCCACCGCTGCCAGAGCCGTGTCATCCGCATCTTCGTCCGGCCTAACGCTGCGCATAGCAATATTCTCACCGGCGATGCCGATGAAATCGGGAAAAATGGCCAAGACCCGCTCTCTTGGGCCGTCGCCGTCCGGTGAGCGATGGTCCATATAGCGTCGCTCAACCATATCACGCGCATGACGCCGCGCGATCGTTTCAAAACCCTCATCCCGTTCGACCTTGCGAGCTCCGCTGCTCGACCGTGCGCGGCGCACTGCCTTGTAAAGTGCCTGGCGAAGCGAGCTGATTTCCTCGGTTTCCGCGGCATCCTTTTTCTCCGTAGAGGCAGCGGCGTCTGATGTCGTTTCGGCGGCGTCGCCTCTCGCACTGCCAGGATTGCGATCACCCTGAGCGTGCGCGGCGTGAGCAATGCCAGTTGCCATTGTCGCTACCAAAACGGTGCGTATCAAAGCCTGCCAAATGGAGGAGAATGTCCAAGTCTTGGTGGGGTCTTGTTTTTTTTCGCGCATTGCAAACACAGCCTGAACGGGGTTTCTAAAGCCACTATGGCTCACATGCCTTGGGTCGCCTAGGGCCGGGTAGGCATTCCGGCAAAGGACACTAGTTCTAAAACTGAACCCTGTATTGACGTTTACGTCAACGGAACCTAAAGTTGCCGCCGCTTGAGCAGATTCACCCGTTAACCGGCCACAAAAACAGAGCACAAGTGCCAGGTTTCGCCATGGATGGTGGGACCAACAACGCCCGGCCCAGGAGGAAGGTACCGCGATCATGGACCAACACACAGCCAGCACGGCAACAGACAACAGAAATGGTGCACCCCAGTTGCCGCCTCACGCGGCCCGCCCTGGGGAGCCGGGCCATGATGCCAATGGCCCAACATTCTCAATCACTCAGTTGGCCGAAGAATTTGACGTTACGACCCGGGCCATCCGCTTTTATGAGGATAAGGACCTGCTGCATCCGGCCCGTGAAGGCCAGACGCGCGTTTATTCCACCCGTGACCGCGCCCGCCTCCAGCTGATCCAGCGCGGCAAGCGCGTTGGCTTCACGTTGTCGGAGATTCGCGAAATCATCGACCTCTATGACTTGCGCGACGGACTCACCAAACAGCTCGAACATGCGCGCGGCAAGTATGTGGCTCAGATCGAAAAGCTCGAAGCGCAGCGTAAGGACATTGATGAATCGATTTCCTTGCTGCGTCACGGGATCGACTTTGTGGATGGTGAGCTCGCTCAACGCTCTGATACGGCCAATGGCCAGGGCAATGGACAAAATGGCACCAGCCATACAAACCAGACGGCGCAGGCCTAGGTAACAGGGAGCACGTGCGGACCTCCATCACCGGCGGAGGTCCGGAACATCAACCCATTCAGACTGTCTTTGAGGCCTCGATTGCCGCAAGACAGCCAGGAGCATGACCCGATGCCGAGCTACAAAGCCCCTACCCGCGAATACGGTTTCCTGCTGCATGAGCTGCTGGATCTGTCACGCTTCTCAAACCTGCCCGGTTTTGCAGACGCCACCCCAGACCTGATCGACCAGATCATGGAACAGGCCGCGAAGTTCTCTGAAGAAGTGCTGCAGCCGCTCAACAAGGTGGGCGACGAACAGGGATGTGTTCTGAAAGACGGCGACGTGACAACGCCGGATGGCTTCCGTGACGCATATCAGCAACTGGTCGAGGGCGGCTGGCCGTCGCTCGTGTGTTCACCTGACTACGGCGGGCAGGGCTTCCCCAACACCATTGGCGTCCTGTTCAACGAGATGGTGTCGTCTGCCAATATGGCGTTCGGCATGTATCCCGGCCTTAGCCACGGTGCCTATTCAGCGCTGACCCATCATGGGTCAGACGAGCTCAAGGACATCTACCTGCCCAAGCTCGTTTCCGGCGAGTGGACCGGGACCATGAACCTGACCGAACCACACTGTGGCACGGATGTGGGCATGCTGCGCACAAAGGCCGTGCCGAATGGTGATGGGTCCTATGCCATCACGGGTCAGAAGATCTGGATCTCTGCCGGCGAACATTCCATGGCGGACAACATCATTCACCTTGTACTCGCGCGTATTGAAGGCGCGCCGGGCGGCGTCGGCGGTATCTCGCTGTTCGTCGTCCCCAAATTCATCGTCAACGACGATGGTTCACTGGGGGAGCGTAACACGCTTCAGTGCGGTGGCCTTGAAGAGAAGATGGGCATCCACGGCAATGCGACCTGCGTCATGAACTATGACGATGCAAAGGGCTGGGTCGTCGGTGAAGAGAACAAGGGCCTCAAGGCCATGTTCACTATGATGAATGAAGCCCGCCTTGGCGTCGGTATGCAGGGCATCGCACAGGCCGAAGTAGCCTATCAGAATGCCCGTGACTTTGCGCTCGACCGCTTGCAGGGACGCGCTCTCACCGGCCCCCAAAATCCGGACGGCCCGGCGGATCCGATCATCGTTCACCCCGATGTGCGTCGTATGCTGATGAATATCCGCGCTTTCAATGAAGGCGCGCGGGCCCTTCTGGTCTGGACGGCGCTCTGGGGTGATCTGGCAGAAAAAGCTGAAGACGAAGAAACGCGTCAAAAGGCGGACGACCTGATGGGCCTTATGACCCCCATCGTGAAGGGCTACTTCACCGACAAGGGCTTTGCCCACGCGGTTGAAGCCCAGCAGGTCTATGGCGGCTCCGGCTACACCAAGGAGTGGGGTGCTGAACAGTTCGTGCGGGATGCCCGCATTGCCATGATTTATGAAGGTACCAACGGCATTCAGGCGCTGGACCTGGTGGGCCGCAAGCTCGCCTCCAAGGGCGGCCGCGCAGTCTTCTCATTCTTCAAGGAAGTGGACGACTTTGTCGCCGCCAACAAGGACGATGCCAAGCTGGCCGACTTCATCGGGCCCCTGGGCGATGCGCGCAAGGAGCTTGAAGAGGCCACCATGTGGTTCATGGAAAACGCGCTGGAAAATCCGGACCACGCCGGTGCCGGCTCAGCAGACTACCTGCACCTGTTTGCCCTGACAGCCATCGCCCTGATGTGGGCGCAGATGGCAAAGGCCGCACAGGAAGGCCTCGCCGGTGGTTCCGGCGACAAGGCCTATTACGAAACAAAGCTCGTCACCGGGCGTTACTTCATCAATCGCATTCTGCCGCAGACCACCACGCACCTCACCACCGTCAAGGCTGGCGCGCATGACGTGATGGCACTGGCGGCTGACCAGTTCTAACGCAATCGAAAAACGCTACTCAGATACGCGAACAGGGAGACGCATAGGAATGTCCGCACTTCAGGTCGAAACCCCAGGCTGGATGACAGAAGATCTCCAGATATTCTCAGACTCCGTCGGCAAGTTCTTCGAAAAGGAACTCGCGCCGCATGTGGAGAAGTGGGAGAAGCAGGAAATCGTGGACCGCGATGCCTGGACCAAGACCGGCGAAGCCGGAATTCTCTGCGCCTCCATGCCGGAAGAATATGGCGGCGGCGGCGGCACCTTTGCGCATGAAGCCGTCATCATTGATCAGATGGGCCGCAAGGGCATCGCCGGCTTCGGAGCGTCGCTCCATAACGCGATTATCGCACCCTACATCAACGAATACGGTTCCGAAGAGCAAAAGCAGAAATGGCTGCCGAAGATGGCAACCGGCGAGCTCGTTGGCGCCATCGCCATGACAGAGCCCGGCACCGGCTCCGACCTGCAGTCGATCAAGACGACGGCGAAGATGGACGGGAACGAATATGTGGTGAATGGGTCCAAGACCTTCATCACCAACGGACAGACCGCCAACCTCATCATTGTTGTGGCCAAGACAGACCCCAATGCCGGCGCAAAGGGGACGTCTCTTGTCATCGTCGAAACAGACGAAGTGGAAGGGTTTAAGCGGGGCCGCAACCTCGACAAGATCGGCCAGAAGTCTCAGGACACGTCCGAGCTCTTCTTCGACAATGTACGCGTGCCAACATCCAATATTCTGGGGCCCGAGGAAGGCCAGGGCTTCATCCAGTTGATGCAGCAGTTGCCCTCCGAGCGCCTTCAGATCGGCCTGCAGGGCGTCGCCGCCATGGACTACGCGCTGGATGAAACCATCGCCTATGTGAAAGAGCGCAAAGCGTTTGGCCGGGCCGTGATGGATTTCCAGAACACCCAGTTCAAGCTGGCCGAGTGCAAGACCAAGGCAACGGTCGCCAAGGTGTTCTGCGACTACTGCACGGGCCTACTCCTTGAAGGCAAGCTCGATGCAGCAACAGCCTCCATGGCCAAGTACTGGGTGTCCGACATGCAGTGCGAAGTCATTGACGAATGCCTGCAGCTCTTCGGTGGCTACGGCTACATGAATGAATACCCGATCGCCCGCATGTATCGCGACGCCCGCGTCCAGAAGATCTACGGCGGCACCAACGAAGTTCAGAAGATCCTGATTTCCCGCACGCTCTAGGCATAACGGGCCGTCAGACCACGGATTAACAAGACCAACACATATTAGACCCAACACGGGTTAGATAAAGCCAATAGGGAGACCTCCAATGGCAGAATGCTACATTTACGATCATGTCCGCACCCCCCGCGGCAAGGGCAAGTCAGACGGCGCACTGCACGAAGTGACAGCGCTGGAACTTGCAACGCAGGTTCTCGAAGAACTGCGCGACCGCAACGATCTCGATACCACTAAGGTAGACGACGTTGTGATGGGCTGTGTGGACCCTGTTGGTGAAGCCGGCTCCAACATCGCCCGCGTTGCGGTGATGAATGCCGACTACGCGCAGACGACTGCTGGCGTGCAGATCAACCGCTTCTGCGCGTCCGGCCTAGAAGCCACCAATATGGCAGCAGCCAAGGTCATGTCCGGCGAAGCCGACATGGCCATTGGCGGCGGCATTGAAAGCATGAGCCGCGTCGGCATGGGTGCGTCCGGCGGCGCCATGGCGTCTGACCCGGCAGTTGCCCTCAAGACCTATTTCACGCCCCAGGGCATTGGCGCCGACCTCATCGCAACCAAGTATGGCTTCAGCCGCGACGATGTGGATGCTTATGCCGTGGAAAGCCAGAAGCGCGCAGCCAATGCATGGGACAACGGCTATTTCGACAAATCCGTGATGGCCGTGAAAGACATCAACGGCCTGACGATCCTGGACAAGGATGAGCACATCCGCCCGGACGCCACCATGCAGTCTCTCGCGGCCCTCAACCCGTCTTTCGCCTCACTCGGCGAGTTCGCGTTCGACGGCGTGGCAACGGACCGCTATCCGGAAGTCGAAGCTCTTGATCACGTGCACCATGCCGGTAACTCTTCAGGCATCGTGGACGGCTCCGCCGGCATCCTGCTCGGCACCAAGGAAATGGGCGAGGCGCTTGGCCTCAAGCCGCGTGCGAAGATCCGCACTATGGCATCCATCGGCTCCGAGCCGTGCATTATGCTGACAGGCCCTGCTGACGTGTCCGCCAAGGCCCTCAAGAAAGCCGGCATGGAAGTCGACGACATCGACCTCTATGAGCTGAACGAAGCTTTTGCCTCGGTCGTGCTGCGCATGATGCAGGCGCTGGATATCGACCATGAAAAGATGAACGTGAATGGCGGTGCCATCGCCATGGGTCACCCGCTGGGTGCCACCGGCGCCATGATCCTCGGCACGGTGCTTGATGAGCTTGAGCGCCGCGACCTCAACACGGCTCTTGCCACGTTGTGCGTCGGTGCCGGCATGGGCACAGCCACCATCATCGAACGCGTCTAACGCATCCGCTTGCCGGCTGTCGGGTTGACATCACTAAACCGGCAGCCGCAGCGCATGCCCTCCGTACAGGGAGCATTTTAAAATGTCAGACTACGAAAATTTTGGATTTGAAATCGACAGCGACGGCATTGCCGTTGCCACATGGGATATGCCCAACCGCTCAATGAATGTGCTGAGCCAGTCCTCCATGAAGGACATGGCCGACATCATTGAAAAGGTCGCCTCTGACGACGCCATCAAGGGCCTCGTCATTACCTCGGGCAAGAGCGCCTTCTGCGCCGGTGCCGACCTATCCATGATGGGCTCGAACGCTGGTGGCGGTTCAGGCGGTTCCGAGCAGGACAAGGTCAAGGCGCTGTATGAAGGCAACATCGCCTTCAACATGCAGCTGCGCCGCATGGAAAGCTGCGGCAAGCCGATTGCGGCAGCCCTGACGGGCACGGCCCTTGGTGGCGGCCTTGAAGTCTCGCTCGCCTGCCACGCCCGCTTTGTTGCGGACAACCCGCGCGCCCAGCTCGGCCTGCCGGAAAGCAAGGTCGGCCTTCTGCCCGGCGGTGGCGGCACCCAGCGCCTGCCGCGCATGATCGGTGCAGCTGCCGCGCTGCCGCTGATCCTGCAGGGTCAGGCGCTGTCTCCTGAAAAGGCCGCCAAGGCTGGAATCGTCAATAAGGTCGTGCCCGCAGACAAGCTGGTGGACGAAGCCAAGGCATGGATCAAGGAAGGTCTTGCCGGCGAAACGATCAAGCTTGGCAAGCGTGGACCGGAAGTCCTCGCCGCGGCGCTGCAGCCCTGGGACAAGCCGGGCTACAAGGTTCCTGGAGGCGGCCCGCACGACAAGGGCGGCAGCCAGACCTTCACCATCGGCAATGCGATGCTGAACAAGACCACGCACCAGAACTACCCGGCGCAGAGATACATTCTGTCCTGCGTCTACGAAGGTCTTCAGGTGCCCATCGAAGCCGGTCTGCGGATTGAAAGCCGCTACATGACCAAGCTGATGATGGACCCACGCTCCAAGGCGATGATCCGCTCGCTCTTCCTCTCCATGCAGGAACTCTCCAAGGGCGCCCGCCGCCCCGCTGGCGTCGACAAGTGGGAAGTGAAGAAGCTCGGCATCCTCGGCGCGGGCATGATGGGCGCAGGCATTGCCTATGTGTCCGCGAAGGCGGGCATGGATGTTGTGCTGCTCGACCGTGATCAGGCCGATGCCGACAAGGGCAAGGCCTATTCTGAAGGTCTGCTAGACAAGGCCATCTCCCGCGGCAAGTCCACGGAAGAAAAGAAGGCAGCCTTGCTCGGCAAGATCAAGGCCACGACTGACTATGACGATCTGGACGGCTGTGACCTCGTGATCGAGGCCGTGTTTGAAGATCGCGGCATCAAGGCCGACGTCACCAAGAAGGCCGAACCGAAGATCGCCAAGGGCGGCATCTACGGTTCCAACACCTCGACCCTGCCGATCACCGGCCTGGCAGAAGCGTACTCCAAGCCTGCTGAATTCATCGGCATCCACTTCTTCTCACCGGTGGACAAGATGCAGCTGGTGGAAATCATCATGGGCGAACAGACCAATGATGAGACGCTGGCCAAGGCTATGGACTATGTGGCGCAGATCAAGAAGACGCCGATTGTCGTCAACGACAGCCGCGGCTTCTACACGTCACGCTGCTTCGGCACTTACGTTGGCGAAGGCATCGCCATGCTGGCGGAAGGCATCGAGCCTGCCATCATCGAGAATGTCGGCAAGATGACCGGCATGCCCATGCCGCCGCTTGCCCTGAACGACGAAGTCTCTCTCGACCTTGGCTACAAGGTGCGTCAGCAGACCAAGAAGGACCTCGGCGACAAATATGTCGAAGGCCCCGCTGACAGGATCGTCGAAGAGATGGTCGTCACGCACGGTCGCTTGGGTAAAAAGGTCGGCAAGGGCTTCTACGACTGGCCAGCAGAAAAAGGCGGCAACAAGCGCCTGTGGCCGGACCTGCACAAGGTCGTGGACCACACCAAGACCATCGACGATGTGGACATCGACGAACTGAAGAACCGCTTCCTGTTCATTCAGGCCCTTGAGGCAGCCCGCTGCTTTGAAGAAGAAGTAGTGACAGACGTTCGCGACGCAGACGTCGGCGCCATCCTCGGCTGGGGCTACGCCCCCTGGTCCGGCGGACCGCTGTCACTCATCGACATGACGGGCACTAAGGAGTTTGTCGAGGCGTGCGACGCCCTCGCCCAGAAATACGGCGAGCGCTTCAAGCCCAACGCCCTCCTGCGCGACATGGCCGCCAAGGGCGATACCTTCTACGGTCGGTTCAACCCGGCAGCGAAGGTGGCAGCCGCTGCTGAATGAGCAGAAGCGACAGTCACACAACACGACAAGGGCCGCTGAGGAAGCTCAGCGGCCCTTTTTAGTTTCCGGGGAATCGGTTGTACTAGGTAGAACAAGCGTACACCTGCAGCAGGCCGGATTTATGATTGTTGTTGATCCATATTCACCTTGTTCAATAATCGTTCAAGCGTCCTTCCAAAAGACTTTGTTGGCTCAGGGCACTGCGTTTTGCTGGGAGACCAATGGAGAGGTCTTATTGCTTACCGACTGGCACAACGCTTCTGGTCGAAACCCAAATAATGGAAAGCACCTCTCACCAACTGCCGCCGAGCCCGATAGATTTCTAGTCTGGTGGTGCGGCCAAGATCTGGCTCAAAAGGCAGCCGGTTGGCTTGATCTTTATGATTCCTCAGGGAACCCCAGATGGTTTGTCCACCCTGCGGCAGGCAGCACGGTCGATGTAGTTGCGATTCCACTGCCAAGCGACCGTCCTGAAACAATAGACCCGAACGCAAGTTGTAGGACCTATCCAATCAACACCCTTCAAGAATCCAAGCTTATGGTTGGCGTTGGGATGGACGTGTTTGTAATTGGATACCCATTTGGGAACCATCAGTCAGGCTATCCCGTTTGGAAGCGGGCGAGCATAGCATCTGAGCCAAATCTCGCGAACGCGAACGGAACTTACTTCCTTGTCGATACAGCAAGCAGACCGGGCATGTCGGGTTCACCGGTTATCAGCAGATCTCACGGTGCCCATCCAATGGAAGATGGCAACACCTTCGTAAATGGGCAACCTGCGACTAAGTTCATCGGCATTTACTCTGGCCGTCTCGCAACTGCAGATGAACGGGACGCGCAACTCGGGATAGTTTGGCCAGCCCATTTCCTAAAGGAGATTATTGCCGCTAGGAAGCTCGACAAACGATAACTGCCGCGGGCCAATCTACCCCTTCATCGCAAAACCATCTGCGTGCATCTGAACAGCGCAATCACCCGGTCTGTCGTGTCATTGCGCACTTCCACATCCCACACATGAGTTGTACGGCCACGATGGGCAGGGGTGGCGCGCCCAGAAATGGTTTCACCCTCGCGCGCTGACCCCAGAAAATTGGTCTTGAGTTCGACGGTCGTAAAACTCTCACCCTCTTTGAGGTTGGGCCCCATGCCCGCCGCGCACAGCCAGTCCGCCAGGGTGATGACTACCGGCGCCCGCAGGAAGCCCGTGCCTGCAATGACCGGCTCCGTCACAGTCAGTTTGCCGGTGACGAGATCAGCCTCGCAGGTCTCGATCTCCACACCCACCTGTCCGGGATGCTTTTTGGATGCAAATTCGTTCAGGCCTTTGACGCGGTCGGTCGCATCGGTGTTGTTGGCCATGTACGGCTCCTCTCTATCCGCTCTCCCTCCGGCTTGACCGGAGGGTCCATGCAAGATGGCGAGTAATCACGATCTCAGATAGGCCCTCCGGTCAAGCCGGAGGGCGCGCGGGGAGAGGGGCGGTCAGGTGGCGGCAACCGCCTTTCCGTTTTCGTCTGTTAGCAGCAACGGCTCTTCGATGGAGACGTCGAGGCTCTCGATAAGTGCCCTGCGGAACTCGATCGGCCGGGCGATGGCGGGCAGGCCAAAGTCGCCGATGTCCTCGCCACGGATGTTGAGCGTGCCGTAGCCAAGGATGCGTCCGAACAGGCTCTGCTCCAGGGTGATCGCGTGGATGCGGGCTGCGTTAAACTCATCCGTCCGCCGCGAGATGAAGCCGCGCTTGTAGATGTAGCGCCGGTTGGTAACGACGAGTTCTGTCGTCCATTTGCGCATCTGACGGGAGAAGAAAACGGCGATCCCGATCAGCAGCCATCCGGCGAGCAAAAGCCAGAGCCAGGAGACAAAACTATAGGTCCAGTGAAACCGGCCCCTCGCCAGAATAACTTCGCGGGGTGCAAGCGTAAGTGACACGTAAGACATATATTTCCCTCCTGTGAACAAACACGTGGCCTGCCCGATAGCGGGCCTGTGTTTTCTGGTCTTTGCATCTCCTTTTGAGTTTCGGTCTTGATGCGCTCCACATATGGGCATCATTTGACCTCTATTCGAGCAGTTTCGGCGACCGGAAATGTCGATTCCGAGTGTCGCCCATTGCATTTGTGTCGGCTAAGCTCATCTCCAACAACACATTCAGACAACATCATTTTCAGGGAGACACATCATGGCCAGCGAAGGTCTGAAACAGGTTCTGGAACTCTTGGCGGCAGCGCCGATTGCGGAAGGCGAACGGACGGTTCAGGAGCAGCGCGACGGCATGGTCGCGGCAACAGCGGCGTTCCCGGTGGCTGAAGGTGCGATTATTGAGCCCGTCACCGCCAACGGCGTGCCGGGCGAATGGGTGTCCATGCCCGGCTGCTCTGACAAGCACGCGGTTCTCTATCTGCACGGCGGGGGCTATGTCATCGGCTCTCCCACGACGCACCGGTCGCTGACGGCAGCCATTGCCGGCGAAACAAATGCAAAACTGCTGGTGATCGACTACCGCATGGGCCCGGAAGATGCGTGCCCTGCCGCAATTGATGACGCGGTCGCCGCCTATCAGTTCCTGCTGGACCAGGGCTATGACGCCGCCAACCTTGCGATCTCCGGCGACAGCGCCGGCGGTGGTTTGACCATGGCGACGCTCGTGGCTCTGCGCGATAAAGGCATTGCCCTTCCGGCAGCTGCAGCACCTATCTCACCCTGGGTCGACCTCACCGGCAACTCCCCGACCATGGAAAGCCGCGCCGATGTGGACCCGATGGTCCAGAAGGATGGCCTGTTGCAGATGGCGGACCACTATCGTGGCAGCCTGCCTAATGATGATCCGCGTGTCTCACCGCTCTTTGCGGATTTAATGGGCTTGCCGCCGCTGCTGATCCAGGTGGGCGACCACGAGACGCTGCTGGGTGACTCAGAAGAGCTCGACAAGCGCGCAAAGGCCGCAGGCGTCGAGAGCAAGCTCGAGATCTGGGACGAGATGATCCACGTCTTCCATATGTTCCATTTCATGATGCCCGAAGCAGCGGAAGCCAACCGGCGCATCGGTGAGTTCTTCCGCACCAAATGGGGTGTCGCAGCCGCGAACGCGGCTGAGTAGGCATGGGTCAAAACACGCTCTATGGCGGCGCCATTTCCCTCTACACGGGAAAGGCGCGCGCCTATATGGACTGGAAACAGGTTCCGTATACTGAAGAACAGGCCAATGTTGATGTCTACAAACAGATCATCCTGCCGCGCGTCGGCTGGCCGGTGATCCCGGTTCTGGTGACCGAGAAGGACGAGACGGTCCAGGACACGACCGAGATCATTGACCACTTCGAGGCTCTGGACCCCGAACCATCCGTCTATCCCTCAGGCCCGGCCCAGAAGATGGCGGCGCTGCTGATTGAGGTCTTCGGCGACGAATGGATGAAGCTTCCAGCGATGCATTATCGCTGGAACTATAATGAGGACTGGATCCTGACCCAATTCGGTGCGCTGTCCGCAGCCGATGCGCCGCCGGAAGAACAACGCGAGATTGGTGAGAAGCGCGCCGGGCCTTTCAGAGGCTCGCTGCCGTTTCTCGGCGTGCTCCCGGAAACACGCGGCGCCATCGAGGAAAGCTACGAAGCGTTGCTCGCTGACATGAGTGCCCATTTCGAGCATCACGCCTATCTGTTCGGCTCGCGACCCTCCATCGGCGATTACGGCCTCATCGGACCGCTCTATGCGCACAACTACCGTGACCCAAAGTCCGGTGAGATGATGAAGGCAACGGCACCGCGTGTCGCGCGCTGGGTCGAACGTATGGTGAAGTCACCGACACCACGCGGCGGCGAGTTCCTGCCCAATGACGAGGTGCCGGATACGGTCATCCCGCTGCTCAATCGCTTTGCGGTGGAGTACCTGCCGGTCCTTGAAAAGACAGTCGCCGCCTTCAACACATGGGCGGCGGAACAGGCAAGCGGTACGGAAGTGCCCCGCGTTCTCGGCACGCATGAATTTACGCTTGGCGGCGTGACAGCCGAACGCGCGATCTTCACGTTTGACCTGTGGATGCTGCAGCGTCCGCTGGACTTTTATGCGGGCCTTGAAGGCGCTGACAGGCAGGCAGTGGATGCCATGCTGGCCAAAGCCGGACTGTCAGGCATCGTCTCCATGCCGTCCTACCCGCGCATCGCCCGGCCGAATTTCAAGACCGCCCTTGCGTAAAATCAACGCCATCGCCGCATGATGCGTAATCCTGTTGCCGCCGGTCCCTCACTTGCTAGACTTTGGTCCAACAAGTGAACCCGGCGGCAACAGCCGGGCCGCCCGATAGGGGCCGCACGGGAGGCATTAATGGACTACTCACAGATCACCTATCACCGTGACGGCGCACTGGGCGTTGTCACCATGAACCGTCCGGACAAGCTCAATGCGTGGACACCGCGTATGGCCGAGGAAATGGCCCATGCATTTGAGACCGCCAATGACGACCCGGACGTGTCCTGCATGGTCCTGACCGGCGAGGGCCGCGGCTTCTGCGCCGGTGCCGACATGGAAGAGACGTTCAAGTCGCGATTGGATGGCGTTGACCCCGGCAAGGACACCGCAGGCGGGTCCGGCGGCCTGCCGGCAGGCCTCGACTGGATCGGCCTCGTCCGGTCATCCAAGCCAATGATCGCGGCGGTAAATGGCCCGGCGGTGGGTATAGGTGTGACGCAGATCCTGCCCTTTGACGTCATCATCGCAGCAGACCATGCCAAATTCGGCCTGGTCTTCGTAAAGGTCGGCATCGTGCCGGAGCTGGCGTCATCCCACTTTGCAATTGCCCGCATGGGCTTTGGCAAGGCGAACGAAATGATGCTGTCGGGAGAGCTCTATACCGGAGCGGAAGTCGCTGAGTTCGGCCTGGCCAACTACTCGGTTCCCGCTGAGAAGCTATGGGACAAGGTTCGCGAAGTGGCGGAGATGTTTGAGGCCAACCCGCAGCCGATGATGCGCATGACCAAACAGCTCTTGTCGCAGAACATGGCCGAACACGACATGGCGCTTGTCCAGCGGCGCGAGACCGACGCGCTCAAGGAATGCTGGACCACACCGGAACACCATGAGGCGGTGGACGCCTTCCTCAACAAGCGCGACCCGGACTTCAAGGCAGCTGCGTCTCGCGCGAAGTCTGCCGCGGAATGACACAGCTCGATGTTCAGCACCGCGACGGCATTGCCTGGTTGGCGCTTGCTCGGCCCGAAAAGCGCAATGCTCTCTCGCTCGCTCTGCAGCAGGAAATCGCCGATGCCCTGTGGGAGGCTGATGAGTGCACGGACATCCACTGCGCCGTGATCACCGGTCAGGGGCAAGACTTCTGCGCCGGGTATGATCTGGCAGAACGACCGCCCCGCGACGAGACCAAGCGCGGCGCAAAGACGATCGACGACGACATCTGGCAACTGGAACGCCAGCAGCGCCTGCGCATGACGATCTTCGACATGCACAAGCCGGTCATTGCCGCGATCCATGGACGTTGCCTTGCGGGCGGAACGGATCTGGCATTTCTCGCCGACATGGTGATTGCTTCAGACGACGCCACCATTGCCTTTCCCCCTGCCCGGGATTTGGGCTCGTTGCCAAACCAGATGTGGCTTTATCACTGCGGGCCCCAATGGGCTAAGCGGTTGCTGCTGACCGGCGACAGCATCAGCGGCAAGGACGCGGCGCAGATTGGCCTTGTTCTGAAGTCCGTGCCCGCTGACCAGTTGACTGCAGAGACTGACTATCTCGCACAGCGTCTGGCGTTGATCGATCCGGACCTGCTTACAACTCAGAAGCGCATCGTCAATCTTGGTCTGGAGTTGATGGGCGCGCGCACGCTGCAGCGCCTCGCCTGCGAGAACGATGCGCGCGGTCACCGGGCCAAGGCAGGGGATACATTCCGCGCCAATGTGCGGGACAAAGGTTTGAAGGCGGCCTTTGCAGAGCGCGACGAAAAGTTCGGCGCAAGCTTCGTTGATCCAGGCGCGCCGGAGCACAACAAGTAATCCTCATCCACCCGGAGTGCCTCCATGGCTGAAGCCAAGATCTATGATGTCGAGCGTAAAGCGTTCTTCCTGCATTGGACCGAGACATCGGCCTTCAAGGAAACCTATGCGGGCGCAATGGACACGGTGGTGGTGGAAGGTCAGCATCTGAAGCCCAAGGGTTCAAATAGTAAGACTGTTCTCGTTTTCATGCACCCGACGGGCACGATGAATTTGCTGCCGATGCCAAATGCACTGGCCGCTGCCGGTATTCCGTGTCTGACCTGCGGTAGCCGCTATCCGCACAATGATACGGCGCTCATCATGGAAAAGGTGATCCTCGATCTGGGCCATTACATCCGCTACGCCAAGGAAAAGCTTGGCTATGAGAAAGTCATTCTCGCGGGCTGGTCCGGCGGCGGGTCATTGTCCATGTTCTACCAATCTCAGGCTGAGAACCCGACGATTGAAGCAACGCCGGCTGGCGACCCTGTTGACGTGAAAGGTGCTGGTCTCATTCCCGCTGATGCGGTTCTGCAGCTTGCGGCCCATGTCAGCCGCGCCATTATTCTGACGGAGTGGCTTGACCCGGCTGTCGCAGATGAGCTGGACCCGGAAAAACGGATCAAGGAGCTGGATCTCTACGATCCTGAGGCGCCAAACCAGCCGCCGTATTCTGCTGATTTTCTTGAAACCTACCGGGCGGCGCAGATTGCCAGGTCCCAGCGCATCGACGACTGGGTGCGGGAGAAGCTTGCGCACTTCAAGGCCACCGGTCGTGAGAATGAAGAGCATTGCTTTGTTGTGTACGGAACAATGGCCGACCCACGCTGGTTGGATCTGACAGTGGATCCGAATGATCGCAAGGGCCCGAACTGGTGCTTCATGGGCACCCCCAAGACCGTGAACATGATGCCCGCCGGCCTCGCGCGCTTCAGTTCTCTGCGGGCGTGGCTTTCGCAATGGTCGTACAAGGAAAGCCGTGCAGATGGCCCCAAGTGCGCTGCCGATATCAAGGCACCATTCCTGGTGATCGATAACTCGGCAGACGACGGGTGTACGCCGAGCCATGCCGATCGCATTTATGCGGGCATCGGCCACGACGACAAGGAGCGCCACACCATCCAGGGCGCCACGCACTACTACATCGGCCAGCCAGACAAGATGGGCGACGCGGTGAAGATCATCATCGACTGGTTGGGCCGCAAGAACATGCTGGTCTAAGGAAGATCACATTTCCGTCCCATTCGCCGCCTAACACGAGTGCGGGTGCCGGAAGGGGTGTAATCCATGATCACGGCAAGACGATTTTTTACAGTAGCAGCGTGCTGCACAGCAGCAGCGGTTGTTACAGTTTTGATGCAGCCGGTTGGGCTTAAGGCTCACGCCGACGAACCTGGCCGCTACACGATGGAAGCAATCGACAATGGCTTCCTGCGCCTGGATACACAGACGGGCGCGGTTTCAGTCTGCTCCGGCGCAGCAGACACATGGTCCTGCGCCCCGGCGGAAGACGAACGCTCCGAGCTTGAAGAAGAGAATGCCCGGCTGCGTGCCGACAATCTCGTCCTTCGCGAGCAAATTGCGGGACTTGGCGAACAGCCGAAGGTTACAACGCCCGAGGATGTGGATGCCGCGATGGATGCGTTTGAAACCGTGGCCGAACGCTTCGGGCGGCTTATCAAGATCATGCGCCGCGAGATGGAAGAGCTCGACCAGGAGCTCAATGAGCCGCCTGGATCAGGATCCGAAACAGCCAACTAGGTCTGCGGTCAGGCGCCAATGCCCTCGACAAGCTGGCTTTCAAGATGCGTGCGCATGGCATCAGGGATCCCGATGGCCTTACGCGCAACCAAATCAAGCGTCACAGCCACGGCTTCTGCCGTCGCGACGGCTTTTCCGGTTTCCACATCAAACATCCAGTGCGCCCAGGTGTATGTCTTTGGCCCCACATGCTTCAGACCGCTGCGCAGGGTGAGGATGTCTCCGTTCTTCGGCCAGCTGCGATAGACGAAACGATACTCAAGGGCAGCGCCACCGATATTGGGGTCGGCGGAACGGTCATCGCCGCGTGTCTGCGACAGCAGATTGGGAATGGAGTCAGAGACAAGTCCCATGAAGTGCTGTTGGCTCATGAAGCCTTGCGACGTGCACTGCTTCGGCTTCACCACCCCCTGCCATGTGTAGACCATGCCCATGTCGTCTGCCTGCCCCAGGGTCGGTGCATTGACCGGTGGTCCCATATCAAGGCCGCGCGCCTCACCGTGCTTTGGAAGGTCAACCGTGTGCGTAGCGATGGCAGCATCCATACTCGCAGGTAGCGGCTGCGGTGCGCGGGTGCCAGCATCGACCAACACCACATCTGCATTGATGGTTGCCGCAACAGTGCCTGAGGCCGAGTTCGTCAGCTCCTCATATACCTTTAGCACCTCACCGTCGCGCCCTGTGACACCACCTTCAAGTGTGAGGCCGGCACCGGGTCGTTGTTCACGATGAAATCGGATGTGGTGCTCGCCGGGCAGCAGCAGCGTGTTGGTCTCACGCGATCGTTGCGGACCATGGCCAAGATGGTGCGCCAGCACGTCTAGGCCCTCATTGGCCTTGGCAACATAGAACTGAACGTTCATGTGGCCCATGTCGTCACACTCCCATGTCTGCACGCTTGAGCGCAGCAGTGGAACCATATTAGTCATCAAAGAAACTCCGAATACGAATTATGCAAAATCTGTTTGTGGAATGGGCGGCCGGACAGCACGGCGCGTTGAAAGGTCCATCATCACGCCAACACCTTCGGCGATGAAACAGCAGGCGCCGGTCACGGCGTCAAAGCCCGCATGACGATAGTGCAGTGCCTTGCCGGTGGGCGGCGTGAATCCTGTGACAATTTCCAAAGCCCGGCCCGGAGGCGCCGGAGCAAGACGTGTCACCCGCAACTCAAGGGAGGCCGTTCCAAGTCCGGCTTCTGCTTGCTGCCTGCGGCCAAAGCCGACCATCGACCAAAGATGCGACTGGCTGCGTGACACGCGCTGCAGGAAGGCCGGGATGGACATCTTGTCGTTCACACAATCGTCTTCGCTGATGGCGGACAGATGTGTCCGCCGCAGCCCTGCATCAACCGCTGCCTGCTGCGTTAGCCCGTCGGGTGCAGGCGTTGTAATGGAGCGTGGTTGTGCGTCCTCCGGCATGTCGCTAATGGGGGCGTCGGGCGCCCGGTCATTCTTGTAGGTGCAAAGGGCCGTGGCGCAGAGAAGTCCGGTGCCGACATTCTCAATACGGTGCACGAGTTGGCTGGATGGGCGCCCATTGGCGCTGCCCTCGTCTGGCGCTGTATCAGGCCGCGCAGACTGCACCCGCACGCGGTCGCCGGCGAGCATCTCGCGGTGAAAGCGCAGGTGCATCTGAACTGGCGCGTTGTGGCGATTGTCGTTGCGTGGGCTGAGCGCTGTAAGCACGCGCGCGGCGGCTTCCGCCTTGGCGGCATAGTGCTGGATATTCATGTGGCCCATCTCGTCGCATTCCGCAACGGAGACGGCGCTCAGGTAGCTTTCAATCATGCGGGAGGTCTTAACGGATGAGGGAATGAAGTGTTCGCCGCCAGTATGGCACGTGCGCGTTCACCCTGTAACACTTGAATAGGTCGACCGTGGACCCGGTCATGTGAACCGGGCAATCAGGGCTTGTGTCACATCCGTCTCGTTCACATTCAGTGATGCAAACCGCCCGCTGCCGGAGAGAAGGGCGATACCCACAAGGGCAGACCATAACCCGATGGTGTCCAGCGCGCGCGCTGACGTGTCTTCGTCCCTCGGACCTCCTCCCGGAATAGACTGATCCAGCAGACGCAGGATGACGATGATGCGGCCGGTAAGGGCCCGCTCTGTGTCTTCGGGCACATCTCCGCGCCGTGCAGCAGTCAGCAGGGGGACGACACGCCGGAGCACAGGCACGCAGGCGTCGGCCCTGTTCGCAAGTGAGCCGTCCGGCTGCTGACGAAGCGCTCGCCCCAGCTGGTCAATCTCGTCCACGGCAAGGGCGGCAAGCAGGGCTTCCTTCGAGACGAAATAGCTATAGACCGATCCCGCTGTATACCCGGCGCGGGCGGCGACAGCGCGCATGGTGAGGCCCGTTATGCCGACCTCACCGAGTATGTCCCGCGCGGCATCCCGGATGCGGGCAGCGCGTACCTGCTGGCCTTCTGCTTTACGGGCATCACGGGCAGCTTTGACGGCAGTGTCGACCATGTTTCTGCTCCGTGATGGCGATTAGAATTTGTAAGGGTTCTGGCTGACACCCGGCGCAATCGGGTTCCCGCCGTCGCGTTCGTTGATGGCCTGTTTGAAGCCGACATCCTCAGCGCGCTTCTTGAACCACATGCCTTCCGCGCTGTGGCGCGCGACACCGTCCATGAGCGTCGCGACCATCTGTGTGGTCTCCAGGCCCATGTTTGCGTATGCCTGATTGATCATCATCTTCTGCATCATCAGTTGATTGCGCGGGACACCGGTCATGCGTTGCGCAAGCTCTTCGACCCTGTCGTCAAGCTGGTCTGCCGAAACCGCCTCAAGCACCAGGCCCATGTCTACGGCCTGACGTCCGGTAATGAGATCGCCGGTCAAGAGCATGCGCTTGGCTTTTTCAGGACCGAGGCGATAGACCCACATGGCGGTCGTGGGGCAGCCCCACACCCGCGCCGGTGGGTAGCCGATCCGGGCATCTTCAGCCATCACCACCATGTCGCAAGCAAGCGCGATGTCGCTTCCTCCAGCCACGGCGGCGCCGTGCACCTTGGCAATGGTCGGCTTGTTGGAGCGCCACAGGCTCATAAAGTCCTGCGTATTGGCGAACATCATATCAAAATCGACCAGCGGGTCCCACGGCTGGCCTTGGGCATCGACGGCCTGTGCCCCGGGGTCATTGGAAGACCGGCGCTCGGCGAAGTCTGTCAGGTCATAGCCGCCGCAGAACCCCTTGCCGGCACCCTGCAGCACGATGACATGAGCCTCATGGTCATAATTTGCATGATCGACAGCCGCCGCGATTTCCCGGGGCATGCCCCGCGCGATGGCGTTGAACCTGTCTGGCCGGTTGAGCGTAATCGTTGCCACGCGGCCACGGCGCTCATAGATCAAGTGGTCGAATTCCGGCGCGGATTCGGACATGACGGATACCTCAGACTATATATCGATCAATATATTAAACAATGTTCAAAAAAATATATCAAGAGACTGAATTGGTCATTCGTTTGGGCAGACTCTGGTTTGCTTCAGGCGTCGCCGTATCGGCCAAGAGGAGTCCCGACAGAAAAAATTGAACGTTGTTCAGGGGTCCGGAAAGTCAGGTTTAAGCTAGAGAAGCCTTAGAAAAAACCGTTCAATCTGAGCCAGTGCCTTTTCGGCCAACATGCCTGGAAAAGCAATGAAGCCATGCCCGCCACCAGGATATACCCCCAGCTCCGCCTTGTTGCCGGCGGCCATCCAGCGGCCATGCATGAACAGGGTATCGTCCAGCAGTCCATCCCGGGTTCCGACCACAAACAGGGCCTCCGGCATCGCGCCCAGGTCCCCGAACAAGGGCGAGATGTCAGGCATCCGAAGGTCGGACCCGTCAGGAATGAACCGGTCCACGAAATGTGTGACATCCCTTGTTGAAAGCGTGGGACCGGTGTCTCCGAACGCTCTCATGCTCGGTGTCATGCCCAGATCAAAGCATCCAAAAGTGAGGTTGGCGCCCTTAAAGGGTGTCATGCCGTATTTTTCCTTGAGCCGCAGGAGCGTAACAGCAGACAGATGCGCTCCGGCAGACTCACCGCCTATGAAAAGCGGGCCATCGGAGAACTGGCCCGCATTGGCTACCAACCAGAGGGCGGCAGCCTCACAATCGTCCGGACCTGCTGGATAGGCGTGCTCGGGGGCGAGGCGATATTCAACAGAGAGGCATGCAAGCCCACAGGTGTCCGCGAGGCGCTCAAGCAGTGAGTCTTGTTGATTTGCGCCGCCGAACACCCATCCGCCTCCGTGCAGATGCAGATAAACACCGCGCGCGTTGGCAGGGCCACCCTCCGGCGCGATGATGTGGATGTTTAACGGCCCACCTGGGCCTTCGATTTCCAGATCAACAGCACGTTCGCTCACTGGCGCCGCCGGGAATGGCCCTTCGCCGCGCTCCCGCATGGCGCGGGCTTCCGCAGCGGACATCGACCAGGGGTCCGGCCCGTTGGTGACCAGCTCCTTGATCACCGCATTGATCTCATTCGTTTCCTTGCTGACGGCACCGGACATAAACAGCGCCGGGCTCAGAACGGTTGGTTCAGGGGGTGTCGTCATCCAGTGCGCCTTCGGAAAAAGGGAATCGTTCAAGTTCAACGACTCTACCTGCAACACCGCTGGGGAACACCACTTGGATGCGAGGTCTCTGCGAAACGCCAAACCGACGGACGAAAGCTGTGCGCGAATGCCGCAGCAAAGACGCCAATACGCTGACGCAGATCAATTACCAACATGTCTGGGACCACCAATATGCGGCCATGGTTGACATACCATCCAAAGACAAGAGGGGGACCAGCGCCATGCAGTCCAAACACATCGTCAACACACTTGCGGCCGCGCTCCTTGGAGCAACGGCCCTCACCATGCCTACTCTCGCATCCGCAGAAGACGGCGTAAGCGAAAAGAGCCCATGGCAGGTTCGCGCCCGCATCATCGGTGTCATTCCCGATGAAGACTCTGACGTCACACCCAACATCGGTAGCATCGACGTAGACGCTGCTGTCGTTCCTGAAATCGACATCTCGTATTTTTTCACGCCCAATATCGCGCTTGAGCTGATCGCCGCCACGTCACCGCACGATGTGGAGGTCGATCTGAATGGCGGTGGTACGCTCGACCTTGGAGATGTCTGGGTTCTTCCACCCACCCTATTGCTGCAGTACCACTTCATGCCCGACGGCCAGGTGCGTCCGTATGTGGGTGCCGGCATCAACTACACGCATCCATACAATGCGGATGACACAGCAGCGACCAGCGTCGACTATGAAGGCGGCTTTGGTTGGGCGCTTCAGGCGGGTGTTGATGTGCCGATCGGCGGCAACTGGTCCTGGAACCTCGACGTGAAAAAGATTTTTGTCGAGATCGAAGCGACGGTGAACAGCGCGGTGAAGGCAGACGTGGATCTTGATCCCTGGGTTGTCGGTACCGGCATCGGCTACCGCTTCTAGACCCATCACAGCCAGGCAAGGCGGCTCGCAATGGCGGGCCGCCTCTTTGCGTTTGGGTGACCGTTGATTGTTCAGTGTGATGTGAGAGCGACAACAAACACGCGCAATCTGATGATGTCTGCCAAGTCCTTCTGCAGCGGGTATCAAACGCCTGTCCACCAACACGCGGCAGACAGATCAACAAACAAGGGGTGGCCCGGAACGGACCGCCCCCTGTTCTCGTGCCGGCCGACAACCACCTAGTGCGCGTGGGCGACGCCTGCGCCTGTCGGCACGCGAATGTCCTCCACCATATCCTGCACTTCGGGCGGTGGTGCGGACGTCGCCAAGCGCACGGCAAATGCGACAAGGAAGTTAAGCACCATGCCAACGGTTCCAATGCCCTCCGGAGAGATACCAAGGAACCAGTGTTCTGATGAATTCAGTTCCGGCGAAATGAACTTGAAGAACACGATGTAGGCGAAAGTGAAGGCAAGACCTGTCACCATGCCGGCAATGGCGCCTTCCCGGTTCATGCCGCGCATGAAGATGCCCATAAGGATCGCCGGGAACAGGGAGGCTGCTGCCAGCCCAAAGGCAAAGGCCACAACCTGCGCCACAAATCCAGGCGGATTGATCCCCAGATACCCGGCCACACCAATCGCCACAGCTGCCGCGATACGGGCGTAGCGCAGCTCCTGCTTGTCGGTTATTTTCGGCATCAGCGTTTTCTTCATCAGGTCGTGGCTGATGGACGTCGAGACCACCAAAAGCAGACCTGCTGCCGTTGACAGCGCTGCAGCAAGGCCGCCCGCTGCCACCAGCGCAATCACCCAGCCGGGCAGTTGCGCGATCTCCGGATTGGCCAGCACGAAGATGTCACGGTCCACATAGATCTCGTTGTCGGACCCTGTGGGCGTGTTGGACAGCACCCGTTCGCCGCTTGTGCCGGTCTCACCTGTATAGGCGGGCTTACCTTCATAGGGCGCGCCGGCACCGTACTGGATGACGCCGTCATTGTTCTTGTCCATCCAGCCGATCAGGCCGATCTGCTCCCAGTTCTTCAGCCACGCAGGCGCTTCCTGGTAGGACGTGTTGTTGACCGTGTCGATGAAGTTGATCCGGGCAAATGCGGCTACGGCAGGCGCCGTTGTGTAGAGCAGGGCAATGAAGATCAGAGCCCAAAGCGCCGAAATGCGGGCGTCTGACACTTTCGGCACCGTGAAGAAGCGCACGATCACATGCGGCAAACCCGCCGTGCCCACCATCAGTGCGAAGGTGATGGCGAAGACATCGATGACCGCCTTTGACCCTTCCGTATACGCCGTAAACCCAAGATCAACGAGCGTTGCATCCAGCTTGGCGAGAACC
>ERZ1740067.609-NODE-609-length-28205-cov-42.847922_pt1 | contig 28205 bp, 24 predicted proteins | sample MGYA00581736_ERZ1740067 | MGnify/ENA primary metagenome ERZ1740067 (study PRJEB43018, sample SAMN04849236) | marine metagenome | isolation source: floating plastic debris | place: Pacific Ocean | collected 2008-08-27 | study: EMG produced TPA metagenomics... | reverse complement strand
ACCTCCGGGCACCAACGCCCAACAAAGACACGTAAGGCAAACAAAAAAACAGCCTAACATGAAAGACCAGAGGGACCATGCTCAATGTGGTCCCTTTTTTTTGTCTATTCCGCTGCTACCATATTTGTGCGGAAAAGAGATTATTATGCGTCGTTTTCAGGTTCTTTTCGTTTTACTTGCGCTCATTCACATCGCGCCCCTTGAGGCAAAAACCTCTTTGCGTGACAGCCAGCACACTTTTGCCAGCGCTTGCCTTGCCGATGAGGCATCCTCCAATGAAATGATAGACATCTGCGAAACCGCCTTGTCTGAAACTGGCGCCAGCCTCGGACAACGGCAGCAGATGCGGATCATCCTCGGGGATGCGCTTTATGATATGGATCTGTTTGAACGGTCGGAGGCCAAGTTCAACGAGGTGCTCTCGGCCAATCCTGAACACTACGATGCCCTTCGCGGGCTGGGTTGGATTGCCTGGAGCAAGGACGACTTTGAAACGTCCGCCGGCTTTTTTACCGCATCGGTCTCGGCACTCCCCACCGCGGAGGGTCTTGCCGGTCTGGCTTCCAGCTACCGGCATGCCGAGCTGAAAAATGTTCGCGAAATAATTCAACTGCTCGAATTGGCCGTCGCGATGAGCCCAGAATACATCTGGGCCATACGTGAAAAGGCTTGGGCGCTGGTGGATGCCGACCGCGACAAAGAGGCAGAGGCCGTCTTTAGACAGGCTCTCGAAAAAGATCCCGAGAACGCATGGACGCTTTATGGTCTGGGCTACACACTCAATAACCTTGATCAATGGTCCGAGGCCGCCGAAGTTCTGTCCAAGGCCTTAAAAGCAGGCCAGGACATCCCCTCGGTCTACTCACAACGGTCGCTCGCCTATTATAAGCTTGGCAAGAATAAACTGGCCTTCAAGGATGCCGAAACTTACATCGCTGCGCGACCGGACCGCGCATCCGGCTATGTGCGCAAGGCTCGTGCGCTTGAAGCTATGGGTAAACGCGAGATAGCCATATATTTGCTGGAAGAACGGTTGACCAAGGGCCATAGCGACTTTGCGGCGTTCTGGCTTGCTGACTTGTACTATAACGAAGAAGACTACGCGACCGCGCTTGATACACTCAACCAGATCTTTGTCCAAGGCAAACCCGATTTCTATGATCATCGCCTGCGCGCTTTGCTCGCCCTTGAGCTTGAAGATCGCGCCCTGGCTCATGCGGATATCGCGAAAGCCTTGGAGTTACGGCCAGACGCATCCTATCCGCGTTACTACAAAGCCCTTTTGCTGGTGCAGGAGAGCAAGTTCGATGAAGCGGAAAACTGGATGGATGCAGCCCTGGAAAGCGGTTTGCCGGAACATCAGGTGAAGCATTTTCTGAGCGCGCTGGCCTCTCGCGGGGAATACGTGCGGGCGATCTCCTGGCGGCTGAAGTACAGAACTTCGGCTGCGGCAGCTGAATAGACAAAATGCCCGGCTTTTCTTGGCTGCAAGCCTGTGCCACATGAGGCACGAAACGCCTTGTCGAAAGCCCTTCCGATGTTGCCTTCTGCTGACACGCTGCATCCTGTTCGTCTGCCGGATGGCACGCTTTATCCAGGATCGGTCTTCCTGAAACCTGCGGTTGCCGATCATCCGCGGGTTTCCGTTGGCGAGTATACGTATTACAGCACCTTTGATCCTCTGGCCGATGCGGCCCAATACGCAGCGCGGCTGTTCCCGTATCTTTCTATCGGATCGCCCGAAAAGGTGATCATCGGAAAGTTCTGCCAGATCGCTCATGGCACACGGATCATAACGCAGACGGCCAACCACCGGATGGACGGCGCTTCGACCTATCCTTTTGCGATTTTCGAGGTTGACCGGATCGGCACCTATCGAAGCACCTTACCAAGAGGCCGCGATGTCGAAATCGGGCACGATTGTTGGCTGTGCGACGGGTGCACTATCCTGCCGGGCGCGCGGCTTGGCAACGGGGTGATTGTCGGCGCAGATGCGGTCGTCAAAGGTGATGTGCCCGCCTACGCAGTTGTCGCCGGGAACCCCGCAAAGATCGTGCGAATGCGCTTTGCCCCCGACGAGGTCGAAAAAATGAATCACCTTGCCTGGTGGAATTGGCCGATCGACAAAATTGCTGAACATGAGGCGCTGATCGCCGGTGGCAGCGTCGATGATCTCGCGCGTTTGGCGGTCTGATGCCGGTTCTTTACCAAATATCTTTCGTGCTGCGCGTGCATGATGGCACGTGTTTTTGTCCTTCCATTTCAATGGAAGGCGTGGTGTGCACGTGCAGAAAACGCCTTTCGGTATACGACGGTATCCCTATAACTATTTAAAATTGCTTGATTTTTTCGACTTCTCTGTCACATTCCACAGTGAATGCAGGGAGGAGCATTGATGGATCAGGTTAACCTCAACGCTTGGGAGGGTCGCACAGGTCACAGCGCCGGTGAGATATCGACAACACTTGCTACGCAGCTGCACGCGACGCTTGGAAATCCGAGGATTGCTGCGCCAAGTTTTGGCGATCCCGTTCCGCAGCTTTGGCATTGGTGCGCCTTTCCGCCGCTGACCCCGACGACAGAGCTTGGGCGCGATGGTCATCCCGGCCTTGGACACTTCCTTCCGCCTGTGCAGCTGGAACGTAGGATGTGGGCCGGTGGCGCACTCCGTTTTCGTGCGCCTATCCGCGTCGGCGAACCGCTTGAACGGCGGTCCTCGGTTCGCGCAATCAAGGAAAAGGTCGGAAAATCAGGCCCGATGATTTTTGTGACCATCGACCATGCCATTTACGGCGCGTCCGGATTGGCAATCGAAGAACAGCAGGACATCGCCTATCTGCCAATCCCTTCGACCTACACGCCGCCTGTGAAGCGTCCTATGCCGGAAAAGCCCATCTTATCGGCAAAAAAAGCGATGCCGGAAACGCTGCTGTTCCGATACTCGGCGCTGACTTTCAACGCGCATCGGATCCACTACGATTTGCCCTATGCGAAAGATGTCGAACACTATCCTGGCCTGGTCGTTCACGGCCCGCTTCAGGCAACGCTGCTTTTGAATGCGGCAAAGGATCACAAAGGGCGCGGCCCCGATCATTTCCATTTTCGCGGTCTGCACCCGATGTTTGCTGGCGTCGACCTGGACATCGCTGCGGTCGATGAGGACGGCGCGCTGAACCTCATGTCGGGCCAGAGCGGCCATCAAGGAATGCAAGCCACAGCCATCTGGGAGGAAACGGTATGACAATCCTGAAAGGTATGCGTGTTGTCGAGGGGTCCGCTTTTGTGGCCGTGCCTTTGGCTGGAATGACGTTAGCCCAAATGGGGGCAGAGGTGATCCGGTTTGACCGGATCGGCGGTGGGCTTGATGCAGGTCGCTGGCCTTTAGCGCCATCCGGCCAAAGCCTTTTCTGGGCAGGCATGAACAAGGGCAAGAAATCAGTAGCTGTCGACATGCGCAGCGAAGAGGGCCGAGAATTGATCACACGGATCATTACCGCGCCTGGCGACGATGCGGGGCTGTTTCTGACAAACCTGCGCGTGCGCGGCTGGATGGATCACGACACGCTTAAGCATTACCGTGACGATCTGATTTCTGTCACTCTGACCGGCGATCGTCATGGACGGCCCCAAGTCGACTATACGGTCAATCCGGCGCTTGGCATTCCTGGCATCACTGGCCCGGAGGGAGGTGATACGCCTGTCGCTAATGCGCTCCCTGCCTGGGACTTGATTGCGGGAAATATGTGCGTGTCGGCACTGCTTGCTGCGGAGCGTCAACGTCTCCGCGGACAGGGTGGACAAGAAATCGAACTGGCATTGAAAGATGTAGCTGCCGCGGTCATGGGCCATCTGGGGATGATCGGTGATGTCGCACTTAATCCGACAGATCGACGCAAAGCTGGCAATGCGCTTTATGGGGCTTACGGGCAGGATTTTGTCTGCGCGGATGGGCGCCGGGTCATGGTCATCGGGCTCACGGATCGGCAATGGCGCGGGCTGGTCAAGGCAACCAGCACGGAGAAAGCAATGGACGCCTTGGCAGCGCGGCAGGGTATCGATCTGATGGATGAAGGTAACAGGTGGCGTGTCCGCGCCGAGATCACTGATATCCTTGCGCCTTGGTTCGCCACGCGGCGGGTCGTCGATTTCGCATCAGACTTTGACAAAGCCGGTTTGACTTGGTCGGAGTTTCGCACGACGCGGGAAGCACTTGCCGAGGATTCGGATCTTGGGCTCGAAAACCCGATGTTCAAGGCACTGTCTCAACCAGGTTTGGGCACATTTCCTGTTCCATCGCACCCGGCGACGTTCTCCGATCACGCGCGGGCCGACCCGGTACCGGCACCTGTTCTCGGAGCGCATACCGAAGAGGTTCTGGCGGAGGTTGCCGGACTCGATGGGACAGAGATTTCGCAACTTTTCGATAGCGGGATTGTTCAAGGCCCCGGCTTCGCTGTCACACGGGATGCCGCCTGATCTGATTGATGTGCAGGCAGCAGACCACCCTAGGCTCGCCGATCGAAAACGCCCTTGATTCCCGCTGCCTCGTGGCTTAGGGCAGGCGGGCCTGCAGGGGTATAGCTCAGTTGGTAGAGCGACGGTCTCCAAAACCGTAGGTCGCGGGTTCGAACCCTGCTGCCCCTGCCAAATCCTCCACATCTTATTAAATTTGATTCGATTGTGGATCGAGGTGTCTCGTGTTCCGATGGGTTGGTCGCATTTCCCTGGCAAAGTGTCGAAACAGTCCTTGGTCAAAAGGCAGAGTCAGGGCCTCTTTGGAAACGTTGCCCAGATTTTGCCATATTTCTGCCGCAGCGCCGCCTTGCGTCGGCCTTACGTTTGCCTTGCTGGAACCAGTTGGGGGATCCAGCTTGTGTATTTTTGTTAAAAGGTCGGGGGGTAGACATGTCTTATACTCTTATTCCCGGTAAGCCGCATAAAATTGGCACCGAGGCTGAAACTATTGAATTGGTTCGTAGTGTTTTAACTGAAGAATTGTCCGAAGCGCGGCGGCATAGACGCCGCACTGTACTGTTGGAGCGCATTCCAGCAGAGGCCCGTTTGGCTGAGGTCACCGAATGTTTCGAGCCGTTGGCTGAAAGTGATAGGCTTACATTTAGGGAAGTCGCAGACATCAACTGGCCGGTACGTATCGCATCGTTTGGGGCCGTGCTTGCGCTGTTGATCATCAAGCCGCTTTGGGTCTTGGTGCCGGTTCTTGCACTGGCCGTACTATCCGTTCTGATTGTGCATTTCATGGGGGCAGACTGGCTTTGGCTAAAGATCCTGCGCTGGATTGAACGGGTCGAAGTGACCGATCCAGAGCGTGCCCACAACGCCCGGTCGCGGCTCGACCTGGCGGCATACCAGTGGGACCGCGTGCTGGATCTTTTTCCGCAGCGGGTCGCGGGCAAGCTCTACATGCCAAGCTTCCGTATGCCCAGTTATCTGCTTGAACAGAAGCGCAAGGGATTGAGGTGATCAATTCTGCTGCGGCGGGTTGAATTGGCAGCCCGCTGGGGTTATCTGCTCGGCATCGCAATCCAAAGGGCAGATCATGGCCACCACAAACCCACTTCAGTTCATCCAGCAGGTCCGTGCGGAAGTGGCGAAGGTTGTCTGGCCCACCCGGCGTGAGGTTTTCCTTACGACGGTTATGGTGTTCATCATGGCAACCCTCACCGCGATCTTCTTTGCCTTGGTTGATTTGTTGATCCGCAGCGGCTTGCAAGGCGTTCTAGGCTTTTTTGGCCAATAGGTCGGCGGTCCGGGCCTTGTTCTTTTGCAAAGCACAGAGTAATCGCTGAATGGTTATATAGTGGCGCGCGGCGATTCGAGCTTCGCGCCGCATTTGTTTCGGGCAGGCGACCGCGCTTCGTTCGAAGATCCAGAAACGGGAAGTAAAGGGCCAGAACGATATGGCAAAACGGTGGTATTCGGTCAGCGTTCTTTCAAACTTCGAAAAGAAGATCGCGGAGCAGATCCGCACATCCGTCGCCGAGAATAGCCTCGAGGATCAGATCGACGAGGTTCTTGTGCCGACCGAAGAGGTGATCGAGGTTCGTCGGGGCAAGAAAGTAACCACCGAACGTCGTTTCATGCCCGGCTATGTTTTGGTTCATATGGAAATGTCTGATCAGGGATATCACCTGATCAACTCGATCAATCGTGTCACTGGATTTCTGGGCCCGCAGGGTCGTCCGATGCCGATGCGCGACGCCGAGGTGAACCAGATCCTCAACCGAGTTCAGGAAGGCGAGGAAGCGCCACGGACGCTGATCCACTTCGAGGTCGGGGAAAAGGTCAAGGTCAACGACGGTCCTTTCGAGGATTTCGACGGCATGGTCGAAGAGGTGGATGACGACAACCAGCGCCTCAAGGTGACAGTGTCAATCTTCGGACGGGAAACACCTGTCGAACTGGAATACACCCAAGTCACCAAACAAACCTGACCGGGCCGGGTTGTCTCCGGCGCTATTGCTCATGTGTGGCTAGACCCAGTGTTCCATGTTCCAACCATGCCCTTTCGTTGGGTGGAAGATAGCTGTCCATCAGGTCGTCATACGCGCTCAGCTCTTCGTCCGTCAGCGTGCCGACCCATTTCCCGCTAGATCCACTGTCGAAGAAATCAGTGTCGGACTTCATGAAACCCGTGCCGCCCCCCGGAGCGAACCGCGCGGCATTCGCCCTCATATTGTCGAAGCGTGCCACCTGAACCAACTGTTCCATTACATGCTGCGGATGCGAGATGTTCAGCAAGTCGGCCACTCGGGCGAATGTGCCATTCAGATCATGGTTCATGTCAGCATAGTGAAACATCGACACATTGGGCCGATCCGCTCGCGCTGCGGCGGCCTTATAGTGCTGGATGATGTGGGCAAGCGGCATTGCGTCGCCATCAAACCCCTCTGCGCCTCCGTCAAGAAAGCGGCGAAATGTGACGCCATCCTCGTCATCCTCGGGGTACCAAAGGCCGAACCATGGCATCGGGATGTTGCGCAGATGCTTGCGATAGGAGAAATGCGCATCCAGCGGGTGGCGAAACACGCAAATATACTGTGCCTCGTCATCCAATGGCAGTCCGTCCATCGGCGTATGGCTCTTCATGCAGCGCCTGTGGGTCATCGCCTCAAGCCGCGCGGCGACATCCGACATCTCGCGGATGCGAATGTCGACCCAGGGCATTTTGACAGACAATTCCGTTTCGACATCAGGATCGCCTGATAACAGCAGGGCCACGATGGTTTGCATCCAGGTCGTTCCGCATTTCGGGGGCGTTGCAACAATGACATCATCGGGTCGAATATCGACCATGTCCCAACGTCTGTTGTCGGTCAGCGGGCCAAGATAGAGCTTCCGGCCAGTCATTTCTGGTATCCTCAATTGCAGTGCGCCGTTTCCAGAAGAGGCCGAACAAGGCCCGAAAGCAACGACTAAGCGGATGGAGACTGCATATCCAAGCTTCAATCTTGCCGGGACGAATTGAAGATCCGCTTGAAGTCAGCGATGGCCCAGGATCCTGTAGCCATTGATGCCCTTGCCAAACCGGACTGGCCGATGTAACCGGCGCATCTGCTGCTTTTGTGGCGGATCCTCTGTGGGAGGCGAGGCGGTCGCGACCGTCGGACCGGACCACGTCATGTAAATCTGGTACAACGCGTTGTGCCGGAGTTGGAACAGGAGAAGGCCAATGGCCAAGAAACTTGCTGGCACCATGAAATTGCAGGTGCCCGCCGGACAAGCGAACCCGTCCCCACCCGTGGGACCTGCACTGGGTCAGCGCGGCATCAACATCATGGAATTCTGTAAGGCGTTCAACGCCAAGACGGCAGACATGGAGCCGGGTGCGCCGTGTCCGACCGTGATCACTTACTACCAGGACAAATCCTTTGCGATGGATATCAAGACGCCACCTGCGTCTTACTATCTGAAGAAAGCAGCGAAGCTAAAAAGCGGGGCGACAAACCCCAGCCGTGAGATCGTGGGAACGGTGACGGCTGCACAAGTGCGCGAAATCGCGGAAGCGAAGATGAAAGATCTGAACGCCAACGATATAGATGCGGCGATGCAGATCATCCTGGGCTCTGCCCGGTCCATGGGCATCGAGGTGAAATAAGATGGCAAAGCTTGGAAAACGTACCCGCGCCGCACGTGAAGCCTTTGCAGGCAAGGACAACGTCTCGGTCGAAGAAGCTGTGGCATTGGTGAAGGGCAGTGCCTCGGCCAAGTTCGACGAAACGGTCGAGATTGCTGTGAACCTGGGGGTCGACCCGCGCCATGCAGACCAGATGGTCCGTGGTGTCGTCGGCCTGCCGAACGGCACGGGCAAGGACGTACGCGTCGCTGTATTTGCGCGCGGCCCAAAAGCAGAAGAAGCGCAGGCAGCAGGGGCGGACATCGTCGGCGCCGAAGATCTGATGGAAACTGTGCAGGGCGGCAAGATCGACTTTGACCGCTGCATCGCAACCCCGGACATGATGCCTATCGTCGGCCGTCTGGGTAAGGTTTTGGGCCCACGGAACCTGATGCCGAACCCGAAAGTTGGCACAGTGACCATGGACGTGGCCGATGCGGTCAAGGCGGCCAAAGGCGGCGAAGTGCAGTTCAAGGTCGAAAAGGCCGGTGTGGTGCATGCTGGCGTCGGCAAGGCGTCCTTCGACGAGGCGAAGCTGGTCGAAAACGTCCGGGCTTTCGTAGGCGCCGTGGCCAAGGCCAAGCCTGCTGGGGCCAAGGGCACCTACATGAAGAAGATTGCCCTCAGCTCGACCATGGGCCCAGGTGTTTCTGTCGACGTTGACAATGCTGTTGCAGAGTAATTCATAAAAAGCGGCGGGGTTCCTGCCTCGCCGTTTTCACCATTGGCCTTCAGGCCACATAGCGCCTGCGCAGCTGGCGGCGCACCCAATCCCGCAACATGAACACTCGCGCCCGCAAGGTCATGGCGGTTGAGGATCCAAGGTGAAAGTTGCGTGCTCTCAGAAAGCGCATGAGATCCTGATCGAGTGGTGACTTCCGTAATTGCCCGACAAATATGTATCTGATCGCCTTGTACTTGTTGCGCCTGTATGCGGCCAGATCGAAGACGGCATCGAAGCGGTCCACGACGCCAAGTGCGTCCAGAGTGACAAGCGTGCGGCTGCATTTCCAGCAGGTTCCGCAATTGGGCTTGGCGGCCTTGGCGCGATGTTCTACGCGACCCACGCAGACGTCCAGAAGCTGCATGGCGTTGGTGTCAGTCGCGATCAGCCGGGTCTTTTCGATCCGGGACAGCCCGGCCCCGGACGAAACAAGGCGCATGGCGCGCGTGCTCATCAAGGGCAGCAGCATGGGGTCTATCAAGCCGGTTGAGCGGTTGCCTTTGTTAACCTGTTCGTAGGTGACGGCAGAGGAATAGTGGTAGGTGGAAAAATGATCCTCGAACACATAGGCGGCCGCGACGTTCCGGAGCGTGTGGGTCTTGATGAAATCAGAGTTGGGCATTTGCATGAAATCGTCGAGATTGGAGTCGATCGAGATCCAGTTTAGCCCCGCGCTTTCGGCGAACCGCGCCGCGCGGGCCGAGTACTGCCTAAAGATCGTGTCGGATCGGGATTTCGGCCCCATCGAACCCACATCATGCAGGGTAATGCATTCAATCCTTTGATCAGCTGGCACTTCGGGTCGCCGATAAAGTGCCAGCGTCGCAAAGCTGTCGACCCCGGCCGAAAAACCTGTCGCAGCGATACCATTCCCGTTCCACCCCCCGCAACTGACCTCAAAAGCATGCACGCGGATGCGCTTGAGCTGCGGGTGGTAGTTCAAAAGAAGCGATTGAAGATCGTTGTGTATGGTATGGAGCAGGTCATCCGACACGCAATGGCCGACCTCAACGTCCTCTCCAAGTGACATGGCCGTCCATAGCAGTGACATAACCGCCCAGTTCGCGGTCGGTGTCCCGCAAATGGGCAACGCACTGCCTTCGCAATTGAAATGAAGCTCTTCTGGAAGTTCTGGGTGCCGGACCCGACAGGCAAAACGCCTCGTGGAAACGTCTTGCTCGAATGAAAACCTGTCTAAAAAAATCATAGGATCCTCAAATCAAAATACACGCTTGGGTTAGTATGGTAGCGGTCAACAAACAAGACTTGAAATGCTGGATTGTTCAGATCCTGGCATAGAGTTGATGGGGGCTTGGGCGATCAAAACGTGCTTTTCGGCGGAAACCCGCAGCTTTGTTCTTCACATCCTCGTTTTGGGACGCTAAGGGAGGCTACGGCCCGGCGAAGAGATTCGTTCGGGCTATTTCGTCCGAGACGGTGGGTGGCGTTAACCTTTTTCAGGGCCATAAATCCTGCCTGAGACGGGAAGAGACATTCCTGCCTGATCCGTTTCAGGCTCTAGGGCTGCGACGACCCGTAAGGACTTTCTTGTCAGGCCATCCGGTCTGGCAAAAATGAGCCGGAGGGTATGCCCCTCCAACTATGGAGTGAAACTGTGGATAGAGCCCAGAAAGAGAAAGTGGTCGAGGAACTCGGCCAGATCTTTGAAAGCTCTGGCGTCGTCGTGGTCTCTCACTACGCCGGTCTGACAGTTGCCGAAATGCAGGATTTGCGCGCCCGGGCCCGGGATGCAGGTACTGCGGTTCGTGTTGCCAAGAACAGGCTCGCCAAGATCGCCCTTGAGGGAAAACCGTGCGAAAGCATTGCTGACTACCTGACGGGCATGACCGTTCTGACCTATTCTGAAGATCCCGTGGCAGCTGCCAGGGTGTCCGAGGACTTTGCCAAGGGTAACGACAAGTTTGTCATCCTGGGCGGGGCTATGGGTGAGAATGCTCTGGACCGGGCCGGTGTCACGGCTGTGTCGAAAATGCCGTCGCGCGAGGAACTCATCGCGTCGATCGTCGGCTGTATCGGCGCGCCTGCATCGAACATCGCCGGGGCCATTGGTGCACCTGCAAGCAACATCGCTTCGATCCTCTCAACGATTGAGGACAAGGCGGCATAGGCAACGTCTGAGCGGCGCGTGATTGAACATTGCGCGTTGGAACACACATCTGAACGGAAAGAGCTGATAAAATGGCTGATCTGAAAAAACTGGCAGAAGAGATCGTTGGTCTGACGCTTCTCGAAGCACAAGAACTGAAAACCATCCTGAAAGACGAATACGGCATCGAGCCTGCTGCAGGCGGCGCTGTTATGATGGCGGGCCCAGCGGGCGACGCTGGTGGTGCGGCAGAGGAAGAGAAGTCGGAATTCGACGTCGTCCTCAAAAATGCAGGTGCCTCGAAAATCAATGTCATCAAGGAAGTCCGCGGCATTACCGGTCTGGGGCTCAAAGAAGCCAAGGATCTGGTCGAAGCTGGCGGCAAGATCAAAGAAGGCGTCGACAAAGCCGAAGCCGAAGAGATCAAAGGCAAGCTGGAAGCAGCTGGCGCCGAGGTCGAGCTGGCTTAAGCCGCCCCTTGTTGCGCACGGGTGCGCAACCTACATGACGAGGCTGGATCCGAAAAATCGGGTCCAGCCAAACCTGTCTTGGCAAGGGCTTACTTCGAGCTCTTTCCAGGATGAGGTTTCAGCATCGGGAGGCTGTCGGTGGGACGTCAGCCATGAATTGATCCGAAACCCATCATCTCGAACGGGGCATGTGCCGGAGCCCGACGGCCACGTGCTTCAAAGAGAAATTGAAAGGTGACACCTGACATGGCGCAATCCTTCCTCGGCCAGAAACGTCTTCGGAAATATTACGGCAAGATCCGCGAAGTGCTGGACATGCCGAACCTCATTGAGGTGCAGAAATCCTCATATGATCTTTTCTTGAATTCCGGCGATGACGAACTGCCGCTTGATGGCGAAGGCATCAACGGCGTGTTTCAATCGGTTTTCCCGATCAAGGACTTCAACGAGACCAGCGTGTTGGAATACGTCAAATACGAGCTGGAAAAGCCGAAGTATGACGTCGAGGAGTGTCAACAGCGCGACATGACCTACAGCGCACCTCTGAAGGTGACACTTCGCCTGATCGTGTTCGATGTCGACGAAGACACCAATGCGAAATCGGTGAAGGACATCAAGGAGCAGGATGTCTTCATGGGCGACATGCCCCTGATGACGCCGAACGGTACGTTTATTGTGAACGGGACGGAAAGGGTGATCGTCAGCCAGATGCATCGCTCACCTGGGGTTTTCTTCGACCACGACAAGGGCAAGACGCATTCGTCGGGCAAGCTGCTCTTTGCTTGTCGGATCATTCCTTACCGTGGCTCATGGCTTGATTTCGAGTTCGACGCGAAGGACATCGTCTTTGCGCGCATAGACCGGCGTCGGAAGCTGCCGGTGACAACCCTGCTGTATGCCTTGGGTCTGGATCAGGAAGGCATCATGGATGCCTATTACGACACAGTTCAGTACAAGCTTAAGAAGAACAAAGGCTGGGTCACGCCGTTCTTCCCGGAACGTGTGCGCGGCACACGCCCGACCTACGATCTGATCGATGCGAAAACCGGTGAGGTGATCGCGGAAGCGGGCAAGAAGGTCACGCCGCGGGCGGTCAAACAGTTGATCGACGAGGGCAAAGTAACGGATTTGCTGGTGCCTTTCGATCACATTGTTGGCAAATTCGCAGCCAAGGATATCATCAACGAAGAAAACGGCGCGATCTATGTCGAAGCTGGTGATGAACTGACACTCGAATACGACAAGGACGGCACCTTGATCGGCGGTACGGCCAAGGAACTAATTGATGCGGGCATCACGGACATCCCCGTGCTCGACATCGACAACGTCAATGTCGGCCCGTACATGCGAAATACGATGGCGCAAGACAAGAACATGAACCGCGACACGGCGCTCATGGACATTTACCGCGTCATGCGCCCGGGTGAACCACCAACGGTCGAGGCCGCCTCGGCCCTTTTTGACACGCTGTTCTTCGACAGCGAGCGCTATGATTTGTCGGCGGTTGGTCGGGTTAAAATGAACATGCGTTTGGCGCTGGACGCCGAAGATACAGTGCGCACACTGCGCCGCGAGGACATCGTGGCCTGTATTAAGGCGCTGGTTGACCTGCGCGACGGGCGTGGCGACGTCGACGACATCGACCACCTCGGCAACCGGCGTGTCCGTTCGGTTGGGGAGTTGATGGAGAACCAGTACCGCGTGGGACTGCTGCGGATGGAACGCGCGATAAAAGAGCGTATGTCCTCGGTCGAAATCGATACGGTGATGCCGCAGGATCTGATCAACGCCAAGCCGGCCGCGGCAGCCGTGCGCGAATTTTTTGGCTCCAGCCAATTGTCTCAGTTCATGGACCAGACAAACCCGCTGTCGGAAGTCACGCACAAACGGCGTTTATCGGCGCTTGGGCCAGGTGGTCTGACACGCGAACGCGCTGGCTTTGAGGTGCGAGATGTGCACCCGACCCATTATGGCCGGATGTGCCCGATTGAGACGCCGGAAGGACCGAATATCGGTCTTATCAACAGCCTCGCGACCTTTGCGAGGGTCAACAAATACGGTTTCATCGAAACGCCCTACCGCAAGGTTCAAGAAGGTCAGGTGACCGATGAGGTCGTCTACATGTCGGCGACTGAGGAAATGCGTCACACCGTGGCGCAGGCCAATGCTCGCCTGGACGAGGCCGGCAAGTTCATCAATGACTTGGTTTCCAGCCGGAAAGCTGGTGAATATCCATTGTCGCCGAAAGGTGAGGTGGACCTAATTGACGTCTCGCCAAAACAGTTGGTGTCGGTTGCGGCCTCGTTGATCCCGTTCCTCGAAAACGACGACGCGAACCGGGCGCTTATGGGCTCCAACATGCAGCGTCAGGCGGTTCCGCTTCTGCAGGCAGAGGCGCCGCTGGTCGGTACGGGCATCGAAGAGATTGTGGCGCGGGATTCCGGCGCTGCGATCATGGCGAAACGTGGGGGCATCATTGACCAGGTCGATGCACAACGGATCGTGATCAGGGCGACAGAAGATCTGGAACTGGGCGACGCGGGCGTGGATATCTACCGGATGCGCAAGTTCCAGCGCTCGAACCAGAACACCTGTATAAACCAGCGCCCGCTGGTTAAGGTAGGCCAACATGTCTCCAAAGGCGAAGTGATCGCGGATGGTCCGTCGACCGATCTGGGTGAATTGGCGCTTGGCAAGAACGTGGTCGTCGCTTTCATGCCGTGGAATGGCTACAACTATGAGGACTCGATCCTGATCTCCGAGCGTATTGCGCGCGATGACGTTTTCACCTCGATCCACATCGAGGAATTCGAAGTCGCCGCCCGTGACACGAAGCTCGGGCCAGAAGAGATCACGCGCGATATACCCAATGTCGGTGAGGAAGCGCTGCGCAACCTTGATGAAGCGGGCATTGTCTATATCGGTGCCGATGTGGAGCCCGGCGATATCCTCGTGGGCAAGATCACACCGAAGGGTGAAAGCCCGATGACGCCGGAAGAAAAACTCTTGCGTGCCATCTTCGGTGAGAAAGCCTCTGACGTACGGGATACATCGCTGCGGGTCAAACCGGGTGATTTCGGTACAGTCGTCGAGGTGCGCGTCTTCAACCGCCACGGTGTTGAGAAGGACGAACGTGCTCTCCAGATCGAACGGGAAGAGGTTGAACGCCTTGCCCGTGACCGGGACGACGAATTGGCCATCCTGGACCGCAACATCTATGCGCGTTTGAAATCGCTGATGCTGGGCAAGGAAGTCGCCAAGGGGCCAAAAGGCATCAAAGCAGGCAGCGCAGTTGACGACGAGATGCTCGAAGCCTTCCCGCGTTCGGCCTGGTGGCAGATCGCGCTTAAGGACGAGGCTGATGCGCAAGTGGTTGAAGCCCTGAACGAGCAATACGAGGCACAAAAGCGTGCCCTCGATGCGCGGTTTGAGGACAAGGTCGAGAAAGTCCGTCGCGGCGATGATCTGCCTCCTGGTGTGATGAAGATGGTCAAGGTCTTCGTTGCTGTGAAGCGCAAGCTGCAGCCAGGCGACAAGATGGCCGGGCGTCACGGGAACAAAGGCGTGATCTCGAAGGTTGTTCCAATGGAGGACATGCCATTGCTCGCGGATGGGACACCGGTCGATTTCTGTCTGAACCCGCTGGGCGTGCCGTCACGGATGAACGTGGGCCAGATTCTTGAAACCCACATGGGCTGGGCGGCACGCGGTCTGGGTGTGAACATCGACGAGGCGCTGCAGGAGTATCGTCGCTCTGGCGATCTTACGCCTGTGCGTGAAGCGATGAAGCTCGCCTATGGCGAGGATGTCTATAACGAAGGCATCACCGTTATGGACGAGGATCACCTGGTCGAAGCGGCAGGCAATGTCACACGCGGTGTGCCCATCGCAACACCGGTTTTCGATGGTGCGAAAGAGGCGGATGTGAACGACGCGCTAGAGCGCGCTGGTTTCGATACGTCGGGTCAGTCGCTGTTGTTCGACGGGCGGACGGGCGAGCAATTCGCGCGTCCCGTGACCGTTGGCATCAAGTACCTGCTGAAACTGCACCACCTTGTCGACGACAAGATCCACGCGCGCTCGACCGGACCATACAGCCTCGTCACTCAGCAACCGTTGGGCGGTAAGGCACAGTTCGGTGGTCAGCGCTTTGGTGAGATGGAGGTCTGGGCGCTCGAAGCCTACGGCGCCGCTTACACCCTGCAGGAAATGCTGACGGTGAAATCGGACGACGTGGCTGGCCGGACCAAGGTCTATGAAAGCATCGTCAAGGGCGAGGACAACTTCGAAGCCGGCGTGCCGGAATCGTTCAACGTGCTTGTCAAAGAAGTCCGCGGCCTCGGCCTCAACATGGAGCTTCTCGACGCAGAGGAGGACGAGTGACGGTGGTCGTCAAGCAAGCACCGGTCGCTGCGCTGGCGGCTAGCTCAGTTTTGCTGGGCGCCTGTGTTACGCCGGAACAAGCCGAACGCCGCGACGCAAACGCGGCGAAAGAAGCAACGTCGACGCTCCTCGCGTTTCAATCCTGCTACTCTGCTTCGGATGCAGAGACTGAGAATGCCTTGAACATTTTCCGTAACAGCGGGAGGGGGGATGCGGTCTATTGGCTCTGGTCGCCAAATCGTACTGGTAACACACTGGCAAAAGTGAACGCGCTTGATGCTGTGACTTTGACCGACGGCTGCGTGTCACGAATGGAAGCCGGATGCGCAAACCTCGGCCTGGAAATCAACACTGGATTTGTTTCACGCGCCCAAGCTGCGCTTGGCCGCGGTGAAATTACAGTTAAATGCTCGCCCAGATTGGAGCAGTCATGAACCAAGAACTGACAAACAACCCGTTTAACCCGCTCACACCCCCTAAGGTGTTTGACGAAATCAAGGTCTCGCTGGCCTCGCCCGAGCGGATCCTTTCGTGGTCTTTTGGTGAGATCAAGAAGCCCGAGACCATCAATTACCGCACGTTCAAGCCCGAGCGTGATGGCCTCTTCTGTGCCCGTATCTTTGGCCCGATCAAGGATTACGAATGCCTCTGCGGCAAGTATAAGCGCATGAAGTATCGCGGCGTTGTCTGCGAGAAATGCGGTGTCGAAGTCACGCTGCAAAAGGTCCGCCGCGAGCGGATGGGCCATATCGAACTTGCGGCCCCCGTCGCCCACATCTGGTTTCTGAAATCGCTGCCCTCCCGCATCGGTCTCATGCTCGACATGACCCTGCGCGATCTCGAACGGGTTCTCTACTTCGAAAACTACGTCGTGATCGAACCGGGCCTGACCGATCTGTCCTATGGTCAGATGCTGTCGGAAGAGGAATACATGGACGCGCAGGACGCGTTCGGCCCCGACGCCTTCACGGCCAATATAGGTGCTGAGGCGATCCGCGAAATGCTGGCGGCCATCGACCTTGAGGCCGAAGCCGAGAACCTGCGCGCTGACCTCAAAGAGGCGACGGGTGAGTTGAAGCCCAAAAAGATCATCAAGCGCCTGAAGGTGGTTGAGAGCTTCCTTGAATCCGGCAACCGCCCGGAATGGATGGTCCTGACCGTGATCCCAGTGATCCCGCCGGAACTGCGCCCTCTGGTCCCGCTGGACGGTGGCCGGTTTGCGACGTCGGATCTGAACGATCTCTATCGCCGAGTGATCAACCGGAACAACCGCCTCAAGCGTCTGATCGAGTTGCGTGCACCTGACATCATCGTCCGCAACGAAAAGCGGATGCTGCAGGAATCCGTCGATGCGCTTTTCGACAACGGCCGTCGTGGTCGCGTGATCACGGGGGCCAATAAGCGCCCGCTGAAATCGCTGTCGGACATGCTGAAAGGCAAGCAGGGTCGTTTCCGCCAGAACCTTCTGGGCAAGCGCGTCGACTTCTCGGGCCGGTCCGTCATCGTGACGGGGCCGGAACTCAAGTTGCACCAATGCGGTCTGCCCAAGAAGATGGCGCTCGAACTTTTCAAGCCGTTTATCTATTCGCGACTTGAGGCGAAGGGGCTGTCTTCAACGGTCAAACAGGCGAAAAAGCTGGTGGAGAAAGAGCGGCCCGAGGTGTGGGACATCCTTGATGAGGTGATCCGCGAACACCCCGTCATGCTGAACCGTGCGCCGACGCTGCACCGTCTGGGCATTCAGGCGTTTGAACCGGTTCTGATCGAAGGCAAGGCGATCCAGCTGCACCCGCTGGTCTGTTCGGCATTCAACGCGGACTTTGACGGCGACCAGATGGCCGTGCACGTCCCGCTGAGCCTTGAGGCGCAGTTGGAAGCGCGCGTCCTGATGATGTCCACGAACAATGTCTTGTCACCTGCAAACGGCGCACCGATCATCGTGCCATCGCAGGACATGATCTTGGGTCTTTACTATGTGACCCTCGAACGAGAGGGCATGAAGGGTGAAGGCATGGTCTTCGGCTCGATCGAAGAAGTGCAGCACGCCCTTGATGCAGGCGAAGTGCATCTCCATGCCAAGATCACGGCACGGATCCCCCAGATTGACGATCACGGCAACGAGATCATGCAGCGCTTTGAAACGACGCCGGGCCGTGTTCGGCTTGGTGCGCTTCTGCCGCTGAACGCGAAGGCACCGTTCGATCTGGTCAACCGTCTTCTGCGCAAGAAAGAGGTGCAGCAGGTCATCGACACGGTCTATCGCTATTGCGGTCAGAAAGAGAGTGTCATTTTCTGCGACCAGATCATGTCGATGGGCTTCAAGGAAGCGTTCCGTGCGGGCATTTCGTTCGGCAAGGACGACATGCTGATCCCCGAAGACAAGTGGGGCATCGTCGATGAGACCCGTGATCAGGTGAAGGATTTCGAACAACAATATATGGACGGCCTCATCACCCAGGGTGAGAAGTACAACAAGGTCGTCGACGCCTGGTCGAAATGTAACGACAAGGTCACGGATGCCATGATGGGGTCGATTTCGGCCATGGGCAAAGACGATGTTGGGGCCGAACAGGAGCCCAACAGCGTTTACATGATGGCCCATTCCGGGGCACGTGGCTCGGTCACGCAAATGAAGCAGTTGGGCGGGATGCGCGGTCTGATGGCCAAACCCAATGGCGACATCATCGAAACGCCGATCATCTCGAACTTCAAGGAGGGTCTGACCGTTCTTGAATACTTCAACTCGACACACGGCGCCCGGAAGGGTCTGTCGGACACAGCGTTGAAGACTGCGAATTCGGGTTACCTGACACGTCGTCTGGTCGACGTCGCCCAGGATTGTATTGTGCGCATGCATGATTGCGGCACCGACAATGCAATCACGGCAGAACCCGCCGTCAGTGACGGCGAGGTTGTCGCCTCGATCTCGGAGCGTATTTTGGGCCGCGTGGCGGCAGAAGACATCCTCCGGCCCGGCACGGATGAGGTTCTGATTGCCGCAGGCACCCTGATTGATGAGCGCATGTCTGACAATGTCGAAGAGGCGGGTGTTCCGTCCGCGCGGATCCGTTCGCCGCTGACCTGCGAGGCCGAAGAGGGCGTTTGCGCGATGTGCTACGGACGTGACCTTGCGCGGGGCACGATGGTCAATGTAGGTGAGGCCGTTGGCATCATTGCCGCGCAATCCATCGGCGAGCCGGGCACGCAGCTGACAATGCGGACCTTCCACATCGGTGGCGTTGCGCAAGGCGGCCAGCAAAGCTTCCTTGAGGCCAGCCAAGCCGGTAAGATCGTGTTCGAAAATGCCCAGATCCTGACCAACGCCATGGGCGAGGTCATGGTGATGGGCCGCAACATGAAACTGACTATTCAGGACGAAAACGGGGAAGAACGGGCCAATCACAAGCTTGGTTACGGCTCCAAACTCTTCGTCACCGAAGGTCAGGACGTGGCGCGGGGCGACAAGCTGTTCGAATGGGATCCCTACACCTTGCCGATCATTGCGGAAAAGGCTGGTACGACGAAGTACGTCGATCTGGTCAACGGCATTGCGCTGCGTGATGAAACCGACGACGCAACCGGTATGACCCAGAAGATCGTCACAGATTGGCGGGCGGCCCCCAAAGGGAATGAACTCAAACCAGAGATCATTCTTGTGGGCGCGGATGGGGAACCTGTACGCAACGACGCTGGCAATCCTGTTACCTACCCGATGTCGGTGGACGCGGTTCTGTCGGTCGAAGACGGGCAGGAAATCCAGGCCGGCGACGTTGTTGCCCGGATCCCGCGGGAAGGTGCCAAGACCAAGGACATTACCGGTGGTCTGCCACGTGTGGCGGAACTGTTCGAAGCGCGCCGCCCGAAGGATCACGCGATCATCGCCGAAATCGATGGCTACGTGCGCTTTGGAAAGGACTACAAGAACAAGCGCCGTATTGCTATCGAACCCAGCGACGAGAGCCTGGAAAAGGTCGAATACATGGTGCCAAAGGGCAAGCACATCCCAGTGGTCGAGGGCGATTTCGTCCAGAAAGGCGACTACATAATGGATGGTAACCCGGCGCCACACGACATCCTGTCTATTATGGGTGTTGAGGCCTTGGCGGACTATATGATCGACGAGGTGCAAGATGTTTATCGTCTGCAAGGCGTGAAGATCAACGACAAGCACATCGAGGTGATCGTACGTCAGATGCTTCAGAAATGGGAGATCCAGGAAAGCGGCGACACGACGCTTCTCAAGGGTGAACATGTCGACAAGCAGGAATTCGACGCGGCCAACGAAAAGGCTATGTCAAAAGGTGGACGTCCGGCACAGGGCGAACCAATCCTTCTGGGCATCACCAAGGCGTCGCTGCAGACCCGCAGCTTTATCTCTGCAGCATCGTTTCAGGAAACGACGCGCGTTCTGACCGAGGCTTCGGTTCAGGGCAAGAAGGATAAGCTTGTTGGCCTTAAGGAGAATGTCATCGTGGGTCGTCTCATCCCTGCGGGCACAGGTGGCGCGACACAGAATGTCCGTCGCGTAGCCCAGGATCGCGACAATGTCGTTATCGAAGCCCGCCGGGAAGAGGCCGAAGCGGCTGCGGCACTTGCCGCACCGTCGGACGATTTCTCTGGCAGCGAAGTGTTCGACACAGTCATCGACACATCTGAAGACTGATCCTCGATCGCACGTAAATCAAAAAGGCCCCCGCTCGGGGGCCTTTTTTGTTGAGGTATTCGGTGCGACGCTAAGCGGTATGCACGGCACGACCGGGGCCTCAGAAATGCACGGTTCAAACGCGCTCAAATACTTGACCTAAAACAGCGGCGCATATTTCCAATTGTCAGCATCGGGTGTGACTTCGTCGAGATCGTAGTCAGCGTCCTGCAAGCGCTTCGCGATGGTTAGCCCATCTCTTGCCGCCTGATCGACGTAGCTGCGACCGAGAGCCTCGTTCTTGGCGACGCCATGCCCTCGCATCAAATTCAGGCCATGATTGAAGCGCCCGACAGGATCACCTGCTTCGGCCGCGCGGCGGTCCCACTCGGCCGAGGCATCGGGGTTGTATTCCCCGCCCAGGCCGTTGTTTTCGAGCTGGCTCATCCAGGTCATCGCCTTGGTGTAGCCGGCTTCAGCGCATTCGCGGGTCAACTTCCGGGCAAGTTCGTGATTGTCGTTCTTGGTGACGTTAATACCCAAAGAGCATGTCACGGAATCGATGACCCCCATCTCGATCTTGCGCGTCAGCATTTCTCGCCCCGTATCTTGAGGGTTCAGAATGCCAAGCTCGTCTTCCACGGTGATTGGCGTTTCCGCGTGGGTTGCACCCGCCAGAATGCATGCGGAAAGGACCAGTTTGAGATGTCGCATATGATGACCTCCATAGATATAGCTTATCATCCGGCTGCATCCGAGTCATCTTTACCAAGGTCGTAGGCTTGCTGGATCGGGCATCGCATCTTCAAAACGGAAAAAGACCCCCATGGGGGGTCGCGAGTGGTCAGGGGTAAGGCTTACTTTACCTTTACGCTGGGCCGCATGAAGTAGTCATAGCCGTAGCTTTGCTTTTGCTGCTGCGCCATGTGCGGCAGGTGCAGACCAAGCGTGCCGGTCATGTCGTAGAGATCCTGCTTGATGATGTTGTCGCCAGAAACGGCAGCTGAAACGATAGAGGGGTCAGACGTGGGGAAAAACCAAATGGTTCCATCGCTGGCCTTGAAGACGTCCATCTGCACGACTTCCAGGCCGACATGGCCCGACGGAGGTGCATAGGTCTGGCGCTCGCTGTTCAAGGTCTCTTCTTCAACCTGCTTGTTGAATTCGGATTGGGTGGTCACCGTCAGGCCGAACGTTCTGCTGGCCTTGGCCGTGAATTCGCCGACCGCAGCCCCGACCTCGGTCGTCTGCTCCAAGTTCGTCACGGTTTCAAGGAACCTCCGTGAGGCGTTCATCTGCGACAACCGGGTCGACCGGAAGCTTTCGATGGTCTGGCCTTGCGGGATCACATTGATAACGGCCATGGCTTCTGCTTCGATCAGGGCGGAAGCCTCGTAATCGGCAATATAGCGAACACGCAACTTGTGTAGGATCTGGCCAACACTGCCACCCAGACCAAGGACCCGGATCCTGTCGAGCGTTGTGACCTTCCCGGCCTTTCCGTGCAAAAAACCTGCTGACAGCTCTCGTCCCAGGTTGGTTGCCAGTTCGATTCCATAGATCCCTTTCTTTTCTTTGTGCTCTCCATCGTGAATGACCATCCTGTTGATGTATTCTTCCGGGTGCAGTTCGAGCACCATGGACTCGACGCCCTGTTTGTCGCCGTGGCGTGTATCGTTGAGCAAAACCGCTTCGATCCGGCGGTTTGCGTTGAAGCCGATCGAGTGGACTGCCTGGATGTCGAAGTCGGCGCCGTTGTTGCCGCCGATGGCAATTGTTTGAATAGACATGTTCAATTCTCCAGTTTCAAAACCGTTGGTTCAAAAGCACCACCTCGTGTTGTGGTGGCCGGTATTCGAACTACGCACTGAGACCTCGCTTTATTCTCGTGAAAGGAGAATTTTTGAGCCGGCGTTTGCAGGCTTTGGCGAGGCAATGGATGTTCCGGCCCGCCTCGGCTAGCTTGGCCAGAGCCCGAATTGATCGCGGGCGCTTAGTCCACTTATGAGGCCGCTTTCATGTCGCCCAACGTCGCCGGTGCGCTTTTGATGATGGCATCAATGGCGGCATTTACGCTGAACGACACTTTCATTAAAGCGACCGACGGGGCTCTTCCGTTGAACCAGCTTCTGTTTCTGCGATCGGTGCTAAGCACGGTTCTGATCATTGCACTGGCCCGCTGGCAGAGAACACTGCATTTCCGGATCTCGCCCGATGATTGGCTCAACATCGCGATCCGCAGCGCGGCGGAGGTTGGCGCAGCTTACTTCTTTATTACTGCGCTTCTGAACATGCCGCTGGCCAATATCACGGCAATCCTGCAGATCCTGCCGCTGACGGTCACTTTGGGCAGCGCGCTTTTCTTTAAGGAACACGTCGGGTGGCGGCGCGGGCTGGCCATCGCTGTTGGTTTCTGCGGTATGCTTTTGATTGTCCTGCCGGAAGCGGGTGGGTTTAGCATCTGGTCTTTCTATGCGCTGATGGCGGTCTTGTGCATCACGATCCGTGATCTTGTTACGCGCCGTCTGTCGCCCGGAGCGCCGTCGATGACGGTGACGCTGGCTGCATCCGTGGTGGTGTTGATTTGCTTTGGGTTGGGCAGCCTTGGAACTGACTGGGCGCCGGTCACTCCATCACTGGGCCTTCTGATCGCAGGGGCTGCGCTTTTTGTTATAGGCGGTTACTTCTTCAGCATCCAGGTCATGCGCACGGGCGATATCTCGTTCACAGCGCCTTTCCGCTATACAGGTCTGGTATGGGCGCTTTTGCTGGGCTGGCTCTTTTTCGGAGATTGGCCTGCGCCGATCACTCTGCTGGGAGCCGCAATTGTCGTCACATCGGGGCTTTTTACACTTTACCGTGAAAGACAACTGTTAAGATCATGACCAGACCGTGCGGACATGATCTGCATCTACGCCAAAATTGTCTTTCAGCGCGGCTTCTTCTTCGGCGTTCATCAGTCGCAGGGGAACAGGGTCCGCTGCTGGTTTCTGGCGCGAGTCGTTGAATTCCCCATGCCCACGCAGGAACATCGTGGTCTCGGAAAAGGACACTGTTGGTAAGTCCCGCACCATCTTGACGTGCGAAAAGTTCATAACCGTCAGCTGGGCTTTCGGTGGCAGCATCAGAGCGAGCCCTGGTGTATGTGCGGGTTCTTGCACAGCCTTCGCTGCGATACCGTTCGGCCCGGGCGTGATGATGAAGCCGCGGTCGAAATCGATGACGACCCTGCGATGCCTGCGCATAAGCTTGCGCAGATCAAGGGCGGCCTCGCGCAGCCGAGAAACGAAGTTAAGGGCAACACCGTCATCGTCATCGAGCCGGAATTGCACGCTTGGCCCCAGTTCGGGTCGCCTGACGCTTTGGATCGCTGTTTGCATCACGACCCGGTGCTGCCCGGGCGGGTGAATCTGGATGACCGCTTGCGGTAGATCGGCGACCAGATGGCGCAGTCGCGCCTCATACGCTGCAGGCATCGCTTCTCCGATGACGATCAGTAGGGTGAAATCGCCATCGGTTTGGGCTTTCAAGCAGGGTAGGGTGATAGCCTCGAACGTGCGGAACCTTTCGGCCATGCGCGCAGAGGAATAGAGGTATGCAATCCGCTCTTCCAGCGTCGGGAAATCGACCTGAAAGCCGCCGATGCCGGGATAGGAAAATCGACAAATGCCAATGACTTGCATATTGCGCTCTTCTTTCCGCCGGTTGGCTTCAGAATTGCAGGGCCGGGATGCGCTGGCAAGGCGGATGATGGGGCGGGGCGGCTGTTGACAGCCTTAACGACTCCCCCTATACGCCGAGCATCTCGGAACAGGGACATCCCTAGGACCGAATTCAAAATTTGAGTGGTCACGATCCGACCTAATGCTGGTCCGATCCTCTGTAATCCCACCGCGTCGTTTCCTCGGTACGGAAACGTGGCGGTTTTTGCGCATTTGTGGACGCACAAACGCGCTTTGAGACTGAAGCCGCGGGGCCGACCCGCATGACATATATGTTGCTGAGACGGGGAAAAAGCCCACATGCCAACGATCCAACAGCTGATCCGCAAACCGCGACAGCCGAAAATAAAACGCTCGAAGTCCATGCACCTGGAGCAATGCCCGCAGAAACGTGGCGTTTGCACACGGGTCTACACAACGACACCGAAAAAGCCGAACTCGGCCATGCGGAAAGTTGCCAAAGTGCGCCTGACCAATGGCTACGAGGTCATCAGCTACATTCCCGGTGAAAGCCACAACCTGCAGGAACACTCGGTTGTTCTGATCCGTGGCGGTCGTGTGAAAGACCTTCCCGGTGTGCGCTATCACATCCTGCGCGGTGTTCTGGACACGCAAGGCGTCAAAGACCGTAAGCAGCGTCGTTCGAAATACGGCGCCAAGCGTCCGAAGTAAGGAGAGCAGCAGATGTCACGTCGTCACGCCGCCGAAAAACGCGAAGTCCTGCCCGACGCCAAATATGGTGATATCGTGCTGACCAAGTTCATGAACAACCTGATGATCGACGGTAAGAAGTCGGTCGCGGAACGCATTGTCTACAACGCCCTCGACCGCGTTGAGGGCAAGATCAAACGCGCCCCGGTCGAGGTCTTCCACGAAGCGCTCGACAACATTAAACCCGCCGTCGAGGTCCGCTCGCGTCGTGTGGGTGGTGCCACATATCAGGTTCCCGTCGAAGTTCGCCCCGAACGCCGTGAAGCGCTGGCCATCCGCTGGTTGATCACGGCAAGCCGTGGCCGCAACGAAAACACCATGGAAGAACGTCTGGCGGGTGAATTGCTCGACGCTGTTCAGTCTCGCGGCACGGCCGTGAAAAAGCGTGAAGACACCCACAAGATGGCCGACGCCAACAAAGCGTTCAGCCATTACCGCTGGTAACACTAACACTTCTCAGGAGCAGCCAAATGGCACGCGACTATCCGCTCGACCGCTACCGCAACTTCGGCATCATGGCGCACATCGATGCCGGAAAAACAACGTGTTCGGAACGCATCCTGTATTACACAGGCAAGTCCCACAACATCGGCGAGGTGCATGATGGCGCCGCCACGATGGACTGGATGGAGCAGGAGCAGGAGCGTGGCATCACGATCACTTCGGCGGCCACGACCACCTTCTGGGAGCGCACCGAAGACGGCCAGACAGCCGACACCGAAAAGCACCGTCTGAACATCATCGACACACCCGGCCACGTGGACTTCACGATCGAAGTCGAGCGTTCGCTCGCGGTTCTCGATGGTGCCGTTTGCGTTCTGGACGCGAATGCCGGTGTTGAGCCGCAGACCGAAACCGTCTGGCGTCAGGCCGACCGGTACAAGGTCCCGCGGATCGTTTTCGTCAACAAGATGGACAAGATCGGCGCGGATTATTTCAACTGCGTCAACATGATCGAAGACCGTACAGGCGCCCGTGCCGTTCCGGTTGCGATCCCGATCGGGGCCGAGACCGAGCTTGAGGGTCTTGTCGACCTCGTGACCATGCAGGAATGGGTCTACAAGGGCGAGGATCTGGGTGCATCCTGGGAAAAGAGCGACATCCGCGACAGCCTGAAAGAGCTGTGCGAGGAATGGCGTGGCAAGATGATCGAAGCGGCCGTCGAAATGGACGACGACGCGATGATGGAATATCTGGAAGGTAATGAGCCTGACGTGCCGACCCTGCGCAAATTGCTGCGCAAGGGGACTCTGGACATGTCCTTTGTGCCGGTTCTTGGCGGGTCTGCTTTCAAAAACAAAGGTGTTCAGCCACTGCTTAACGCTGTGATCGACTATCTGCCCAGCCCGCTCGACGTGGTCGACTACATGGGCTTCAAACCGGGCGATGAGACAGAAACCCGCGACATTCCGCGCCGTGCGGATGACGGTATGGCATTCTCCGGCCTCGCCTTCAAAATCATGAACGACCCCTTCGTGGGTTCGCTGACCTTCACGCGCATCTATTCGGGCACGCTCAACAAGGGCGGCACCATGCTGAACTCGACCAAGGGCAAGAAAGAGCGTGTTGGTCGGATGATGATGATGCACTCTAACAATCGCGAAGAGATCGAAGAGGCATTCGCCGGTGACATTATCGCACTTGCAGGTCTGAAAGACACGACAACCGGTGACACGTTGTGTGACGAGAAGGATCCAGTTGTTCTCGAAACGATGACCTTCCCCGATCCGGTGATCGAAATTGCGGTCGAACCAAAGACGAAAAACGACCAAGAGAAGATGTCTCAGGGTCTGCAGCGTCTGGCTGCAGAGGATCCGTCGTTCCGCGTCGAGACCGATCTCGAATCCGGTCAGACGATCATGAAAGGGATGGGTGAACTTCACCTCGACATCCTCGTTGATCGTCTGAAGCGCGAATTCAAGGTTGAGGCCAATATCGGTGCGCCGCAGGTCGCCTATCGCGAGACGATTGGACACGAGGTCGAACATACTTACACCCACAAGAAACAGTCGGGTGGCTCGGGCCAGTTCGCCGAAGTGAAGATGATCATCTCGCCGACCGAACCGGGTGAGGGCTACAGCTTTGAATCGCGCATTGTAGGCGGTGCCGTGCCCAAGGAATACGTCCCCGGCGTCGAAAAAGGCATTCAGTCAGTCATGGACAGCGGCCCGTTGGCTGGGTTCCCGGTCATCGACTTCAAGGTTGCCCTGATTGACGGCAAGTTCCACGACGTGGACTCATCGGTTCTGGCCTTTGAAATCGCGGCCCGGATGGGTATGCGCGAAGGCATGAAGAAAGCCGGTGCGAAGCTGCTCGAGCCGATCATGAAGGTCGAGGTTGTAACGCCTGAGGAATACACTGGTGGCATCATCGGCGATCTCACATCGCGGCGCGGTCAGGTGCAAGGTCAGGACACACGCGGCAATGCAATCGCTATCGACGCCTTTGTTCCGCTGGCCAATATGTTCGGCTACATCAACACATTGCGGTCTATGTCGTCGGGTCGTGCGAACTTCACCATGCAGTTCGACCATTACGAGCCGGTCCCGCAGAACATCAGCGAAGAAATTCAGGCGAAATACGCATGATGGATCGACGCGGTTTTATATGTACGGGCGGTGCGCTTTTGCTCGCTGCTTGCAGCCCTCAGGTTATCGACCCTGAGGTCGCTCAGTCAATCTGGGTGCAGGATATTGCTGTGGATGTGTCGAATTTCAGAGGTGTGACAGGACGGAACATCACTCGTTCATCTTCTCAGGTGAAGGCCGATATCGAAGCGGCGCTTGGGCGTAGTGTTTTGGGTCGTGGTGCGCCGGGTGGCACGCCTGTAAGGCTCAGCGCGGATATTGAAGCTGTGCGCCTCGCCTCACCGGGTCAGGCTTTTTTGGTCGGCGGGGTGAGCGTTGTGAGTTCAAAAGTTTCGATAATGGATATCGAGACGGGCACGTTGGTGGAAAGCGATGTCAGACTGGCCTCCGGTGGACAGGGCTATGCGCTTGGCGGGGCCATTGGTGCAGCGTCGCGTGGCGCGCCCGAGGCGGACTACGCGAATGTTATCGCCCTCTACGGTCAGGACGTGGCGCGCAGTCTTTTGGGAAACAACGCCACCAGGCGTGTGGGTCAGGGGCGCGTGAGCGGACCAGGGGCCACCTCCACGCCTGCCGGGACCAATGCAGACCGTCCAGCGATTTGGGCATTGTAGCGAAAAAAATGCAGCATTTGCGTAAAGCGCTGCTAGCAAGAAAAGGAGCCAAACTATGGCAAAGGAAAAGTTTGAACGTAATAAGCCGCATGTGAACATTGGTACGATTG
>ERZ1740067.608-NODE-608-length-28213-cov-14.045564_pt1 | contig 28213 bp, 24 predicted proteins | sample MGYA00581736_ERZ1740067 | MGnify/ENA primary metagenome ERZ1740067 (study PRJEB43018, sample SAMN04849236) | marine metagenome | isolation source: floating plastic debris | place: Pacific Ocean | collected 2008-08-27 | study: EMG produced TPA metagenomics... | reverse complement strand
TTGCGCTGGGGATTGATTTTGGGACTTCTGGGGCAAGGGCGATGGCGGTACCCCTCCCAGGGAGGATCGCCATCACTCCAGCCGAACCAGTAATCGCCGAATCCCGCTGTCAGTTTGCGCTGGGGGAGGCTGCAGATGCGATCGCCTGGCAACGTGTCCTTTGGCAGCTGATCAGCGATATCGATCCGGCGATTCGCAGTCGGCTTACTCGCATTGCCATCAATGGCACGTCTGCTACTGTTTTGCTGTGCGATAACGCTAACAATCCGCTGACGTCTCCTTTGCTTTATAGCGATGCTTCTGCTCGCGAAGTCCTGCCTCAGCTTCAGGCTGTGGCACCTGCAGACAGCCCAACGCTCAGCCCAATGCTCAGTGCTACGTCTAGCCTGGCAAAGGCTCTTTGGTGGTATCAGTCGTTGGATTCGTCTGTGCTAGAGCGGGTCAGTCTGCTGTGCCATCAGGCAGATTGGCTGACGAGCCTACTGCATGGGCAAACGCCAGTGAGTGACTATCACAATGCTCTGAAGCTTGGCTATGACGTTCATGCTTTGGCTTATCCGAACTGGCTGAAGGGTTTGCCGGTTGCGTCTTGGTTGCCAGCGGTGAAGGTGCCTGGAGAGGCGATCGCACCTATCGCTACATCCGTTGCCAAACGGTTCTCCATACCTAAAACCTGTCAAATTTGTGCAGGCACCACAGACAGCATTGCTGCTTTCCTCGCTAGCGGTGCCAGCCAAGTGGGTGAGGCAGTGACGTCTTTAGGGTCTACGCTCGTGCTCAAATTATTGAGCCCAACGCCGGTTGATGACCAGGAATTTGGCATTTACAGTCACCGCCTAGGTGATTTGTGGCTAGCGGGGGGTGCCTCCAACACGGGAGGCGCGGTGCTTCAGCAATACTTTTCGGCCAGCGAACTAGCGGCCTTGAGTGCTCAGATAGATATTTCTAGACCTTGCGCGCTGGATTACTATCCGCTGCCCTCTCCCGGTGAGCGCTTTCCCATCAATGACCCTGACTATGCGCCGAGATTAGTGCCGAGGCCCGAGAGTGATACGGATTTTTTGTATGGGATGTTGGATGCGATCGCCCGCATAGAATCTGAAGGCTACCAAAAGCTACAAGACTTAGGCGCTTCTACGCTCAAGCGCGTTTACACCGCAGGTGGCGGAGCCAAAAACGCAAAATGGCAGCTTCTGCGAGCGCGGCACCTGGGTGTAGAGGTACTCAGCGCTAAAAATACAGAAGCTGCCTATGGTACGGCGAAACTCGCCTTAAATGGATTAATTAGCTACTAGCCGCCTAGCTGATTACCACGGCGATACTGCATGTAAGCAGCGACAAATAGGCCAGCGAGTGTAACGGGAATCAGACCTAAAACGATGCCAGATAGTAAAGGCTCTACCACTATGAATCTCCTAATCTCTATACAAATATTCTAAGGGGTCAGTGCAAGACGACGGACCTACGTAGCCTGAGCTGCGCTGACCTGACTTAGTTAATCTTAATGTGATTTGACCCGGTAGAGAAGAAAGTACACTCAAGTTTACGCTGTGTATTGAATGGCTATGTACTGATCAGCTGTGGGTTAGAGAGCTATGTTTTGACCGATAGATCCGCCAGAAGTGCTGCGCTGCAAAATCTTACCTATCTTGATTTTCGGTGGTTCTAATCAAAGGTGTGTAGTGGTTCTTAATATTTAAAGCAGGCAAGAAGTAGACAAAAAACGGTCAAAAAGGCGTTTTGACAGGATGTCTAGGCTTGTAATATTCTCTGCAAAAATATTAAGCTATGTGTAGGAGTAGCTCATGAACGAAATACTGAGCTGTCACCACAAAGAGGAATGCAAGAACAATCGGTGCCAAATCAATTCGTTGAGAGCAAAGAAGCTGTTGTGCAGCCTAGTAAAGAATCCAGTGAAGAAGGCCATGATCGCCCTGTTCAACGTGTGTTGTTGATGGTAGCTGGTCTGCTTCTGCTTCTGTGCTTAGCTCTGTGGGGTATGTACTCGCTTCAGACTAGCGATCCGTATATTCAAAGTGTGCTTCAGCTTTCGGGCGATGCTGAGCGAGGCCACGATATCTTTCAGCTGAACTGTGCGACTTGTCATGGGCTGGAGGCTGCTGGTGAAGTCGGGCCAAATTTACACGATGTCGCTGAGCGAAAGTCGCCAGTGGCCTTGATTCAGCAGGTGATTAGCGGGCAGACACCGCCGATGCCACAGTTTCAGCCAAACGAGCGAGATATGGCGGACCTGCTGTCGTTTTTGGAAACGCTGTAGCCTTCCGTTACTGCCAAGTACCCGCTTCTACTGCCAGGTACCTGCTTCGCAGTTGATGATTTTGTCTAGAATCGCTAGCTGATCTGGCTCGGCTTGCTGGCGTAGGGTTTGTTCTGCGCCGACGTTGATGAGTTCCATTTTTAGACGGACGTGATAGGCCTCTTCTGCGGTGTTGGCTTCGGGAATAGTGTTCTGAGCCCGGTTGCCTACATAAGAGCGGCTGAGGCCAAACCCAATTTTTTCGGCTAGTGAGGTGATGACGTACCGCTGTTCGGGGCGGGCGGCTGCATTCAACTCATCCATTGGCATTGCCAAAATTTCCTCCGCCTCAGAGTCTGAAATCTGCCGCTGCAACCAGGCTTCTACGGTAGAGATTGGCCAGTCTGTTGTTTCCTCATCGACTTTGGCAAAGGCGTGGGCTTCTGCGTAGGAGATGGTGCCGTCTGTGTTGTAGTCGGCGGAGGTGACTGAGTTGCCAATGCGGTCTTGCCCCGTTAGCCCAGCGAAAAAGCTAGAGCTATAGTCCTTGTAGTCTGCCTCGTTGACCGCAGGCGTACAGCCAACAGAAGGCCTAGAAGCCACCGTTGCGAAGAATCCGCAGCGTGTTTGTAGTGCAACAGGTTTTTCAGGATCGCCTTCTTCATAGATCATGTTGGCAAAGGAGCCGGAGTAGCACTGCGCCATCATGGTGACGAAGGGTTGGTCTGCGGGCAATGGGTCTAAAAGGCCTACGAATTCTTTGACAGATACAAAGGCTTCGTCCCACAGGATGAGCCAGTTATTGTCTTCGTTGTCTGGATTGTATGCGCCGTGGCCAGTGAAGTAAAAGAAGCTGGGGCAGGACTTTGGGGGGGTTGCGATCGCATCGAACCAGCTGTACATATTTGTTGGCGTAGCACCGCCGTCTAGGTTTGGAATTTCTGCGGCCTTGAATTGCTCTTCGCCATTTTCATCAAGGTAGCGAATCGTCTCTTCCCAATCGTTGCTACTGGCAAAGAACAGATGGGCTAGGTCGGGTGAGAACCCTCTTTCGGTGAGCGATCGCTGAAAGTACAGCAGATTTTTCTCTAGCGCAATTTCGTTGTAGCTCGGTGCGCCGCCGCCTGCTACCGCGCCAAAGTAAGTTTCTACGTTGGTTGGTAGCTCAAAGTCTTTGAGGAGAATATTGCGGGTGATGACTTCCTCTGCGCTGTAGGCTTCTCCCGATAGTAGATCCTGTGCTGAGCCAAGAAGATCGAAAGTTTGCGCCCTTTCTAGGACTTGGCAGCTGGCAAATCCTGCTGCTAAAGCACCGCAGCTCAATATGGAGACAACTGTCCGTTTTCTACGCATTTTGAAAGATTATGGCCTAGTTATCGTTCTGATGCTGCTTCCTCCGGGTTCCCCTTGTGAAGGGGAACCGGAACAGCAAAAGTACTTTTATTCATCCTTTTACCTCTCTATTGTAGGTCGCCTATTCCTTTGTCTTTAACGCTGCAAGTACGTCGCTAAGCCCTGCGTAATCTTCGCCATCATCTCTATGTTCAAAGTCTCAATGCGATCGCTGGCAGTGTGATAGTGCGGATTCCTCAAATTCGCAGTGTCAGTCACCATGATTGCTGAATAGCCCTGATCCCAAAATGGTGCATGGTCGCTGCGGCGCGTCGCTGGAATTTGATGCCCCCGATTAACGACCGGAAGCCATTGGCAAGGCGCACTTGCATTCTTGAGGGTGCGCTTCAGTGCTCTCATGGTTGGAACCGTTTTTACATTGCCAATCAGCGCAATGAAGTTGCCTGTGTCTGGATAGATGCTGCTGAGCAAATCGAGTGGATACTGTTGGGAGTTGGGTTCATCGGTAAAGTACCCCAGCATTTCGAGTGATAGCATGAGGTGTAGGGGCTTGTTTTGCGATCGCCACCGTTCAGCACAAGCCGTGCTGCCAACCAATCCGTATTCCTCTAAGTCGAAAGCAATAAAGTGGATGGAACGCGTCGGCCTACACTGTGACAATAGTTCTGCCAACATCAGAAGGACTGCTATCCCGCTACCATTGTCATCAGCTCCTGGTGAGCCCGGCACCGTATCGTAATGAGCGCCCACCAGAAAAGGGGCTAAATCTGGTTGTGTGCCAACGACTTCAATTTGCCAGTTGAAATGCTCACGCCCGTTGGATTTAAAGCTTTGTGAGGTGAGTTCACTCCACCGACCCAGCTCAGTGCGAATATAGTGCTGTACAAGCTGATGCGCTCCCGATGCTAAGAACGGATCTCTGGGGCCACCGAGTGCTTTGATATGGGCTGTGAGCACTTGAACTATGTGTCGGTGCGTGTGTGCCGGGACGCTATCTGGCTCCATTGGATTCTTGTTTCAGTAACGACGAACTGTAGCGACTCTTGACCCTATGAAAGTTAATCATAAGCGTCCTCGTCGCTTGCCTCAGGTCCGTATTCATATCGAGGATGGGCGATTTCACATTTTGGGGTTGGGCGGCTGGTACTCGTACTGGCGCGATCCTTACTATTTGCTGCTGACGGTGCCTTGGCCAGGATTTTTGGCCTTGATTATGGGTGGCTATGTGATCGCCAATGCCCTAGCAGCGTTCTTGTTTCTGCTAGGTGGCGAAGGCACCATCATCAACGCAGAGCCAGGTTCGTTCTCCGATGCTTTTTTCTTCAGTGTGCAAACCTCTGCCTCCATTGGCTACGGTGTGATGTCGCCAGGCAATGCCTATGCTCACGTGCTAGTGACCTTGGAGGCGGTGATTGCTCTTATGGGGATTGCAGTGCTCACAGGCTTGGCCTATGCGCGATTCTCCCGACCCACTGCGCAGGTGTTGTTTAGCAAGAAAGCAGTGGTGGCAGATTTTAAGGGAACGCCGACGCTGATGTTTCGCGCTGCCAATGAGCGACGCAACCAGATTGTGGAGGCTCAGATGCGGCTGTATCTGACGCTCGATGAATTTAGCGATGGGAAAATGATGCGCCGATTTTATGAGCTGGAGCTGTTGCGCGATCGCAATCCTAGTTTCTTCCTCACTTGGACGGCACTCCACCCAATCAACAGCCACAGCCCTCTCTACGGCTTAGCAACCAAAGACCTGTTTCGTGCGAGTGCTGCGCTTTTGGTGTCTGTCAGCGGCATCGACCAAACTGTCGCTCAGGCGATTCATACCCGTCATACCTATTACGCTGCCGACATTCTGTGGAATCACCAGCTCAAAGACATTATTCACGAAGTAGAATCCTCACAAGATCCAGACTCAGATGCATCCGTTCGCTATATCGACTTTTCCGACTTTCATACGGTAGAGGAAGTGGTTGAAGGCGAAGTGGTTGCCGAGAAAGCGATTGAAGACGAAATTGAAGATGTCATTGTTGAGTAGAAACATTTCTATAGTGAGCGCTGATTTGATTGATTAGTTTTTCAAAACAGACGTCAGCTTCATCACAGCTTCATTAAGTTAAGTGTTCAATCGCTTGTCTGCCATGCTTTTCGGCCTTGGTCGCATTATTTGGGTTTTGAGCGCTCGCGATGGGATCGCCTGTTTGTCATGGTTTCATAGATCATTTAGAAGAGGTTAAGACGATATAATCGTGCTCATTGATACAAAACAACCGTGTTTGCTTTGTCATCAGTAAAGGCGTTTATTGCCGCTGCTCACCTGCTGTGAAGCTGCACTTTCCTGGCGAGTTTATTGCCAATAGTCGGTTTCTTCTCGTCTCAGCCTATGCCTCAGCTGATATGCGAATCGCTTTTGAGTTTGTTGTCGTTCATCCCTAATCAATGGATTTAGCTCCGGCCTTGCCTCCTTCACAGGACACGCTTCCTGCTTTTGTGTCTAGCGCAGATTATCTGCCGCAGGAGACCGACTTAGACGTCGTTTCTCTGCCCGCTAAGTCGGTTCAGCTGTCTTCTGTACGGCCCTTCCTCCCCAATCTGCCATCTGGCCTAATCCATAGTATTGCTGGCATAGAAGCGATTGGTGAAAAAGCGTTATCGCTGTCTACAGGCTTCGTTTCGGTTTCTGGATTGAGCCATTCTTTTAACTTTGTGGGTCAGGCTTTTCGGACTGCGCGCATTGGCAGTATCACTGGTCAAACTTTGTACAGCAGTACGCTACCCGTCCAGTGGGTGAGCGAAGATAGTTGGCAGGGGCAAACCCTGGCTGCTGATATTAAGGTTAAACGAGTCGATGTGATCGCTGGAACCGCTCAGCTCGAAAACAATGTCTGGTCTGCTGATTTTATTGAGCAGTGTATGCCGGGGGCTGACAGGCAGCTGCAAGATGGTGTCCGCTACAAAATTAGTATTGGCGATCGCACCCTGGGCTATGTTGCCGACGAAAATAGGGCTTACCTGCTCTCTCAGCAGCTCAAGCGTTTGATTGGTCAGGCTTCTTTCAAACCCGATGCGATCGCACTCTATCCACTCTCCGAAGACAATACTCTGCGTAATGCCAGTGCTATTGTCGGTACGCCCGATCAGCCAATGTTTGCCATCAACGATGCGATGTCGACAGCCGTTGGCTACTCCCCTGACTGGGCAGCAGTCTCCTGGGCGAACAATCTCCGCTTGGCTCTAGGCGCTGCGCCACTCCAGCCAGGTGATGCGCTGATGGGACTTAAAGGTTTAGAAGACTCTCAAATCGATATGGCCGGTGAGGCTTCTTGGTACGGTCCCTACTTTCATGGCCGTGCTACTGCGAATGGTGAAACGTACGATCAGTACGATTTGACCGTTGCGCACAAGTCGCTGCCATTTGGCACGCAGCTCAAGGTGCGCAATGTCGTGAACGATAAGACGGTGGTGGTGCGGGTAAATGATCGAGGGCCGTATGTGGGCGATCGCATTCTTGACCTATCGCGAGCAGCGGCGGACTGTTTGGGCAGTGACCAAGCAGGCGTGATTCCGGTTGAGGCTGTCGTTCTGAAGGATAAGTAGCCTTAAAGGAGAAGCCTTTACTCCTTATTCTCCGGTGGCGGAATCACATTCTTTTGCAACCGTCGGTCAATTTGTCCTAGTGTCTCCAAGTCTGCCATGGGCACAGAATGGTCGAAGCCCGACCAGCTCTGCAGATTTGGGCGTTCTAGAAAGTCAAAAGCCTGGCGAAACTCAGCCGGGCTAGCTTTGACCGGTGCGCTGAAGTGGCAGGGAATCACCTGCTCAAAATCCCACTGAGCTATTTTGTCGGCCCAGGCCAAAACCTGCTCGGGGCCTCGATTGAAGATGAGCGTTTGTAGAATGGGCGCGACGATGAGTCGCCCGTCTTGGCGTAGCTTTTTGAAAGATTCGTACCAGCTGGCGCGCCACTGGAAAGGGTAGATGCCGAAGTAGTTCTTTTTGCTGCGATCGCTCGCATGCTTAGCTTCTCTTAGCGCCGCTTTGAGTTTGGGAACGTCCAAACTAGAGGGCTGAAAGTAGAACGTAAATAGCGCAATTCGAGCCCAGCCTTTAAGTCGATTTTCGGGCGTGTCTTGCAGCGCCTCGCTGCCACTGTCTCTAGCGTGAAACATCAGTGGAAAGGGATTTTGGGTGACGACCTCTGGGGGGTCTACTGGAATAGAAAGGATCGTGTCGACGGCGAGGAGTGATCGCGTTGCTCGGTGGTAAAAAGCGACCTCGGTGTAGGGCTTAATGCTCAGATCGATTGGACCTACCGTGGCATAGTCGAACTCATCGTAAAAAGGGGTTTGGCTAGGGTCGGCGGGCAGCACGTGCGTGCGTTTACTGGGGAAGCCCAGCCAGCTCATGGGGAGGTCGATGGGGAAGCTCCACTGGTTTGGGGCGACGTAGACTTGCGATCGCTTAAACTTTTGGGCAAAAGGCCCCGCAAAATACTTGTGCTCTACGCCTGTCACAGTAGGCAGCACGACATACTTCACCTCTCCATGTTCTGCCTCTAGCTCTCGTACTAGGCGCAGGCATTCCCGCGTAGGAGCCACAGGCGAAAACACAAACAGGCCACCCGCTGACAGCTTAATCACCGTCATGCGAATCGGCACCACAACATAAAAAATCCCCTGAACCTGCTCAAAGGTCCACAGCTTGCCAGGGATAATTTCTCGGCGCAAGGTACGCCGCTGACCATACGGATAGATGGGCACGATGGGCCATAGTGGCCAAGCGCGGTCGCCGCTTTTCTTCCCTAGGCTGTCTTTATTCGCTAGGTGGCGACCGCCAGACGCGCTAATACCTGAATTGCTCATCCCCTACGCAATCAGCTCAATATTGGAAAACGCAATTTCCATATCAGGACCATCGACTGAGGTGACTGTCCGCTTCTCCAAAATGGTATAGCCGCCTACCTGTGTGTAGTCGTCTGTAAATTCGCTGCGTCCCTGCTTTTGCTCGCCAGTTTTAGGATCGTGATACACAGAGTCGTAAGTTCGAGAGAGATAGCCGTTGCCAGTGTCGTAGGAGCCAGAGGTATTAATAGTCACCACTACACCGTGAATATGACGGTGCACCATCACAAACTCATTGTCTTTTACCTTATACGCATCGCCTTCTGCTTTACCACCGACTGCGATTTTCGTTGCGCCGTTCTCATCTTTGCCATCAATTTTGAACGTATTTTCACCGTGGCTCTTTTCAAAGGGCCGACTGACACGGTGAATGGCAACTTCCCACAGCTGATTCTTGATGACTTTGTTGGCAGTCTCGTCTTCTACGCCAAAGACCTCTGCCGACAGATCAGGATTTACTTTTGCACTGCCACTAAAGCGCTCATCTCCCAGCTTGAGCGTCACATCGGTCGTATAGCCCGGAAAAGCTTTGTCCCAGGTATAGCGGTTTTCGTAGGCAGCTTGGACCATTTCGCGAGCGGAGACCTGAAGGGCAGTCATGGTTTTTCTGGTTTTGCTATGGGATAACAACAGCGAAGGCGCTACATCACTGCAGCCCGTCTAGACAAGATCTTAATGCAAATAGCCAAATGCTTCACGCACCGATTTTTGTTTTGCCTTGGCTTTTCTCCACCTACGCACCTTTTAGCTCACGCGTGCGCCTTCCGTTTACGCACCTTCAATCCGTGCAACGCTCACCTTCCACTGAACGCATTGCCCCCATGTCTGCTGCCGGATCCAGCAAAACCTACCTAGGTAACGCTCCAGTACAAAGTCGGGTAAATCGCTGGGTTGGTTTTTGAGGCGAACAAATTTTCCGGGTTTTAACTGTGGATTCATATCGGCCTCCCTATGATGTTTACATTCTAATCAAAAATAGTTCATTAGTACTATTAAAATCTGTAATCAACATTACTCAATAGATATGAGTATTTTCTGGTTGAAGCGGTGCCCTGCGGTATCTCTTTTGATAGGTTTTGCGGTATTTTCATCGTTTTATCGGTTAAAAACCTGAAAATAGGTAGAGGCTTTGTCTCAGCTTTATTGCTTACGTTCCTAAACAGGCAGCCAAAGCTTCTGAAGACGACTCTCATCACCTTGTAAAGAGCGATAGCACCGGAGAAGGAGCCGCTCATAAGCTAAACGCGCTAGAGCCGGCTGACTAGCTATCTTCTTTTCTATAAGAGTGGAGTTGGCTGTTCTCTGCGGCATCAGTCTCACCTTTTGAGTTGCATAGGGAATGCTGAGCAGGTGTTCTTTTCTATACTCATTCGCTCATTTATGTTTAATCGTTTTCTTAAGACCACCGCAGTTTCTCTCAGTCTTGGTGTTCTGACGGTGGCGTCCGCGTTCTCTCCTGCCATAGCAGCACCCAAAGAAAACAGTGCAAGTGATGGGCCTGCTGGCTTTACCCTTTGGAACGATGGCGAAATGAGTGGGATTGCGTTTGATGTTTGGACTCGGCCTGCGAGAGACGGCGGTGGCTTCTATTACTTCTTGTGGGCCGGTGAATATGCGGATATCACAAATCATGCCCGGCCTGAAGTAGCCGTCTTCTTCGATAGCAATATTGCAACCGTCAACGGTGCTTGGCTGACTGATTGCTACGCTGATGCTAGCTACAGGACTGAATGTCAGAATGCTGCTCAAAAACCTTCTCACGTGCGCAGTCGAGATTCTATCCCAGCACCTATCAGATAAAAGAATGTGTGAGCCATCTCTCAATAATGTTTAGCCCCTTGCTGCTTTCTCCTAACAGCAAGGGGCTAAATGTTTAGATTTGTTTTGCGCAGGCGATCACATTCTCTCTCGCCCGACCAACATGACTATTCTCAACTCTCGCTCTGGCACAGTACCGATGTCGCTAGCCGTGTTGTGTATACCATCACGCCTACTGTTGCTAGTACTCCAATCGCCTGAAACACCAGGCTCTCTGGCGGCTGGTCGAGAGTGAGTATGGAGGTTCCTACTTTGCCAACGGATACATAGGTGAAAATCACCGGCAGCATACCCAGCCAGGAAAAGAAAAGATACTCCCAAAAGTTGATTTGCGTCACGCTAAAGCCGTAATTCAAAATATTTGAAGGGAGTAGCGGTGATAGGCGCGTTAGCAGGACGATTTTCCAGCCCTTTTGTGCAAATTCTTTATCGAGCTTGTGAAAGCGAGTGCTGTTTCCCATAAGCCTGGTAATCCATCGTCGACCAACGGTTTGACCAATCACGAAGCAAACGGCGATGCTGAGGGTGTCGGCAATAGATGCGTTGATGACGCCTTCTGTGAGGCCAAACAAAGGGCCTGCGGCCAAGATGAGAATAATGTTAGGGATGCCAAAAATAGCGGCCACTATGTAGAAGACAGTAAATAGCGGAATAGTCCAAACGCCCTGCCCGGCCAACCAATCATTGCCCAGTGAGAGCCAGAGCGACAGTGGCAGATGCGCAATCAATACCGCAGTGCAGCTAGTGGCACTTAGTCCTAGCCAAGTTCTCTTTTTCCGTATCCACGTTAGCGGCATATTCACAGTGATTGCCCCTTTGATTGGCTATTAAAGGCGTGAACCTACTGATTTTGTACGGCTCACACCTTGATCCTACGATCTCTATATCCGTAATACCACTGCTGTATTCACTACAGCAGTGGTATTATGCCACTGACCGATGCCAAACATGGCTGAGCTTTGAAGTTGTGATTTACCAGGGGATCAGTGAGAACAATTGCTTATGTACAAAAACGGGCGTAAAAAAGCTTTAAGGGAAATTGACTGCTTAGTCGTGGCCGGGTGCATCAGCGCCCCATAGCTCGCTCAGCCTTTGGTCACGGCCACAGCCAAACCGATACACCTTGTAGCGCACGGGGTGAGTTTGGTAATAGTTTTGGTGATAGTCTTCTGCCGAGTAAAAAGTATCGGCAGGCAAAATATCTGTGGCGACTGGCCGCTCGAAATTATTGGCTAGTGCTGCCTTGCTTTCTGTTGCGATCGCTGCTTGCTCTGGCGTGTCGTAAAAAATAGCTGAGCGATACTGACTCCCCTTGTCGCAAAACTGCCCCCGGTTATCGAGCGGGTCGATATTGTGCCAAAACGTGGTGAGCAGTGTCTCGTAGCTAACTTGCGTAGGGTCGTAGGTGACCTGCATCGCTTCTACGTGGCCCGTGTTGCCGTTGGATACTTGTGTGTAGGTTGGATTTTCTGCGGTGCCGCCCGTATAGCCCGAAATGGTGTCGGTGACGCCGGGGAGCTCATCGAAGGGGTGCTCCATGCACCAGAAACAACCACCGGCAAAGATGGCTGTTTCTGAGCTTTGGGATTGTTCTGTGCTGACAGATGTCGCTGCCGATGACATGCTCGGTGAGCTGGTTTCGCCGAGGGCTGAGCCATTGTTGGGAGTGCAGCCGAGTGCAGCCCAGCTCAGGAGGAATATGCTGAGACCCGTCACAATCTTTTTGAGAATCGGGCGGTTGATGATGTGGTTGCCGAGTGCGGTCATGGAAAAGCAAGGAGTAGAGTGTTGTGCCTTAAGTTTACCGATCCTTGTGACTCAGCTTGTGACTAGCTCATGACTCAAGAATAATCACTCTACTGACAACTGTTGTTTAAGCCCTATTGCTGAGAGAGCGTAGGCCAGTTCTCCTCTGCTAGGGCAATATTGCCAGGAATATCCTTGTTCCACCGTTCCTGAATGCGCTTGTTGGCATTGAGGTATAGCTTGCCATCGACGATGCTCCACGCATTGGGGTCAATGGCGGCGAGGGTGTTTTGCCCAACGGCCCAGGCGCAGTAGCCGCCGTACTGAGGGGCGTATTCTTCTGGATTACTGGCAAACAGCTCACGGTTTTCGGCGCTGGCAAACTGCCACGTAGCGCCTCTCCACTCGTAGGTGTGTTCTGCACTGCCAGGGACGAAGCCCTCTTCCGTGAAGTAAGCGACCGGGTCGGCACCGCTAATGGCAACGCCTTCTTTTTCGTACACTTTGGGGTCTGCGACGGTTGTTTCTGCGGTGCTAGAAGACACTTCGGATGGCGTGTTTTCGGTGCCTGTTTCCACGCTTGAAGGTGCTGATGTGCAGGCGCTTAGGCCAAGCGTGACGCTGAACGTGGCTGCGATCGCAAGCCCCTTCCACGGAAAGGCCGCAGTAGAGGCCTGTGAGCGCCGAGTAAAAGAAAGTTGGTTTAAGAGCATGATTTTGATCACCGCATGGGTAACTTTGAAGGTTGTGTAAGCAAATTTAAGGGAGAACGCGGTCGTTATATGAAGGAGAGATGAGGATGTTCTTTAAGTTCTCTGAGATCTTCTTTTAGGCTCTGGCGGGCCTCCACCAAAATCGTACAGCTGCTGATATTACATGGATGTGACAAATCAAAAGTAGTCACATAAACGCAACCTGTTGTGTGTGAAAAAACGCTCAATAGGGTCATAACGCCCTACCGACAAGGTGCTTCCAGAATAAGCGCCAAAAAATAAGCTAGGTGCAGCTGGTATAGTTCCTCTTGACAAAGGAACAATATTTATTGAAACCGAACTTACTCAACGTTGATCTTGCCAGAGCCTCACACACTCGGCTAGCCCGATCTCTCTCTCAATTGTTCGCTCCACCGCTCAACTGCCGAAGATATGAAATCCATCATTCGCCGTCTCACCACCCTGACTGCGCTCACGGCTGCCACTTTGGCCGGAAGTGCGATCGCCTCTACTAGCGCCATCGCCCAAACCTACGGTCAGCAGTCCATTGCTAGCGATAGAGTGGTTGCGATCGCAGAGCCCGTTTCCAACGGTCGTTTCTATCGGCTGTTGATCCTGGAGCAAATTAATGACCGCCAGTCATGCTTTGAAGAGGAATCCGGCAGCCCTACGGTCGTTGAACCGCTGCTGCTGAACTTTGACTTCTCAGGTATCTGTGGCCGTAGCTCAGACAGCAACGGCTACTCTGTACGCATTGGCGACGAAGACTTGAGCCGTCGCTACCGCCTTCAGGTGACTCGCCGAGGTGATGAGCTGGTGCTGGTAGCTTTGCCAGGAGCACTACCCGGCCGTGGCGGCGATTTGCCCGTTCTAGAGATTGGTCGCAGCAACGGTGTGGCCAACGATTTCGTTAAGCTAACGCTCGATCCGGGCTGGCAGATGTCACGCCGCACGCTGAATGGCAGCGCGCAAGGCCACATCTATCTCTCAAATGACGCCAGCTTAGACACCGTAATTGCCCAGTCTGGTCAGACACGACGGCCCTCTGTTGCTGCTACGCCGCCGACGTCTACACCTCCTAGCACATCAGACCTTCCGCCTGTGCTCAATGGCGGTTCACTGCCCTCTCCCAGCGGTTCGCCCTCGCCTCGCCTGCCAGGCCCGGCCGCGTCACCTACCCCTAGCAGCGGCCAAAACACCTACTACCAGGTGATTGTGCCAAGCTCGTCGGCCATTGTCCGTGCGCGGGTGCGGCAGGTGGCCTCCGATGCTTTTATCACCACTGTGAACGGTGACCGAGTGATTCAAGCTGGCCTGTTTCAAGACCAGCGCCGTGCCAGACAGCTGGTGTCCCAACTATCTGACGAAGGCCTGACAACTCAGGTGATTGAAGGGCAAAGGGCAACGCCCCCACCAAGAACGACGCCGACCGCTGAGACGTTCTATCAGGTGGTTGTGCCAGAGAGTGCTTCTAATACTCGCGATCGCGTCAACGCCATCGAATCAGGTGCTTTTCGCACGACGGTCAACGGTCAGCGGGTGATTCAAGCTGGCCGCTTCCGTGAGCGCAATCGAGCCGAAAGCCTCCAGCGCCGACTATCTGCCGCCCGCCTCCCGGCTCGAATCATTGAAGGTACAGGCACTATTGCCAGCGTTCCAGCTCCTTCTACCGGTAGCCCCTCCATTCCACGGGCGCGTCAGGGGCAGCTCACCGTAGTGATTGATCCTGGCCACGGTGGCCGTGACCCTGGCGCGGTGGGCATCGGCGGCCTGCGCGAAAAAGACATCAACACGACTGTCTCTCGTCGGATACAGGCGTCCCTCAATGCTAGGGGCATCAACGCTGTTCTTACTCGCTCTGATGACCGGGAGCTTGATTTGCAGCCTAGAGTCAATATTGCTGAAAGGGCGAATGCCGACATATTTGTCAGCATTCACTCCAATGCCATTAGCCTGAGTCGCCCCGATGTCAACGGGCTAGAAACTTACTACTACTCTTCTGGCTTCCGCTTGGCGCAAACGATTCATAACAATGTTTTGCAGCGAACTGACCTGCGCGATCGCGGTGTCAGACGGGCTCGTTTCTATGTGCTCGTCAATACTTCAATGCCTGCGGTGCTAGTCGAAACAGGCTTTGTAACAGGTCGAGAAGACGCCGCACGTTTCCGCAATCCTCAGGAGGTGAACACCATCGCTGATGGTATTACTAGCGGTATTTTGCAGTACCTAAACGTCCAGTAATGACAGCTAGTGCATGGGCTTGTGCGGTGTAAACCCCACAGTTTATTTCGCCTATATCCAAGTTGATGATTCCAAGCCTCATAAAGGAAAAGGAGCGCCCTGTTAGATCAGGGCGCTCCTTTTTGTGATGACTGAGTCTTTGTGCTAGATGAGGTGTGCGGAGGAGCATGGAGCCATCAAAACATCTGCGTGTATAGGAAACGATGAAAGATATGTGCGATCGCCTCCTGCCTCCATCAGCTGACTTATCAAACGCGCTAACCCCCAGAACTGAATACTTTTCTTACTGCAAGTAAGCCTTGCCCAGAGCTAACGTGATGGCAGCAGCCGGACAGCTGCTGAGTTACCTGAAAGTCATCAAGATTCACACCCTTCTTCTCTTAATAGCAACCTGTGGAAGTTTGTGAGTCACAGGTCTGATATTGAGCTTTCATTTGTCAGTCACCTTCTGGAGCACCGCAAGTACATGACCAACGCTTTTATAAATAGTGACAGCATCGCTAGCTCTTTAATTGCGGATGGTGATTCATTGCTGCCAAGCCTCGGTGCGATTCCCTCGTCTGCAGACCAAGCTGAGCGGGTTATTTCGTGCTGGCTAGCTCAACTGCTAAAGCACTTTAGTGTGCAAAAGCTAGATGCCGCCTCAGATCAGGAGATTGCTGACTACCTAGCCACTTTTGCTGGGGACGAGACCCTCAATTCAGCGTGTGAGCTCCCAAGCTATGAGTTGGTCGCTGAACTGAGACGCCGAGTGATGCGACTAGCGGGCGCACATCTAGACGATGCTTTCGTTTCGATGACGCCGGACATTGTCGATGAAGCGGATATTGTCTCTACTTTTTTGTGTGTAGAGGGACGTCGGTTGCATGGATTGCGCTACCAAGGTGAAGTTTACAGAAAGGTTAAGGAATTTCAGCCTTGTCATCGGCTGCAATCTTACTGCCTGGCGCAAACTTTCAAAGAACGTCAAATCCCTTACATCATCACTCGATCTGAGCAACGGTTTGCGGTGTGGGTTCAGGTGTGTGCTTTTCCGTCAGCATCGCAGATGCTTTGATTCATCTGCCTGACTCATTTGCCTATTTTTGGTTGGCGTCACATACTTTTAGCGTAAATTGTCGGTACCATAAGGACGAGAATTTACCCTCAAAAGACAAAGCCCATCCATAAATAGTAAGGCTCCCCAGTGAACCTATGACGGAATCAGAAGCGCTAGAACAGGTCAGACAGGCTATTTCTCCTGAATCCTTGAGCTACGTTCAAGAAGTGGTGTTCAAGCAGTCTTGGGAAGGCCAGCTGTATCCAGAAATTGCGAAGTCGGTGGGCTATCACCCCGAGTACATTCGAGATGTGGGTGCGCAGCTTTGGCGGTCGCTGTCAGAGTCTATTGGCCAGAAGGTGACTAAGAAGAATGTCCGGTTTGTGCTGAATCAGCTATCCGAGAAAGGCTCACAGCCTAGCTCTGGTTCGTCGGGTTCAGCCGCTGTCACAGACGTTCATTCCCCGGTGGGTGATTTGTTGAGTACAGAGGCAACCAAAACGCAGATCGCCTTTCCCAGCGTGGGGCTATCTGTTCAATCTTCTTTTTATATGACTCGCCCACCTGCCGAAGAGCAGGCCTTTAGCGAGCTAGATCGCCCCGGCGGGCTGCTGCGGATTAAGTCGCCTAGCAACACTGGGAAAACGTCTCTGCTGCTGCGATCGCTAGCCTATGCCAGAGAGCAGGGTGCGCGCACTATTTTGATCAACATCCAAGAAGCCGATACGGCAATCATGGGTGATTTGGGCCGCTTTCTGCGATGGTTTTGCCGTAATGCGGCTCAGCAGCTGGGCGTCGAAAATCAGCTAGACGATTACTGGGATGATGAAATCGGCCACAAAGTCAGCTGCAAAATCTACTTTAGAGAGTACCTGCTAAACAGTGTGGCTGAGCCCGTTGTGCTGGCGCTAGATGAAGTCGATCAGCTGTTCGAGCATCCTGAACTGGTGCAGGAGTTTTTGCCGATGCTGCGCGCCTGGCACGAAGAGGCGATGGAGCTTAAGGTATGGCAGAAGCTACGCATGGCTTTGGCCTACAGCACCGAGGTATACGTCCCGCTCAAAATTTCTCAGTCGCCCTTTAATATTGGTCTGTCTGTACAGCTGCCGGTGCTGACTTTTGAGCAGGTGACTACGCTCGTAGAGCGCTACAGCCTCCCGTTTGAGAAAGGGATAGATAATGACCGGCTGCGAGATCTTTATGATCTGGTCGGTGGACATCCATACCTTATTCAGCTGGCGCTGTACTGGCTCTCGGAGCGAGAAGGGACATTGGGTGAAGTATTAGAAGATGCGCATACGCATGCTGGGATTTATCGCAATCATCTGCGCCGTCATTGGGAAATTATGCAGCGTCAGCCTGAACTAAAAGAAGCTTTTGCAGCCACGCTGCAGGACCCGGAACATGGCGCTGTTGTCGATACGCTAATGGCTTATCAGCTAGAGCGTATGGGGCTGGTTCGCCTGGTGGGTAACGCCGCAGTGGTGAGCAGCGAGCTGTATTACAAATATTTCAAAACGCTGCTTTCAGCCTAGCGGTTGCCAGAGTTATTAGTAGAGCTATTGATTAGTAGAGCTATTGGCAGAGTGATTGGTAGGGCGATCGCCGAACCTGAGTTTGGGTATGGGATTGATCCCACAACGGGTTCTTGCGGTAAGTTGGGACAAAAGCAAGCCGAATGTAGCGGCTCCCACTTTATTTTTGGCCAAGTCTGTTGTAGAGAATTTAGCAATCCAAGAGCACCTCGACTATCAGGTCGGTGGGAGCTTACGCTTTGATGCCGATTGCTACATCAAAAGGCAGGCAGATGATGATCTTTTAAAGACGTTGCTCAGTGGCGAGTACTGCTATGTCTTCAACGCTCGGCAGATGGGTAAGTCGAGCCTGCGGGTACGCACGCAGCAGCAGCTCGTCACGGCTGGTAAGCTTTGTGCCTCTGTGGATATGACGAGTATTGGGAGTGAGCGCGTCACGCCCATGCAGTGGTACAAGGGGTTGATGGTGGATTTGCTCACCAAGTTCGACCTGTGGGGGATGGTCAACTTCAAGCAGTGGTGGCAGGCCCAAGCTGAACTGTCGATGGTGCAGCGGCTGCGTCTATTTATTGAAGAGATTTTGCTGCGACATTTGCCAGATGCCGATATTTTTATTTTTGTCGATGAGATCGATAGTGCCTTAGCGCTAGACTTTCCGATTGATGATTTTTTCGCGCTGGTGCGCTTTTGCTATAACGAGCGGGCCGAAAATGCTGATTATCGGCGACTTACTTGGTCCTTGTTTGGTGTGGTGACACCATCGGACCTGATTCGCGATCGCCTGAGAACTCCTTTTAATGTCGGTCATGCCATTGAGCTAAAAGGGCTGATGTTCGACGATGCTAGGGGGCTAGCACGTGGGTTGGTGGGGTACGAGTACGATGCGCTGGCGCTATTGCAGGAAATTTTGGTGTGGACCAACGGCCAGCCTTTCTTGACTCAGAAGCTTTGCCGACTGACCGCGCAGACCCTAGAGACACGTCGTCTGCTCGATACGGGCGATGCGCCGACGCGCGATCTGCAATGTGAAGCGATGGCAACGCCCTTACGAAGGCAGATCGCGCTATTGCCGACGTCGGCAGAAAAGCTAATAGAGCAGGTGGTGTATACCCAAGTGATCGACCATTGGGAGAGTCAGGACGACCCGGAGCATCTGCGGACCATTCGCGATCGCCTGCTGCGCAATGAGCTGCTAGCCCCTCGACTATTGGGCATTTATGAAACGATTCTGACGGCGTCTACGCCTTGCTGTGATTTGCCAGTAGCTACTAATCAATCAGAGGCAATCTCTCAAACTGAGGAAGAGAGACGCTTAGCCTACGACGATAGCCCAGAGCATTTGGATTTATTACTTTCTGGGTTGATTGGTATATATCAAGGACGCCTAGCGGTCAAAAATCGGATCTATCAAACGATTTTTGACATGGCCTGGGTCAAGAATCAGCTCAACACGCTCAGACCCTATGCTAAGCAGCTGTCTGCCTGGGTGATGTCGGATCGGACGGATGAGTCGCGGTTACTGCGGGGCAAAGCTTTGAAAGACGCCCAGGCCTGGAGCCAAGAGCGGAGCGTGGGTGAAGTCGATCACGACTTCTTGATGGCCAGTGAGCGCTACGACCGTAGCGTGGTGCAGCAGGCCTTTAAGTCGGCGCGGCTAAGAGAGGTGGAAAAACGGCTAGTCGTTGAGCGGCGCTCTCGGCGAAAGCAGCGCGGCTTTATTGCTGCCTTAAGCGGAGCTTTGGCTATTGCCACAACGCTGGGCGTGATTGCCCGCAGGCAGTATCTCAATTCGGTGAAGACTCAGCTGCGATCGCTTGTTACCACTGCCGAAGCGCTCTATGCGTCTGATCAGCGATTGGATGCGCTGGTGAGTGCGATTGATGCCAATGCCTTTATGGCACAGAGCCAGCAGGTGCCGGCTGAATTACGTGATCGCGCTGATGCCATCCTGCGGACTACCGCCGTGAGCGCCGTCGAAAAAAATCAAATCATGCTTCCAGAAGGTACCTTCTGGGACGTTGCCATCAGCCCCGATGGCAACTATTGGGTGACCAGTGGCTCCGACGGCATCGTTCGCCTCTGGCAAAAAGACGGCACATTGCTGCAAACCTTCGTCGGTCATAAGGCGCGAGTGCGAACCGTTGCCTTTATGAACAACGGCACTCGAATTATTTCTGGCAGTGACGATCGCACCGTGAAAGTATGGTCTATAGATGGCACACTCCTCAAAACGCTTCAAGGCCATGTCGACGCTGTACACGCTATCGATATTTCGTCGGATGGTCAGCTGATTGCCTCGGCGGGTACAGACGGCGTTATCAAAATCTGGAGTGACAACTACGACTTAGTCAGTACGTTTTATTCCTATACGCCCGAACTGCTGGCACTGGCGTTCAGTCCTGATGGCAAAACCATTGCTTCTGGTGGCATCGATGGCAACGTTAAGCTGTGGGATTTGGACGGCAACCTGCTGCGATCGCTTGCAGGGCATAGCGATGCTACTAGTGCACTGGCTTTTAGCCCCGATGGCTCAGAGTTGGTTTCGGGTGGGCGCGACAGTCGAATTATCTATTGGGATACCGCTACCAGTCAGCAGATTAGAACAATCGAGGCCCACCGCACTCAGGTGCTCGATTTGGCCTTTAGTGAAGATGGGCAGCAGCTGGTATCGAGTAGCCGCGATCGCACCATTAAGCTATGGAATGCTAATGGCCAACCGATAGCGACACTCGAAGGCCATCAGGGTCGCATTTGGGATGTGCAGTTTGCCCCTGGCGGCAAGCAGCTAGTGAGTGCTTCTGAAGACCGTACAATTCGTTTGTGGGACTTAACCAATCCCCTGCTCACTAGCTATCTTGGCCCCAGCGATGGCATTATTGGCATCGATTTTAGCCCTACCAAAAATCTAATCGCTGCCGCTAGCGACGATCGCTACCTGCGCCTGTGGAATGAGACTAGCGGGCAGCTATCGGGCCGGTTCCAGCATCCAGACTCAGTATTGAGTGTCGCCTTTAGTAAGGACGGCGAGTACTTAGTCACCGGGAGTTGGGACGGTGTTGCTAGGCTGTGGAATCTAGCCGGAGAGCAGCTGGCCGAACTACTTGGACATGACAAGCCTATTTGGGACGCTGTTTTTAGCCCCGATGGGCAGACAATTGCTACAGGTAGCGTCGATCGAGAGATTCGGCTGTGGGATCTTGAAGGCAACGTAAAAAGTTCATTTATAGGGCACCAAGGAGAAATCCGCTCTGTAGCGTTTAGTTCCAATGGCTTATTTCTGCTTTCTGCAAGTTTAGACAGCACAGTTAATCTGTGGCGTTTGAGCGAAGACGCAAATGGAACGCCCACGCTTGTAAAGGTATTTCGAGGGCCGACCCAGAGCGGCTTTATCGATGCCAACTTTAGCCCCGATGGTCAGCTGATCGTAGCTGGCGGCTTCGATAATCTTGCCAGAGTTTGGTCTGTAGACGGTGAGCTAGTCGCAACCTTGGAAGGGCACGCGGCGGAAGTTCGCTCTGTCAGCTTCAGTGCAGATGGCAAAACCATCGTGACAGCCAGCGGTGATGGCCAAGTAAAACTGTGGCAGCTCGACGGCACGCTCATTGCCACGCTGGCAGAAAATGGTGAACCGGTTTGGCAAGCATTGTTTGTCGATGGCGACCAAAAAGTAATATCGGCCGGAGAAGACCGCAAGGTGCTGCGCTGGCAGCTAAATACAATGCTCGACCGTCAAGGGCTTTTTAATGCAAGCTGCTCATGGTCTGCCGATTATTTGGCGCACAGTCCTAACACCGAAGACCAGCGGTTGCTTTGCGACGACACGCCTAGCGCAGAGGTGAGTGAATCAGCTGCTAAATAGGCAATGGATGCGGTATCAGCCGTATGAACGTTTTCTTCTCACCCTAAACCTCACTCCAAACCGCGTCCAAAACTCGTTACAGTAAAGGAACGTTAACTTTCTTAATCACGGGCCGGTTTGCTATGCGCGTACTTTTGATGACAGGTAAAGGTGGGGTGGGTAAAACCTCCGTCGCGGCGGCGACCGGCCTACAGTGCGCTGAAAAGGGCTACAAAACTCTAGTACTGAGTACCGATCCGGCCCACTCGCTAGCCGATAGTTTCGACACCGAGCTGAGTCACGATCCCAAAGAGCTACTGCCCAACCTATGGGGCGCAGAGCTAGATGCCCTGCGAGAGCTAGAAGGTAACTGGGGCGCGGTAAAGCGCTACATCACTCAGGTGCTTCAGGCCAGAGGCCTAGAAGGTATCGAAGCCGAAGAGCTGGCTATTTTACCGGGCATGGACGAAATTTTTAGCCTGGTTCGCATGAAGCGTCACTACGATGAGAAAGAATTCGACGTACTCATTATTGACTCTGCACCGACGGGCACGGCCCTTCGTTTGCTCAGCCTACCGGAAGTCGCAGGCTGGTACATGCGCAAACTCTACAAACCCTTCCAGGCCGTGTCTACGGCTCTTCGCCCGCTAGTAGAGCCATTTTTCCGCCCCGTAGCTGGCTTTTCCCTACCGACCAAAGAAGTCATGGACGCCCCCTATGAGTTCTATGAGCAGCTAGAAGCGCTAGAGAAGATTTTGGCTGACCCCACGATTACCTCGGTTCGCCTGGTGACGAATCCAGAGAAAATGGTGATTAAAGAATCACTGCGGGCGCACGCTTACCTCAGCCTATACAACGTCGGTACGGACATGGTGGTCGCCAACCGCATCATCCCCGAAAGTGTCAGCGATCCATTTTTCCAGCGCTGGAAAGATCAGCAGTCTGTATACAAGCAGCAGATCCATGACAACTTCCACCCCCTACCTGTAAAAGAAGTGCCGCTGTACTCCGAAGAAATGTGCGGCATGGATGCGCTCAACCGATTGAAAGAAACGCTGTACGGCGACGAAGACCCGGCTCAGGTGTACTACGAAGAAACGACGCTGCGAGTGGTGCAAGAAGACAGCAACTACAGCTTGGAAGTTTACCTGCCTGGTATTCCTAAAGACCAAGTAGAGCTGAGTAAAACAGCCGACGAGCTAAATATTCGTATTGGCAATCATCGTCGTAACTTAGTGTTGCCTCAGGCGTTAGCGGCCCTAAACCCAGCCGGAGCCAAAATGGAAGATGACTATCTCAAAATTCGTTTTGCCTCTGCTGCATAGTCACTTTGACAGAGTTTTTTTCATGAAAGGCCTTTTACGGGAACTGTGAGCAATCGGGCTCGGCAAGCAGCGAGGTTGATACATAGCCTGTTTGCTCACTAGCTGGCTCACCTGATGGTTCAAGAGTGACCTGTACCTGAGTCCAGTCCTCCTCGGTGCCTAAAAATCGAACTTCGGTGCCGTTATCAAGTGCGGTAACGATGTCTCCATTCGGGGCATCGCGCAGATTCACGAAGGTATCTAAAGGATCGTTCACCTGGTAAGCCGTTCTGTAGAGTAGCTCGCCCCAAATATATCCGCTAGTTGTGGTGTCACTAACCTGGACGTCGTTCCATCCTTCTTGTGTCCAGCTAGTCGCGACAGCCGTCGTCCCTTTTCTAGAAAGCATCGAGAGGTTTGGAATAGCTTCGACGACGTTGCCATTTGGGCTGTCTCGAACGTTGATGCTGCTATCTTCCGGGTCGTAGGCGATTAGACTGAAGCATTTTTGGTTGAGACTGAGGGGCTGTGTCTCGGGTGGTGAGGTTGTGTCTTCACTGGCTACTGGGTCTGCTGTGTCTTCAGCAGCGTCGTCTGTAGAGACTGCGGGTTCTTCTTTTGGGGCGTTGTTATCGCTGACACTTGGGCGGCTAATTACCCAGCCCCCAGCGATGACTGTACCGGCTATTGCGATGCCGATGAGCCCTAGAGCTAGGGGTGCGATCGCTTTGGGATTGTTGCTATTAGGCAGACTTGGATGGGATGAAGCCTGCTGGGGAGGTGCTGCTTGTGCTTTTGCGGGTGCCCTGACTTGAGTTGGCGCTGATTCAAGGTTGCGTTGGTCTCTTGCTGACGGGTGAGCGGCCGCTGACGGGTGAATGGCCGCTGGCAGGTGGATGACGGTTGCAGGAAGTGTCTCGGTGGTTGTGGAAGCGTGAGAAAGTGTTGAGAGTGCTGCTAGCATTTCGCTGGCGCTGCTGTAGCGATCGCGCGGATGATACTGAATGGCCTTTGTCAGCACAGTCCTCAATGCTGAACTGACGCCATTCGCTACCGGCTGCCATAAAATTTCACCGGTTTGCGCATCGCTCGGCAGCTCGTGGGGAGGTTTGCCCGTCAGCAGGTACACCGCTGTGAGCGCTAGGCTATACAAATCGCTGGAGGCAAGCGGTCGCCCGGCGGCCTGTTCGGTAGCCATGTAGCCCGGCGTGCCGATGACAATAGAGCTGACCAAATTTTCTCCCACGCCTGTATTGATAGTCTCTTTGACGGCCCCAAAATCTATCAGTGCGGGCTGCTGCGAGCCTTCTCGCAAAATGATGTTGCCAGGCTTAATATCACGATGGATGATGCCTTGACCGTGCACAAATTCAAGCACAGGGAGGAGAGATGTGAGCAAAGCGCGTACTGCTGGTTCCGACTGAGGCAGCGGTAGAGATTCCAACGTTTCTCCCTCGATCCATTCCTGCACCAGATAGAAGTTTTTATTTTCGGTGAAGTAAGCGTACAGCCGGGGGATTTGCGGGTGGTTTTCACCGAGCTGCTCTAGAATAGCTGCCTCTCGCTGAAACCGAGCCTGAACGAGTTCGTAGATTTCTGTGCTGTCGGTAATCGGCTTGAGCTGCTTGATAACGCACTGTCGTTTTGATGGCATTTGCGTATCTTCGGCTAGGTAAGCCTGCCCAAAGCCGCCTTCGCCAAGATTGCGAATGACTTGATAGCGGTTGTTGATGAGCATAGGGCAGTTTTCCTAGAGCGAGTCTGGTCGAGCGGTTTGGGAAAGGGAGAGCTATCGGTAGAGCGCATCGACAAAAAGGACCGTGATGATGCTACGGCGTAGATTGTCTCGATTTGTCGATCGAGTATGGCGTTCATTGCACCAGGGCCATCAATCCACAGGATTCTTGGCATGTTTCCTAAGGTACAAACTACTACTATTGGCCAGCCGATTTGTCATAACAGCGCCACAGAACAAAGCACAACCGCAGTGTATCTCACCCCCTTTCCTCCCTTCCTCTGCGCCTTTGCTTGACATTAATTAATAGACTGAATAATCCATAAGGTGCTGATCTTTATACCGAAATGCTCTATTTTTGGAGGATTAATGTACCCGCAAATTTACCTACAGCAGTTTTATCTACTGGCGTGACACAACAGCGGGCTGCATCTATTATCTTCTTAACTTAATTTCAGAAGCGAGTACCCCGTGACCCAATCCCCTATCGAACCCCCCAACGATCCTCGGCGTTCAGACGATCGCCCGGCTGCGACTGGTCCGCTGCGCCCGCTCAGCTTTGATGAGATGGTGGCGCTATTTGTGGCTTTTCTATCCTTAGGAGGGGTTTTGTTTTGGGGACTGACCCGAGGTGAGATGAAGTTTCTCAGCGGTGATGCTTTGACGACACCTCCCGTTGCGACTGCGCCACGAGATGGAACGACACCTCTACTCGGCGGCAGCACTACAGAGGCAGAAGTCGCACCTGATGATGGCAATCTAGATGCAGCCGCAGCTTTAGCAGACGATGATGCAGATTCTGCCGAAAGCGGTATCGCCCAGACTTCAGCCGTCAATGAGTTATCTGCCCAAGCCGCTGCCAGACGCGAGCGATTGGCAGCTCGTAAGCCTATCTGGGAAGACGTGCGAGATGGTATGGCTGGTGCGGCAGCGGGTGTCGCAGGTGTGGCTGTCACGGCTGATGGCGCGGACGCTGCTGATAGTGCAGATGAGCTGCCAGATGTGGCCGCTGCCAGTGCCAATGCAGACAGTGGAGGTGAAGTCCCAGATATTGGGGCTGCCATTCCCTCTCAGGCTGCTACCGATGCGCCCAAAGAAGCGATCGCATTCAATGATGTGGCAGACGACTACTGGGCCAAGCCCTACATCGATGCGCTGAGCAGTCGAGGACTGATCACTGGTTTTGAAGATGGTTCATTCAAACCCGACGCAGAAATCACCCGAGCGCAAACTGCCAACATCGTTTCGAGAACGTTTGACCTGACAGCGGACAAGGAAAATCTAGAATTTTCCGATGTGTCATCAGATTACTGGGCCAGGGAATCTATTGGTGAAGTTGTAAGAGGCGGCTTCATGACGGGTTTCCCGGACGAAACCTTTGACCCAGGTGCGCCAGTCACAAGAACCCAAGCCCTGACTACGCTAGTAACTGGCCTAGGTGTAGAAACGCCTACCAATATTCAGGCATCTTTAGATCGCTACACAGATGCCAATAAAATACCCAACTGGGCAAATGAAAAGGTGGCCGCTGCGACTGCTGGTAGTTTGGTTGTCAACTACCCAGAAATTGCTGAACTCAGTCCTACTGAGCCCACTACTCGCGCAGAGCTATCTGCGATGATCTACCAGGCACTCGTTAGAGAAGGTGTATTGGAGCCGATTGAAACTACTTACGTTGTTAAGCCGTAGACAACTAGGCAATAGTGAAACAGGCAAATTACTAAGCGGTTGGCGCTTGGCGTGACTCTATCCACCAGGCGATAAGTACCCCAGCAACGACCGCTGCCAGCGCAAGGCCTGTAAACTGAGCAACCCATTTCAGCAGCAGTTCGAGCGGGACGAGCCTGCCTAGAAAGTAGCTGAGACTCACCATCACAGAAGCCCAAGCAGCTGCGCCAATAGCATTGCAGAGCAGAAACTTGGGATAGGGCATGCGGGTAATACCCGCGAGGGGGCCAGCGAATACTCTTAGCAGCGCGACAAACCGACCAAAGAGAACGGCTTTGTCGGCGTTTTGACTAAACCGGTCGCGCACGCTTTCTAACTTTTCTTCAGAAATATTTAGCCAGCTGCCGATGCGTACGAGAAGTGGCCAACCGCCGTAATAACCCAGTGCGTAGCCACCACTGTCGCCGATGATGGCACCCACGGTTGCCGCACCGAGCACATACCACACATTGAGTTCGTGACTGCCGGCAAGAAAGCCGCCTACTAAAGTGACCGTTTCTCCCGGTAGAGGAATTCCCATATTCTCTAGCAAAATCCCGCAAAAAATCGCCCAGTAACCATACTCACGGGCGATATTTTGCACTATATCCAGCGGTATCAGCTCATCCATGTAGAACACTGGGAAACAATGAAAAGAATCTATTGATTCAAGCCTATCAAGCTTCGAGTTCAATTGTTCCCTATTGCGACCCTGCTGGCGTCGGGAGGCATCGCAGGATACAAACTACTGCCTTGTTGTCTTCGCAAAACTCGCCATAGAATTTTCACCTAACATTTCGCTAGGAAATGTCGGCAGATCTAGATGTCCACCTGTGCTGCTGCTACCCTTGCGGCTGCGGACGGCGAGGCGGTAGCTGGTGCTTTGTAGTTCGGCTTGCAGTTCACGGTTTTCCTGCTGAATTCTGGCGACTCTGTCTTTAACGGCGCTCATGCGCTCGGCGAATTTTTCTTTGTAAATTCTAGGTAGCTCTTGCACGACCTGTTCTAGCATGCGGGTGCGGTCAGTGAGCTCTTGGGCCGTTTGGCGCAGCTGGTGAGACTCGGCATCGCGCTCTTCGATTTGGTTTTGGTAGAAGGTGACCTGCTGCTCTAGCTTGTGGGTTTGCTCTCGCAGCGATCGCACTTCTTCCTCGTGCTGCTCAGAAATTTCTGGGCTCGGTAAAAAATCTTGATTGCCTTTGACCAGTCGAAACAGCTCTTGCGACAGCTGCTGAACAAGCTGATCGCGCATCTCTAGCTCTTCTTTGAGCCGGACAACTTCTGCCTGTGCGCTACTTACGCTTGACTGAGCGGTCAGTTGGGTGCTAGAAACCACTGTGAAATATGTCTCCGAATCGTGAGGATCTTGAAGCTGTGCTCTGAAACTGTCAGCACTCAAAGCTATCGAGTTCAGGTTGTTTAAACAAGGCCAGTTGATGAGACCGTTCTCGATCTATATCACGATCAAAACCTTGCCGAAAACCCAGTGAAGACGGAGATGCGGTGTATTAAAACGAACAAAAGCCCCGAAAATAAGTGCGCTGAGCGCTACTCTCGGGGCTTTTGCTGATGCTTTTTAAGAGCGATGTCGACTGCAAATGCACAGGCGGGCCTTGCTAACAGCCAATAAATTTACGAGCCCAGCGGCGCAGCAGACTCAGTTACAGACTCCATATCGCCTTCGCTCTCGCTTTCTTCAGGGGGCTCTTCAAAGAGAATAGTGAGGTAGCGAATCACTTCTTCGTTGAGGCGCATGGCACGCTCCATGGGTGCGATCGCAGTCCCTGGCGCGGCGTAGTTCATTTGAATATAAATGCCTTCGCGGTGGCGGTTGATTTCGTAGGCGAGGCGGCGCTTGCCACGGTGCTGGGTTTCGAGGTCGGTAGCACCAGCCTCGCTCAGCATATCTTGATAAGTGCTAATCGCCTGATCAACGGCTTCATCGCCAAGATCAGGACGCAAAATGTACATGGTTTCGTAAAGCGTACTCATAACTCTAAAATTGAGATCCTTGTGGTCATTGTGGCCTTTA